>Ga0126313_10001264_pt1 | contig 13190 bp, 16 predicted proteins | sample Plot105A_FD_89954 | JGI IMG/M metagenome (GOLD analysis project Ga0126313, IMG submission 89954) | Serpentine soil microbial communities from UC McLaughlin Reserve, CA, USA - Plot105A | ecosystem: Environmental > Terrestrial > Soil > Grasslands | place: USA: UC McLaughlin Reserve, Lake County...
CCGGCCTCCTTGTCGGTCTTGGCGTAGACCGTGTACCAGTCGGCGTAGCCGCCGTTGGTGATGAAGCACTTCGACCCGTTGATGACCCACTTGTCGCCCTTGCGGACGGCGTTGGTCTTCATGCCCGAGACGTCGGAGCCGGCATCCGGCTCGGTCAGGCAGAACGAGGCCAGCCGCGGCTCCTCGGTCAGGCGGCAGAGGTACTCGCGCTTGAGCTCGTCGGAGCCGCCGAGCATGAGCGGCGCGGTGGCCAGGCCGTTGCAGGCGATCGACGTGCCGATGCCCGAGCACCCCCAACCCAGCTCCTCCTCGATGAGACAGCCGTCGAAGTAGGACGCGCCCGGCCCCCCGTACTCCTCGGGGATGTGGGAGTTCATGATCCCGAGCTCCCACGCCTTCTTGAGGATCTCCTCGGGCCAGGTTCCGTCCTTGTCGTACTCCCAAGCGACGGGGCGCATCTCCTTCGCGGCGAAGTCGTGCGCCATCTCGCGAAGGGCCTTCTGCTCGTCGGTGAGCGTGAAATCAACCACCGGTCACGTCTCCTAAGTCCAGATTGACTAGTCAGTCAATACCTGGAACAAAGGGTAGCGGACCCCCCTCCCACCGTGCGCCGGTCACAGCCGCAGCGACAGCGCGAGGGCGACGATCGAGCCGATCACCACGACCGCCGTGACCGCCGCGAGCCAGTACTGCTCCGGAAACAGGATCGGCCGTCGCGGCGCCATCGTCCTCCTTCTGAGCTTGCGCCACACGTTGCGAGAATGTAGGCGTGCACGAGGCCTTCGGCATCGTGATCTTCGCTGTCGTGGGCATCGGCGCGGTGGTGGCGGTGATCACGTTCGTGATCTCCCGCAAGGCCTATGACGACATCGGCCGCGGCGCCTTCGCGATGCGCGACGAGGCGCCTCCGCGCGGGCCGCCGCCGTCGTCGCCGGCCGCCGTTCGCGAGCGCGACGACGAGATCCGCCAGCTGCTCGGCGCCCGCAACGAACGGCGCGCCCGCCAGGGCAAGGCGCCGCTGGACATCGAGGCGGAGCTCAAGCGCCTCACCGGACCGGTCGTCGACCCGGGCCTGCGCGCCGAAATCCGTCAGCTCGTGGTCGCCCGCAACGAGCGCCGCGCGCGAGCCGGCCGCGAGCCGCTCGACGTCGATGCCGAAGTCGAGCGTCAACTGCGCGAGCTGAGCGGGTAACGTGCCGGACATGGCCGAGCCTCGCCGCTTCGAGCTCGACGAGCTCCTCATCCGCCCCGGGACCTACTTCAACCCGCAGACCGAGGTCCTCGTCGTCGTCGACGACTCCCCGGATCTCGACGCCGAGATCTTCAACATGGAGGAGTTCGAGGGCGCCGACTGGGTGCTCGTCGCCGACGACACGCCGGTGGACGAGAACCGCCGCGACGAGCTGCTCGAGGCCTTCCAGGTGCACTACCACGCGGGCGCCGCGGGCTCGATCACCGACGACGGCGACGACCACGACGACGAGCTCGAGGAAGACGATCAGGAGGTCGGGCGGGAGTAGGGCTCCTCGTGCAGCTCCGGCGGCTTCGCGCGCGCCTCGCGCCGGTCGCCCAGCAACGAGGCGACGATCCCGATCGCGAACGCCACGACCACGATCGCGAGGCTGACCACGGGCCCGATCGCTACCAGGTCCTCGGTCAGCAGCTTCACGCCGACGAGCCCGAGCACGACGCCGATCGTCTCGTCCAGATAGCGGAACCGCCGCACCAGCCCCTCCACGAGCACGAAGAGCGCCCGCAGGCCGAGCAGCGCGAACGCGTTGGCCAGCCAGATGATCTCCGCGTCGGTCGTGATGGCGAAGGCGGCGGGGATCGAGTCGACCGCGAACGCCATGTCGGCCGCGACGATCGACGCCGTCGCCACCACCGCCACCGCCGCCCGCGGGATCAGCCGCCGCACCGAACGCACGACCAGGTTGCGCTCGGGGTCGGCCGCCTCCTCCACGCCGCGCGCGATGCGGTACGCGAGGATGAGCAGCGTCACGCCGAGGATGTAGACCACGAAGTGGAACTGCTCGATCAGCGCCGTGCCGCCAAGGATCGCCAGTCCGCGCAGCACGAGCGCCGCGACGATCCCCCAGAACAGCAGGCGGGGCCGCCGGTCCTCCGGGATCCCGTAGTAGGCGAACAGGATCAGGAAGACGACGAGGTTGTCGAGCGAGAGCGAGCGCTCGATCAGGTAGACGGTCGTGTAATGGATCGCGTCCTCGGGCGAGCCGAGCGCCATTACCGGGATCGCGACCGCCAGCGATAGCACCAGCCAGCCGACGCTCGCCCAGACCGCCTCGCGAAACGACGGCTGGCGCCCGCGGGCGAAGACCTGCATGTCGAAGAGCAGGAGCGCGAGGATCAGCGCCAGGAACCCGACGAACACGCCGGGCGACGCGAGGTCGACCCCGAGCGGAAGCACGTCAGGCCAGGAGGAAGGTGAGCCCGAGGAGCACGTACAGCGCCATGAGCTGCAGCCCCTCGAACCACGTGGACTCGGCGTCGCTCGTCACGTGCATCGCGATGAGGACGGCGATGACGATTCCGCCCAGCTCGAAGCCGTTGAACACCAGCGGCATCGGAAAGTCGCCGATGACGAACGAGAGCAGGACGAGCAGCGGAACGGCGAACAGGGCGACCTGTGCCGCGGAGCCGATCGCGATGTTCACGGCCAGATCCATCTTGTTCTTCGCCGCCACGTAGACCGCCACCCAGTGCTCCGCGGCGTTGCCGACAACTGCGACCACGATCACGCCGATGAAGAACTCCGACAGGCCGATGCCCTCCGCCGCCTCGGAGATCGAGCCGACGAGAACCTCGGACATGACCCCCACCGCGACGCCCGCGATCGCGAGCGCGAGCACGGAGCGGCGCACGGTCCACGGCTCGTGGCTGTCGCCGCCCCCCTCGGCCTCCTCGCCCTCCCGGATCGGGTTGAACAGGTCGCGGTGCGTGCGCAGCGAGAACAGGAGCCCGGCCGCGTAGGTGACGAGGAGGATGATCGCCACGCCGGCCGAGAGCTGCTCGACCGTGCTGTCGTACCGGACGATCTCCGCGGCCGGCTTCGGCAACCCCTGGCCCTCGACCATCTCGAAGATCGCGGGCATGACGAGGCCGGCGGTGGCGAGCAGGAGCATCCCGGACTGCGCCATCGCCGCCGTCCGGTTGAAGGTCTGGCGATCGCGCTGAAGCCCGCCGACGAACATCGCCGCGCCGAGCACGAGCAGCGTGTTGCCGAGGATGGAGCCGACCAGCGAGGCCTTCACGACCTCCTGTAGGCCCTCGGCCAGGGCGAAGACGGCGATGATGATCTCGGGCGCGTTGCCGAACGTGACGTTCAGCAGCCCGCCGATCCCGGGGCCCGACCGCGCCGCCAACTCCTCGGTCGCCTTGCCCATGAGCGCCGCCGTCGGGATCACCCCGAGCGCCGAGGCGAAGAACACCACCTCCGCCGGGGCGCCGCCCAGGTCGAGCGCGAGCGCGATCGGGATGAACGGCACCAGCAGGTAGGGCCAGCCCTGGCCGCTCAGCAGGAACCGGCGCAGATCGAAGCGCCGCTGGGCGGAGGGCGCGCTCACCGGTGGCAGGATACGTGGCGATGGATCCCACCCACGCAGCTGTCGGATCGTGGAGCGGCGGGCGCTTCATGCGCTTCGGGGAGGCGGTCTCCGACGACCGCCTCGTCGCGATCCTGCGGCCCGACGAACGCATCGCCACCGTCCTGACCGCCGACGCCTACGGCGAGGGCGAGGCCGACCGTCTGGTGGGCCGGGCACTGTCCGGGCTATCGCGGGACGCCTACGCGCTGGTGGGCGCGATCGGGCACGATTTCTACGCGGGCGAGCGGGAAGGCGCCAAGGGCTTTCCGCGTTTCACCGACCCGCGTCTGCGCGGCCCCGCCGGCTACGGCGCCTACCTGCGGATGGCGTGCGAGCGGGCGCTCGAGCGCTGCGGGGTGAGCGAGTTCGACGTCCTCCTGCTGCACAACCCCGACCGCACCGGCTACACGAGCGACGACGTCTGGGACGGGATGGCCGCGCTGCGCGACGCGGGCCTCGCTCGCGCGGTCGGCGTGGCCCCCGGACCGGCGAACGGGTTCACGCTCGACCTCATCGACTGCTTCGAGCGCTTCGGCGGTCTGATCGACTGGGCGATGATCATCCTCAACCCGCTCGAGCCATGGCCGGGCGAGCTGGTGCTCGAGGCCGCCGCCGCCCACGGAGTGTGCACGATCACTCGAGTGGTCGACTACGGCGGGCTGTTCTGGGACGACGTCGGGCCCGGCCACGAGTTCGGCGAGCGCGACCACCGCCTGTTCCGGCCGGCGGGCTGGATCGAGGACGGCCGCTCGCGGCTCGAGCGCATGCGACCGATCGCCGCCCGCCACCGCCTGACGCCGCTGCAGCTCGCGGCGCAGTGGAACCTCGCCCACCCCACGGTGGTGTGCGCGGTCCCGACGCTCATCCAGGAGCGCGGACCCGACGCCCGCGCGATCGAGGACAAGCGAGCCGAGCTTCAGGCCACGCCGCGCGAGGGCGCGCTGGCGGCCGAGGAGGTCGACGAGATCCGCGCCATCGGCGACAACACAGGCTGCATGGTCCTGAAGGGCGGCACCCCCCAGCACGAGGGCCCGCCGGCGGCGGATCGGTGGCCGATGGATGGGCGGCTTTCGGAGGTCGCGGAGCGCTGGCGGATCGATCCGGCGGCGCAGCTGACGCGGACCGCCTGAACGGCAGCGACGAAAGAGGGTCGGTCCCGACTGGCGGGGGTGCTTGACCTTTGGGTCAATAATCGCGCACAAGGTCAAACACCCCGGCCGGGACCCGTTCCTTCGTCGAGCCGTTTCAGCGAACGCCGGCCCCGCCCCACCGCCGGGGCGGGGCGCCACGCGACGGTTACTTCAACAGATCAGCGCACTTCTGCGCCTTGGCGGCGTCGCCGCCCGCCTGCTGCAGGCAATCGGTGTACTTCTGCAGCTTCGCGCTCGATCCGGCCGACCCGCTGCTGCCCGAGCTGCCGCTCGAGCCCGACGAGCCGCTCGACCCGCCGCCGCCGCCCAAGGCGCCGCCGAGCCCGAGCTGGCTGAGCTGGTTGGTCAGGTCGGAGAATGACCTGGCGTTGGCGGGCGCGTTGATCGTCTGGCCCTGGTTGAGGTCGTCGATCTCGAGGGTGAAGGTCAGATCGCCAGACCGGCCGCCCGAGCCGCTGATGCCGAGGTCGACCTGCAGCTTGCGCAGCGTCTTGTCGTCGGCGCCGGTCCAGACCTGGAACTTGGCGGTCTTGACTGCCTCGATGATCTGCTGGCGCTGCTGCTCGGTGAGGTTCGACGGCAACCGCCCCGTGTTCCCGCCGCTGCCCAGCGACTGCGCGTTCTTGAGCAGCACGTTGAGGTCGTCGGTGAACTTGGGGACGTCGATGGAGGCGGAGACGTGCTTCGTGCTCGTGCCGCCGACGTCTTCGTCGTCTTCGACCTTCGCGTCCTTGACCCACTTGAGCGGGTCGAGGCCGAGCCGCTTGAGGGCGTTGTCGTTGGTCTGGCCCTGGCGCTTCTGCTGGGCCTGCTCGAAGCCCTGCTTGAACTGGTCGAAGACGTTCGGCGGCACCTTGTAGGCCTGGCCCTGGAACTTCAGGTAGCCGGCGTCACCGGTCGAGACCGCGCCGGCCGAGAAGGTCTGGCCGCCACCGCTGAACGACAGGTTGAGGTCGAACTTCGGAAGCTGGTTCTGGCCCTGGCTCTGGAAGGGGCCGGTGAGGGCGATCTTGACCGGCTGGCTGAGGTTGGGGACGCCCTTGGCCGAGACGCCGATCGCGACGTTGAGCTTGCCGGAGGTGACCTTGTGACTTCCCGAGAAGGTCTCCTTGAGCAGCTTGTTCGGATCGTCGCTGCTCCCGCCGCAGGCGGCAAGCACGGCAGCCAGGGCGCCGATGAGGCCCAGGACGACCGCCGGGCGGATGAGTCGTGGCACGCGTGATGCTCCTTTGCAAAACGGGGAACGGGCGAGGCTACCAAGGGGTGTAACGGCCGGCGCCGCCTAAGATCACGCCAGTCCATGGCGCCGGGGACGATCCTCTACACGGGAAAAGGCGGGGTCGGCAAGACGTCGGTCGCCGCGTGTACCGCCCGCCGCTGCGCCGCCGCGGGGGCCCGCACGCTGGTGATATCGACCGACCCGGCGCATTCCCTGGCCGACGCGCTCGAGACGCAGCTCGACGGCGGGCCCACGGGCGTCGATCCCCACCTGTTCGGCCAGCAGGTCTCCGCCCAGGAGGAGATGGAGCGCAACTGGTCGGCGATGCAGGACTGGCTCGGCGACATGCTCATGCGCCAGGGCGTCGACCGCATCTCGGCCGAGGAGCTCACCGTTCCCCCCGGCGCGGACGAGCTGTTCAGCCTGCTGCAGCTCAAGCGCCACTACGAGTCCGGCGATTGGGATGTGATCGTCGTCGACTGCGCGCCCACCGGCGAGACGCTGCGCCTGCTGTCGTTCCCCGACGTCGCCCGCTGGTGGCTCGAGCGGGTCTTTCCGTGGGAGAAGCAGATCATGGCCGCGGCGGCGCCGATCGCCCGCGGCGTCCTCGACATGCCGCTCCCCGGCCGCCCGGCGATCGCCGAGGTCCGCCACCTGGTCGAGAACCTGCTGACCATGCACGAGCTGCTGCGCGACCGCGAGCACGTGTCGCTGCGGCTTGTGATGACGCCCGATCGCATGGTCATCGCCGAGGCCATGCGGACCTTCACCTACCTCAACCTGTACGGCTACCTGACCGACGCGGTGGTCGTGAACCGCGTGTTCCCGCCCGAGGTCGACGGCACCTACTTCGGCGCATGGCGGCAGCGCCAGCGCGAGCACCTCGCGCTCGTCGGGTCGGCGTTCGGGCCCGTCCCCGTGCTGGTCGCGCCCTACTTCGAGAGCGAGGTCGTCGGGCCGGCCATGCTCGATCGGCTGGCCGCGGCGCTGTTCGCCGACGGCGACCCGGCGGCGGTGCTGCACGCCCAGCTCTCGCAGGAGCTGGTCGTGGGCCACCACTCGGCGAAGCTGCGTCTCGACCTGCCCTTCGCCGACCGCGGCGACGTGTCGCTGAAGAAGATCGGGCTCGAGCTGGTCGTGCGCGTCGACGGCCAGAAGCGGACGATCATGCTGCCGCCGGGCCTGGCCGGCTTCCGCCCGCTCGAGGCAAAGCTCGAGGAGGGCGCCCTGCAGGTGACGTTCGAGGGGCCGGATGGCTGAGGGCACCGACCCGCTCGAGCGCCTGCGCGCGCAGGTCGACGCCGCTCATGAGGCGGCGCAGCGCGTGGCCGAGCAGGCGGCCGCGCGCACCGAGGGCCCCGACCTGCCGCCCGGCGGCTTCGCCGCCCCCGGGGAGCAGACCGGCGCCGGACAGGACAACCCGGAGGTGCGAGCGCTGGTCGCGCTGATCGAGCTGGTGCGCGACCTCGTGCCGGCCGACGTCCAGCAGCAGCTCGTCGAGCTCATCCGCGAGCTGCTCATGCTCGCCCGCGCCCTCATTGACCTGATCGTCTCGCGCCTCGAGCGGCGGCGCCCGGCGGGCGCCGAGGTCGAGGACATCCCCCTTACCTAGACTGGGCCCGTGGCCCCGCGCACGTGGATCCTGACCGGGTCGCCGGAGAACCTCGCCGCCACGCGCGCGCACGGCTTGAAGCTGATCGGCCTCAAGGAGGGCCGCCACGGAATGGCCCGTCAGATCACGGTCGGCGACCGCATCGTCTTCTACGTCACCGGCTTCAAGGCGTTCGCCGGCGCGGTGCGCGTGACCGGCGAGCTGTTCGAGGACCGGGCCAAGGTATGGCCGGGCAAGCCCGGCAAGGCCGAGGGTGGGCGGGATCTTTATCCCTGGCGGTTTGCGACGGCGCCCGAGATCGTGCTCGACGAGTCCGACTGGGTGCCGGCCGAGGAGCTCGCCCCCGCCCTCGACCACACGGCCAAGTGGCCTCCCGAGCACTGGACGCTGGCCTTCCAGGGCCAGATCCGCGCCGTCTCCGAGCACGACGCGGCGCTGCTCATGGAGCGCATGGGCGCCATGGTGGCAGCGACATGAGCCTGGTCGACGACGCCCGCCGCCTCCCGCGCGAGCAGAAGCTCGCGGGGGGCGCCGCGATCGGGCTGTTCATCTCGATGTTCCTGCCCTGGTACACCAGGAGCGTCCCCCGAGGGGGCATCAACATCAAGGACGACTTCAACGCGTTCCAGGTCTTCTCGTGGGTCGAGGCGGCGATCCTGCTCGTTGCGGTCTCGGTGCTGTGGCTGCTGTATGCCCGCTCGCACAAGCGCGGCTTCCACCTGCCCGGCGGCGACGGGACGGCGATCTTCCTCGCCGGCGGGTGGACGGCTTTGCTGCTGATCTGGCGGTGGTTCGACAAGCCGAACCTCGAGGGCGACGAAGGCATCCAATGGGGGATCTTCGTCGCCCTGGTCGCGGCGGGCTCGCTGGCGTGGGCGGGGCTGCGCATCCGCGCCGCCCACCGGCCTGAGCCGCCGCTTCCAGTGCCCACGGAGGTCGACGAGCGTCCGCCGCAGGGCGGGCCGCGCGTCGAGCGCACGCCCGACCGCCGCCCCCACACCGCGCCGACGGAGCCGCTGGGCAACGACCAGCTTGCGCTCGACGACCCGCCGGCGTACGACCCGCCGCGGCGGCCGCGCTAGCGGTCGTTGAGCGCGTCCGTGATCAGCGGCAGCACGAACGTCGCCAGGAAGATCAGGCCGATGCCGACGACGATCAGCGTCTTGCTCCCGATCAGGTGTCCCGCCGCCCCGACCGCGAAGCCGAGCGCCATGAGGGCGATCAGCGGAACGGGGTCGAGCTCGAACGCCACTGCGCGACTTATATCCTCAGCGGTCCGATGGCCGCGCATCCCAGTCAGGGTCGGCCTCCGGCCGACCACCCTCCTTCGTCCGTCTCCGACGTCACCGAGGGCCTGCGCGCGGTCGGCTACCTCCCCGGCGAGAGCACCGCGCTGGTGTCCTACCTGGCCACCAAGCTGGGCAAGCCGGTGCTGGTCGAGGGGCCGGCGGGCGTCGGCAAGACCGAGCTGGCCAAGTCGATCTCGCGCTACCTCGAGCGCCGCCTCGTGCGCCTGCAGTGCTACGAGGGCCTCGACGAGGCCAAGGCGCTGTACGAGTGGAACTACCGGAAGCAGTTGTTGCGCATCCAGACCGAGGCGGCCGACACCGGCTGGTCGGCGGTCCAGGACGACATCTTCTCCGAGGAGTTCCTGCTCCCGCGCCCCCTGATGACGGCGATCGCCGCCGAGGAGCCGGTGGTCCTGCTGATCGACGAGATCGACAAGACCGACCAGGAGTTCGAGGCGATGCTGCTCGAGCTGCTCTCGGACTTCCAGATCTCGATCCCCGAGCTCGGTCGCATCGAGGCCCGGACCCTCCCTGTCGTCCTGCTGACCTCGAACAACACGCGCGAGCTGACCGAGGCGCTCAAGCGCCGCTGCCTCTACCTGTGGCTCGACTACCCGTCGCTCGAGCACGAGCTCAAGATCGTCAAGCTGCACGCGCCGGAGCTGTCGGACACGGTCGCGCGCAAGCTCGTCGAGATCGTCCAGATGGTGCGCGACCTCGACCTCAAGAAGCCGCCCTCGATCGCGGAGTCGATCGATTGGGCGCGGGCGCTGCTGCTGCTCGGCGCCGACGACATCGACGCCGACCTGTTCCGGGAGACGATGAGCATCATCGTCAAGCACCGCACCGACCTCGACACCGTCGCCGAGCGCGTGGGCGTCCAGCTCGGCGGCCTGGCTGGTGCCGCCGGCTCCGGCACCCGCTGAGGGCAAGCCGCCCGGCTTGCCGGCGCGCCTGCTCGAGCTGGCCGAGGAGCTGCGGGCCGAGGGCGTCGCCGTCGGCACCTCTGAGCTGCTCGACGCGTTCGACGCGCTGGGCGAGGTCGGCTGGGGGCAGCGGCTCGAGGTCAAGGAGTCGCTGGCGGCCACGCTGGCCAAGTCGGCGGAGGATCGCCGCATCTTCGACCTCGTCTTCGAGCGGTTCTTCTTTCGGGCGCCCGAGGCCGAGGCGCTTGACCGCGACGTCTCCGAGCAGGACTCGGCGCTGGACGCGGGCGGCGCGCAGATCGACCTCGCCCAACTGCGCGAGCGCATCGCCCAGGCCATCCGCGACGGCGACGACGCCGCGCTTCGCGACCTCGCCCGGCTCGCCATCGCCGCCTTCGGCCGCCAGGGCGAGGGCTCCGGCGTCATCGGCGTCGACGTCCAGCGGATTCGGCGCGCGCTCGAGCTGCGCAGCGCCCACGGCCGCGCCCGCGAGCCGCGCAGCGTCTCGCGCGGCGACGCGATCGAGCTGCCCCGCGAGGCCCTGCGCCGCTTCGAGGCCCACCTGCGCCGCGAGCTCGAGCGCGACGCCATCGAGCGCGCCAAGCGCTTGCCGCCGTCGCGCCCGCTCAACGAGCTCGACCGCGCGCTGCCGAGCGGTCCGCTGCAGGACCTCGCCGCCGTCCACCGCGTCGTCGCCCAGCTCAAGCGGCGCCTCGCCACCCAGGGCCACAGCGCGCGCGGCCGGCGCCGCCATCAACAGGTCGACGTGCGCCGCACCATGCGCGCCTCGTTGCAGACCGGCGGCGTACCGGTGGTGCTCAAGTACCGGCCGCGCCGCCCGCGCCGCCCCGAGATCTACGTCCTCTGCGACGTCTCGACCTCGGTGACGTCGGCCTCGGTCTTCTTCCTCTCCGTGCTGCACGCGCTGCACGACAACTTCCGCAAGATGCGCTCGTTCGTCTTCATCGAGCGCATCTCCGAGGTGACCGAGATCTTCGCGCGCGAGCGCTCGTTCAAGGCGGTCTCGGAAGCGATCGGGCGCGACGCCGGCGTCGCCGACATCTCCGGCTACACGGACTACGGGCGCGTGTGGACGGAGTTCATCGCCCAGGTCGAGGACGACCTGCACCCGCGCGCCACCGTGATCGTGCTCGGCGACGCCCGCACCAACGGTCGCGACCCGCGCGCCGACGTCTTCGCCCAGGTGGCCGAGAAGGCGGGGCGGACGTTCTGGCTCAACCCCGAGCCGCGCCTGTACTGGAACTACGGCGACTCGGTCATCGCCGCCTACGAGCGCCACTGCCAGGCGTTCGAGTGCTGGACCACCGGACAGCTCGAGGAGTTCGTCAAGGCCCTCACTCGCTACGATCCCTAGCGGATTGAACGAACCAGGGGGGCTGGCGGGTAAGCCGGCTGAGATAGCGCCCTCGGGATCCCCGCCCGGCGCTGACCCTTCGAACCTGTGGGGTAATGCCCGCGAAGGGAGCGATGGACACCACGCTGCAGGCGCCGTCCATCTCGGCGCCGGCCTCGGTCGAGATCGAGCGGGTCACGCGCCGCTTCGGCGCAGTCACCGCGCTCGACGGTCTGTCCCTGCGCGCGGGCGAGCACGAGGTGGTCTGCGTGGTCGGGCCGAGCGGCTGCGGCAAGTCGACCCTGCTCGAGCTGGTGTGCGGCCTGCAGGCGCCGGACGCCGGCACGGTCGCCGGTGCGCCCGCCGTCTACATGCCCCAGCGAGATCTCCTGCTCCCGTGGTGGGGGGCGCTCGACAACGCCGCCCTTCCCCTGCGCGTTGCCGGCCAGTCGCGGGCAGCGGCGCGAGCGCACGCGCAGCCGCTGTTCGCCGAGCTTGGCCTGAAAGGGTTTGAGCGGGCTTTGCCCGCGGCGCTTTCCGGCGGCATGCGCCAGCGTGTGGCCTTCCTGCGCACGCTGCTGTCGGGCAAGCCGGTCCTCGCCCTCGACGAACCGTTCGCGGCCCTGGACGCGCTCACGCGCGCCGAGGTCCAGCGATGGCTCGAGCAGGCGCTCGCGCGCGCGCCTCGGACCGTCCTGCTCGTCACCCACGACGTCGAGGAGGCGGTGGTGCTCGGCGACCGCGTCGTCGTGCTCTCGCCGCGGCCGGGGCGCGTGGTGGCCGAGCTGGCGATCGAGCTGCCGCGTCCGCGCCGGCGCACCGACCCGGCGGTGGGCGCGCTGCGCGAGCGCGCGCTCGCGGCCCTGGGGGTCCCGGCGTGAGGATGCGGATCGTGCTGCCTGCGCTCCTGCTCGCCGCCCTGCTCGGGGCGTGGGAGCTGTATGCGCGCCTGGGTCCGCTCGACCCGCTCATCCTGCCCGCGCCGGACGAGATCGCCTCGTCGCTGTGGCACGACCGCGGGCTGCTGTGGGACAACCTCGCCGTCACCGGCCGCGAGGTCCTGCTCGGCATCGTCGTGGCCGTGGCGGCCGGGGTGGGGTGCGCGATCGCCATTCACCTCTCGACCACGCTGCGACGTGGCGTCTACCCGCTGCTCGTCGCCTCGCAGACCCTGCCGATCGTGATCGTCGCCCCGTTGCTGGTGGCCTGGTTCGGTTATGACATCGCCCCCAAGCTGGCGATCGTCGCGCTCATCTGCTTCTTCCCGGTCACCGTCACCACGCTCGACGCGCTGGCCTCGGTCGACCCCGACGCGGTCAAGCTCCTGCGCACCCTCGACGCCTCGCGCTGGCAGGTCTTCCGGTTCCTCGAGGCGCCGGCGGCGCTGCCCGGCCTGCTGTCAGGGGCCAAGATCGCGGTCGCGGTCGCGGTCATCGGGGCCGTGCTGGCCGAGCAGGCCGGGTCCAGCGATGGGCTCGGCCATCTGCTGCTGCAGGCCATCCCCCAGCTCGAGACGCCGCGCGCCTACGCGGCGGTCGTCCTGCTCTCCGCCCTCGCCCTGCTCCTGTTCGGCGCCCTCAGCCTCGCCGAGCGCCTGGCGGTGCCGTGGGCGCCACGAACGAAACGGAGGAATGCGTGAGGAAGCTGATCGTGCTCGCGGCGGTGGCCGCGGCCGCCGTCACCGCCGGCTGCGGCGAGAAGAAGGAAGCCGTGACGCCCCCGGGCGCCCAGCGCCTGACCGTCGTGCTCGACTACCTGCCGAACCCCGACCACGTCGGCTTCTACGCCGCGCAACGGCGTGGCAACTTCAAGCGCGCCGGGCTCGACGTCGACCTCAAGGTCCCGCCCGACCCGTCGTCGCCGCTCAAGCTGCTGGCGGCCGGCAGGGCCGACCTCGCCATCTCCTACGAGCCCGAAGTGCTGCTCGCGCGCGACCGCGGGCTGCAGGTGGTCTCGGTGGCGGCGATCGCCCAGCGGCCGCTGACCTCGATCATGGCGCTCGGCTCCAAGGGCATCAGGTCCCCGGCCGACCTC
>Ga0126313_10001266_pt1 | contig 13182 bp, 9 predicted proteins | sample Plot105A_FD_89954 | JGI IMG/M metagenome (GOLD analysis project Ga0126313, IMG submission 89954) | Serpentine soil microbial communities from UC McLaughlin Reserve, CA, USA - Plot105A | ecosystem: Environmental > Terrestrial > Soil > Grasslands | place: USA: UC McLaughlin Reserve, Lake County...
CCGCCGACTCCGGCTCGTCCACGAACTGGTTCGCGCGGGACATCAGGTTCCGGCAGGGGATGATGGCCTCGCTCTCCGGGACGCTCGCGACGATGGGGCCGGCGATGCCGTACGCGATCGCGGCGAAGTTCGCGCACCCGGAGCGGCCGGTGATTGCGTTCGTCGGCGACGGGTCGATGCAGATGAACGGCATGAACGAGCTGATCACGGTGCGCAAGTACCACGAGCGCTGGCCCGACCAGCGCTTCGTCGTCTGCGTCTTCAACAACCAGGATCTGAACCAGGTCACGTGGGAGCAGCGCGTCCTCTCGGGCGACCCGAAGTACATCGGCACGCAGCAGATCCCTGACTTCCCGTACGCGCGCTACGCCGAGCTGCTCGGCTTCGAGGGGATCAAGGTCGACGATCCGGAAGCGCTCGGCGACGCCTGGCAACGCGCCCTCGACGCCGGCCGCCCCGCCGTGCTCGAAGCGATCGTCGATCCCGAGGTGCCTCCGCTGCCGCCGCACATCACGGTCGAGCAGGCCGAGAAGATGGCGAAGGCGATGGTGAAGGGCGACCCCGAGCGGATGGGCGTGATCGAGAAGTCGCTGCGCGGCAAGCTCCAAGAGTTCCTGCACGGTTGATGGCCGTCCAGGCGAGCCGTGTCGAGGCTCCCGTCGAGCAGCTAGTCGTCTCGGCGTACGAGGTTCCGACGGACGAGCCGGAGTCGGACGGGACGTTTGAGTGGGAGTCGACGACGATTGTCGTCGTCGAGGCGGGCGCGGCCGGCGCGAAAGGACTCGGGTACACGTACGCGCCGGCGGCGGCCGGCAAGCTCGTCGAGGAGAAGCTCGCGGAGGTGGTCGAGGGGCGCGATGTCTTCGCGCTCGTAGAGGTCTGGGAGGCGGTGGGCGCGGCGCTCCGCAACGTCGGCCGGCCCGGGATCGGGTTCTGCGCGCTGTCGGCGATCGATTGTGCGCTGTGGGACCTGAAGGCACGCCTGCTCGAGCTGCCGCTCGTCGACCTGCTCGGCCGAGCGCACGACGACGTCCCGATCTACGGCAGCGGCGGCTTCACGTCGTACTCGCTGCAGCGGCTGGGCGAGCAGCTCGGCGGCTGGGCCGAGCTCGGGATCCCGCGCGTGAAGATGAAGGTCTCGCGCGACCCGGACAGCGACCCGCAGCGACTCGACGCCGCCCGGCAGGCGATCGGCGACGGCGTGGAGCTGTTCGTCGACTCGAACGGAGCGCTCGGGCGCAAGCAGGCGCTGCGCTGGGCGGAGCGGTTCGCGCGGGAGTGGGGCGTGACGTGGTACGAGGAGCCGGTGTCATCCGCCGATTTCGAGGGGCTCCGGCTGCTGCGCGACCGCGCGCCGGCCGGGCTCGAGATCGCCGCCGGTGAATACGCGTACGTGCCGGCGGACTTCCGGAACCTCGTCGCGAACGGCTGCGTCGACTGCCTGCAGGTAGACGTCACGCGCTGCGGCGGCGTCACCGGCCTGCTGCAGGCAGCAGGCCTAGCCCGCGCGTTCGGCCTCGACGTCTCCGGCCACTGCGCGCCGGCGCTGTCCGCGCATCCGCTCGCCGCCGTTCCGAATCTGCGCCACCTCGAGTGGTTCCACGACCACGTCCGGCTCGAGTCGCTCCTGTTCGACGGCATGCCCGAGCAGGAGGGCGGGGCACTGCGGCTCGACCGCACCCGGGCGGGGAACGGCCTCGAGCTGAAGCGCGCGGACGCCGAGGAGTACGCGCTCTGACCGGTACGGTCGAGGTTCCGGCGCAGGACCCACGCTTCCGCACGCCGCCCGTCGGCCGCGACAAGGTCGACGTCCGCGGGCTCGAGCACGACTTGCGGCGCGCGCTCGAAGGCGAGGTGCGATTCTCCGCCGGCGACCGGGCGCTGTACTCCGCCACGGGCGCGAACTACCGCCAGCTGCCGCTCGGCGTCGTGATCCCGCGGTCGACCGACGACGTGGTCGAGGCGGTGCGCCTCTGCCGCGACTACGGCGCGCCGATCCTGTCGCGCGGCGGCGGCACCGGGCTGGCCGGCCAGACGACCAACGTCGCCGTCGTGATCGACTTCTCCAAGTACCTGAACCGGATCCTCGAGATCGATCCCGACCGGAAGCTGGCGCGGGTCGAGCCGGGCGTGATCCTCGACCACCTGCGCGAGCGCGCCGAGCGCGAGCACGGCCTCACGTTCGGCCCCGACCCCTCCACGCACGAGCACTGCACCTTCGGCGGGATGATCGCGAGCAACTCCTGCGGCGTCCGCTCGATCATGGCGCAGTTCTACGGCCCAGGCCCGCGGACGTCCGACAACGTGCACGAGCTCGACGTCCTGCTCTACGACGGCACGCGCTTCCGGGTCGGTGCGACGCCGGACGACGAGCTCGACCGGATCATCGGCGAGGGCGGCCGGCGCGGAGAGATCTACGGCCGGCTGCGCGCGCTGCGCGACCGCTACGCCGACCTCATCCGCGAGCGCTACCCGAACATCCCGCGGCGCGTCTCGGGCTACAACCTCGACGACCTTCTGCCGGAGCGCGGGTTCAACGTCGCGCACGCCCTCGGCGGCAGCGAGAGCACGTGCGTCACGTATCTCGAGGCGACGGTGAACCTCCTCCAAAGCCCGCCCGTGCGGTCGCTGCTCGTGCTCGGCTACGAGGACGCGCCGGCCGCGGGCGACGCGGTCCCGGCCGTGCTCGAGCACAAGCCGCTCGGGCTTGAGGGGATCGACCACATGCTGCTCGAGGACATGACCAACCTCGGCAAGCACGTGCGCGACCTGTCCGCGCTCCCCCACGGGCACGGGTGGCTGCTCGTCGAGTTCGGCGGCGACACGAAGGAAGAGGCCGACGCGAAGGCGCACAAGCTGATGGGGGAGCTGAAGGTCGGCGAAGACGGCCTGCGCGGGATCAAGCTGTACGACCAGCCCGAGCAGGAGGAGCACGTCTGGAAGGTGCGCGAGGCGGGGCTCGGCGCGACGGCGTTCCTGCCGGGCAAGGAGGACACCTACGAAGGCTGGGAGGACGCGGCCGTCCCGCCCGAGCGGGTCGGGGACTACCTGCGGGACATCGGCAAGCTGGGCGAGAAGTATGGGTACTCGAGTGCGCTCTACGGCCACTACGGCAACGGCTGCATCCACGCCCGCTGGAACTTCGACCTCTCGAGCAGGCCCGGCCTCGCCAAGTACCGCGCGTTCGTCGAGGAGGCTGCGGATCTCGTCGTCTCGTACGGCGGCTCGATCTCCGGCGAGCACGGGGACGGCCAGTCGCGCGCCGAGCTCCTGCCGAAGATGTTCGGGCCGGAGCTGATCGAGGCGTTCCGCGAGTTCAAGTCGATCTGGGACCCGGACTGGAAGATGAACCCGGGGAAGGTCGTCGACCCGTACCCGCTCGACTCGAACATCCGCCTCGGGCCCGACTTCGCGCCGCCGCAGGTGAAGTCCCACTTCGCGTTCCTGCGCGACGGCGGCAGCTTCGCGCACGCCACGACGCGCTGCGTGGGCGTCGGAAAGTGCCGGCGTACGGACGGCGGCGTCATGTGCCCGAGCTTCATGGTCACGCGCGAGGAGAAGCACACGACGCGCGGCCGCGCGCACCTGCTGTGGGAGATGCTGAACGGCGAGGAGCTCGACGGTTGGCGCTCCAAGGAGGTCGAGGAGGCGCTCGACCTCTGCCTGTCGTGCAAGGGCTGCACGAACGACTGTCCCGTCAACGTCGACATGCCGACCCTGAAGGCGGAGTTTCTCCACCGGCACTACAGGGGCCGGCTCCGGCCGCGGGTGGCGTACACGTTCGGGCTGATCGACCAGGCCGCTCGGGTGGCGTCGCGGCTGCCCGGCGTTGCGAACGCGGTTACGCGGTCGGCGGTCTTCAAGGCGGCGGCCGGGATCCACCCGCAGCGGCAGGTGCCGGAGTTCGCGCCGCTCACGTTCAAGCGCTGGTTCGCCGACCGGTCGCTTCGCAACGGCGGCGGGCGCCGCGTGATCCTCTGGGCCGACACGTTCACGAACTACCTCGAGCCCGAGGTCGGCATCGCGGCGGTGGAGGCGCTCGAGGATGCCGGCTTCCACGTGCTCGTGCCAACGGGACACCTCTGCTGCGGACGGCCGCTGTACGACTACGGGATGCTCGACCTCGCCGAGGCGTACCTCCGCAACGTGCTCGGGCGGCTCCACGACGAGATCCGCGCCGGCACGCCGGTCGTCGGGATCGAGCCGAGCTGCGTCGCCGTCTTCCGCGACGAGCTCCTCAACCTGTGGCCGAACGACCAGGACGCGCGCCGACTGTCCAAGCAGACGCACCACTTCGCCGACTTCCTCGCGGAGGACGCGGCCGAGTGGCAGCCGCCGCGGCTGCACCGGAAGGCGCTGCTGCACGGGCACTGCCACCAGCGCGCGACCGGCGGGATCGGTCCGGACAAGGAGCTGCTCGAGCGGATGGGGCTCGAGGTCGAGGAGCTGCAGTCAGGGTGCTGCGGGATGGCCGGTGGTTGGGGTTACGAGCACGGCCATTACGACGTCTCCGTCGCCTGCGGCGAGCGCGTGCTGCTGCCGGCGGTTCGCGCGGCGCCGCCGGAGACGCTGATCGTCACGGACGGGTTCTCCTGCCGCAGCCAGGTCGAGCAGGAGCGGACGGGCAGGCGCGCGCTGCACGTCGCCCAGGTGCTCCAGTTGGCTCAGGCCTTTGGTCCCGCCGGGCCTCCCGGCACGCATCCCGAGCAGCACGCCGGTGGAAGACCCGGTCCGAACGGCCATCGGCTCCGCCGCGGAGTGCAAGTCGCCGCGGTCGCCGGGGCGGCCGCGGCGGCCGTCGCGCTGCGCTCGCGCTGACCAGCTCGGCCCGTTCAGGACGCCAGCGCGACGAACCCGCCGACGATCGCGCCGTACGCGACGTGGGCGGCGATCGTGACGACCGGCGTCGACCGGCCGTAGTTCCGCATCAAGAAGCCCGGCGTCTCGAGCAGCGGCGAGTGATCCGCCGCGGTCAGCGGCGAGGCCATCCGCGGATGGACGACGGGGAGGAGGATGTTCACGAGCGCCGTCGAGGCGAACAGCCCGTGCGCGAGGCCGAACAGCGCGCCCTGCCACCAGCCGCTGATCCCGATCGCGCGAAAGATCGCCCAGTAGGCGAGCGCGAACAGCAGTCCGAACAGGAAATGGAGCACGTAGCCAACGGCCTTCGCGCGCAGACGGTTCTCGGAAATCACCGTTCCGAGCAGGAACGGCAGGTCGATGCGCGTCAGCTTCAGCTCGCTCGCACTCCGAAGCACGGTCGTCAGCACGACCGTGCCGGCGACGCCCCCCGCGAGCGCTCCCCAGATCACAGCGTGTCCTCGTCGGCGACCGCGAGCGCCGCCTCGATCAGGGACAGGTGCGTGAGCGCCTGCGGGAAGTTCCCGAGGAAGTCGCCGCTCGAGCCGTCGAGCTCCTCCGCGTAGAGGCCGACGTCGTTCGCCAGCGGCAGCAGCTCGTCCATCAGCTCGCACGCGTCGTCGGTGCGCCGCGTCGCCGCGAGCGCCTGGACGAGCCAGAACGAGCAGGCGAGGAACGCTCCCTCGTCGCCCTCCAGCGAGTCGTCGGCGCGGTAGCGCCAAACCAGCGGCCCATCGGCCAGCTCGCGTCGCACGGCATCCACGGTCGCGCGCATCCGCTCCTCGTCGCCGAACCCGAGCGCCGGTGCGAGCAGGATGCTCGCGTCGAGGTCGTCCCTGCCTTCTGCACGAACGTAGCTTTGCTTCGTCTCCGACCAGCACCGCTCTTCCACGAACGCGCGGACTTGCTCTGCCTCGCGCCGCCAGGCGCCTGCGTGGCGTGTGGGTAGGACGCCGGCGTCGGCAAGCTGGCACGCGCGGTCGAGCGCGACCCAGCACATCACCTTCGACTGCGTGTAATGGGTCGGACCGCTCCGGTCCTCCCAGATGCCGCTGTCCTTCTGTCGCCAGACCCGACCGATGAGATCGGCCGTCTCCGCGAGCCGCTTCGCCGTGTCGCGATCGAGCGCGTTCTGGCCGTCGCGCACGTACAACCACACGGTCTCGAAGAGGTCTCCGTAGACGTCGAGCTGGAGCTGCTCGGCCGCGCCGTTTCCGATCCGCACCGGGCGCGCGCCGCCATAGCCCTGGAGGGGGAGCTCGCGCTCCGGCGCTTCCTTGCCGCCGTCCAGCTCGTACAGCACTTGGAGCTCAGGGTGAGTCAGCTGAGACGCGTGCAGAATCCACCACAGATACGCGTGCGCCTCCTCTTGGCAGCCGAGCTCGAGGAGCGCGTCGATCGCGAACGCGGAATCGCGGATCCAGCAGTAGCGGTAGTCCCAGTTGCGCTCGCCGCCGGGCGCCTCGGGGAGAGACGTCGTCGGCGCGGCCGCGTATGCGCCCGACGGTGCGTAGACGAGCAGCTTGAGCGCGAGCGCGCTGCGGATCACCTCGTCACGCCACGGCCCGTCGTAGCTGCGTGCGCCGGTCCACGCCCGCCAGAACGAGATCGTCGCGTCGAGGCGCGCCTCGACCTCGTCGCGCGCGGGGAAGACGAGCGGTTCCTGGTGATCTGCTCCGAGGACGATCAACCCGCGCGCGCCGGCCGTTACCTCTGCGTCGCCGCGGATCGCGTCACCCTCGACCCGCGGCTCGCCGGCGTCCCAGGAGCGGATTGCGATCGCATCGCCGCGGCTGTCGGCAGTGGGGATGCCGCTGCGCATCGACAGCCGCGTGGTCCCGAGCCCGTAGCCGAAACGCGGCCGCACGCACCAGCGGAGGTGGACGGAGCCCGCGACACCTTCGATCCGCCTGGCCAGCTCACGTCCCGGCGCGAGCCCCGCGCGCGGAAGCGTCAGCGCGTCGGTGACGCGAACCGTGCCCTCAGCCGTCTTGAACATCGTTTCGAGGACGTTCGTGTCGTCGACGTAGCGGCGTGACACCTCGTGCGGCTCGTCGGGCCGGAGCTCGAACGCACCGCCCCGCTCGGCGTCCAAGAGCGCCGCGAATACGCTCGATGAGTCGAGGTCGGGTAGGCACAGCCAGTCGATCGAGCCGTCGAGCCCGACCAGCGCGACGGTGCGCCCGTCGCCGATCGCCGCGTAGTCGCGAATCGGCAGATAGCCGTCTCGTCGGTTCGGTGTCCGCATAGTCAACGAGTCGTGACGAAAGGCATGACGAAGTCAGCGTTTCCAGCACCGGTCGTTGTCACACTTTGGGCCGCACGGGCGTTTCGCGCTCCGTGCGTCGAAACGCCGCCCCGGCCTACGGCACTCACCGACGCGTCAGGAAACCAACGGCGTCAGATCGGGAAGTGGCGTAGGAACGCCTGTTACTTCAGCCAGGGCGCGAGGAACTGCTCGATCTCGCGGCAGCTCCTCGGGCGCTCGAGCCGGCCCTGCACGATCTTGTCGTCGACGACCACCAGCGTCGGCACCTCGTCGATCTTGAACCGCTCGAACATGTCTACGTGCTCTTCTTGGGCGACGCGGTGGACGACAAACGTGTCGTGGTTCTGGCGCCGCTGGAGCACCTGTGCGACAAAGCCTTCGACGCGGCGGCAGCGACCGGACAACCCCGAGTGGAAGAACACCAGCCGCGGGCTGTGGGGCCGCGCGAGCGGATCGGGCTTAGGCCTAGCTGCGAGCGTCGCCATCGACGTGCTCCATAGCCTCCGCCCGCGTCCGGTAGATCTCGAACATCCGGTCGAGCGCCGTGATCTCGAACAGCCGCAGGATGTTCCGGTCGGCGCAGACGACCAAGAGTCGTCCGCGAAGCAGCGTGAGCCGCTTTCGCGTCCGCATCAAGATCCCGATCGTCGTGGAGTCGATGAAGCTGACGTCGGAGAGGTCGACGACGATCTGGGTGGCGCCACGTCCCAGCGCCTCCAGGACCCGTCGCTCGAACTCGGGCCTCGTGTGGAGGTCGAACTCTCCAGCGAGGCGGATGAGGTAAGCGGTCGGTCCGAGCGATGAGCCCTCGACCGACTGCTCCTCCAGACCCGGATCGCTCCAGGTCTGCTCGACCGCGCGCAACATGTAATCGAGGGTAGGGGCCGCCGCGGCGCGTCGGGTGGCGGTTGTCTAAGTGCTTGATAGAGGTTTGCTGAGATTCAGGCGGCGACGAGCTTGTACCCGACGCCGCGAACCGTCACGACTCTCGTCGGATCGTCCGGATCCGCCTCGATCTTCCGACGGAGGTTCGAGACGTGCATGTCGGAGGCACGCTCGTCTCCGACGTACTCGCTCTGCCAGAGGTGCTGCATGATCTCGCGCCGCGTGAACACGCGCTCGGGCTCGGAGGCGAGGAAGGCGAGCAGCCGGAACTCGGAAGGCGTGAGCCGGATCGTCTGCCCGTCGATCTTCACCTCGTGCCGGACGAGGTCGAGCTCGAGGCTGCCGACGCGGCGAACCGGCTCCGCACCTTCCCGGTCGAGGCGCCGTCGGCGGAGGATCGCGCGGACGCGGCTCATGAGCTCCGCCATCGAGAACGGCTTCGTCACGTAGTCGTCGGCGCCGACCTCGAGGCCGACGACGCGGTCGAGCTCGGAGTCCTTCGCCGTCAGCATCAGGATCGGGATCGTGCTCTCGCCGCGCAGCGTACGGCAGACCTCGATCCCCGAGACCTTGGGCAGCCGGAGGTCGAGGACCATCAGGTCGTAGGTGTGCGATCGCGCGCGCTCGAGCGCCTGCTCGCCGTCGGTCGCGGTCTCGACCGAAAACCCCTCCGACGTCAGCGCGTACGAGACCGCGTCTGCGATCGCCTCGTCGTCTTCGACGATCAGGATACTGTCAGGCATGCGCCGCCGGAAGTAGTAGCCGAGCGCGCGTGCCTCCCGCTTCGCTCGGGCTGAGCTCGAGCTGTCCGTGAAGTGACTCCGCCACCTGAGCCGCGATCGCGAGGCCGAGTCCGAAGCCTTCGACCCCGCTACCGTCCTCGCCCCGGTAGAACCGCTCGAGCACGCGTTCCTGCTCGTCGGGAGGAATGCCCGGGCCTGAGTCGACCACCTCGAGCGCGACGAAGCCGTTCTCCTCGCTGCCGCTCAGCACGATCTCGCCGTCGGGCGCGTATTTCGCTGCGTTCAGGACGAGGTTGAGGAGCGCCTGCTCGGCCAGGTCGCGATGCGCGACGACGCCGGTCCCCTCGCGGAGACGGACGTCGACCCGGAGCCGGTCCGGGCTTTGCCGCTGGATCTCGTCCAAGAGGCTCTCTACGTTGATCACCTCCGTCTCGGCTGCCTCTTGTCCCGTCTGCGCGCGCGCGAGCACGAGCAGCGAGCGTACGAGCCGCTGTAGACGCTTCGTCTGTTGCTCGACGTGGTTCAGGAAGCGGTCGCGGTCCGCGCGCGTTTCCTTGGCGCCGCTCTGCAGGACTTCGACGGCGCTGCCGATCGCAGCGAGCGGCGTCCGGAGCTCGTGCGCGGCGTTCGTAACGAATTCGCGCTCGGCTCGCGCGCGCCGCTCGCGTTCCGTGACGTCCCAGTACGCGGCGACCGCCGCGACGACCTCGCCCTCCGGGTTCCGGACGGGCGCGGCGCTCGTTTCGAACACGCCGAAGGTTCCGTCCAGGCGTTGGAAAACGATCTGGTCTCCCGCGCTCGCCTCGCCCGTGCGAAGCGCACGAACGATAGGCCGATCGTCGCGCGCGTACGGGGCGCCGCCGGCCTTGCGGCCGATCGTCAGCCACGTCTCCAAGCCCGCATCCGCCCCCGCGACCTGCTCCAGCAGTTGTTCCGCGTAGTCGTTCGCGGTCACGATGGTTCCGGTCGTCGCGTGCGCGATCACGATCGCGGCCGGGATCTGGTCGAGCACTGCCTCGAGCCGGGCCATCGTCTCGGCCCGCTCGCGGTCGACGGCGACGAGGGTGTCGGTTCGTTCCCGAACGCGTCGCTTGAGGTCAACCTGCGCCGCCGCCGCCCGCTCTTCCGCCTCTTTCCGTTCGGTGGCGTCGCGGAGCAGCCAGCGCAGGCCGGTCACCAATCCGTTCCGGTCGCGTACTGACGAGACCGTCACCGCAGCGGGAAACACGGTGCCGTCTCCGCGACAGATCGTCAGCTCCCAGTCGCCGAGGCGCTCGAGGCCGGGTAACCGAGTGAGTATCGTGCGGAACGAGCGCTGGCCGTGGCGCTCGAGGAGAGTTTCGAAGCGCTTGCGGACGAGGATATCGCGGCTCATGCCGAGGAGGTGCTCTGCCGCGCGATTCGTCTCGAGGATTTTTCCGTCGGCATCCGTGACGACGTACGCGTCCGGCGCCCACTCGAACAGGTCGCGGTATCGAATGCGCTCGGCCTCGAGCAGGTCGCGGAGCTCGTGCATCTCCGCCTCGAGCACCTCCTGGGCACCTGCGAGCCTCGACCACGCCTCCTCGACCTCGCGCGCGCCGTCCCGGAGCGTTTGCTCGTCGCGCGAGTCGTGTGGGACGTCGAGGGTCGCCAGCCGCCGGGTCACCTCGTCGATGACCGCGGCGAAGGAGCGGATGCTCTCGCCGAGGACGGTGTGCGGATGTGGACGCTCGTTCACGTGTCCGCGCCTGGCCGCTCCTCCATCACCACCATCGCCCCGCGCACCGAGCGGCCGTCGCGGAGCGCCGCGCACGTCACCCGGCACCGGATCCGTTCCCCGAGCCGGTTGACCGCTTCGACCTCGAGCTCGAATCCGTCTGCTGTACCGGCGAGACATCCGCGCACCGGCTCCTTCAGCTCCGCGACCGGAAAGCCGATGTCGAGCGCGAGCAGGTTCTTCCCGATCACACGCTCCGCAGACAGCCCCCAGAGCTGCTCGGCGCGTTCGCTCCATGCCTCGATCTGGAGCTCGGGGTCGACGACCACGATCGCCACACGGACCTGCTCGAGCACGCCCTCCATCACCTGGTTCGCGCGGTCGAGGTCATACGTGCGGCGCCGAAGCTCCTCGTTCAGCGTCTCGAGCTCCTCGTTCGTCGCCTGCAGCTCCTCGTTCAGCGTCTCGAGCTCCTCGTTCGTCGACTGGAGCTCCTCGTTCGTCGTCTCGAGCTCCTCGTTCGTCGACTGGAGCTCCTCGTTCGTCGTCTCGAGCTCCTCCGCGCTCGACTGCTCCGTCTCGAATGCCGTCGCGAGTTGGGTCTGAGCCCCCTCGGCTGCCTCCTGCATCCGCTTGTAGCGCGTGACGTCGTTGAAGGTGATGCTCGTGCCGACGACGCCGTCGACGCCGATCATCGGAACAACCTGCACCTCGTAGAAATACGTCTCCCCGCCGTCCGCGAGCGGGACCTCCTCGAGCGTGGCGGGCGCCTTCGTTTCGTAGGCGCGGTCGATCAGCGACCTGAGCTCGACGGGCCGGTAGGAGATCTCCAGCTCGGAGAACGGCCTCCGCAGGTCGCGCGCGGTCAGTCGGAAAAGGCTGCGGGCGCGGCCGTTAGCGAACGCAAGGCGCCCGTCGCGCTGCACGACCACCTGGGCGACAGGCGACAGCTCGAATCCGGTCTCGCGCAGCCGTTCCGTCAGATGCGCCGGCGACGTGTCGCCGTCGTCGGTGTCCCGCATCAGCGTCAGCAGCCGGTTGCGGAAGTCGCCGCTGCGCGGCAGCGGCGCGAACACGCGCCGTTTGAGGTCGACGGGCTCGAACAGCTTCGAGCGCCCCGCGACCGCCTCCGACCGTCCGAGCAGGAGGTACCCGGTGTCGTTCAGGCTGAACTGGAAGTTCTCGACGATCGCTTCCTGCGACTTCGTGCTGAAGTAGATGAGCGTGTTCCGCGCGAGGAGCAGGTCGATCCGCGAGATCGGCGGGTCCTGGATCAGGTCATGCCGTCCGAAGATCACCGCTCGCCGGAGGTCTGGGCGGACCATCATCCGGTCCGAATCCGCAGCTTCGAAGTACTTCTCGCGGAGGTCGGTCGGAACCGGGTCAAGCTGCTCCGCCCGGAACGTCCCGGCGCGCGCACTCGTCAGCGCCTGCTCGTCGACATCGGTGCCGTAGATCTTCGCGCGGTCTCGGAACTCGTTCTCGCCGAGGGCCTCCGCGAGGACGATGGCGACCGTATAGGCCTCCTCTCCCGAGGCGCAACCCGTCGACCAGGCCCGGACCGGTTCGTCGGGAGCCTTCGTTTCGAGCAGCCTCGGGACGATCTCCTCGCGGACGTAGGCCCACGTCTCCGCGTCACGGAAAAAGCTCGTGACGTTGATGAGGATGGTGTTGAACAGCTCCGCGAACTCCTGCGGCTCGGCCTCGAGCAAGCTCAGGTACTCGACGTATCCGGGGCAACCCGCCTCCTGTATGCGCTTGTCGATGCGCCGCGTCAGGCTGGGGCGCTTGTATCCGGTGAAGTCGAATCCCCGCTCGCGTTTGATGTAGTCGAGGAGCGCCTCGAGCTCGTCGTTTCGCTCAGCCGGGGCGCGCACGTTGCAGCTACTCCGCCGCCGCTTCGGCGCGCGAGTCGTCGACCGTCGTGTCGGCGAGCGCGTCGACGTTCTCCACCACACGCCGGAGCACGTCCTCGTGCTGCGTCGTGTCATCGGCGTTCATGCGGAACCTGCGCGCCGCCAGCTCGGCACCGCGCGCTTCCAGCCGTTCTGCGATCCGGATCGCCAAGTCGCGTCGCTCCTGCAGCACCCTGATCGCCGTCCACAGCGCCGACTCGAGACCCTCGCTCTGCGTCGTGAACAGGCTCTCGGCCGTGAAGGAGTGGCCGGTTCGGCAGAGGTAGCGGCTGCCTTCGCCCTGTGGGATCTCCCAGATCGGGCCCCCGCACTCGGGGCAGCTGATCTCCGCGATGTCGCCGTCCTCGTAAGAGTCGGACGCGCCGTTCCCGTCTGGACGTTGCCGCCCCACGGCGGGTTCGAGAGCCAAGTGCGTGATGACGGCGGCGATCTCCGACGCCGGCAAGACGTAGTCGGGCTCGTCTAACGCGATTGCGTGGGTGGGCATGCTCGGGTGCAACGCGTCGTCGGGATCCTGGACGATCGCGACGCCGCCGTGGGCGTGGACGCTCTTCAGCCCGAGCGTGCCGTCTCCCAGGTTCCCCGACAGGATGACCGCGACGACTCGTGCGCCGTACGTGCGCGCAGCACTACGGAACAGTGGGTCGATCGCCGGGCGGTGGCCGTTCTCGCGCGGGCCGCGGCTGAGCCGGATGTGCCCGTCGTCGATCAGAAGGTGGCGGTTGGGTGGCGCGACGTAAAGCCGCCCCTGCCCGAGCGGCATGCCGTCCTCGAGCTCGACCGCCGGCAGCAGCCCCTTCCGCCCGAGGA
>Ga0126313_10001267_pt1 | contig 13181 bp, 12 predicted proteins | sample Plot105A_FD_89954 | JGI IMG/M metagenome (GOLD analysis project Ga0126313, IMG submission 89954) | Serpentine soil microbial communities from UC McLaughlin Reserve, CA, USA - Plot105A | ecosystem: Environmental > Terrestrial > Soil > Grasslands | place: USA: UC McLaughlin Reserve, Lake County...
GCGCTCGAGGCGGCCGTCTCGCAACAGCTCCTCGACGAGGAGGCCGATCTTCGTGAGCGCTACAGCTGGCGGCACGCTTTGACGCAGGAGGCGATCGTCGGCGACACGGTCGTCCCGAAGCGGTTGCGGATGCACTCGAGAGCCGCCGACGTGCTGCTCGAGGGAGGAGGGAGCGCGCTTGCGATCGCTCGCCACCTCCTCTCCGCCGGGCGCGCGGCGGAAGCTCTCGACGCGTGCCTTCGCGCCGCGCACGAAGCCGAGCAGGTAGCCGCGTTCGACGAGGCGATCGGGCTGCTCGAGCACGTTCTGCCCAACGTCTCGGATCCGGACGACCGAGCGTTGTTGCTCTCGAGGATGGGACACCTCCGCTGGCTGAACGGCGAGCCTGCGGCCGCGCAGCAGCTCCTGCTGGATGCGGTCGAGCGTCTCGACGCCGCGGGGCGCCCGATCGAGGCGGCGACGGCGCGCATCGACCTGAGCCGGTGTCATTGGGAGCTCGACCGTCCTGCGGAAGCTCTGGAGATCATCGAGCAGGCACGCGAAGCGCTGGAGCAAGAAGGTCCATCAGCCGATCTCGCCTTCGCATACCTCCGCATCGCAGGCATTCACGCTTTCCAGCTCGATTTCGACCTGTGCCGCGAGAAGGCCGAGCGCGCCGCTCAGATCGCCCAGCAGGCGGGGGCCGACTTCGAGCGGCTGTGGGCTGTGGTGTTCATCGCGCTGGGCCATTTCGGTAGTGCCCGCGGGACCGAGCTCTACGACCGGTGCTACGGCGAGGCACGCGAGAAGGGGTACGGGATCATCGTCGGAAACGCGACCTACAACGAGGTCTGGGACCACGTTCATAGCCTGGCCGGCCGCGTTGAGGAGATCGTCGAGAGGTATGAGACCGTGCCGTTCCTTTCCTGGTCGTCGACCGGCGTTGAAATCTCGAGGAGCTGGGCGAAGCTGGCCATCGGCTCGCCTGGAGCAGCGCTCGAGGAGGCGAGGCTGGCGATCGGGCGGCACGAGACGCTAAGACACCCCAAGTTCGAGTGGCGTAGTCACCTCGCCGCCGCCGAGGCGCTCCTCGAGCTCGGGCGAACAGCGGAGGCGGCAGAGGAACTGCCTCCTCCGTCACCCGGCGGCGAGCTTCAGGACGTTGTCTACGACACCGCCGCGCGGGTTCGAATCGCGATTGCGCTCGGCCGGAACGAGGAAGCGGCCGAGCTCGGACGGCGCGCTACCAGTGCCGCTGCGTTGCTTCGCTTCCGCGGGATGGTGGCGATCGCGGTCGAGGGTCTGCTCGCCGGCGGCGCGCTGGACGAAGCGCAGGCGGTCGTCAGTCGAGCTAGGCAGGTGCCCGTCGAGCTCGGCCAGGCCGGGCTCGACCTCGCGGAAGCCCGAGTGCTTCTAGCCGCTGGGAACGCAGCCGACGCACGGCGGCTCGCCGAGGACGCGCGAGCCGCCTTCGAGGAGATCGGGTTCGGGCTCTGGATGTGGCGTGCGGCCGGGCTCGCGGGCGAGGCGGCAGGCCATTCCGGCGACGCCGATGCCGCGCATGAGCTCCTTGCGTCCTCCATCCAACAGGCACATGCCGCGGGCGCGATGCGGGTTCGAGACGATGCGCTTGCCGCCGCCGAGCGGCTGGGGCTGGACATTCCCGCACCGGAGGACGAGCCGGACGCCAAGCTCGCCGCGCCAGGGTTTCTCCCGGCCGGAGAGCGGCTCGTGACGTCGATGTTCGCGGACGTGCGGGGCTACACGCCGATCGCGGTGAGCAGCGCCCCCGAGGAGCTGGCCGACCGGCTGACGACGCTCCACCGCTGGGCCGCCGCGGAGGTCGGCAAGCGGCAGGGGATCGTCGACAAGTTCGCAGGCGACGCGGTGATGGCGACCTTCAACGCCACGGGCGCCAGGGTCGACCACGCGATGCTTGCGCTCGACGCGGCGCTCGCGCTCCGGGACAAGGCCGCGCTGATGGATCTGCCCGTCGGAATCGGCATCGCCGTCGGCCCGGCGGTGGTCAGCCGTTCGGTCGACGAGCAGAACGTGAGCGTATTGGGCTCGACGACGAACCTGGCGGCGCGCCTCCAAACCGCAGCCGGCGGCGGCGACATCCTGCTCAGCGACGAGGCGTTCCGCCGCGTGGCGTCGTGGCTGACGGAGCGCGGATTGACGGCCGAACCGGAGGAGCTCGAGCTGAAGGGCTTCGACGGCGCCCAGTCGGCATACCGGCTGCCCAGCCCGCTTCGCGCCTGAAGAGCTGCTCGTCATAGCCGATCGGGTGTAGTCGCGGAGCCCGAAAGTTGAACGCTTCAGGCGTGACCCACCTGCGCTACGACCAGCGTTACCGCCGCCTCCCCGTCTTCGGTCGACCTCCAACAGATCTACTACGCCGCCATGCCGTGCCTCTCGAGCGGTGCCGACTTCCTCGAGAATCTGCAGTGCCTCGTGCTCGCGGCTCAGGTCGTCTTCCCGGGAGACGACTCGAAAGCTCGTGCGATCAGGTTCTCGCAGTCCGCGGTCGGGATCGCGGCGAAGCCGTCCGTCACTTCGCCCAACGGTGGCGAGACGCTGGCGGCCGGGTCGCAGGTTCCCGTGACGTGGAGCGCCGACGGGACCACGGGCCTCGGGTTCGAGGTCTCGTTGTTCCCGAGTGCGCCGGCGACCTACAACGAGGGGTTCGAGTCGGGGCCGCCGCTTCCGCCCGGCTTCACCAACGCCGGCCCGGCGTGGACGGTGACGACCGGCACGGCGGCAGCCGGGGCCAAGTCCGCCCGCTCGGGCGTGATCGGAGACGACGGGCGCAGTGAGCTGCACCTCGTCGTTCACATGCAGAACCCGGGGCCAATGACCTTCATGCGACGAGTGAGCTCTGAGTCGGGATTCGACTTCCTGTCGTTCCACGTCGACGGCATCCCGATCGGCGCCTCATGGGGTCTCGGCACGACGTTCGGCACGCCGGCGTACCTGCCGTTGACGCTCCCGCCGGGAACACACGAGCTCGTCTGGGTCTACGAGAAGGACGTCAGCGACAGCGCAGGCGACGATGCAGCCTGGATCGACAGCCTCGTGGTCCCGGGCGTCGAGACCGCCGCCGCGACGGTGATCAACGGTGCCGTGGCGCCGGATGGCGCAAGCCAGCTCTGGATCGTGCCGAACCTCCCGGCGGCGAACTACCGCATCCGCATCCGCAGACTCGCCATCGCGCCGTGGCTCGCGTCCGACACATCGGATGGCGTCTTCACGATCCAGGGAGCGGCAGCGCCGCCCGCGCCTCCGGTGCCGCCTCCGCCGGCGCCGCCGCCTGCGCCTCCGCCGTCACCTCCGCCACCGGCAGTCGCGCGCTGCGTCGTTCCGAAGGTGAAGGGCAAGACGACCGCTCAGGCCCGGGCCCTCCTGAGGTCCAAGCGGTGCGCGCTCGGGCGAGTAACGCGCGCCTACTCCGCCCGCGTCAAGAAAGGCAAGGTCATCAGACAGAGCCGAGCGCCGGGCGCCCGGCTGCCCCGCGGCACGAAGGTCAACGTCGTTGTGAGCCGCGGCCGACGCCGCGCCTAGCGAGTCCGCTTTGACGCGAGCACGCGCCGCGCAATACTGGAAAGCGTGTCTGAGCGGGCCGCCAGCGTTCGCACCTTCCTGATCGCCGACATCCGCGGGTACTCGCGGTACACCGAAGAGTGCGGTGACGAGTCGGCTGCGGCTCTGTCCAAGAGGTTCGCAGAGATCGTCCACGACGACGTCGAGGCTCACGACGGCGCGCTCGTAGAGATCCGCGGGGACGAGGCGCTCGTGGTCTTCACGTCGGCCCGAGCGGCGATCCGCGCGGCGGTCGATCTTCAGGCGCAGTTCCAGGAGGCGGCCCATGAGTTCCAGATTCCTCTTCGGGTCGGCATCGGCATCGACTCCGGGGAGGCCGTGCAGCTGGAGGACGGAACCTTCCGCGGCGCGGCCCTGAACGTCGCGGCGCGGCTGTGCGGTCGTGCCTCCGGCGGCGAAGTGATCATGAGCGACTCGACGGCCCGACTCGCAGGTCGCCTCGGCGGCCTCCACTACAGCGACGGCGGCAGGGTGCGCCTGAAGAACATCCCCGACGCGATCCACGTCTACAAGGTCTATTCAGAACTCGACGCGCGCCCCGCCAACCGCTGGACCGTCCTGTTCCTGGGGAGAGAGCGTCGGGGCCTCAGCTGGCGGCTCGCCATGCTCGCCTCGCTGGTCGCCGCCGCGACCGCGCTCGCCGTCGTCTACTTCACCGCGGGCGAAGGTGCCGAGCGCAGTGGCGCGGCATCGAGGCTCCCGGGGCAGGCCCAGCCGGTCGCGACCGGGCTCGCCTCGGTCGTCCCGCTCGCACTCTGGAAGGACTGTCAGCTGCAGCCGGTGCCGAGCGCTCGGGCGGACGAGACCGCGGCGTGCGTGCCGGCGACGGGCGTGCCGGATCGCTGGGAGATCTCGCGGTATCCGAACGGCGCGACGTTGAACGCCGCCTACCGGGGCGAGCTCGGGAGGCGCGCCGACATCAAGGCCAACAGCGGTAGGTGCAACGCCTTCGTCTGGGGCGGGGAGAACGTGTGGCAGCACGGCCCGAGCAAGCCCGGCGGCCGCGTGTTCTGCTACTTCGACGGGAACGACGCAGTGATCGTCTGGACGCACGAACGCCGCGGCCAGCCGACCCATCGGGACATCCTCGTGATCGCTCGCGAGGGCGGGAGCGACCACGCGGGCCTGACGCGCTGGTGGCGCCCGTGGCACCACGTGATCGGCAAGGCCGGCTAGCGCAGTCGGAGAACTTCGTACGCGTCGATCGGACGGCCGAAGCCCTTGAGCTCGAGCTTGCCCGCGGGCGCCGTCTCGACCGCGCCCTCCACCGCCGCGAACAACCGTGGCCCGATCAGCGTCTGCCCACCCGCCGCCTGCGTGCTGAGCCGTGACGTGAGGTTCGTCACCGGCCCGAGCGCGCCGTAGTCGTACCGCCCTTCGAAGCCGATGCGGCCGAGGGTGGCGTAGCCGGCTTCGATGCCGATCCCGAGGACGAGGTCCGTCCCTCGCTTCGACCACACCTGGGTGAGCTCGGCAAATCGCTCCTGAGCCGCGAGCGCGAGCCGGACCGCCTGAAGCTCGTGCTCCTCGACGGGGACGGGGTCGTTGAAGAACACCATGACGCCGTCGCCGGCGAAGTGCTCGAGGGTTCCGCCGTATGCGGGAATCAGCTCGCCGAGCGTCCCGTGGTATTCGGTCAGCACGCCGATCAGATCCTCGGGCGCGGCGGTCTCGGCGAACGAGGTGAAGCCACGGAGGTCGGAGAACAGGCACGAGATGTACGCGCGGTGCCCGGCCAGGAGCTGCTCGCCGTCCGGGCTCGAGATGAGCTCGGCGATCTGTGGCGAGACGAACCGCGAGAGCTCTGTGCGCTGCCTTTCGACGGCTTCCATCAGGCGCGCGTTCTCGACGGCGATCGCGGCCTGGTCGGCGAAGGTCTCGACCAGCGCGATGTGCTCGTCGGTAAACGGTTTCGCCTCACGCCGGACGAGGACGACGACGCCGATCAGTTCCTCCTCGACCATGACCGGCACGCCGAGCATCGCACGGTAGAACTTCGGCCCAGGGTACGAATACTCCGGATCGGACTCGATGTCGGGGATGTGGACCGGGCGACGCTCGAGCGCCGTGCGGCCCGCAGCGGTCGTTCGATCGAGAACGTGCGGATGCTCACGGTCGTAGGCCGCGCCGTCCGCTTGACCGTGGTGCGCGGCTGTGTGGAGCATCCCGTCCTGGAGCATCCAGAGCGCGCCATGGTCTGCGTCGCAGAGTCGCCGGCTCGCTTCGACCAGCTCGTCCAGTACGGGCTCGAGCCCGGCGGACTGTGCCACGGCTCGAAGCACGCCGCTGATCGCCCGTTGTTGCTCACGGAGGTCTTCGAGCTGACGAGCCAGCTCCCCTTGATCGCGGCCGGCGACGGCCATGTCAAGAGCTTATGCCGAATGAAGAGTCGGTTAGCGACGGGCCCATGTGGGAACGGCAATGTCATGGGCGAGCCTCAGCCCCAACCTGAGCGCGCCGAGCCGAAACTCGCTGAGCCCACGCCGCGCGATCTCTCCAAGCACGACTACGTCGCGATCGTCAGGCGCGCGGGCAAATCGTCGCTCGGCGACCACATCACCAATCTCGCGGCTGCGCTCGCGTACTACGCCTTTCTCGCGATCCCGGCGGCGCTCCTCGTCGCGGTCGGGGTTTTCAACCTGGTCGCTGATGACGATCTGATCCAAGAGATCGTCGATCGGCTCCAGGGGGTCGCGCCGCAGGAGGCGGTGACGCTCGTCGACCAGACGCTGCGGCGAGTCGTCGAGTCGCAGGCGAACTCGGGCATCGCTCTCGTCGTCATCGGATCGGTGCTCGCGCTCTGGACGATCACTGGAGCAATGGAGACGCTGATGTGGGCGCTCAACGCCGCCTACGGCCGCGAAGAGACCCGCGGCTTCCTCAAGCGGCGTCTGACCGCGCTCGTGATGATCGTCGTACTGCTGATCTCCTTCATGTTGGCGTTCGGCCTGCTCGTCTTGGGGCCGCACGTTTCCGGCTGGATCGGATCGGCCGTCAACGCTGAGACACTCGTTAAGGCCCTCTGGTGGACGCTGCAGTGGCCGCTCCTCATCCTCTGGCTCCTGCTCGCCTTCGGGACGATCTACTACCTGGGGCCGAACGTCGACCACCCACGCTGGCAGTTCCTCAGCCTGGGGACGGCGATCAGCGTCGTCGTCTGGCTGCTCGCTTCCGGCGGCTTCGCCTTCTATGTCAGCCAGTTCTCGTCGTACAACAAGGCCTGGGGGTCGCTGGCGGCCGTGATCATCATGCTGACCTGGCTCTGGCTCACAGGCCTCGCGCTGCTCTTCGGCGCGGAGGTGAACGCCGAAGCCGAGCGCAGCCGCGAGCTCAGGCGCGGCGAGCCCGCGGAGTCGGAGCTGCAGGCGTCGCCCAAAGACTAGGCCTCGACGCGCGTGTCGACGTAGACAGTCCAGTCGGCACAGTCCTCGATCTCGAAGAAGCCGTTCTGGATGAAGGGATCGCTCTCCATCACTTGGAGGACCTCGTCCGCGTTCACGCCCTCCCACAGCGACATGGAGCCGAGCCTCCCGGCCCACGGGCCGCCCATGATGAAGACACCGCGCTCGATCAGGTCGTCGATGAACTCCGCGTGAGCGTCCCAGCCGGGCTGCTCCTCCGGCAACCCGCTCTTCCAGGCCGGGCCTGGAGCAACGCGCAGGACGACGCGGGGGATGCGAAGCGGCATGTCGTCTCTAACGACGGGCGCCAGCGCTCGCTTCCCACCCCGGCTTGTCCTGTATTGCGGCGTGCTAGCGCGCGGTGACGATCGCGACGAGCACGATCGCCGCGCTGACCGCGATCACGCCGGCGAGCCCGGTGAAGATGGCGGCGATCGCCATCAGCGGGATCCCGAGCGCCATCGAGCCGAGCACCATCTCTTTCTGGTGGATCCGCTTCCGCGTCAGGTCCTTGTCGCGCTGCTCGTCGCGCTCGACGAGCCGCTGCTCGATGCGCTCGACGAACGAATCGACGAGCGCCGGCTCGAGCTCGGCGCCGAGCTCCTTGCGCGCCTCGATCGCCGACTGCAACTCGTCCCGCTGAACGGTCGGCTCGCTCATGCCTCGATTGTGGCCGATTGAGCGTCCCAGCGCATGGCGTAGAGTCACGACGTGCGAATCATCCTCGGCGCCGTCATCGTGCTGTTCCTCTTCCTGTGGGTGCGAGCCGTCATCGACGTGTTCCGCCGACCAGACCTCTCCGGGGGAGGCAAGGCGGCGTGGGCCGTGGGCATGCTCGTCTTCCCGTTCATCGGGCTGCTGATCTACACGATGCTCCGACCCGCGGATTCGCAGCTCGCCCAGCGCCGCCGGGGCTAGCTCGAGATCAGAACCACCCCTGCCAGGGCAGAGGCGACGCCCACGAGCTGGAGGCGTTCGATCCGTTCTCCGAGGACGGCCGCAGCAAGCGCGACGGTCGTGACCGGGTAGAGCGTCGCCAGCACGGAGACGACGCTGACCTCGCCCTGGCTGGACGCGGCGGCGAAGAGAGTGTTGCCGGCCGTGTCCAGGAGTCCGATCATCACGATCGCGCCGAGGTGCCCGCGAGCAGCTTGGATCGGCGGACGCAGCACGAGCCAGGCTGTGAAGGCGAGGACTCCGACTGTGCACCGAAAGACGAGCGCGGCCCAGAGAAAGTCCTCTCCGCTGGCCTCGTGCATCGGCACGTAATAGCCCCCGAAGCCGATCATGGCCGCGATCGCCCAAGGCACGCCGGCCGCGATCCGCATCGCGCCGGCTTCGTGCCGTTCGAAGGACGCGAGCGCGACGCCTGAGAGGGCAACCACGAAGCCGACGCCCTGGGCTCGCGAGACATCGTCGCCCGTCGCGATCCCGAAGACCACGGGCACGACTGCGCCGACCGCTGCGATCGGCGCGACGACGCTGATCGCCCCGGCCGCCATCCCGCGGTAGAACGAGGCGAGCCCGACGGCGCCGAACAAGCCGGCCAGCACGGCCGAGAGGATGGAGGGGCCGGGCGGCGCGTTGCCGGCAAGGGCGACCACCAGCCCGATGGCGACTACGCCGGAGACCTGCGCCAGCAGCAGCACGACGAGCGTCGGCACGACGCGGCTCTTGACCCCGCCGAGAAAGTCGGCGACGCCCCAGGCCACGCTCGCCAGGAGCGCCGCGGCGGCGGTCATGCATGGAAGCTACCCACGTGCGGGCAAGATCCCGCTTCGTGAACCTGCGCGACGACGCGATCCGGATCCTCGACAGCTACGCGAGCCTGCTCGTCCTGCTGCTCGCGAACTTCTTCCTGCTCGAGCTCGTCGACGATCCGCGCTGGGGGGCGATCGGCAGCACGCTGCTCGCGGCGGCGGCGCTGGTCGTGGCGATCAGCGACCCGAGCACGGGCCACCGGATCACGCGGCGGCACGCGATCCAGATCCTCGCCTGCGTCGCGCTCGCCCCGATCGTGCTCTTCGTCAACTCGGAGGAGCTTCTGGCGATCACGTACCTGCTGCCCGTCTTCCTGCTCGTGACGGCGACCCTGCCGGTGACGATCTCGCGCGTCCTGCAGCACCGGCGAGTGACGCACGAGACGGTGTTCGGCGCCCTGTGCGCGTACGTCCTCCTAGGCCTGCTCTTCGCGTTCGTCTTCCTGGCGATCGAGGAGCTCGGCTGGACGTTCTTCACGCAGCCCGGCGAGCACCCGCAGTCCGAGTACCTCTACTTCAGCTTCATCACGCTGACGACGCTGGGCCTGAGCGAGTCGACGCCGTCCGTTGGCCTCCCGCAGGCACTGACGGCGCTGGAGGCGTTGGTGGGCTCGATCTTCCTTGTGACGCTGGTCGCCCGGCTCGTCACCCTCTGGGTGCGGCAGAGCGAGGGCTGAAGCTGAGGACGATCCGAACGTCGCGGGCCGTCGCACGGCCGCGATCGGCGCGACTTGCCAGAAGCTCTTCCTGCAGGATGTCGAGAAGCCGCGGCCAGCTTCGACGTATCCGCAACGAAGCCACAGTGGGCGTCGGATGCGAGGAGGTACTCAAAGATGAAGTACATGCTGCTGATGAACTACGCCCCGGCAGGCCCGGGGGTGAGTGAGTGGGCGGCGGACGACGTCAAGGCGTCGGGCGCTCACATGGGCGCAATCCACAAGGAGCTCGCGGCAAGCGGCGAGCTCGTCGGCGCCGAGGGTCTGACCGGGCCCGAAGCGGCCAAGCTGGTGACGCACGATGGCGTGGGCGCGCCGGTCGTGACTGACGGCCCCTTTCCGGAGGCCAAGGAGTTCCTCGCCGGTTACTGGCTCATCGACGTCGAGTCCGAGGAGCGGGCGATCGAGATCGCGGCGCGAACGTCGGCCGCGCCCGGGCCAGGCGGCGAGCCGACGGCGCGCGAGATCCAGGTGCGGCCGGTGATGGGCGGCCCGGACCGGGAGATGTGACGCACGCCGGCGTCGACGTCCTGCTGCGGGAGCTGGCGCCCCAGGTCGTCGGCGCCGTCGCGCGTCGGTTTCGCGACGTCCACGGGGCCGAGGACGCCGTCCAGGAAGCACTGCTCGTGGCGGCGAGCAGGTGGCCGGACGAGGGCTTGCCCGACGACCCGCGGGGCTGGCTGATCACCGTCGCGGCGCGGCGGATGAACGACGGCCTGCGTCGCGAGACCGCCCGCCGGCGGCGCGAAGTGACCGCGGCCAGTAGTGAGGTCAACGGTGCGGCGCCGGCGTCCGACGACTCGCTGACGCTGCTCTTCCTCTGCTGCCACCCGGCGCTGACACCGGCGTCCGCGATCCCACTGACCCTCCGCGCCGTCGGCGGTCTGACCACGGCCGAGATCGCGCGCGCCTTCCTCGTTCCGGAGCCGACAATGGCCCAGCGGATCAGCCGCGCGAAGCAGCGGATTCGGGAGGAGGGGGCGCGCTTCGCCATGCCGACGAGGGACGAGTGGCCCGGACGCCTGCGCTCGGTGCTGCACGTGCTCTACCTCATCTTCACCGAGGGCTACGCGGCGTCGAGCGGCGCGCGTGTCGCCCGCAGCGAGCTTTCGGCCGAGGCGATCCGGCTGACGCGGAAGCTGTGCGCGTCGCTCCCGGACGATCCGGAGGTCGCCGGTCTGCTGGCGCTGATGCTGCTGAACGAGGCCCGCCGCCCGGCGCGAACGGGGACCGACGGCGAGCTGGTGCCCCTCGCCGCGCAGGACCGCGGGTTGTGGGACACCGAGCTGGTCGCCGAGGGGGTGACCCTGGTGTCGGCCTCGCTGCCGAAGGGTGCGGTCGGCGAGTACCAGCTCCAAGCGGCGATCGCCGCGTTGCACGACGAGGCCGCGACGGCCGACGACACCGACTGGCCTCAGATCCTCGCCCTCTACGGGCTGCTAGAGCAGATGACCGGCAACCCGATCGTGACGCTCAACCGTGCTGTCGCGGCGGCGATGGTCGACGGACCGAAGGCCGGCCTGGCGCTGCTCGAGGGTCTCGAAGAACGGCTGCCGGCTCACCATCGTCTCGACGCTGTGCGGGCGCACCTGCTCGAGATGGACGGCGACCGCGAAGCGGCGATCGCGAACTACCGGACGGCGGCCGGGCGCACGACGGGCGAGGCCGAACGGAACTACCTCCTCACCCGCGCCGCGCGCCTAGCACCGGAGCGCTGAGGGCGGCGCGACTAGCTGCGCCGCCAACACGCACGGCCAGACGCGCGAAAATCCTGGCGTGAAAGTCGTCGATGCCCTCGAGCGCGGTCGCGAGGCATATGCGAACCGCGCATGGCTCGATGCCCATGACTCCCTGTCACGGGCTGATGCGGGCCAACCGCTCGAAGCAGCGGACGTCGAGCTGCTCGCGACATCGGCGGCCATGCTCGGCGAGCGCGACGCCCACCTCTCGCTCCTCGAGCGGCTCCACAAGCTTCGGCTCGACGCGGATCAGACCGAGCCGGCCGCGAAGGCAGCCGTCGTCCTCGGAATGAACCTCGCGATCGCGGGCGAGGTGGGTCCGGCGATGGAGTGGTTCGGACGAGCCGAGCGCCTCGCCGAGCAGGCAGACGAGGATTCCGTCGTTTACGGCTACTTGCTCCTGCCGGCCGCCTTTCAGCGCATCTCGTCCGGCGATGCCGAGGGAGCGCACCAGGCGGCCTCGCAGGCGGCGGCGATCGCGGCGCGGTTCGACGAGCACGATCTCTTTGCGACGGCGACGCACTTCGCCGGCACCACCCTGATCAAGCAAGGGCGAGTGGACGAGGGGCTTCAGCTGCTCGACGAAGCGATGGTCGCCGTCACCTCGGGAGAGGTCTCGCCGTTCTTCGCGGGCGTCGTCTACTGCGGTGTGATCGCCTCCTGCGAGGAGGCGTTCGAGCCTCCGCGGGCGCACGAGTGGACACATGCGCTCACGCGCTGGTGCGAGGCGCAGCCGCAGCTCGTGTCGTTCACCGGACGCTGCCTCGCACACCGCGCCGGGATCAAGCAATTGCACGGAGCCTGGGCGGACGCGCTCGAGGAAGCGGTGCTCGCACGCGAGCGCTGCGAGGAGGCGGCGAACCGCGCGGCGACGGGGCAGGCGTACTACCAGCAGGCCGAGCTCTACCGCCTCCGCGGCGAGTTCGAGGCTGCGGAAACCGCGTATCGCGACGCCAGCCGGCGGGGCCGCGAGCCCCAGCCCGGCCTGGCGCTGCTCCGACTGGCTCAGGGCGACGCGGGCGCCGCCTCCGCCACGCTTACCCGCGCACTCGCAGAGACGGCCGAGCCGCTCCAGCGCGCGGCGCTGCTTCCCGCGTGCGTGGAGGTGGCTCTGGCGCAGGATGCCGTCGACCAGGCCGCTTCCGCGAGCGCCGAGCTCGACGAGATCGACCACCGCTTCGCCCGGCCGATGCTTCACGCGATCGCAGCGCAGGTTCGCGGATCCGTCGAGCTCGCCCGTGGAGAGCCTCAGTCGGCGCTGAGATCGTTGCGCAGCGCGTCGCGGGTATGGGAAGAGCTCGACGCGCCGTACGAGGGCGGGCGGGTTCGGTTGCTCGTGGGCTTGGCGTGCAGGGCGCTCGACGACGAGGACGGCGCCGCGCTCGAGTTCGAGGCGGCTCGGGCGGCGTTCGAGGCGCTCGGTGCCGCTTCTGACCTCGCGCGGGTCGACGCGCTGTCGGGCCGCGCAGAGCCCGCGGAAATGCACGGCCTGAGTGCGCGCGAACTCGAGGTGCTGCGGCTGCTGGCGTCGGGCCGGACGAACCGCGAGATCGCCGCCGAGCTCGTGGTCAGCGAGCACACGGTCGCCCGCCACGTCCAGAACATCTTCGCGAAGCTCAGCGTCTCGTCACGCACCGCCGCGACGGCGTTCGCCTTCGAACACCACCTCGTCTAGTCAGAAATAACCATTGGTCGCGCCGGCGAAGTTGGCGGATCTGCGCGATGCCGCCGGAGAGGTGCCGCCCTACCGTCTTCTCCAGAGCCAACGAAGGAGGAAACGGTGGACAAGAGCTTTGACACGATCGTCATCGGCGGCGGCCAAGCCGGGCTGAGCGCCGGCTACCACCTCGCGAAGCGCAACTTGATCTTCGTCGTTCTCGACGAGAACGAGCGCGTCGGCGACGCCTGGCGCAAACGCTGGGACTCGCTTCGCCTGTTCACCCCCGCCCGCTTCAACGGGCTTCCGGGGCTGCCGTTTGACGCGCC
>Ga0126313_10001269_pt1 | contig 13174 bp, 9 predicted proteins | sample Plot105A_FD_89954 | JGI IMG/M metagenome (GOLD analysis project Ga0126313, IMG submission 89954) | Serpentine soil microbial communities from UC McLaughlin Reserve, CA, USA - Plot105A | ecosystem: Environmental > Terrestrial > Soil > Grasslands | place: USA: UC McLaughlin Reserve, Lake County...
AAAAAAGAAGCTTTACAAATCTTAAATTCATTCCCGGATTCAGAGGTCAGGAAAGGCTTTGAGGACCTCGTAAATTTTGTTACTGATAGAAAATATTAATGTAGCTGATGAATGCCCAAAAACGCTGGAGGCTTAGTACAGTTGATACTGATAAGACAAGTACTTTGTTTAGGGAGTTGAAAATTCACCCTGTACTTTGTACTATTTTGGCGCAGCGGGGTATTATGACGTACGCAGCGGCCAAAAACTTCTTTCGTCCGCAACTTTCTGACCTGCATGACCCTTTTCTGATGAAAGACATGGACAAAGCTGTTGAGCGTATTCTCACCGCTTTTTCTTCTAACGAACATATTCTTGTATTTGGCGATTATGATGTAGATGGTACAACAGCAGTAGCCTGTGTGTATCAATTCTTAAAGACAAAATATCCGCTTACAGAATTTTATATCCCCCATCGTTACAGGGAGGGATATGGTATTAGCAAGGCCGGAATTGATTATGCGTATGAACACAAGTATACATTAATCATATCGCTTGATTGCGGTATTAAATCTGTTGAGTTAATACAATATGCCAGGGATCTGGGTATTGATTTTATTGTTTGCGACCACCACTTACCCGACGAAAAGCTACCACCAGCGGTAGCGATTCTTAATCCAAAGCAAAAAAACTGCAAATATCCATATAAGGAATTATGTGGTTGTGGCGTTGGCTTCAAATTGATCAGCGCCTTATGTCAGAAAATGGGTTTGCCGCAGGAGACGGCTTTTAAATACCTTGACCTTGTAGCTACCGCTATTGCAGCAGATATCGTTTCCATAACAGGCGAAAATCGCGTGTTAGCTTATTATGGATTAAAAAAAGCAAATACAGACCCCAACTTTGGAATCAGGGCTTTAAGCCACTTAGGAAGTTTTGACAAGGAACTTCAAATTAATACCCTGGTATTCATTATTGCGCCAAGGGTGAATGCGGCAGGACGCATGGATGATGCCCGCAAAGCTGTATTGATGTTTGTATCCGAGACCTATGACGAAGCTTTACATTGGGCAGAGCAGTTACACGCTGATAATACTAACCGCAGGGAAGCCGATTCAAATATTACCGAAGAAGCTTTGTCAATTATTCAGGGAGATGAAGTTTTAGTAAACAGGAGAAGTACGGTCTTATACCAGCCGCATTGGCACAAAGGTGTTGTGGGTATTGTAGCCTCACGGTTAATTGACCATTACTACAGACCTACTATTATTTTAACTCAAAGTGGTGATTATGTGGCAGGTTCGGCACGTAGTGTATCGGGCTTTAATGTATACGAAGCCATTCACCAGTGCAAAGATTTGTTGCTGGGATATGGAGGGCATTTTTACGCTGCAGGAATGACAATGGAAACTACTAAAGTAGAAGCCTTCTGTCAAAAGTTTGAAGAAGTAGTTCAAGCTACCATTCATCCCGAGCTATTGATACCAGAAATTGTAATTGATGCTGAAGTTTCTCTGTCTGATATCAGGCAAACCTTCTACGACATTCTTTGCCAGATGGAACCGTTCGGTCCTGATAACTTGCGGCCTACCTTTATTGCCAAAAGAGTTTACAATACAGGTTGGAGTAAGGTAGTTAAAGAAGCACATTTGAAATTCTCTGTTCACCAAAATGGAACTCGTCTGAATGGTATTGGTTTTAATATGGCAGATAAAATGCCACTTCTCGAAAAAGGCCTGCCTATCGATGTTGTTTTTAAGATCGATGAAAATGAATGGAATGGTGAAAAAAGCCTTCAGCTTAAGGTTATTGACTGCCGTTTAAGTACGGAAGCATAGCCTTTTATATCCGCTTTACCTGATTTATCCACATAACGATGATTTCATAGCGAGGTACTTGGCCGGCAAGCAATTCCGTATATCTTTGACAACTTCTGAATCCAATCCTGTTTAATACCATTTGCAGAACCTGCTAATCAATTCACACAATTCGATTTTGATTATCATAACTTTTACGATTAACACCAAACGGATGAGAAAACTATTTGCACTTAGATCATTATTGCTGCTTTCCATTGTAGGATTTATAAATACTAAAGCACAAGCACAATTGCTTACAGAAAGTTTTGACTATACACCGCATGCTACAAGTGGTTTATCAGCTCAAAGTGCGGGAGCCTGGAACATTATTAATACCGGTGATTCCATTCTTATCCAAAGCGGAAGTTTATCATATCCCGGGTTGGTAGCATCAATGGGAAACAGCGTTGTATATGGAGGGGCCGGAACCGATTATTATCGTTCATTCGCGAGCCAGACATCAGGCACTGTTTATTATTCATTCTTATTGAACGTTTCTTCACTAGGATCTTTAAACACTGCCGGCAGTTATACCACTGGTTTTATTGATGGTACTACATCAAATTTCATTGGTAGAGTGTGGCTTAGACTAAGTGGAACCTCTAATTATAATATTGGGATAAATGCAGGTTCTGTTTTGACTAATACATCCTGGCTAGGTACTGCTCTTACTCCAGGAACAACATACCTGGTTGTAATATCTCATCAACTTATCTCAGGAACTTCCAATGATGTTTCCAACATCTGGATAAACCCTACATCTTTGGGAGGAAGTGCACCAGCTGCTCAGGCAACGTCTACAAATACAGGAGCAGGAGATGCAACCTCTGTTCAGCGTGTCTTTTTAAGGCAAGATGCAGCTACTACAACTCCCGGAAGTTTATTAATAGATGAAATCAGGGTTGGAACAACATGGGCATCAGTTACTCCAAGCACTTCGGTCTCCCCAACACTTACAATCAATTCTTCGTCACTTACCTTTTCTTCCACCAATATTAATACATCGTCTGCTCCTCAAACATATACCGTTACTGGTACAAACTTAAGCGGCCCGGTATCAATTACTACAGCGTCTCCTTATTCAATTAGCGAAAGCGTAGGTGGACCTTATACAACATCGCTTTTAATAGCTGCAACAGATATAGCAACTGCTAAAACTATTTATGTACAATTTTCTCCAACAAATGCAGGTAGCTTTACCGGAACTGTCAACAATAACAGCACGGGTGCTGATCAAAAAATAATTGCACTTTCCGGAACTGCTGTCGATCCTAATGCGCCGGTATTAACTGTTAGCCCTGGTACGCTTAATTTTTCGTCAACAGGGGCAGGATCTGCATCGACATTAATTTATACGCTTACAGGAGCCAATCTTACAAATGATGTAACGGTATCTGTTGCTACTCCATATTCTGTATCAACTGATAATACAACCTTTGGCACATCAATAAATGTTTTAAAAACAGACCCATCACTCACGGCAGGTAAAAGTATTTATGTCAGATTCTCTCCTTCGGCTGGAGGATCATTTCCTGCTACGGTAAATAATTTCACTTCAGGTGCAGAAACAAAAACGGTAACGTTAACGGGTACTGGTGTTGGATTAATAAACCTTACAATTTCTCCATATTCTGAAAATTTTGATGGAATCAGTACAGGATTACCAACTGGTATTTCCGGCAAAACCGGCGCTACATCTTCAGCATTAGGATCAGATGTTTCTTTTAATACAGCTACAGCACTTTGGAATAATACAACCGGTGGTTTTAAAAATTACGCTTCCGCTAATAACGAACAGGGCTCAGTCCAAAACACCGCTGCGGACAGGGCATTTGGAGTTCGACAGGTGACAGCTACCGATCCGGGTGCGGCATTCGTTTTTCAGGTAGCTAACACCAGTGGAAAAATAAATTTCTCCCTGGATTTTAATTTACAGTCATTGGATGCCAGCAGCACAAGAACTACAACGTGGAAAGTAGATTATGGTTTTGGCTTGAATCCTTCTACCTTTTTTGTTCCAACTACTAACGGAATTCTAACAACCGGTGGAACTACCTTTAGCAATAATGCCATACATGTTGATTTTGGAAATGCCTTGGATAACAATTCCAGCGCAATAACGATAAGAATTGTGGCATTAAACGGTTCTTCTGGCTCTGGAAACAGGGCAAGTACCGGTGTTGATGATTTTATGCTTACATGGGAAGATCCTACGGCTAAAACATTCAGCCTGAGTACTACTGCAATAAATTTCCCTGTTACAAATGTTTTTAACAGCAATACCTCAACTTATACTATAGTTAACCAGACAAATCTTGATCATCCAATAACTATAGGTACAACTGCCCCATATTCTATATCCACTGACAATACGAATTTTGGTTCCGAAATTTTGTTACAACCTGCCGATGCAATCAATAAGACTATGTATGTAAAATTCTCTCCTGCGGCTGTCGGTGTATACCAGGGTGCCATTACTCATAGCAGTGATGGTGCAGGAACAAAAATCATCAATCTTTCAGGCGAAGCTATAGACCCATCTTCTCTCAGTTTTAGTTTTAATAGTTGTACGGTTTCAAGTATCCCTGGCTCAGGGTTCCTGTCTGTTAATGTAACAGGAGCTCAAAAATGGGGATGCAGTCAATATGGAAGAAATAGCACTAACGGTGTAGATGTGAACGGGTTTTCAGGCGGCGCTGCTCAAACGAATGATGCATGGATGATTTCCCCGGCATTGAACTTAAACAATATTGTAAATCTCCCTGTTCTTAGTTTTTACAGCCGAGGTGAATTCAGCGGACCGAAACTTCAGCTTTATGTGTCGACAAGCTATAGCGGAAATGGTGTGCCCAATATTAGTGACTGGACTGAAATCACAACTGCCAACTTCCCAACGCCGACGGGTAGCGCCACAACCACCTGGACGCTTTCTGATAACATCGATTTATCGGCCTATAAATCCGCACCCAAAATATATATTGCCTTCAGGTATACATCTTCTGCAGTTTTAAATGCGGCCCGCTGGTCTGTAGATGATATAGCCATTACAGATCAATCTACTCTTTTAAATGTGAGTCCTGTTCAATTGAGTTTTGGAGAAGTGTCTGTTGGATCCAGTTCTGCAAGTCAACCCGTTAGTTTACGTGCTGTTGGAAATAACGACCTATCAATATCAGCACCGGAGGGATATCAGGTTTCTACTGATAACTCCTCATTTACAAATTCGATTTTGATCAACCAGGCAATAGCCGATGCAGGTACTATATTTTATGTAAGATTTTCACCAGTAGTCAAAGCATTGAAAGTGGAAGGGAATATTAATGCAAGTGCTGAGGGATTAAATAAAAATATTGTTTCTGTTACCGGTTCCTCTTTTCCTAAATCCGAAACTTTTGATGTGGCTTGCTATAACATTAGTTTTTTTGGATCTAATTCCACTAATAATGCAACACCGGAACAGACTGCCACGCAGATAGCTAATATCACCACTGTCATGCAGCGTTTAAGTATGGATGTAATAGGAATTGAAGAAATGTCTAATGATGCTGCATTAACCCAGTTAGTGAGCAATTTGCCGGGGTATGCTTCTGTTATGTCTCACAGATGGTCTTATTCATTTGAACCCCCCGATCCAAATTTCCCTCCACAGAAAATTGGTTTTATTTATAATACAGCGACAATGACCTTGTCAACCACGGAACCGCCCCGTGTCATGTTTGAAAGCATGTATGATAGTGCAAGGCTAAACCTTCCTGGTCATCGCCTCGCCGATTATCCTACAGGTACGCCGTCTAGTTTCTGGGGTTCAGGCAGGCTGCCCTTCCTGGCAACATTTAATGCTAACGTGGATGGAGTCGCGCAAAAAATCAGGATGGTGGTTATTCACGCTAAATCAGGAGGCGATGCGGATGGATATACCAGGAGGCAGTATGATGTTAAAGTATTGAAGGATTCCCTGGACGTATTATATCCTAATGATAATATTATTATTCTCGGTGATTATAATGACAGGATGGTCACTTCCATTTATGTTGGTCATCCATCGTCTTATCTGCCATTTGTAAACGATAATGTGGACTATAATATCCTGACGCTTTCATTAGACGAGGCAGGACGAACCAGTTTTCCTAGCAGTAATGGTATGATCGACCACATTACTACTTCAAACGAGTTGACAAATGAATACATCAGCAATTCAGTGGGTATTGAAGATCCAAGGCTGTATATAGCAAATTACAACGCCACAACCGGGTCTGATCATTTACCTGTTTATAGCCGTTATGTGTTTTGCAAACTTACATGCCCCTCAAACATTACAGTTTCCAATACCATTGGACAATGTGGTGCAACAGTTAATTTTGATGTTTCCTCGACTATGACTTGTGGCACTGTTATCGCTGTCCCTGCGTCAGGCTCGTTCTTTCCGATCGGCACCACCACCGTAAATGTAACGGCCAGTTCAGGTGAAACTTGTTCTTTTACAGTCACAGTAAAAGATGAAGAAGACCCAACCATTATTACTCCACAATCAATAACTGTGAATGCTGAGGCAGGAAAATGCAGTACCGCCAGGTCGAACATTTCTTTGGGTACACCAGTTTTTGCAGATAATTGTGAAGGAGCAGTTGTGATTAACAATGCACCGGATGTGTTCCCGGTTGGCGCTACAAACGTTACATGGACAGTTACAGATGCCGCTGGCAGAACAACTAGCACATCTCAGGTGGTAACAGTAGTGGATAACCAGACACCTACAATTATCGCCCCCGTAGATATAACTACTGCCGCTGATCCAGGTAAATGTTTTGCTACAATTACCGGTTTAGGCACACCGCTTACAGGTGACAATTGCGGCGTTGCATCGGTTACCAATGATGCCCCTCCGACATTCCCCGTCGGTACTACCACTGTTACATGGAAGGTAACAGACGTGAATGGTAATTCAACAACTGCTGTTCAAATAGTGACGGTTTCTGACCATCAAAATCCTGTAATTACGGCTCTGGTAACGGTAACCGTTACACCAAATAACAGTTCGTGCACAGCTAAAAACCTAATACTTGGCCAGCCAGTGACGGCTGATAATTGTGGGGTTCAAACCGTATCCAATGATGCACCTGCTATCTTTCCGTTAGGTACTACTGTTGTAACATGGACAGTAACCGATATCCATGGTAATAGATCATCAGCCACACAAAGCGTGATCGTAGCAGTTAATCCTCCATTGAATGTCACTATTCCGGATGTTTATGCAGTAAATCCGGGGGGAGAACCCAATACGATTTATTTGGGTTATGGTCCGTCTTCCATTACATTGAACGCAATGGTTACGGGAGGCGCAGGGTCCTACTCTTATAAGTGGACAATTGGCTCGTCTGCGGGACCAGCGTTAAATAATAGTTCCTCCTACACGGTAAGTCCTACAGACGCGAGTACTACTTATTTGCTTAATGTAAAGGATCTGTATGGATGTACGGTAACATATGCTACTAAAACAGTGTACGTTGCAGATGTACGTTGCGGCACCAAACTTGACAGAGTGTTGGTCTGTCAACAGGTAAAGAATAAATTTACAACCGGTTGTGTAATTCAAAAAGATGTCGCTCCGTTGTTGTCCGCCGGTTCTTACCTGGGCTCATGCATCAATCCAGCCATTACAGGCAGAATATATGAAGAGCCCGAGCTCCTTGCCTCATCGCCCCTTTTACTAAACGGAGTTCCAAACCCATCTGCCAACTATTTTACTATTAATATAGAGGGAGGTGATGTGTCCAAAAAAATTAGCTTGAGGATCGTCGACATTATGGGAAGAATTGTTGAACAAAAAAATAACCTGACCAGCCACACTATTAAAATTGGTGAGAATTACCGGCCTGGGATATACATTGCTGAAGTAATCCAGGGAGAAAACCGTAAACAGATCAAACTGGTTAAATCCAGCCGTTAAAGGCGCCTTGATATTGAAAAGGCAGCCTACGGAATGCCTTTCTGTTGTCTAAGAGAGAGACTGACCTCAAGACTGCTACGAAACCCAAGCCTGATAGGGATTTAACAGCCGGTTACGAAAAAAAATTTCGCTCCGGATCAGTATTCTGCGTTTTGGAACTTACCTTTGCGCTCCCTTATAAATGGCAGTTTGCCAATGTAAGGTTCATTAATTATTTAATTAACAAAAAACAGGGTAATGAACAATTACGAATTGATGGTGATTTTTACCCCTGTGCTTAGCGATGATGAGTTCAAAGCAGCACAACGTAAGTACACTACACTGGTTACCGATAACGGTGGTCAGATTGTAGCGGAAAATCCGTGGGGACTAAAATCACTGGCGTATCCAATCCAGAAAAAAACCACTGGTTTATACTGGGTTATGGAATTTATTGCGCCATCCGACTTCAATGAGAAGCTGAAGATCCAGCTTCTGCGTGACGAGAGTGTTCTCCGTCACATGGCTACAAAACTCGATAAATATGCCGTCGAGTATAACCATAAAAAGAGAAGTGGCTTACCAACAGGAACCGAAAAAGTACAGGAGGCTTAATCATGCCAAGACCAAATGAAATTAAATACCTGACGGCCATTAAAACAGAAAAGCGTCCCAAAAAGTTCTGCCGCTTTAAAAAATATGGCATCCGCTACATTGATTATAAAGATGTAGAGTTTCTTAAGAAATTTTTGAACGAACAAGGTAAAATGTTGCCCCGCCGTATTACTGGTAACTCTTTAAAGTACCAACGTAAAGTAAGCGATGCGATTAAAAAAGCGCGTCAAATGTGTTTGTTACCTTACGTAACAGATCTTTTAAAATAACTCAGCCCTAATCCCGCCATTGGCGGGAGACAGTGAATTCATTTACATCATTGGGAAAAACAAATAATATGGAAATCATTTTAATTAAAGATGTTGACAACCTAGGCGGAAGAAACGAATTAGTGAAAGTAAAAAACGGCTATGCCCGTAACTTTTTGATTCCTCAGGGCCTTGCAGTTGAGGCTAATCCTTCTAACCGCAAACAACTAGTTGAAAAATTAAAGGTTGCAAAGAAGAAAGAAGACCTGATGTTGGCACAGATCAATAGTGTCATTGCTAAACTACAGGAAGGTCCCGTGAAGGTGGGCGCCAAAACCGGTACCAGCGGAAAAATCTTTGGTAGCGTAACAGCACTGCAAATCAGCCGCGCTATCCGCGACCAAAAAGGATATGATATCGATCGTAAGAAAATACATATTACTGACGACGTAAAAGAATTGGGTACGTACAAAGCATCCATCGACTTTGGCAATGGTCAGCATGCAAATGTTGACTTTGATGTGGTTGGTGAGTAATAAGTACCGCCCTTTTGAGAGTCCACACCCCGGTGTGGATTTTTTTTTGCCAGTGGTTAAGCCGGTTCCTATCTAAAATTAAAGAGACTTAAGGCAAGGAATAATTTTTTGATTCTATATAAACTTTATATTTGAGAAGACAAAATGAACTGTTAGTTGACCGGTAGCACCTTGCTTCAATTAGACAAGCGAAGCTTCATAAATGGTCATCTCGCTCATTTAAAACTTTAAAACCTATCATTTATGAAAAGAAGCTTTACTTTCTTAATTGCAATTCTTTGTCTGTTTACAAGCCTAAGAGCATTTAGTCAAACATGTACCATTCTAGCTCCCACCGTATGTACTGCTCCATCCGCTACCGTTGAATCCTTTGCTACTACTGCCGGCGGTTTTACTACAACAGGGAACATAGCTTATATTCCAACGTCCGGATCAAATGGCGGCAATTTTGAAAATCCAACTACTGCTGCAGGAACGTATTCTGCAACACTTACTTCTGGCAGCTATTTTAAAACAGCTACTTCACCGTCTACCGTGCAGGCAGGCTTTTTTTTAGCAACAGGTAATAGCGTCACCGTTAACTCAGTTACTCTAAACATAATCAGGTCAAGTGATGGTGCGGTGATTGCCACGTGTACTCAAAATAACCCAGCGGCAGGGCAGTTATGTTATGAAATTTTTGATGTAGATATTACCACAGGTATGTTATTCAGATACCAGTTTGTAATTGACTTTACAACAACCGGTGCGAGTGGACCTCAAAGTACCCTTTCGTTTGACAATTTTGGATATTCTGCTACAAGCAATGCGCCTCTGCCGGTGAGCTTTACCGGCATTACAGCGCTTAAAAAGGGCACCGGTGTGGAGGTTACCTGGAAAGTTGCTACAGAACAAGATGTTATCAAATACGAAATACAACGAAGCACTAATGGACGGGACTTTGTTAAGGTGGGCCTTGTAAACGCTACGGGAAACAGTGCCTACACATTTATTGACAACCAGCCGGCTGCCGGCATTAACTTCTATCGTGTAAAAAACCTGGATATTGATGGAAGGTTCAAATTCACCAATCTTGCAAGAATTAATTTAAGTAAAATTATTTCGCTTGCTGCTTATCCATTGCCGGTGATGGATGTTGTGAATATTGAGCATGGAAATGCATTAAAAGGTTTACTGACTATCAGTACAACTACTGGCCAGGTAATAAAAACAGTGCAGATAAAACCGGAAGTAACGCTGACCACTATCAATGTTGCTACTTTGAAGAGCGGCTTATATGTTGTGCGTTTTGATAACGGACAAGGCAGTATAGAAAGCTTAAAGATTGTAAAGCAATAGTTTAACCTTAATAACCCTATAAAAGCCATTCTTTTGGAGAATGGCTTTTATTTTTTGTGATAGGAACTATTAATATTATTTCATTATATTCGTTACGTTTTGTGTTCTTTCAGTTTCATAGGCCTTGAACGTTACGTTGAATGTTCATAGTTTCCTGGTGGCTGTAAACACTTTTATTTTTTTAAACACTCTCAAAATGAACATTTACGTAGGAAACCTTAGTTGGGGCCTGAAAGATCAGGATCTGGCCAACATGTTTACACCTTATGGTGAAGTAGCCTCTGCAAAAATCGTTATGGACAAATTTACACAGCGAAGCAAAGGATTTGGCTTTGTTGAAATGCCTAATGATGAGCAGGCACAGGCAGCCATTGCACAATTAAACGGTACTGAAATTGAAGGCAGAAACCTTGTTGTTAACGAATCTCGTCCAAAAGAAGGCGGCAGCGACGGCGGATATAAGAAAAGAGGTGGCTTTGGCGGCGGCGGTGGCGGCGGCTTTAAAAAAGGCGGCGGCGGAGGTTATGGCGGCGGCGGCGGTCGTGGCGGCGGTGGTTATGGCGGCGGTGGCGGTGGAAACCGTGGCGGCGGCGGCGGATACAGAGATAACTATTAATCTATACCATACATTTTTTCAAAAGTCCTGCTTTGCAGGACTTTTTCTTTTGAGGAATGGCATTTGCATCTGTTTTAAAAATTTAAGGAATGCTTATACCTATTGGCGATGATAACAGAGACAGGCGACTGACTCCTGTTGTTAATTATGTTCTCATTGCTCTTAATGTAATTGTCTTCATCTTTCTTCAAAACTGGGGTACTGACATTCATTTTACTTATGCTTATTCCACAGTCCCTGCAGAGATCATAACCGGGCAGGACGTAATTACACATTCTAAAGTTTTGACTGATCCTTATACAGGACAACGATTTGAAATGCCTGGCCTGCAGCGTACAGATATACCCGTCTACCTGACCCTAATTACTTCTATGTTTATGCATGGGGGTTTAGCGCACCTTTTAGGAAACATGCTATACTTATGGATCTTCGGTGATAACCTGGAGAATGTAATGGGGCACCTCAATTACCTGCTATTTTATTTAATCTGCGGGATATTAGCTGGCTTGAGCCACGTATTTAGTACAGTATATTTTAACCAAAGCCAGATTATTCCAAGCCTGGGCGCTTCTGGTGCCATATCAGGAGTGCTGGCCGGATATGTGCTCCTCTTTCCTTTGCGGCGTATACATGTCTGGCTCTTCTTTTTCTTTACAATATCCGTTCCTGCATTTTTAGCTGTAGGACTATGGTTTGTTTTCCAGGTGATCAATGGAATGGGAGCTCTCGGCGGGGAAGAAGCAGGTGGAGTGGCCTACGCAGCACACATTGGAGGCTTTATAGCCGGATTTATACTGGTAAAACTTTTTGTAAAACCGCAGCGGACCATTTTAGTAAATGAAAGAAAAGCGTTTCGGTAAAATCGAAATATCAAAATTATGTTCACTTAAATATTCGCCATCAATATGAGCGTGTAAAGGAACCGCAGAAGAGATTTCAATTTTTTGGACGTGCCTATACTGAACAAAAGGCAAATGCAAATGCTTACCTTTTTCTATAACAGGCAGATAGCGTATTCTTTTAAGCGATGATATTCTACCGACAATATTTACATCCAGCAAACCATCGGTAACAGACGCCTTCGGTGTTACCCGAAACCCTCCGCCATACCGTTGTGCATTTGCTACACTGATTAGAAAACATTCCTGAGAAATAGTTTCGCCGGGCATTTGTAGATTACAAAGCTTTTCATGATAACCAGCTATATTTTTAAGAATAGAAAGCAAGTAAGAAGCCTTGCCAGCCAACTTTTTCTTGCCTAAAAGATCTTTTACAATAGCTCCGTCAAAACCAATTCCCACTCCGTTCAAAAATAATTTGCCATTGCAAATACCTGCATCCACGGCAGAGGCCTCCCCCTTTAATACCTGCTCCACTTGTTTTTTTATACTAATGTTGCGGTAGAGCATCCAATGGAAATCATTACCGGTACCTCCTGCAAAAATTGATAGAGGAAGTTGAATATCGGGGTATTGATTGATGAACCAGTTTGTTGTTCCATCACCACCAATGATCCACGCGTCTGTTATATCCTCCCAAACCTGCGGCCAATAAGAGGTAAAGAGAGAATGCCTGATATCCATACCAGTCAATAGCAAGCTGATATCATTTGCAATACCCAAAGCTTTTTCATTTTCTGTGGTCGGGTTGCATATAAGAGCAATATGTTTATCACCGTAAGGCATAAAAAAACGAGGTGTTGCCACCTCTTCGTAAAAATAACAATTAACTACTACTGTATTACTTTGATCATTTGGGCTCCATGATACGAATGTATTTCTCCGTTATACATAGCATCAGCGCTTACCGGTCCTTGTTTAAATTGCCCTAACGACACAGCACGAACAGCATAATAATACTTTTGATTTGGATAATAGGCGTCTACAAAAAAATGTATACGGTCATCGCGTACATCCAGGGCGGTTGGTTGAGATTCATTTTTTATCCAGTCCATTCCAGGTATTTCTTTCGTTCTTGGGTTTTCAATTTCAAAACCGGCTGGTAAAAGATCTGTAAGAACAATATTCTCAATAGACGAATTAAAAGCTTTTTCAAGG
>Ga0126313_10001270_pt1 | contig 13171 bp, 12 predicted proteins | sample Plot105A_FD_89954 | JGI IMG/M metagenome (GOLD analysis project Ga0126313, IMG submission 89954) | Serpentine soil microbial communities from UC McLaughlin Reserve, CA, USA - Plot105A | ecosystem: Environmental > Terrestrial > Soil > Grasslands | place: USA: UC McLaughlin Reserve, Lake County...
CGATGCCGGATCTAGCCTCGGGCTGCGGCACGGTGTTCGTCGAGGGCGACGGTCGGCCCGCGCTGTCGCTCTTCACCGCCGCGGAAGAGCCTTACATGGCTGCGCTCCCGGCGTTTGAGACGGTCGTCTGCTACAAGGGCGGAAGCCGGCTAGGGGAAGTGTTGCGGGTCGCGGGTGAGGAGGGGCGGTTGGAGGACGCCGTGTACGGCGCCAGGCTCGGCATTGACGGCGAGGAAGTCGCGCCGGCCCGTGAGATGGTCGGCAGGGGGGGGACGTATCTGTCCACCGTGGTCTTTACCGGAAGAGGCTCCGGGCTTGGGTAAAGTGTGGTTTATAGGTGCCGGGCCTGGGGCCCCGGATCTGCTGACCCTAAGGGGAAGCAGGCTCATCGGCGAGGCTGACGTGGTCATCTGGGCCCGTAGTCTGGTACAGGAAGGTGTCCTCGAGTACGCCAGGGCGGACGCGGAGATCGTCGAATCGACGACCATACCCCTCGAAGGCGTGCGGAAACTCTACGAGCGGGCGGTGGAAGAAGACCTGAAAGTTGCCCGTGTACATTCTGGAGACCCGGGCATCTACGGGGCCGTCATGGAGCAGATCGAGGTTTGCGAGGAGGTGGGCCTCGGATGGGAGATAGTGCCTGGCGTCTCTTCATTGGGCGCGGCGGCGGCGGCCATAGGTCGCGAGCTGACGGTGCCCGAAGTATCGCAGTCCGTGATCCTCACGCGCCGCGCGAGTCGCACACCTATGCCAGTGGGCGAGGACATCGAGGGCTTCGCCAGGCATGGGACGACCATGGCCATCTTCCTCTCCGCGGCGAAGCCACGTGCCCTGCAGGAAGAGCTACTGGAAGGCGGGTACGCGCCCGAGACCCCTTGCGCCGTGGTCTATAGGGCGAGCTGGCCCGACGAGGAGGTAATCGAGTGCCGGCTCGAGGACCTCGCCGATAGGATCAGGGAGGCGGGATTTACGAGGCAGGCTTTGATCCTGGTCGGCCCCGGCCTCGGTGCCGGAGGGACACGTTCCCACCTCTACAGCCCAGAGTTCTCGCACATGTTTCGCCGGGCGAAGCCTGCACAGAAGGAAGACGATGCCGCCCCGTAAGCTCCGCGAGCCGTCCATGCCCCCGAGCATGGAGAAGGTCAAGGGCGAGAAGCTCAGGACCGGATGGACTACGGGCACCTGCGCCGCCGCGGCAGCCAAAGCCGCCACAAAGACGCTCGTGAGCGGCGAGCCGCAGGCGCGTGTCGACGTTGGGCTGCCGGGCAAAGGCGCGGAGCGGCGCGTCGAGTTCGACGTCGAAAGGTGCGAACTGGGAGGTTCGTGGGCCGAGGCCGTCGTCGTCAAGGATGCTGGCGACGACCCTGACGTCACGGACGGCGCGCATCTCACGGCCCGCGTCTCGTGGCGGGAGGAGCCGGGGCTCGAGCTGGACAGGGGAGATGGCGTGGGCGTCGTTACCAGGCCGGGGCTCGGGCTACCCGTGGGGGGCCCTGCCATAAACGACGTGCCGAGGCGTATGATCTACTACTCCGTCGAAGAGGTACTCGATCCCCAAGAGCGCGGCCTCCGGGTAGTCATCAGCGTTCCCGGCGGCGAAAAGATGGCGGAGAAAACGACCAACGCGCGCCTGGGAATCGCCGGCGGCATCTCCATTCTCGGCACCACCGGCATCGTGCGACCCTTCTCGACGGCGGCGTGGGCGGCAAGCGTCGTGCAGGCCGTCAACGTCATGGGCGCGCAGGGCCACAAGACCTTCGTCCTCTCTACCGGAGGCCTCACCGAGAAGGCCGCCATGCGTCTCCTGCCTGACCTCGAAGAGGTCAACTTCGTTGAGGTCGGGGACTTCACGGGCCAGGCCATAAAGCGCGCCGTGGAGAACGGGCTGGAGCGCTGCTTCTTCGTCGGGATGGTGGGCAAGATCTCCAAGCTCGCCGCCGGCGTTATGATGATCCATTGGACCCGCTCGAAAGTGGACAACGCCCTGCTGGCGGAGATCACGACCCGGGCAGGTGGCTCAGCCAGCCTGGTCGAGGAGGTCGAAAATGCCAACACCGCCCGTCATGCCTACGAGCTCTGGCGATCAGCCGACCTGACAGACGCCACCAATCTTTTGTGCCAGCAGGCCGCCGAGAACCTGGTCGAATACGCTAAAGGTAAGCTCGAGGTTCATGTAATCCTGGTCGACTTCGACACCCTCGACCCCGTGGGTGCGAGCCCCGGCGCTCTAGAACTTACGACCTGGGGACGCAAGTGACACGCGAGCCTATAACTGTGATCGGCGTCGATGGAAGGCCGCTCGACGAGGAGGCAGGGCGGTTGTTAGGGGACGCCGCGCTCGTCGCTGGCGGAGAGCGTCATCTGGAGATGCTCGGCGTGGAGCGTGGGCGGGCGGTGGTCTTGAAGGGCGACCTGTCCGAGGCCCTCGCGAAGGTCGAGGACGCCGAGGATTCTGTGGTCGTCCTAGCGTCTGGGGACCCTGGTTTCTTCGGCATCGTGCGCCTGCTCGGCGCGCGGTTCGGCGGGGAGAACCTGCGCGTATTGCCCGGCCTTTCGTCGGTCGCGCGGGCCTTCGCAGGGGCCGGACTCTCGTGGGACGATGCGGTGGCGGTTAGCGCCCACGGCCGGGACCCGCGTCGGGCCGTCAACGTGTGTCGTGCCCATCCCAAGGTGGCGGTTCTCACCGCTCCGGGCTTCGGGCCGGCCGAGCTTGCGCTGGAGCTCGACGGGCTCGGGCGTAGCTTCGTGGTCGCGGAGAGGCTCGGGGAGCCGGACGAGGGAATCTTCCGTGGTGAAGCTCCTGCGATTGCGGGAATGAACTGGAACGACCCGAACGTGGTGCTTGTGCTCGATGAAGAGCGGGTTTCCACAAGAAAAGGTTGGATCTCTTCGGGTTTCGGAAGCCCGCGGCGGTGGGCGTTGCCTGAAAGCGAGTTCGAGCACAGGTCGGGTATGATCACCAAGTCAGCGACCCGCGCTTTCGCTCTCTCCCGCCTCGGTCCAGGACCGGGAGATTTGATCTGGGACGTGGGCGCGGGCAGTGGTTCGGTGGCCATAGAATGCGCCCGACTCGGGGCCGCCGCTATCGCCGTGGAAAGCGACCCGGAGAGCTGCTCCCGCATCCGCCGCAACACCGAACGTCACGGAGTCTGCGTACAGTTGGTCGAGGGTGAAGCGCCCGGAGCCCTGCACAACCTCCCTGCACCCGACGCCGTCTTCGTCGGCGGGACAGGCAGGGGTTTCGAGGAGATCGTCAAGCATTGTGCTGTCAGCACGCGCCGGTCCGTCGTGTTCGCGCTCGTGGGGCTCGAAAGGGTCGTTCCGGCCACGCGGATATTGGAGGGCTGTGGTCTGGAGGTCGAGACCAATTTTCTGCAGTCCTCGCGTATGAAATGTGTCGGGGGCCTGCACCGGCTCGCTGCTGAGAGCAACGCCTTCATTGTCTCGGGGGAGAGAGCGTGATCGGGCTAATAGCCGTCACCGCGAACGGCCGCCGCAACGCGGCCCACCTCGCGGAGGTCTGGACGGACGCTCACCTCTACGACGGCAAAGTCAAAGATGCCCTCGGCCTGGCCTGGGACGAGTGCGATGGGATCGTGCTCTTCCTCGCCACCGGCGCCGCCGTCCGCCTAATCGCTCCCCTGCTGAGGAGCAAACACCGTGACCCCGGCGTGGTAACCGTCGACGACGCTGCCAACTTCGCCGTTGCCCTCTGCGGTGGGCACGAAGGCGGCGCGAACGACCTCGCCGCGAGCGTCGCCGATACCCTCGGCGCGATGCCCGTCCTCACCACCGCGAGCGACTCCTTGGGCATCCCGGCGCTCGATTCACTCGGACGAGACCTCGGCTTCCATCTGGAGGAGGGATCCGACCTCGCGGCGGTCGGGGCCGCGCTCGTCTCGGGGGAGAAGGTCCACCTCGTCTCCGGGAGGCGTTGGCCGATCGGACCGCTGCCTGAGAACGTCGCCAGGACGGATGAGTTGGAAGCGCCCGTGATCCTGATCTCCGACGGGATCGAAGAAGTGCCTCATCCCGCCGTGATCTACCGTCCACCCTCGCTCGTCGTCGGCGTGGGTTGCAGCCGCGGGGCTGGTAAGGACGAAATTGTCGGCCTGGTCGAAGCGTCTCTGCAAGATGCCGGACTGTCCCGAAATAGCGTGGCCACCCTCGCCAGTATCGACGCAAAGCGCGACGAAGTTGGACTCCTCGAAGCGGCAGGCACGCTGGACGTGCCTGTCCACTTTTTACCCGCTGAAGTTCTCTCCGTTGCCGAGGTACCAAACCCGTCCGAGATAGTTCGGGGGGCTGTCGGCACACCAAGCGTCGCGGAGGCGGCCGCTGTCTCCTCTGGCGCGGAACTGATAGTCGAAAAGCGAAAGTCGGCGAACGTAACGGTCGCCATTGGACGTCTGCCTGTGAAGGGTAGGCTGGCGCTCGTGAGCCTGGGGCCTGGCGAAGACACCCTGATCCCACCGCTCGCCCGCGAGGCCCTCGCCGTTTCGGAACTGGTCGTCGGGCTGGACCAGTACGTAGATAGGATCAGGCACCTCTTGCGGCCGGGGACACGAGTTCTCACGCCTCCTCTGGGCAACGAGCTGGAGCGGGTGGAGCTGGCACTCTCAGAGGCCAGCGCGGGCGGAAGCTCCGCGCTGGTTTCGAGTGGCGACGTGGGAGTGTACGCGATGGCATCTCCGGTTATGGAGGTCGCGGGCGACGACGTGGACGTGGTCGTCGTTCCCGGCGTGACCGCGGCCCAGGCGGCTGCATCGTTGCTCGGTTCGCCGCTTGGGCATGATCACTGTTCGATCAGCCTCTCCGACTTGCTCACGCCGTGGGAGGTTATTCTGGGCCGGGTGAAAGCCGCCGCCGAAGGCGACTTCGTCGTCTCGCTTTACAACCCTCGCTCGAAAGGCCGCGACTGGCAGATCGGCAAAGTGAAGGAGATGCTTCTGGAGCACCGACCGCCGGATGCGCCCGTCGGTATCGTAAAGGACGCCTACCGTCCGACGCAGCAGGCCACCCTCACGGACCTCGCTTCTCTACGTCCTGAGAGCGTGGACATGCTCACCATCGTGGTGGTGGGTAGCTCCCAGACGAGGATCGTCGCCGGCCGCATGGTAACCCCGAGGGGGTACTCCCTGTGAGATCCATCTTCGCCGTAACGGATGCCTGCGCTGGCTGCGGCGCCTGCCTGAAGACCTGTCCCGAAAAGGCCATCCGCCCTGCTCCCAGAGACCACGCTGCGCCCCTCGTCGTCCTCGAAGATCGCTGCTCAGGCTGCGCGGAGTGCGCCGAGGTCTGCCCGGTCTCCGCCTGCGTCGAGGTGAGGATAGAGGCTGAATGAGACGCGTTCATCCCATAGAGACCGAGAGCTATCGTATCCTGCGCGGGATGGTGGACCTGTCGCACCTCGGTCCGCTCTCCCGTGCCGTCGCGGAGCGGGTCATCCACGCCTCGGCGGATCTGGAATACGCGCAGAGCCTGGTCCTCGACGAGGCGGCTCTGGAACGTGGAATCGAAGCGCTGCGAAGGGACACGCCCATCGTCACAGACGTGGGGATGGTCGCGGCCGGGATCACGGGCCGCGAGACGCAATGCTTCCTCTCCGACCCCCGCGGTCTGTCCGGGAGCCTCGGCATCACCCGTTCTGCGGCCGGATTCAGGCTTGCCGCCGAAGAGGTTGGCAGGGGGGCGATCTGGGTCGTGGGGAACGCGCCAACCGCCCTCTTCGAGTTGCTCGACCTGAACGCTACGCCCGTGCTCGTGATCGGGCTTCCCGTTGGTTTCGTCGGCGCCGCCGAGTCGAAGGCCGCCCTAGCGACGAGCGGTATGCCGGCCATCACGAATCAGGGGCCGAAAGGCGGCTCGGCTGTCGCGGCGGCGGCCCTGAACGCACTTATCTACTACCAGGAGGAATGGAATGAGGCAGACGGTTAGTCCCGCAAACGAAAACGTAGTTCATGCCAACGGATTCGGCTCCGCCCTTCTGGTCGTGGGCCACGGCAGCCGCGATCCACGCGGCGCGCGAGAGTTCCACGAGCTCGTCGGGCTCGTGCGCCGAAGAAACCCGTCCCTGGTGGTCGAGGGGGGCTTTATCGAGCTCTCCAGGCCCCCGATATCGGAGTGCGTGGACCGCCTGGCCGAGGAGGGAGCGCGAGACGTCGCCGCCGTGCCGCTCATGCTTCTGTCCGCGGGCCACGCCAAAGACGACATCCCCGCAACCCTGGTGCGCGAGAAGATGAACCATCAGGGGATGAGCTTCCGTTACGGCCGTGCCCTGGGAATCCGCCCCGAGCTCCTCGAGCTTATGGACGAGCGCGTCTCCGCAGTCGTCTCGGAAAGGGAGAAGGGGGACACGGCCGTTCTCGTCGTCGGCCGCGGTTCCTCCGACCCCGACGCGAACTCGGACCTCGCGAAGATAGCCCGCCTTTTCTACGAGGGGCGCCCTTATCCCGCGGTCGAGAGCGCGTACGTCAGCATGACGCCGCCTGATGTCGGAACGGCCCTGGACCGTTGCCGCAAACTCGGCGCAAGGCGCATCGTGGTGTTCTCCTACTTCCTTTTTACCGGCGTCCTGGAAGAGCGCATCCGCCAGGAGGCCGAAGGGTTCGCCAGTGCCAACTGCGATGTCGATGTGCGCTACGCCGGATATTTCGGGCCGGACCAGCTTGTGGCTGACCTTCTGGTCGAGCGTTATACCGAAGCAATTGGAGGGGACATCCGCATGAACTGCGACGTGTGCGTACACCGTGTCGCGTTGCCAGGTTTCGAAGACAAGGTTGGCGCCACCGCAACGCCCCACTACCACCCCGACGAGCAGGGGCACCACGAGCACGGCCACCATCACTAGCCGTGGCCCTCGAAGATCGTGTGTCGGAGCTCGCGGCAGAGATACCTCCTGTCGACGAGGCCGCCGTCCGGGAGGCCCGAAAACGGCATCTCGGGCTCACCAAGCCCCCCGGTAGCCTGGGGCGGTTGGAGGAGCTAGGCGCGCGGCTCGCGGGGATGGCTGGTGAATGTCCGCCACCCGTGTCTGATAACCCTGCCGTCCTGATCTGTGCGGGGGACCATGGCGTGCTGGGGCGCGGTGTCTCGCCCTGGCCCCAGGCTATTACGGCGGCGATGGTGGGGAACTTCTGCAACGGGGGAGCCGCGGTAAACGCTATCGCGAAGACAGTGGGGGCGAGGGTGAGCGTGCTCGACGTGGGGGTTGCCGGCGAGTTGGGGGGACACCCGCTCTTGCGGGCCGCTAAGGTCAGGCGTGGGACAGACGATCTGAGCCGCGGTCCGGCCATGAGCCGGGACGAGGCAGCGCGGGCCGTTATGGCCGGCGCCGGGGTGGCGGAGGAGCTGATCGAAAGCGGCGGGGTAGACCTGCTGGTAGTGGGCGACATGGGAATCGGCAACACCACGCCCGCAGCCTGCCTCATCTCCGCCTTCACCGGAAGTTTGCCAACGGAGACAACGGGCCGCGGTACCGGTATCGACGACCGGACCCTTGAGCTTAAGGTTAGTGTAGTGGAGGAAGCGTTAAGGGTGAACGGACCTGACCCCGGAGACCCGCTCGGGGTCCTGGCGGCCGTGGGAGGACTGGAGCATGCGGCCAGCGTCGGCGTGATCCTGATGGGCGCCGTCTACGGTGTGCCTGTAGTCCTCGATGGCGTCGTCTCGAACTCTTCCGCACTCGTGGCCCACGCCCTCGCTCCGCACTCGGCGGGGTACCTCGTCGCTGGGCATCTCTCCGCCGAGCCGGGGGCTCTAGTGACTCTGGAATACCTGGAACTGGAACCGCTACTCGACATGCGCATGCGGCTTGGTGAGGGTACAGGAGGTTTGCTCGCTGTGCCGCTCGTGCGTGCGGCGACGCGCACGCTCGCGGAGATGGCTACGTTGGAAGAGCTGGGGTTCGGGTGAGTGGGCTCTCCAGGAAGGCCATCCTGGGACTGCACAGTCCGCTCGCCGGCGTTGTCGAGGTCCACGAGGCGCTGGCCTCGACCCAGGAGCGGGCCCGCGTGCTCGCCCGTGCCGGAACTCCGCATGGAACTCTGGTCGTTGCTGGAATCCAGACGGGGGGGAGGGGGCGGCTCGGACGCCATTGGGGTTCTCCTGCCGGTGGACTCTGGATGTCCCTCGTGTTGCGGCCTGGTCTCGGGGCGCGCTTCGCCTCCCGCATCACCCAGACGTCGGCCGTCGGTGTGGCCAGGGCGCTCCGGGAGATCGGGGTCGAGGCGAGAATAAAGTGGCCCAACGACCTGCTCGTCGGCGGAAAGAAGATATGCGGCATCCTCGCGGAGTCCGGAATCCGGAATATCCCCGGTCCGGCGAAAGAGGCACGCCTCGAGTACGCCGTGCTCGGGGTAGGGATGAACGCCAACCTAGACCCTGAGGATCTGGGAGTGCCGGATCGCGAGGTCACCACAATACGCTCGGAGTTGGGACGCGACGTAGATCCACTGATCCTGCTCCGCGCCCTGCTCTCGAACCTCGACAACGAGCTCGGGCGCATCACATACTTCGAAGCCGTCCTGGAAGCGTGGCGAAACCTGAACTGCACCTTGGGAGAGAGGGTGCGCGTCCGACGCTATGGAGAAACCGTCGAAGGCCGGGCCGTGGACCTGACCAGGGAGGGGGGGCTTCTGCTCGCTACCGGTGACGCAACCGTAGAAGTGTTCGAGGGCGAGATCGAACACCTGCAGCAGGGAAAAGACGCTTGATAGCCATGCTCTGAAGCGTTCCCGCGGTAAGCTCGCCGCCCGATGGGATCGGGGCGCTAGAGTCCCGGCCTTACTATGGAGGAGATCGGCCGGACGCCAAAGCTCCCGGCCGATTGGACCCCCGTTACTAGGTGACGGAAATCTCTTCGTCTTCCTCGTCTTCCTCTTCCAGAACGGCCACGGAGGTTGCCCTGAAGATCAGGATCTTGCCCCGCTCGGGGAAGTCCACGATCTCCACGTCCCCCGTGACGGCGATCTGATCCCCCAGGAGCTCGTCGACGTCTTGTATCGCCGACATGTCTATCTCGGTCTCCAGGACGTAGCCGGTGTGTTCCTCTCCCGGCTCGGTGTCCGCGCGCTTGAGCTGTCCTTCGAAGTAGGCCATGGCCAATCCCCTCTCTAGGTGTCAGGTAGAGATATAGTACCTGTATTCCCGGTCGCGGTATGGGGAACGCTATGGTTGCGTCCGCCGTTGCGAAGTATGCTACCCGCGATCGAACAACGCCTGTACTGTGATGTTGGTGATGACGGGCGCATCAGCACCCTCGACCTGCTGTGCTCGGGCTTCTGGCCAGAGTAACCCCACCCGTTTCCGGCGTGCGACGCCACCGAGCGAATCAAGGTTCATCTTGTGCATCATCGTCCGCGACCTCATCCATGGCCTGCCCGAGGGTCATCATCCTTCCTCTCCGCCACATCTTGGCGAAGGCTTCCTCACCCAGTTGTGCGCGTGCGTTGGCTAGATTCCCGTCGTATTCGAGAGATCCGCTAGGATCCAGGGCGGCGCCGAGTGACCGGAGAAGCGCCTCGGCCGCCCCGAAAAGGCTGGTCGCGCGCGCGGCGTCACTGGGGACCAGGATCTCTCCCGCAAGCGATAGACAGAATGCGATCTGGGTCTTGTTGTCGAGCTTGCGACTGCGATCGAGACTCCTCCGGCACAATGCCAGGGCATGCTTGTCATTCCCTTGTGAATGCGCTACGCGCCCCATCTCCAGGATTACCTCGGCGAGGCCACGCGAATCGTTCGACTCTTCGAAGTCCGTCAGGCTTTCCTCCAGCAGCGTGCTCGCGTGCGATTCGTCTCCCCGCATATGCGCCGCTCGCCCCAGGTAGAGGAGCGACAGGGCGACGCCCTCAGCATCCTCGAGATCCCGGGCGATCTCGAGACCTGTCCGGAACCTGGACTCCGCCCTTTCGACGGCGCCCGCGAAGAGGTTACTATCCCCCAGGACGATGAACGCTCTGGCGAACCCCCACCTGTTTCCCTGTTGGTGAAACAACTCGAGGCTCTCCTCGACGAGCCTCTCTCCCCGCACGAGATTCCCCTGCGAAACCGCGGTACGCCCCAGGACGAGGAGCGCGAAAGCCGCCCCGGCGTCGTCTCCCAGATGCCGATACAGGGTCAGGCTATCCTCTACCAGCTTGTTGACCCGCGCGAACTCTCCCTGGAACCAGGCCAGCCGCCCGGCGCCGACGAGCACCCTGGCACGGGCAGCAGCGCCGGCGGCGTCGCTGGCTTTGCCACCCCTCTCCAGCGCCCTCTGAAGCCACACGCGGGATTCGTTGTGATGTTCGTGGACGTACCAGAAGTGTGACAGGGCGCCCGTCAATTGAAGGCCAAGCTCTGTATCGCCCTGGGAAGTGAGGCTCCACTCCAGGGCGGCGCGCAGGTTGTCGTGCTCGGCTTCCAGCCGGTTCAGCCACACCCTTTGCAACGGGCCCCGCGAAGCCCGCTCTTCCTCTTCTGCCAGCCGCAAGAAGTAGCCGGCGTGGCGCCGGCGAGATGTCTCCCTTTCTCCCCTCTGCTCCAGCCGCTCCAGGGCGTACTCGCGTACCGTCTCCAGCATCGTGAAGCGGGGCTCGCCATGAACGCTCGTCTGTCGCACCAGACTCTTGTCTACAAGCGCGGACAGGTGTTGCAGCACTTCCGCCCCGTCGCGGAGGTGGCAGACGACCTCCGCGGCCTCCAGGGTCCAGCCTCCGACGAACACGGCGAGCCGCGCGAAGAGCGAACGCTCCTCTGCGTCGAGCAGATCGTAGCTCCAGTCCAGGGTTGCCCTGAGCGTTCGCTGGCGGTCCGGAAGGTCCCGTGCCCCGCCAGTCAGCAAGGCGAGGCTGTTACCCAGCCGCGCCAGCATAGCCTCGGGGGGCAGGAGGCCGACCCGCGCGGCGGCGAGTTCTATGGCCAGGGGCAGCCCATCCAGCCTCAGGCAAAGCTCGATGATCGTCAGTGCATTGCCGGACGTTATCTCGAAATCCGGCTTCGCCGCCCGCGCCCGCTCCGCGAACAGGTAAATCCCTTCGTACCGGTCCACCTCCGCCGACGTCCGGAAGTCGGGCGGGGGCAGCGCCATCGCCGGCACCTCGTACCTGTGTTCACCCCTGAGACTGAGCACCACCCTGCTGGTTACGAGCACCTTGAGCCGCGGACAGGCGCCCAGCAGGCGCGCCAGCGTCGAACCCGCCTCGAGCAACCGCTCGAAGTTGTCCAGCAGCAGGAGCTGCTGCCTCTGGCGCAGATATTGCTCCAGCGCCCCGGCCGTGCTCTGTCCGGCCCCTAGCCTGACCCCGAGCTCATGGGCGATGGCCTGCGGGACCAGCGTGGGCTCGCTGATGGGGGCCAGCGCGACGAAGCATACGCCATCATCGAACCGGTCCAGGACCTGCCTGGCCACCTCCAGGCCGAGCCGGGTTTTCCCGACCCCGCCAGGACCGGTCAGCGTAAGCAGGCGCACGTCCGGGTGAAGCAATCTGTCTCGTACTTCTTCTACCTCCCTCTCGCGGCCGATAAAAGGTGTGGGCTGCGAGTAGAGGTCGGTGGTCTGAACGCCCCGAACATCGGTGCGGGCGGTGGGTGCGCGTGCGGCCGCTTCGAAAAGCAAGCGGTCCGCTCGAGAAAGCCCGAGGGCTTCGGCCAGGCTCTGCGTGGTGTACCGGTGGGGCCGTCGGCGCTCACCGCGTTCGAGGAGGCTGATCGTGTCCGGGTTCAGGCCGGCCCGGTCGGCCAGGTCCTCCTGGGTCAGGTTCGCCGCGTTTCGGTGTCGGCGCAGCAGATCCCCGAAAGCCAGATGCTCACCGGTGTCCACTGTCGGCTCTCCCTCGCCCGGCGTCCCGTTGGTACGTAGGCATCATAGCACGCTGCCGGAGTACCCCGAAGATCTACCACGTCCCGGATTGTCCGGGTGATCGTCCGTTTTGTCGGTGGAAAGCAACGGATGTCAAGCGCATGATGGACCACAAGAGATTTGGGCAGGGCGCCCGGCAGAGAACGGGCTCCGGAAAGGAGGAAAACTCATGGCGGCAGAGGAGAACAGAGAGATCGTGCGCCGGTTCTGGGGTGTCTGGGAGGAAGGCAACCTTGGCCTCGTCGACGAGCTGGTGGCTCCGGATTACGTCAACCACAGCCCAGGGATGCCCAACCAGCCGGAGGGGCCAGAGGGGGTCAAAGCGGTCGTAAGCATGTTTCGGGCTGGCATGCCCAACCTCAGGGTTGTTATCGAAGACATGATCGCCGAAGGCGACAAGGTGATGATGCGCTACAAGATCGAAGGCACCCACGAGGGCGAGCTGTTCGGCGTCCCGCCCACGGGACGGCGGGTCAGCATCGAGAGCATCACCGTGGAGCGGGTGTCAGGTGGCAAGATTCGGGAACACTGGCGCGTCACCGACACGCTTGACATGATGCAGCAGTTGGGGGCCATCTCCGAGCACGCGGCCAGGCGATGATCCTGATAGCCGGTGGGACCGGGATGTTGGGCACCCGGGTCGTGCGCCTGTTGGAGGCGCGCGGGCTCGAAGTGCGGATCCTCGTGCGAGACCCGGCCAGAGACCTGGAGGACGACCTCATCGAGGTCGTGGCCGGGGATGTGCTGGACCTGCGGGCGGTCGAACGGGCGACGGGCGGAGCCCGGATCGTCGTTTCGGCGATCCAGGGGTTCAGTGGCAGCGGTGATCACAGCCCCCGCACGGTGGATTATCAGGGCAACAGCAACCTGATCCAGGCCGCACGTAGGGCTGGTGTCGAACACTTCATCCTCGTGTCTGTACACGGGGCGGCCCCTGACCATCCGATGGAGCTCTTCCGGATGAAGTACCTGGCCGAGCAGGAATTGCGGGAGAGTGGACTGTCCTGGACCATCATCCGCCCTACAGCTTACATGGAGACGTGGGCGACCATTCTGGGGAAGCCCATCCTGGAGACCGGAAGAACGCGCATCTTCGGGCGGGGTAACAACCCCATCAATTTTGTTTCGGCGGACGACGTCGCGTGCTACGTCGAGCTCGCTATCGTCGACCAGAGGCTGCGTGGCGGGCTGGTGGAGGTCGGCGGACCAGAGAACCTCACCATGAACCAGTTCGCCGGGACCTTCGAAGTCCTGGCCGGGAAGGAAGGCAAGAAGAGCCACGTGCCCTTGCCCATGATGCGCCTGATGGCGGTGCTGATGCGTCCCGTCAAC
>Ga0126313_10001271_pt1 | contig 13171 bp, 14 predicted proteins | sample Plot105A_FD_89954 | JGI IMG/M metagenome (GOLD analysis project Ga0126313, IMG submission 89954) | Serpentine soil microbial communities from UC McLaughlin Reserve, CA, USA - Plot105A | ecosystem: Environmental > Terrestrial > Soil > Grasslands | place: USA: UC McLaughlin Reserve, Lake County...
GCGCGCCGCGGCGCAGGGCAGGGTCCTTGACGAACACGATCGTCCCGGCGGGCGCGTCGATCTCGTCGTCACCAACGGTGAACGTCGCGTGGCCACGGTGGACGAAGTACAGCTCCTCGTGACCCGTCGACCGCTCATCGTGCGCGCCGATGACGTCGTTGTCGGTGTCGCGCTTCGTCCACGCGTTGACGCCGAACGCGGTGATTCCGAAGTGGTCGCGGACCGGGATCCAGCCGTTCGCCCGCTTCGGGATCTCGTCGAGGCGAACCGCGGTCCACCCCTTCATGCGAGCACGCCTTCGAGGTCCTCGTCGCTCTGGGCGCGCTCCCTGAGGTCGGGGCGGAGCTCCACGGCGCGCTCGAGGTGCGCACGCGCTGCGTCCCGCTCGCCGAGCTTCGTCTCCATGCACGCGAGGTGATAGAGCAGGACAGGATGCTCGCCGAGCTCGTCGAGGCCGCGCTCGATGATCTGCTTCCCCTCGGCTGGCGACTTCGCGTACGCCTCGAAGAACCATTCCCAGACGGACGGTGTGAACGCGACGCCCGGCTTCGCGCCGAACGCCAACACCGTCGTGCCTTCCTCCTCCGCGATCGCCACGCGCTTGACCGTGTGGTCGTGCAGGAAGACAAGCGTGCCCGCCGGCGCGTCGAGACCCTCGCCGTCGAGCGTGAAGCGTGCGCGGCCACGCACGACGAAGTAGAGCTCCTCATGGCCTGAGGACTCAGTGTGCTCCTCGACCACCCAGTCGCCCACCTTCTCGGCGGTGTACGCGTTGCAGCCGAACGAGCGGATGTCGAACCGGCGGCGGATCGGCCGCCACTCGAGGCCGTGCTCGACGGGGTAGCGGTCGAGCTCGTCGAGCGACGCGACTGCGTACCCGTCCGTCACGCGCTCTGCCTCCGCAGCGCGTCGAGCACCACCGGGTCGATCCGCTCGACGCCGTCGACTCGCATCTCGTAGTTCTCGGTGCCCGCCCAGGCGGAGAACGACTCCGCGAGCTCACCCTCGTAGCCGAGCTTCGCCAGCCGCTCCGTCAACTCGTTCCGCAGGCCGGCGTCGACCTCGAGCCAACGCTTCTTCGGCGTCCGCCCGAAGATCGCATCGTGCAGGGCATAGAGACGCCGTAGCTCCTCGATCGGACGCTCGTGGTCGTCGACCCGAAGGTCGACGAGAACGTCGGTGAGGTTGGCGTAGCCACCGTCCTTCTCTACGACGAGCAGCGCGGCGGACTGTTGGCCGCGGCTGTCGCCGCCCGCGGCCTGCGCCGCTGCGAGCGCATCGATCAGGCGCTCCGCGAGGGGTCGCCCGCGTGTCGACTCGAACCTCTCGGCCAGCGCGTCGACGGTCGCGGCCGAGACGAGGATGTTTCCCTGCGCCGCGTAGCCGTCGCCCGTGCGCCCGCCCGCCCAGTCGTGGCACTCCCTGCCGGTGAACGTCGCCGCGCGACCCTCCGCGTCGACGACTCCCAACTGCCGCGTCTCGCGGCCCTCGTCCGCCTCCGTCAGCCGGCGCACCACCTCGTCCGCAGGGATCCCCTGGCGCATCAGGGCGAGGCCGTCAGGCCCGTAGCGCGGGTTGGCGTACGACTGCGTTGCGACGGCGCCGGTTTCCGCCTCCGCCCAGGGGACGACCGAGCCGACGGCGAGGAACTTGGACTGCGTCGCGACTCCCCACTGGCGCGCCTCCGAGTCGAACGCGACGATTGAGAACGTCGCAAACGGCGGTTCAGCCATAGGTGAGCTTTACGAGATCCAGCCGCAGCAAGTCCTGATCGCGAACAAGCGCGCACGCCACTTCGGGATGCGCGAGTGCCTGCTTGACCTCCTCCGCCGTGCGCGCGCGGATCACGACCGGCGTACCCTCCTCGAACGCGGCGTGCGCCTCGTCGGCGTGGTCGGTCCAGGCGTCGAGGACGAGCGCGTCCGAGAAGTCGATCGAGCCCTCGAGCACGATCGCCGGGACGCGGCGCCCGGTTTTGCCGTACCACCGCTCCATCAGAGGTCGATCGTCTGCCCTGGCTCGATGTCCACGATGTTCGCGCCGGGGGCGAGCTCCTTCAGCTCCTGCGGCGTCCCTTTCAGCAGCGGGAACGTTCCCCAGTGGCAGGGAACGCAACGCGGATTGCCGAGCAGCTCCAGCGCGACCGCCGCTTCACGCGGTCCCATCGTGAAGTGATCGCCGACCGGCAGCACGGCCACGTCGGGCTCGTAGATGCGGCCGATCAGCTGCATGTCGCCGAAGACGCAGGTGTCGCCGGCGAAGTAGAGCGTGGTGCCGTCATCGAGCTCCACGACGAGGCCGCAGGCCTCGCCCGCGTACCCGCCGTCGGGAGCGCTCGAGGAGTGGAACGCGTTCGTGAGCGTGAACTTGCAGCCGGCTGCCTCGGCGGTGCCGCCCTTGTTCAGTCCGGGGAGATCGTCCACGGTCGCGCCCTGGCCCTTCAGCCACCCTTTCAGCTCCACCTGCGCGACGACCGCTTCGGGCGAGAGTCGCTGCGACATCGCGACGGTGTCGCCGACGTGGTCGTCGTGGCCGTGCGTGATGGCGATCACGTCCGCGCGCTCGGGCGTCTGCTCGTTCTCTGGGCACTTCGGGTTCTGCAGAAATGGATCGATGTAGATGCGCTTGCCACCCGGGCTGTCAATGCGGAACGCCGCGTGCCCGAGCCACGTGAGGGTGCCGGCCATGAGCCTCCTCCGGATCGACGACGCGGCGACACTACCGAACGTCCTGCGGCAGGCGCAGGAACGTCCGGCCGAGACGCGAATCTCCGCAGGTATGCACCGGTCGAGCCTGACTGCGGCGGTTCTCGCCGCCACGCTCGTGGCCGACGCGCAGGGCGGTCGGTCGCTGTCGCTCTACCTGGTGCTCGCAGCGATCCCGCTGCTCGCGTGGACGGCGCTCGCATACTTCGGCGAGCTTGTCGACGGTCGCGCGGCCGAGGACACCGGCGCATTGAGCGTCGGCCTGACAGCGCTCGCGCTCGCGCTGGTCGTGCTCGGAGCGGGAGTACGCGCGCATGCGCTCGAGGGTGAGGCGCTGCCGGCGCTCGGAACCTCGGCCGTCGTCGGTGCAACCTGCCTGCTCGGGCTCCAGCTCGCCGTCGCGCTCGGAGCGCGGTTCTCGCCCGAGCGGCTGGTCGCGGCCGTCCGCGCTGCACGGAGCGACGTCCGCTAGTCGAACGGGATCGACTCGGCTGCATGCCGCGCGAGGTCGATCAGCGGCTCGGCGGCGAAGAACGAGCCGACGGTGACGGCGACGCACAGGACGACGCCCGTCTGGAGCAGCGTCTCGCGCGGGGGCGAGCCGCCGGCGGGGGCGATCCGCAGCTCGAGCGGCGAGCGCATGTAGAGCGCGCGGACGACGCCGAGGTAGTAATAGAGCGAGACGAGCGTTGCGCCGGCGCCGACGATCACGAGCCACGTCCAGCCGCTGTCGTACGCGGCGCTGAACACATAGAACTTCGCGAGGAAGCCTCCGGTGAGCGGGAAGCCCGCGAACCCGAGCATGAAGATCCACATCGCGATCCCGAGGAACGGCCGCTCCCAGCCGAAGCCTGCGAGGTTGTCGAGCGTCACCGGAGCGCGCAGCTCGCGCTCGCGCGCCGCCACCACGGCGAACGCCCCGACCGACATCGCGCAGTACGGCACGAGGTAGTAGAGGAGTGCGCGCGCGCCGAGCTCGCTGTTCGCGACGATCGCGATCAGCATGAAGCCCGCGTTCGAGACCGACGAGTACGCGAGCATCCGCTTGACGCCCTTCTGGACGAGCGCGGCCACGTTCCCGATCACCAGCGAAACCGTCGCGATGACCGAGAGCGCAACCGTCCACAGGTGCGCCTCCATCGGGAACGCAACGCGGAGCACACGCAGCATCACGACCAGCGCCGCGACCTTCGTGGCCGCTGACATGAAGGCGGTCACGGGCGTGGGCGCACCCTCGTAGACGTCCGGCGTCCACTGGTGGAACGGCGCCGCAGAGGCCTTGTAACCGAAGCCGACGAGCATCATCGCGACCCCGGCGACGAACAGTGCGTCGTCGACCTGGGCCTCACGCGCGATCGCGTGGAACTCGAGCTCGCCGGTCGAGCCGTAGACGAGCGCGGAGCCGAACAGGAGCGTGGCCGAGCCAAATGCGCCGATCACGAGGTACTTGAGCCCCGCCTCGAGCGATCCGACGATCTGCATGTCGATCGCGCAGAGGATGTAGAGGCAGATCGAGAACCACTCCAGGCCGAGGAAGAGGGTCATCAGGTTTTCCGCCTGCACGAAGAAGCACATGCCTGCGCCGGCGGTCGCGAGCAGCGCGTAGTACTCGCCGATGTGGTCGTCCGGCATTCGCTCCGCGTACGAGACGAGAACGGCGAGCACGCCCGCGCCGCAGACGAGCAGCTGCGCGTACAGCGCCCAGCGATCGCGGGTGACGGCGTCGCCGACCTCGAACGTCGGCGTGCCGCTGTCGCGGAACACGAAGGCCGCGAGGACCCCGGCAGTCGCGAAGCCGGCGGTCGCGAGCACAGCCCCGGTGGCGCGGCGCGCCCAGCGCGGGACGAATACCGACAGCAGCAGCGCGAGCCCCGCTGCGGCGAGCAGCGCGAGCACGGGCGACAGGACGTACCAGTCGACGTCGGGCCGCGGGATCATCGCCCGGCCGCTCGGAAGTTCTGCTGGACGACGACGCTCGCGTCGTCGCCGGCGAACGAATGCTCCGACACGGCCGCCGGCCACACGCTGAGCGCGAGCAGCAGGCCGACAAGCGGGACCAGGAAGCCGAGCTCCGCCGGGCGCAGGTCGAGTGCGGCGTCCGACACTGCGGACCCGCGCTCACGGTGCAGCACCGCCGAGATCAGCCGCAGCATGTACATCGCGGCGAGCACGATCGCGGCGGCACCGATCGCCGCGTACAGCCAGTGCCGGTCGAAGACGCCCGCGAGGATCAGGAACTCGCCTGCGAACGCGCTCGAGCCGGGCACGGCAAGTGCGATCACGCCTGTCGTCATCAGCATGGTCGCCAGGATCGGGCGGCCGCGAGCCATCCCGCCGACCAGGAGCAGCTCCCCTGTAGCGGCGCGCCGCTCGATCCCGCCGGCGAGCAGGAAGAGCGTCGCCGACACGAGCCCGTGCACGACCATCTGCAGCACGGCGCCGTCGTAGCCGAGGTCGTTGCCGGCGAAGAGCCCGAGCGTGATCAGCCCCATCTGGGCAAGCGACGAGTACGCGATCACACCGCGGACGTCCGGCGCACGAAACGCCAACAGCGAGCCATAAACTAGGCCAACGGCCGCCAGCGTAAGAATCACGATTCGGAAGTCATCCGTTGGCCCAGGGAACTTCGGGATCGCGATCCGCAGGAACCCGAATGCGGCCGCCTTCGAGATCACGCCGCTGAGCACCGCAGCGACCTCCGGCGGCGCCTCCCGGTACGCCTCCGGAAGCCACGCGTGGAACGGGAACAGCGGTGCCTTCACGGCGAATGCGGCGACGAAGCCGAGGAAGATCCACGAGCTGTCGCTCGTGCCCGAGTCGATCAGGTCGAAGGTGCCGTGTGTGAGCCCGAGGGCGATGATCGCCACGAGCATCAGCAGCGACCCCGCCATCGTGTAGGCGATGATCAGGAACGTCGCTCGCAGTCGTCCGGCGCCGCCCCACACGCCGACGAGCACATAGAGCGGGATCAGCATCGCCTCGAAGAAGACGTAGAAGAGCAGCAGGTCCTGCGAGCTGAAGACGCCGACCGTTGCGCCGAGCAGGAGCAGGAGCAGCGGGTAGTACGCTCGCGCCCGGTCGCGGCCGGTCCAGAACGCGTAGGCGATTGCCGCCGCCACGACGACCGTCGTCAGCCCGACAAGCCAGAGCGAGAAGCCGAAGAGACCGACGTGGTAGGAGACGTTGAGATCGCTGAACCACGTCACCTGTTGCTCGAACTGGAGCCCGGCGCCGAAGTCGAAGCGGATCACGCTCTCGATCCAGAACCCGACCTCGACGAGGGCGACGAGCAGCGCGAGCGAGCCGACGACGAAGCGTTCGAGTGGGACGAGCATGCAGAGAAACGCGCCCGCGACCGGCAGAAAGATGAGGATGCTCGTCAGCCAGTCGTCCACGCGGGACTCACCGCACCGAGACGAAGACGAGGACGAGGATCGCGAGACCGGCGGCGAGCGCGAGTGCGTACGCGCGCAGGTATCCCGTCTGCACCTCGCTCGCGATTTCACCGGACTCGCGGGCGCCGACGCCGATCCCGACCGCGCTCCCGGCGATGACGGGGCGCTCGAACCAGCGCAGCGTGGCCCGCGCGAGCCACACCGCGGGCGAGTAGAAGATCCGGTCGTAGAGCCGGTCCCAGTAGAGCTTCTCCTCGAGTGCGCGACGGGCGGCCGTCCAGCGGGGGGCGCGCCACCTGCGCGCGTCGTAGATCGCCCATGCGACCAGGATTCCTGCCAGCCCGAGCGCGACGGCGGCGACGCTCGCGACGACCTCCATCCAGTTGCTTGCCTCGGCGAGCGGCTCGGCCACCGGCGCCAGGAAGTCGCTCACGGGCGTCCAGAACGGCGCGAACTGGATCCAGCCGCCGATCACGCTGAGGACCGCAAGCGCCCCGACCGGAACGAGCATCGTCAACGGCCCCTCGTGCCCGTCGTCGAGGTGGTGCTCGGTCGCGTACGCCGAGCGGGAGCCGTGGAAGACGAGGTACAGCATCCGGAACGTGTACGCGCCGGTCAGAAACGTCCCCGCCAGTCCGACCACGACGAGAATTGCGCCTAGCGTCCCGCGGTCGAGCGACGCCGCGAGGATCGAGTCCTTGGAGAAGAACCCGGCGAAGGGCGGAATCCCGACGAGCGCCAGCGACCCGATCAGGAAGCACCAGTAGGTGAACGGCATCAGCCGGCGGAGCCCGCCCATCCGCCGCATGTCCTGCTCGCCCGCGAGCGCGTGGATGATGACGCCGGCCGCGAGGAACAACAGCGCCTTGAAGAAGGCGTGCGTCAGCAAGTGGAACATTCCGTTCGCATAGGCACCGAGGCCGACGCCGACGAACATGTAGCCGATCTGCGACATCGTCGAGTACGCGATCACGCGCTTGATGTCCGTCTGCACGAGCGCGATCAGGCCGGCGACGAGGAGCGTGGCGGCGCCGAGGATTGCGGCGAAGTCCTGCACCACGTCCGCGGCTTCGAAGATCGAGTGCAGGCGCACGATCAGGTAGACGCCCGCGGTCACCATGGTCGCTGCATGGATCAGCGCGCTGACGGGAGTCGGCCCTTCCATCGCGTCCGGGAGCCAGGTGTGGAGCGGGAGCTGCGCCGACTTCGCGACTGCGCCGCCGAGCAGGCCGAGGGCGATCAGGTTCGTCACCGTCGAGCCCGCGCCGGTGACCTCCTCGAGCGCGCCGAACGAGACCGACCCTGTGTGCGCGATCAGAAGAAAGAGGGCGAGCGCGAACGTCGCGTCCCCGAACGCGTTCATGATGAACGCTTTCTTTGCGGCCGCAATCGCGCTCGGCCGCTCGTGGTGGAACCCGATCAGGAGATACGAGGAGAGGCCGACGAGCCCCCAGCCGGCGAGCAGGAGCAGCAGGTTGCCGCCCTGGACTAGCAGCAGCATCGAGAAGACGAACAGCGCCATGTAGGCGAAGTAGCGGCGTTCCTCGTCGTCCCCGTCCATGTAGCCGATCGAGTAGCCGACGATCAGCGAGCCGACGCCGGAGACGACCAGCATCATGAAGATCGACAGCGGGTCGACGAGGATCGCGAGCCCCGCGTCGAACTTGCCGGCGCCGAGCCATGTCCACGCCGTGTCGAGGTGCGACCGCCGCTCCGGATCCTCGCCGAGGATGTCGATGAACGCGACCACGGCGGCGGCGAAGGCAACGGACGTCCCGGTCGTCGCGACGACGCCCGCGGCGCGGCGCGAGATCGCGGTGCCGCCCAGCGTGATCGCGACGGCCGCCGCGAGCGGGGACAGCAGCGTGATCCACGACGCGTAGACGGACGTCATCCGCGCAGCGAGTTGAGGCGGTCGACGTCGAGGGCGAGATTGCGCCTGCTCATGGCGACGATCAGGCCGAGCCCGACGACGACCTCGGAGGCCGCCACCGCCATGACCGTGATCGCGAAGACTTGTCCGTCGGATTCGCCGTGAAGGCGGGAGAAGGCGATCAGCGCCAGGTTCGCGCCGTTGAGCATGATCTCGACCGACAGCAGCACGATCAGCGGCGAGCGCCGCAGCAGCACGCCGAGCGCGCCGACCGAAAACAGGATCGCGCTGACGACGAGGTACCAGGTGATGTCCGGACCGAGCACTACCCGCGGCCTCCGACCGCGGGATCGTCGACGCGACGCGAGTGGTGGCCGAGGATGACGCCTCCGACTGCGGCGGCGAGCAAGACGATCGACGTCACCTCGAACGCCAGCAGGTGGTCGGTGAGGAACAGCCGGCCGATCTCCGCCGGCGAGCCGAACGCGGACGAGATGTCTCCCTCGTTCGAGAGGCCGTCGCCGGCAGCGACGCCGATCACGACCACGATCTCGACGAGGATCGCGGCCGCTGCGGCGATCGCACCGACGACCTGCCACGACGGCCCGCCCGCCCACGGCGCGTCCGCCTCGCCGCCGAGGTAGGCGACCACGAACAGGAACATGACCATCACGGCGCCCGCGTAGACGAGCACCTGCGCGGCCGCGACAAACTCGGCGTTCAACAGCAGGTAGAGCACGGCCAGTGACGCGAGGTTCCCGATCAGCGCCAGCGCCGAGAAGAACGGGTTCGCGAACGAGACCACCGCTAGGGCGGACCCGAGACAGGCGAAGGCGGCGACGAACCACACACCCCAGACGACGACGTTGCCGGCGGACCCGGCGATCACGAGTGCGACCTGTAGTACGGGATCGGCGTGTCGTACAGCTCCGAGCTCGCGACGGGTACGCGCTTCACGGGCGGCTCGAGCAGCATGTCCTTCGTGTAGATCAGGTCGTCGCGTGAGTACTCCGAGAGCTCGAACTCGTTCCCGAGCGTGATCGCGTCGAACGGGCACGCGAGCTCGCAGTAGCCGCAGAAGATGCAGCGGCTCAGGTTGATCTCGTAGATGCGCGCGTAGCGCTCTCCCGGCGAGACGCGGTTCGTCGCCGTGTTCTCCGCCGGCACGACGCGGATGCAGTCCGCGGGACAGGCGGCGGCGCAGAGTGAGCAGCCGATGCATTTCTCGAGCCCGTTCTCGTGGCGGTGGAGCCGGTGCCGGCCGCGGAAGCGCGGGTAAACGGCCCGCTTGTACTCCGGGTACTGCTGCGTGATCGGCTTCTTGAACATCTGCCGAAACGTCAGCGCGAACCCCTTGAGGGTGTCGGCGGGCTGGGGCATCAGTCGATCCAGACGGCGAGCAGGGCAGTGACCAGCGCGTTCAGGGTCGCGATCGGCAGGAGCACCTTCCAGCCGAACCGCATCAGCTGGTCGTAGCGGAGGCGGGGCAAGGACGCTCGGATCCAGATGAACGCGGACACGAAGATCACGAGCTTGATGAAGAACCACAGCGGGCCGAGCGGCTCCCACGGACCGTGCCAGCCGCCGAAGAAGAGCGTCACGAGCAGGGCCGACAGCACGATCACGTTCACGTACTCCGCCATCTGGAACAGCCCCCAGCGCATGCCCGAGTACTCGGTGTGATATCCGGCCACAAGCTCGGTGTCGGCCTCCGGAAGGTCGAACGGCGGCCGCGACGTCTCGGCGACGCCCGCGATGAAGAAGGTCAGGAAGCCGATGAACTGCGGGATGACGAACCACATCGTGTCGCCCTGCTTGGCGACGATCTCGCTCAGGTTCAGCGACTGGCTCATGATCACGACGCCGAGGACCGCGAGCGCGAGCGAGACCTCGTATGAGACGAGCTGCGCGCACGTGCGCATCGATCCGAGCAGCGAGTACTTCGACTCCGACGCCCAGCCGCCGACGATGAAGCCGTAGATGCCGATCCCGCCGAGCGCGAAGATCAGGATCAGCCCGATCGGGACGTCCGCGATCACGCCGTCGATGTGCCGGTCGGCGACCGTCCAGCCGCTCCCGTACGGGATGACGGCGAACGCCGCGAGCGCTGTCGCGGCCGAGAGCGCGGGCGCGGCGATGTACGGCGCGTGGCTCGACGCGACGGGGAAGAAGGACTCTTTGCGGACCATCTTCACGAGGTCCGCGATCGGCTGCATCAGCCCGAACGGCCCTGCGCGGTTCGGCCCGTACCGGTTCTGCATCCGCGCGAGCAGCTTCCGCTCGAGCCAGGTCGTGTATGCCATTGCAAGCAGGAGGACGTTGATCAGCACGACGGACTTCGCCAGGCTGATCCACCAGGGCTCGGTCACGGCGTCACCTCGACCGGTCCCTCGAGGCCGCCGGCGTGTTCGACCGGCGCGCGGACGACGCCCCTGCGCGCGGTCCGCGACACGCGCGCGCGAAGGCGGACGGAGGTCCCGTTCGATCGCACCGTTACCTCGTCGCCGGTCGAGACGCCGAGTCGGCGTGCATCTTCACGCGACAGCTCGAGCTGCGCCGCCGGGCGCTGGAACTGGAGCTCGGGCACGCGCTCGACTGCGGGGCCCGAGAAGAGCGGCCGGTACGCCACGAGCCGCAGCCCGCGCGTGGCCCGCTCGGGTGCGGGCACCGCAGGCGGTTCCAGCGGCGCACTCCGCGGGCGGAGCGGCGCATGCTCGCCGATGTCGCCGTAGGTAATCCCGTCGTAGGCCAGCTGCGACAGCTCCTGGAAGACCTGGGAGGGATACGGGGACACGTCCACGCCGAAGCGCTGCGCGAGCTTCGAGATCCACGCGAGCTCGTCGGGGGCGGGCGGGATCACGGCGCGGCGGAGCCGCTGGAGGCGTCCCTCGAGGTTGACGTACGTGCCGTCGCGTTCCAGGTAGCTGGTCGCGGGAAGGACGAGATCCGCGATTCCGCGCGCTCCGCGTGTGAACATCGCGATTGCGATCACCTGCTCCGCCTGTTCGGCGAGCGCGCGAACGTTCGGGTCGACGAGCGCCTCGTCTCCGGACACCACGAGGAGCCGGATCGGGCCGAGCTCCTCTGCGGGCCCGGCGTCCGACGCCGCGGCCCACGCCTCGCCGACTCCGCGTGCATTCGGGGCTTTCGGCAGCGAGAAAGCCGCCGCGACGCCCAGCCGGCGCGCTTCAGCGGCCAGCTGCTCTTCGCCGGCCGAGCCGGACCAGACCAGCACCGCGTGTTCGGCGCCCCGTACGACCTCCTCGTCGATCGCGTCCAGCACGCGCGTGCCGCGGCGGCGCGCGAGGCGGATCCAGAGCTCGACGATCGGCGCGCGTTCCTCGACCGGCTCGTCGCCGAGCACGACGACGACGTCCGCGGCGCCGATCGTCGAGAGCGGTGCGCGGAAGCCGTCGAGCGACCGGGCGCTCTCCGGCTCGGACACCATCGCCTCATGGGCTCCGACCCCGACGCGGAGCAGCCGTGCGAGCGCGTACGCCTGCTCCACGGTCTCGGACCCGGAGAGCGCGGTCACGACGTGGGTTCCGGCGGCTCTCAGCATCCGCTCGGCTTCGATCAGGGCCTCGTCCCACGACAACGGCGTCAACCCGCGCTGGCGCGAGCGGAGCAGCGGGTCCTGCACGCGGTCCGGGGCGTAGAGGTGCGAGAACGCGAACCGTCCCTTGTCGCAGAGCCATCCCTGATCGACCTCGGGATGATTCCGCGAGAGGATCCGTTTCACCTTTCCCTCCCGTGTCGTGACCGAGATGTTGCAGCCGACGGGGCACATGCCGCAGACGGTGGGCACGTTCTGGATCTCCCACGGCCGCGCCTCGAAGCGGTACTGCGTCGACGTCAGCGCGCCGACCGGACACAACTCGATCACGTTCCCGCTGAAGCGGCCGTCGTAGGGGTCGCCGTCGAACGTCGCAATCTGCGACTGCGAGCCGCGGTTGATCGCCACGAGCTGTCCGTCCTCCGCGACGCTCTCGCTGAAGCGCGTGCAGCGGTAGCAGAGGATGCAGCGCTCGCGGTCGAGCGCGATCGTCGGCGAGATCGGAATCGGCTTCTCGAAGGTGCGCTTCTCGAACTCCATCCGCGTCTTGCCCGGCCCGTAGCGGAACGTCAGATCCTGCAGCGGGCACTCGCCGCCCTTGTCGCAGACGGGGCAGTCGAGCGGGTGGTTGACGAGGATGAACTCCAGCGTGGCGTTCTGCGCTTCGGCTGCCTTCGCGGACGTCAGCGCTGTACGGATCGTCATTCCGTCCTGCGCCGTCAGCGTGCAGGCCGCCACGGGCTTGGGCGCGCCCTCCTGCTCGCACAAGCACATCCGGCACGCTCCGATCGGCGGGCCGAGGCGCGGCTCATAGCAGAAGACGGGGATCTCGATCCCGGCCGCCAGCGCCGCCTCCACGAGACCAGTCCCGCGCGGCACCGTGACCTCGACGCCGTCGATCGTCAGCGTGACCGTGGCCGCGGGCGCGCTCATCCAGCCGTGTCCGTTCGGGTTAGGGCCAGGGTCAGACCCTCGGCCGTGTCCGGACCAGCGGGCGCCTGCGCAGTGATGCCGTTGACTCTTCCTCCGACGTGGCCGTTCGGGCGGAACGGAGGGGCTTCGTCGTGGACGAATCGGCACGAAATTTGCACGCTTTGCTGCCCCTCTTGGACGTGGCCCGGGGTCAGACCCTCGGCCTTGTCTGAAAGCGACACCGTCACGATGGGACGACTGCAGTGGGCTGGAGCGCGTGCTGGTCGATCGGCGCCACGATCCCCTCGATCGACGAGTCGCCGCCGAAGGGACAGCCGCGCTGCTCGACGTGCGCCGCGAACTCGTCGAAGTACTTGTTCAGGTAGCTCGAGACGGGGTAGACCGCGAAGTCGCCGAGGGCGCAAAGCGACTTGCCGAGGATGCGGTCGCAGACGTCGAGTAGGAGATCGAGATCCGCCAGCTCGGCTCGCCCCTCCTCGATCTTCGTCAGCAGCTGGACGAGCCAGCGCGTCCCCTCGCGGCACGGCGTGCACTTGCCGCACGACTCGTGCATGTAGAACTTGGACGCGCGCAGCGCGAGCTGCACCATGCAGCAGCGGTCGTCGACGACGATCACCGCCGCGGAGCCGAAGAACGATCCGGCCGCCTGGATCGAGTTGTAGTCGAGCGGCGTGTCGAGCTGATCCGGCGTCAGGATCGGCACCGACGA
>Ga0126313_10001272_pt1 | contig 13171 bp, 8 predicted proteins | sample Plot105A_FD_89954 | JGI IMG/M metagenome (GOLD analysis project Ga0126313, IMG submission 89954) | Serpentine soil microbial communities from UC McLaughlin Reserve, CA, USA - Plot105A | ecosystem: Environmental > Terrestrial > Soil > Grasslands | place: USA: UC McLaughlin Reserve, Lake County...
CCTTAGAGCCGGTACCCGCTGCCAAAGAGATCCGCGCCTTCGTTCCGCGCTACCAGTTGACTCGAACAGGTCTTGAGCCGCCTGAGCCCGAGCCGGCGCACCGGTCGTCACGTTGCCCCGCGGCCTGAGATTACGGCGCCAAGAGTGAGCCACAGAATCCTGAGGTCCCGCGGGAGCGAGAGATTCTCGACGTACTCGCGCTCGACCGCCAGACGCTCCTCGAAGCTGAGCGCTCCTCGCCCGTAGACCTGCATCGGCCCCGTCACACCCGGCTTCACTGACAACCGGAACAGGTGCTGCGGCGCATACCGCCGCACGAGATCGACCTGCTCTGGGCGCGGGCCAACCAGGCTCATGTCGCCGCGCAGGACGTTAAAGAGCTGTGGCAGTTCGTCGACGCTCCACCGCCGCAGCAAGCGGCCGACACGCGTCACGCGGGGATCATCGGCGACCTTGAACGCGGGTTCGGGGAGCTCGTCGAGCCGCACGAGCGCGTCGAGCAGTCGCTCTGCATCGGGCACCATCGTGCGAAACTTGATCAAGGCGAACGGCCGGCCCCCCTTACCGGCGCGTCGCTGGATGTAGAGGATCGAACCGCGGCTGTCAAGCTTCACGGCGAGGGCAACGGCCGCCAGCAGTGGCGCAAGCGCGGCGAGTGCAACAAGGCTGACGCTGATGTCAACGATCCGCTTGAGCAGCACCGTCGAGCGCGAGATATCCCACGTGTTGTACTCGACAACCGGCAGGTCGGCGATGTGGTTGAGCTGGACAGCCGTGCCGAACATGCCGCGCGCCGGCGGGATCACGCTCAGCTTCACGCGCTCGCGGCGGCAAGCGCCGACGAGCTGCGAAATCAATGCCTCGTCGATCGTCTGAGCCGCTACAACGATCCGGTCGAGCGACGGCATGGCCGACAGGACGGGCGACAGGTCGTGCGGCGCGCCGACGGCCTGCTCGCCGACGACCGCGACGTGGATGTCGGGAAAGAGCTCGAACTTCCGTCGTGCGGCGTCGGCGAGGGGACCGCTGCCGACGATCAGCGTCCGCTCTGGCGGTACGAGCAACCGGAAGAGGCAGCGCGCGAGGGCGCGGAGCAAGCCGCCGGCCACCAGCGCCACGACTGCGGCCGTTAGCGCGGGCCCGTTCGCGGCCGCGTGCCACCCGAGGAGGTCGAGGACGCCGCTCGCGACGACAACGCTGATCAGCGAGCAAAACGCGAGCGCCGGGATCTCATCGACCGTCCGGTGGCGCAGCGCGCGGTGGTCGCGGTCGTAGAGACCGCCGACCTTCGCGACCACGATCCACAGTACGACGACGACAACGATCGCAGCCGCCGCCCCGGGCGCATCGGCTCCGATCGCGAGGACAGAGCCAGCGATGGCGGCCGTTCCGACGTCGGCGACACCCACCATCCGGCGCAGCAGCGGGTCCCGCCACAACCGCAGCCTCTCCAGCCGCGTCGCATCCTTTAGCGCGGGCCACGGAGGGCTCGTGATCTGGTGGTGCGTTTCTTCGATCAGAACACCCTCCTGAGCTGGCGACCCGCCCTCCCGCTCGGCGCCTCCCCGTGCGGTCGACACGATAGATGCAGTGGCCGAGACCGACAAGGGGTACCCTCCCGCACGCTGTGGCTCACCGGCACCCGCTTTCGGGTCACGTGCGGTCGGCAGTCGTGGCGGCGGTCGCCGTCGCGGCCGGGTTGGCGGCCGCGACGACCGTGGCCGACGCGGCTGCGCCTCCGCCCTCCCGCCCGCTGGCCACAGGGGTCGTCGACGCCGCCACCTTCGGCGGACCCGAAGCCGCTGCCGCGTTCCGTCGCGTCCGCGGCGCCGGCGCTTCGGTGGCGCGGTTGACGGTCGATTGGCAAGCGATCGCGCCGACGGCACGGGGGCCGGCGTTCGCGGAGACCAACCCCGCGGCGCCCGAGTACCGATGGGCCGCGGTCGACCGGCAGGTGAAAGGAGCGGTCGCCGCGGGGCTACAGCCACTCGTGAGCATCGCGGGCGCGCCTTCCTGGGCGGTTGAGCAGGCGTCGAGGCGCGGGCCGTACAAGCCCGACGCGGCCGCGCTCGGACGCTTTGCAACGGCGGCCGCAACACGGTTCAGCGGCCGGTTCGACGACCTGCCGCGCGTCCGCTACTGGCAGGTCTGGAACGAACCGAACCTCAACGTCTTCCTGACGCCTCAGCACGACGGCACGCGCCCTGTTTCCCCCGACCTCTACCGCGGGCTCGTCAACCGATTCGCTGCCGCCGTCCATCGCGTACACGCCGATAATCTCGTCGTAGCCGGCGCGCTCTCGCCTTTCACCGTATCCGGGTACGCGGAGTCGGTCGCGCCTCTAAGGTTCATGCGCGACCTCCTCTGCATGTCAGGCGGCGCGCACCCGCGGCCGACGTGCACGAGCCGGGTGGAATTCGACGTCTGGTCGCACCACCCTTACACCTCGGGCGGCCCGACGAGGAGCGCGCGACTGCCGGACGATGTCTCGCTCGGCGATCTGGCGGAGATGCACAGACTCCTGGACGCCGCGATCGCGGCGCATCACGTTGTCCACCGGACACCTGTTCGTTTCTGGGTTACGGAGTTCAGTTGGGACACGAGGCCGCCGGATCCCAAGGCCGTGCCAGCAACGCTGCACGCGCGGTGGGTCGCAGAGGCGATGTACCGAATGTGGCAGGCCGGCGTGTCGCTCGTCGTGTGGTTCACGCTGCGCGACGACCCGCCGCCGCCAGACTATGACTTCCAGTCGGGACTGTGGTTCCGCGGCGCCGGCGGCCTGGCCACCGACCGGCCGAAGCCGGCTCTCGCGGCGTTCCGGTTCCCGTTCGTCGCCTTCTCGGGGGGTCGCGGGATCGACTTCTGGGGCCGCTTGCCAACGTGTGCCGGAGCAACCGTCGAACTCTATGTGGCTCGCAAGGATCCGCGCTATCGGCGCGTGGCGCAGGTGGCGGCAAACGGCGTCGGCGTCTTCGCAGGGCGGTTCCGAACCCCGGGTGGGGCGAACCGCGTTCGGGCTCGCATCGCAGGGACCTCGACCTGGAGCCGCGCGTTCTCGCTCACGCGCCCGCCCGACCGCACCGTCCGCCCGTTCGGCATCTAGCCGCCTTTCACGCAGTGGCGGGTGCAATCCGTCGCACGCACAGCCGCCGCGTGTCTACGCCGACGGGGACGCAGCCGCCGGCGGCCGCCGCGGTCGCGACCGTCGTGTGCGGGACCTCCAGAGCTTCAGTCGGCTCAGGAGCAGGATCGTCGCACCCGGCGCGCACGATCCAGAACGCGGATCGACATGTTCGGGCCGAGCAGGACTCGCGGGATCGAGGTGACGAGGAGCCAGACCTCGGATGCAGATCGACGTTTGCGGTGGGGACGCGGTTCGCGCCGGGCGACCCCACAGCAGCGCCGCGGCTGAAAAAGGCCGGTGCCGACGATACCGATACTTTGGGCCGTCAGGGGGTAGACGAGCAGCATCGCGAGGCTGAAGAAGTTCCTAAGCCCACTGACATGAGGCCGACGGCGGATCCGCACTACGCACCGGTCGCGAGCGCGATCAGGCGGTCGCGCCTCCGCAGCAGGAACGGCGCGTCGACTTTCCAGTGCTTCGCAGCAGCGTCTTCGAGAAGTACCCGGTCGCGCAGACGGCCGACGGGCTCGGAGCCGACCGACGCGCTCTTCTGCGGCCAGAGCGGCGGTGGTGGCGGCGGTTGCGGCGTGGCTGAGGGTCGGGCGCTCGACCGTCGCGAGCGCCGACCGCGTAGCAGGTGTGCCGCGTGGTGTAGAGGTGGGATGAACGCTCGACAACTGGGGGCATCACGGCCGTGCTCCGTTCGCCAAGGAGTTCCTCACGCGGCACGACTGCCGGTTGCTCCCACGCCGCCGACGATTCCGTGGCGCGCCGCTTCAATCAAGGCCTGGCTAGCTCGCGGAACGCACGCAGCGGACGATGCGGCGCGCTTCCGTTCGCACGAGCGAGAGCCCGAGCTTGACTACGATGCCGGCGTAGACGGCGAGGTTCTTGGCGAGACGGTTCTCTGGCGCGTAGTGCTTCCGGTAGAAACGGAGCATTCCGTAGTGGAACGCGTAGTTGAGCTTCGGGCGGCGAAGCGTGCCGCTCGTGCCCGCCTTGACGTGCACCACAGTGACGCTCGGCTCGTACCACGTGACCCAGCCGGCGCGGCCGAAGCGGAAGCAAAGGTCGAGATCTTCCATGTACATCCAGAACCCCTCGTCGAAGAGGCCCACATTCTCGAGCGCGCGGCGACGCATGAGCATGAACGCACCGTTGACGGCATCGACCGGCCCCCCGTGGATGTCCGGCGCACGGTACTGCGCGAGACGCCCTCGCTCGGTCCGGCGCCCGAGTCCGGTGAAATGTCCCAGCGCACCGACGATGGTCGGGAACGACCGCCGCGAAGCGTGGTCGAACTCCCCGTCCTCGCGTACGAGCCGCGGGCCGATGATTCCGACGTCGGGGCGCCGCTCCATGATCGCCAGCAGCGAGTCCAGCGATTCTTCAGTGAGACGCGTGTCGGGGTTCAGCACGAGGACGTAGTCGCTGGTGCCGCGCCGAAGGGCGTGGTTGTTCGCTCTCGAGAAGCCGAGATTCTGGCACGAGGCGTCGACGTCGACGTCGGGAAAGTGGCGCCGAATCATCTCGACGGTGCCGTCGTTCGAGTCGTTGTCGACGACGAAGACGCTCGTGGGCGCGGAGGCCGGGTTCTCGCGGAGCGACTCCAGGCACCGCCGCACGAGCTCGCGCGAGTGATACGAGACGATTACGACGTCGAGGCGCAGCTGATTGGTCGTCGCCGGCATCCGGGAGCTATTACTGTTACATGGAGGAGCGGAACGGGTCGGCTAACTCGCCTCTCTACCTGCAGGGAATCGAGCCGCCACAGCCGAATGGCGTCGTCGGACGTTCGGGCGGAACGACCAGAGAGAACGGGAGCGAGGCCTCCGACTCGGATGCGAGCCGCGCGCGCAAGGCAACGGTCGTCTGGGAGCCGATACCCACCGGAGAAGATCCCGGAAGTGTCCGAGCGAAACCTTCGACCCGAGATCCACCGCGTGGCCGCTCGCCGCTCGATGACCACGGATCCACTCTTGCCAGGCGGCGCCCTACCCCACACGGAGACAGCATGCTTCTCCCGGAACGCGACGAAGGGGAAGCGAAAAGCCTGCAACGATGGCTTCCGGTGGCCACTGGCGGTGAAGAAGCCCGACTGATACGGCGTCCTGCGGAGCGGGTCGTCCTGAAGCCGGAACCAGATGACGGTGCTGACCCCTGCCTGCCAGATGCGATAGAGCGCCTCCGACACCCAGCGCGCGTGGAGTGCGGGCGGAACGACCTAGGCGTGGCACGCCGATCGTCATGACCGTTCGCCACGGCCCGGGCGCCGCCCGCGTCGCCGCCAGCAGCGACACGAGCGACTGAAGACGCAGGACGACGAGGAGAACGACAAGCGACGCGCACTCCGCCGCTCCCGCGATGTAGAGAGGAGCATCGTCTGGGCGAGTAGACGCGTCACGGCGGCGACCGAGGGCGCCCAACTCCGCAATATGGAGGTATGCCGACCACGGGCGTCCGTCACCGCGCCCGTATGGCTTCCAGTAGTTGAACAGCGCCCAAAGGAAGAGCGCAAATACGTACGGCGCGATCGCGAGCGCGAACCACTCTCGGCCGGCCGCTCCGAGCGCGATCAGGAGAGCGAATCCCGCGGCGGGGGACTGGAGGCGCACGCGCACCAGCGAGTTTCTGATCGACGAGTCGAGTGCACCATAGGAGGCAAGCCGCGCACCGTGGAACGCGGAGCCGTTGTCCACAACGAACTGCCGTAGAGGGCTTGAGCTAATAGCACGATGGCGAATTCCTCGCGGCGCACGGCTGCCGCAGGCGGCGTTCGTTGCGTAACTCCAAGACGCCGCAGCGGTCGCTTGTTACACCCCCCACGGGACAGTCACGATCTCGACGTGATCAAGCGACACTCGTTGGAAGCGCGCATGAGGTGCCGCAGGTGTGTACTGCGCGACATGATGACTAGGATCGCGGTACCGCCACCTGGTGGCGTCGCGTCGTGCGCGGACGCTGTCATGGTTCGGCACCTCGACCAAGAACAAGCCGCCCCGCTTCATCGCGGCTTGGAGCCGCCTTTGGACAGCGGCGGGCTCGAGCAGATGCTCGAGGACGTGCCAGCCACAGCTGCCGCGTGGCAGGTGAGCGTCGACCGGGTGTGGTCACATCGATGTCGATGGACGAGGAGGTGATCGCCGCCCTGCTGCCCGTCTGCCGCCGCGAGATCAAGCTGAGCATCGTGCCGCCAGTCCGCACGATCTTCGGCACCGCAGCGAAGGTCGACCGCATCGCGGAGATCCCGGTGATCGAGTACCGCACGTGGGACTCGCGGACGACGCTGCTCGCGAAGCGCGCTCATGACGCTGCTGCCGCTTCTCCTCGTCGTCGCTCTCGTCGTCCGCGTCACGAGCCGCGAGCCGCAAGCAGCGAGCCGCGACTGTTCGCGCAAGCTCGAGCGAGCCGCAACGGAAAGCCGCTCCGGATGCTCGAGTTCCGCACGATGCGTGGCGACGCAGAGGAGCGGCTGGCGGAGTCGGCGACCCACGCGGCGCTCGATGAGCTGGCGGTCAAGATCGTGGACGGTACGCGGACGACACGGGTCGGCCGCTTCCGCCGCCGCTGGAGCATCGACGAGCTGCCGCAGCTGTGGAACACCTCCAGGCGACATGAGCCTCATCGGGCCGCGGCCCGAGCAGCTCGCGGTCGTCGAGCGTTACCTGGCACGCGACCGCCGCTATCGTCGGCCTCACGCTGTCGGCGATCGTGCGCGGCGACGGCGCATACTGATCCGACGTTCCGCGCCGGCCCCCACTCCTGTCCCGCCTGCGGCAGGCCGCTCGAGCCCTGGCGCGAGGCGCTGCTCCGCTGCTCGGGCTGCGGGTCGGCCGCGGCCGTCGCGGGAGTCGCTGCGTCCCGGGACGACTACGTCCAGCCCCAGAGCCGCCGGCTCGCCGCGCCCCTCGCGGGCGCGCTCGCATTCGGGACGCGTGAGCAGCTGCGGCTGCTGGGACGTCTCCCCGCGGGGAGCCGCGTCCTCGACCTCGGCGCCGGCGACGGACGGCTGGCCGCTGCTCTCGCCCACGCCGGTCAACGGGTGACGGCGGTCGAGCCGTTCCGCGAAGTGGTCGCGGCCCGCGGCGTGGACGGAGTCGAGGTCGTCCGCAGCGGCGTCCAGGAGCTCGAGCTCCCGGAGCACGCGTACGACGTCGTCGTGCTCTGGCACGTGCTCGAACACCTCGCCGATCCAGGCGCGGCGCTCGAGCGTGTCCGCGGGTGGCTCGCATCGCAGGGCTGCCTCCTTGTCGGCGTGCCGAACCTCGACAGCCTTCAGGCGCGTCTCGGCCGCGACCGGTGGTTCCACCTGGACAGGCAGCGGCATCTCGTCCACTTCACGCCGCCAGGCCTAGACCTGCTGCTCGAGCGGTCGGGCTTCCGGCCGGTCGAGCGCAGGCATGTGCTCCTCGACCAGGCGGTGCCAGGGATGTGGATGACGCTGCTCAACCGGCTCACGCTCCAGCAGGACGCGCTGCGCGCGTTCGTCCGCCGAGAGCCCGTCCAGGGGCGCGACCTCGCCGTCACGGCCGTGGCCGCCGCTCCGCTGCTCGTTTTCGGCACCGTGCTCGAGCTCGCCGCGGCTGCGACCGGCCGCGGCGGCGCGCTCGCCGTCCTCGCGCAGCCAAAGCGATGAGCGCGACCGTCGTCGTCCCCACGCACCTCGGCGAAGCGCGGCTCAACGGCTCCTCGACTCGCTCGTCGCACAGAGGCAGCCGGCGCAGACGATCGTTTTCGACCACGCTGCCGCAGGGGGCTCGTGGCGAGGCACGCGTTCGCCGAGCATCTCCGCGTCGAGCGCAAGCTTCGGCGCGCGGTCAACCGCACGCGCTGCGAGCCGCCTTTCCTCCTCGAGGAGATCACGGCTGCGCTCGATCCCGCAGCGGGCGGCGTGATGGCCCGCACGCGTGCTGGTCGAGGCGCACCACGCCGGGACGATCGAAACGCGGGGATGGAGCTCACACCGCGAGGATGGAGCTCGACGAGACGCTGGCCGTCTTCGAGACCTGAAGGGCGAGCCGGTCGCGACGCCCGGCCGCGACACGCCGGCGCCGATCCGCCCGTGCGCCGCCGCCTTCTTCGGCGCCGCGTTTTCCCAGGTCCGCGGCTTCGACGAGCCCTTCCGCGTACTGGGAGGAAGTCGACCTCGTGCTCCGTCTGCTCGGCGCCGGCGAGCGCAGCGGGCTCGCGCCGGGCGCGGCGAGCTTGGGCATGGCGACGTCGTCCGAGGATCGGATATGGGCGCGCTTTGACGGCCGTGTTGAGAAGCGGCGAGACGCCCGACGCGATGCGTACACTGCGCCGTCCGTGCGTCTCGCAGCGATCCTCGGCTTGGCTCTCGCTCTCGCGGTCGTCTCGAACGCTGGGGCCGCCGGCCCGTTCAGGACCGGCTTCCTGGATCCCGGTGCGTTCGCTGGCCCGAACGCGGAGGTGTCCGTCGTCCGCGCCCGAAAGGCGGGCGCGACTCTTACGCGCGTTGCCCTCTTCTGGAACGCCGTCGCGACCGCAACGCCGGCCGACCCCGAGGATCCGGACGATCCGGCGTACCACTGGGCGTCGGTCGACCGCCAGGTCGTTCACGCCGTCCGCGGCGGGCTCAAGCCGATCCTGTGCATCACCAACTCGCCGAAGTGGGCGGAAGGTCGGGCGGTCGGCCTGCCCGGGACGTGGCCCTCGCCGGCGAAGTACGCGCAGTTCGCCCGTGCGGCGGCGCGGCGCTACAGCGGCATGTTCACTCCCTCCGGGCAGACGGAGCCACTGCCGCGCGTGCAGTCCTGGGAGGCGTGGAACGAGCCGAATGCAGGAAGCAACCTCGCGCCCCAGCGGATCGCCGGCCGTGCGGCATCACCGGCCCATTACAGGAAGATGGTCAACGCGTTCGCAGGCGCCGTGCATGCGGTCGCTTCGGGCAACGATGTGGTCGCCGGGACTCTGGGGCCGTTCGGGCACGACTCGAAAGACATCCAGGTCGTCCCTCCGCTGGAGTTCATGAGCGACCTGCTCTGCGTCTCGATGCGGGCGCCGCACCGCAAGACGTGCTCTGTACGGACGCGGTTCGACGTCTGGGCCCACAATCCGTACGCGAACGGAGGTCCCGACTGGAAGGCGAAGATCCCGGGCAACGTCTCGATCGGCGAGCTGCCGCAGATGCGCGCATTGCTCCTGGCCGCGAAGCGTCACGGCACAGTTGTCTCGCGCGGACAGCCACTGTTCTGGGTGACTGAGTTCAGCTGGGACACGAACCCGCCTGATCCGAAGGGCGTGCCCCAGAGGCTGCACGCGCGTTGGGTGTCGGAGGCGCTGTTCGGCATGTGGCGGGCGGGGGTCAGCGCCGTGATCTGGTTCCGGCTTCAGGACGATCCCCTTCGGGTGAGCCCGTACCAGTCGGGGTTCTTCACGACGAACGGTCGCGCGAAGTACTCGCTCGAGGCCTTCCGGTTCCCCTTCGTCGCGTTCAAGGGGAAGGACGCCGTCTCGGTCTGGGGACGCACACCCTCCGGCAAACCCGGCGCGGTGATCGTCGAGCGCATGACCGGGAACCGCTGGGTCGCAGCGATGCGTGTCCGTGCCGACCGCTACGGCATCTTCTCCGCCCGCCTCCGGGCTCCGCCGCACGGCACGACTGCGTTCCGTGGCCGGCTCGCCGCCCCCGCGGAGCTGTCGATCCCGTTCTCGCTCACGGTCCCGCCGACGCGGCCCATCGCTCCATTCGGGTGCGGAGGCAGCATCCGCTGCGGCGGATGAGTACTGGGACTCCGAGGTCGAACGAGATCGCCTGCAGCTCTCGTGCCTCCCTGCTGGGGTCGGCACCCCGTTGGCGGCTGAATTTCTCAGTATCCTCGCGCGGGTGGTAGTCGTTCGGGGGGTCGGCGCTGTGCATCCAGGGGTCCGGGAGCGGCGGTTCGTCGCCGTTCTCGGCAGCGGCTCAGGATGGACGTGGAAAGGCACGCGGTGGAGTTGAACGACGAATTCGACGGTCTAGCCATCGAGATCGGGCAAGAGCCTTTGCCAACTCCCGCCCTCGAGCGTCGCGCGATCGTGGTCGCCGGCTCACACAGGAGCGGGACGTCTGCGCTGGCGCGCGTGCTGAGCCTGATTGGCTGCGACCTACCCAACCACGTCATGCCGCCGGTCGCTGGCGACAACGAGCTTGGCTATTGGGAACCAGCGACGGTGGTTCACGCGCACGACGCCTTCCTGAGGGACATCGGTTCATCCTGGGACGACGTGGCAGCACTCCCGGACGGAGCGTTCGTATCGGCCGGAGCGCGGGAGCTGCGCCAGCAGTTGGCGCTCCTGCTTCATGAGGAGTACGGCGCCTCGTCGCTGTTCGTCGTGAAGGACCCGCGGATTTCGCGTCTGCTCCCGCTCTGGCTCGCAGTTCTGGCGGAGCTCCAGATCGCGCCGGCCATTGCTCTCGCCGTGCGAAACCCACTCGAGGTGGCGGGTTCCTTGAGAGCACGCCACGGGTTCACGACCACGAAGTCTCTCCTCGTGTGGCTACGACACACGCTCGAATCCGAGCAGCATTCGCGCGGTCGCCCCCGCTCGATCGTCATGTACGACGAGCTCCTTCGCAATTGGCAGGGAGTGCTTGAGAGAGTCGGACAAGATCTCGCCGTCAAATGGCCCGGGAGATCCCACCGAGCTACCGTGGAAATCGAGCACTTCCTTTCGGAACGGCAGCGGCACCACGTGTTCGACTGGAGAGACGTCGAGGGACGAGCCGATGTCGTCAGTTGGGTAAAGGAGGCGTATTTTGCCCTTCGGGCATCGGACCCAGTGAAGGTTCTCGATCAGGTGCGGGACGAACTCGCGCAGGCGGACATCGGCTTCGGCCCGATCCTCGCAGAGGCGCGGCTCGAACTCCAAGCATCTCAAGGACAGACGCTCGAAGTCGCCGCCGCGCGGGACGCACTAGGTAAGGAAGTAGAAGCCCGGGATCTCGCGCTCGAGGCGCGAGCAGCCGCGGTTCAGGATCTCCAAGCGGAGGTCGGACAACTAAACAGCACCATCGCTGCCTCCACTTCCCAGGCTGCCACGCACCAGGCCGAGATGGTCGCGCTATACGCCGAACGTGACGACCTTGCGCACGAAGTCGAACGCATTGGCGCCGAAGCGAGACGCCTAACCGCTGCAGTCGAGGCGGCTCACGGGCGCGTGGATGCCGCTGACGCGGGGGCCGCCAGCACGCGTGAGGAGTTGAATACCGCCTATACCGAACTGGACCGACTCAGGACCGCGGCGCAGGAAGCCGTCTCACGCGCTGCGGCAATCGAGGCGAACGCGAGCGCTGAGCGGGAGAAGTTGCTGACAGGTCTCGAAGCCGCGCGGGCGAAAATCGAGCAACTCGAGGAGCAGGCCGCGACCGCCAACGCTGTGCTCGGCGCGCTTGAAACGCAAGCCGCAGCGGATCGTGGAGATCTGCTCCAAGAGCTGAAAGAAGCTCGCGCGGATGCGGAACAGCTCACGGCGCGGATCCTTGCTGCAGAGTCGGAAGCTGAGGCAGGGCGCGGCGACATGCTTTCAGCTCTGGATGCCGCAAACGCCGAGGCGAATCGGCTCGCAAAGCAGCTCGAAGACACGTCGCTCGACGCCCAGGAGCTGGCGGAAACGGCCGACGAACTGCTCTCGATCGCCGACGCGGAGCTAGAGGCTTCCCGAGCTGACCGACACCGACTGCAGGCGGAGGTCGCGGACGCGCTCGAGGAGCGCTGTCAGCTTCTCATCTTGGTCGAACACCTTGAGGCTGCTCTTGAGAGCGCGACAGCAGCGCTCAGCGACCGTGAACAGGCGGCAGCGGCCGCCCTTGCCGGAGAATCCGCTGCACGGCGGGCGGAGTTCGATGCAGAACGCTCTCGACTCCTACAGAAGTTTGAAGCCACCCGAACCGAGCTCGGGAACGCCCGCGCTGAAGTCGAGTTCGTTCAGAACGAGCTCCAAACGCTCAGGTCGGAAGGCGCTAATGAGCGAGCGGCGTTCATCGCTGAACGTGACGCAGCACGAACCGAGGAGGAGCGCCTCGTCGCCGAGCTCGAAACGGCACGCACGCAAGCCGAGCGGCTTTCGGCCGACACTGCGAACCTGGAGGCAGCGCTAGATGCGCATAGAGCGCTCCTCCGCTCATTGCAGTCGGTGACCAAACGCCGCACCCTGCGGCGCCGCACCCTGTCATATCTTGGTACATGGCTCTTGCCTCCGACCCCAAGGAAGTTGAACTACCTCAGGCGGTACCTGCTCCTCCGCTGGTCTGGTGATTTCGACGTCGACTCGTACCTGCTGGCCAACCCCGACGTCCTCGCGGCCGGGATCAATCCCCTGATGCACTACGTCCAGTACGGACGTGGAGAAGGTCGCGCAGGTGATGGATCCATCGAACAGCCGAATGCCGCGCACGCCATTGAAGTCTCCTCGTCAGATGCCATTGACCGGGCGGGAGGACAAGTCCCATCGCCCACAGTGGAAGTGGGGTCAGTCGGCGCCGAAGAACGAGATGATCTCCAAGTCCGGCCGATCCAGACGCTAGGCGCGGCGTCCTCCGTTGACGATCTGATCGGCACCGCCTTCCCGCTCTTGCGACCGCTCCGCGTATTTCCAACGCCGGCGAAGCAAGGACGACGTTTGACTCTTGTCACAGACAGCCTCAACGAGGGTTCGCTCTTCGGCGGGGTCGGAACCTCAATCGTCCTCGTTTCTCTGCTCGCCCAGCGTCTAGGTGCATCTCTGCGTGTCGTCACCCGCCTCGTCCCGCCGAATCCGGGCAACTTCGGAGTCGTGCAGCGCTCTCAGGAGATCAAGTTCGACAGAAACATCGAATTCGTGTTCGAACCGCTCGTAGGGCACGAATCGCTTCCACTCCACGACGGCGATCTCTTCCTCACGACTTCGTGGTGGAGCACGTGGTCCACAATCCGTGCCGTCTCTCCCGAGAGAGTCGTCTACCTCATCCAGGAGGACGAGCGCATGTTCTATCCCGCGGGCGACGAGCAGGCGGCGTGCTCGGAAACGATTGCCGACAGCCGGATCCGGTTCGCCGTCAACACCGCC
>Ga0126313_10001273_pt1 | contig 13170 bp, 14 predicted proteins | sample Plot105A_FD_89954 | JGI IMG/M metagenome (GOLD analysis project Ga0126313, IMG submission 89954) | Serpentine soil microbial communities from UC McLaughlin Reserve, CA, USA - Plot105A | ecosystem: Environmental > Terrestrial > Soil > Grasslands | place: USA: UC McLaughlin Reserve, Lake County...
CTGTCAATTGCCTAACTGACCTCATGTTCGCAGCTTGGGACAAAAGAAAAACTCCTGCAAATACAGGAATTAGCGGGGCGCGCTCGGCAGGACTCGAACCTGCGACCTTCTGATTCGTAGTCAAGTTACGCGGGCGCCCGTAGTCTCCCAGGAACCCCCATAGAGCCCTTTAGAAAGCCAATTCTTGCTCTTGCGAAGTTCGGTCCAACCCTAGGGAACCGCATAGACACTCACGGATAAGTGGTCAAATAAGTGGTCAACCATACCGGCGAAAATGTACCTCACTATCGGCACATCGTTTGGCGCTTCTTGTACCGGAGGCTCTCAGCTAAGAAATCTAACAGAGTTCAAGATTTGATTGAACTTTGCGCTTGATTTGACGAAGTTGCTAGGCGTGTCCCAGAAATCGAAGTAATAGACCCTTCTTAGATCTTCGTGATAGCAGATGACTAAACCGTGTAGGACTCTTGCGCCACTCGTAGGACGACTATTCGGTGCTACTTCCGTCGAGTCGGTGTCAGATGGTGGTATTAGCTCATCGTGCTCCGCATTTGATGTCTGACTAGAGTGCTTGCCTGGCTTGGTAACAACAATGGAGGACGCCTCCCACTTTCCTATCCTGGGTGCCTTCGTGAGTATCGACTCTACCAAGGACTCGGACGCTTCAGTTGGGGATTTCGGCAACTGCTCATATCGTTGCTTCGTGACCTTCCGAAATCTAGGTGGCTGCTTAGCTTTAGTCACAGGGTCCGGCTCACGTGGTATGACCTCGACGTACTCGTGGGTAATAACCTTCAGACTTTCGATAGGATCCGGTTCTCCTCCGATATAGACGTACTCGCATGTGTACGATTCGTAGAAGGTGTTCTTCTTACCCTCTTCTAAGACTTGGTTCTGGTAGTTTTCGTAGAACTGCTTCCGGTAGTCTGAGGTTCTTGGTACGCCATTTCTTGTCTGCCACCAGAGGAGCTTGGCTTTAGTAGGGCTAATGTTAGAGGATATTGGCGCATATGAGCACCTAAATTGTGGGGTAAGTCCATAATCATTCTGGAGTTCCCCCCTTGGAAGCTGGAAATCAAAAATGACTCCCGCACCAGGTTGCCATTCCTGAGGCCTAGCCAAAACAATCCTTTCTCGTTCCGCCACTTCGCTTTCGAAGTTCGGAGGACGAGGAGCTCCACGAATAAGCTTTTGTTGTAACTGGTTGATCTGTTCCTCCAAATCTTCCTCGTCTGACTTACGTAGTTGTCGATAGGTGGAGAAGAGCAAGAGCTCGACTACCACGAACCCTGCTAAAGCTCCCGTTACTGAGTACCCTTGGAACTCTCCGCTAGCCTCAGAGTCAAGTACCGCAAACAAAATGTACGCGGCAGCCAGACCAACACCGACTATTACTACTATGAAGGCTGCGTTGAATATCTTGTTCTTCATTTGTCACTACCTTTGCTCAATGCAGAACTATTAGTGTCTCTAGCTCCTTACTCATGGCGAAGTATAAGGAATAAGGAAAGGCGATGAATCGGCGATGAATTCACAAGTTATGCAGGACTTTCTGCTACTTTCTCGTCAAGAATGTGAGGTCTGGAACCACCTGAGAAGTTGGGACGGACCCTGCAGCGGCAGTTAATGAAGTCAGATCACTCCATTGATGTTTACTTCAAGCATAGGGCGAGAGGCTTCGGAACGCCAGCCCACCAACTTCACGATCTGTGCCAATTCGCAGGCGGAACGTCGAATGCTCTTATCTAGCATCGGGACCTTCGAGGACAGCCTGGCGGCGTCTCACCAACGAGTAAAGAAAAGCGTGACACCCGACCAAAATTGTCGAAATTCATCGCGGATTCATCGGGACATGCTTTCATTCCGCACACATATGGAGCGTCATGAAAGGAGATCTGAGCAGGTCAGGAGCGCTAGTACGAAGGGGCAAGAAGTTGTCGCTGTACAGCACAGCTGTACGGGGGTTGAGGATACGATCCAAGGAGGTGAGAAGAGTTACGACAGAATCTACACCGCGAGTGATACTTTCGACCACATCAACTCGGATCTGGGCCCCGGATCTTGCGGATGGAACGTCGCATTATCGCTCAAGAACTCCGCATCAGCGACTGACAAAGCGTGAGACTGAGGCGGGACTGTTCGGACAGTAGTTAGGTATCGTGCCGAGGCTATTGTCACGTGATGGCTGTGCAGGACAATGGCTCTGCCTGATGCCTTCTGAGCACAAGAGGTTCCAACAGGAACCGATCACAACTTGAGGAGACAAGGACATGGAAGCAACACACCCCAACCAGCGCACTTGCGGCGCAATGATCGTGAACAATCGACTTATCGAACTTGATCCTGGCATGCGCCAGAGGCAGTTGGCTCTTGAGGATGCCACTCGTGCCCGGCGGGCTACGGATGAAGTGGTCCGCCGCGGTCTGCTCACCGTCCCCGCCATCGTGCATGTCGTCTATCAGACCGACGAACAGAACATCTCCGATGGGCAAATCCAGAGCCAGATCGACGTCTTGAACCAAGACTTCCGCGCCACGAATACCGACATCAGCAATGTTCCGGCGGTGTGGCGCCCACTTGCCACCGATGTACAACTCGAGTTTCGTCTCGAAGATGTGACGCGGACAGAGACTGACCAAGGGCCTTTCACTGACGACGATTCGGTAAAATTCTCAGCCACGGGAGGGCACGATGTGATTCGCCCTAACACCCACCTCAACATTTGGACGTGCGATCTTGCCGACAGTCTTCTCGGATACGCTCAATTCCCTGGAGGACGGCGAGCCACTGATGGGGTCGTGATCCTCCACTCTGCATTCGGCACCGAGGGCACTGCTGCGGCACCGTTTGATCTGGGCCGTACCACCACACATGAGATAGGACACTATCTGAACCTCCACCACATCTGGGGGGACAATCTGGTGCCGGTTTGCACTGATGACGACCTTGTTGGTGATACCCCAACCCAGCTTGGTTCGAACATCCGGAAGCCCACTTTTCCGAGCATCTCATGCAACAATGGTCCATTTGGCGACATGTTCATGAACTACATGGACTATGTCGATGACGACACGATGTTCATGTTCACTACCCAACAGGTGTTGAGGATGAGGACCGCCTTGGCAGAAGAGAGACCCGAGCTCGGGTCGCAGTAGCGCGCCTGCTTTAGAATGCAGTGATGGACGAGGCTGCCAGTGAAGCACTGTATCAATATTGGAAGCATTCTCAGGAAGAGGATACTTCCACTGAGACAGTATTCCGGCCGGCGACCTACAACTTTCCGCGCTCTCGTGGACGGTTCTCGTTCGAGTTGAAGCGGGATGGAACGGTGGTATTCCATGGGGTCGGTCCGACAGACCGACCCCAGGTTGCTACCGGAGTTTGGAAACGGGAAGGCAATCGGCTTGCACTCTATACCAACCCGGCAGGTGAACCGGATCAAGTGCTAGAGATCGTGTCCATCAGCCCAGACCGGCTGGTAGTAAGGAGGTAATGTCGTTCCGATGCCTTCCATAATCCTGCTGTCTCATGTTCCATCGTACGTCTCTGCAAGACATGAGCCCTTCTCGCCCGTAGTAGAGGGGCGATGTTGTCGTCTACACCTAACCCTTCGCCCAGGAGGAAGCGTATGAAACTAGCGAGATGCCAACTGCCGGATGATGAGCGAGCCGCGCGGCTGGGCTCGGTTGCGACGCTCAACGTAGGATCGGTTCGGTTCGGAGACGAGGTTTTGCTCTTTGCCGAAGACACGAGGTGGAAGGACGTGGTCGAGCATGCCCAGCAACAGAGCCTTCGCTTGCAAGAGCATCCCGACATCGTCGAGAAAGATTCCATGTACCTGGTCATACAAAACGGACGTTGCTTCCAACTAGAGCGCCCAGAAGCGCACGTCCTCTTCGACAAGGGTCGTTACTTAGTGGTGGCCCTTGACCCCGAGGAGGCGTCCCAGATAGATGGGGGGGTGTGTTTCGGCATCAAGCCGCTCGAGGAAAAGACGGTGGCATTCGACGTTCGGGCTCGAGCCGCCGAGCGAGTGGCCCCAGCCGCATGGATTCAGAACTTGGTGGACGCTGTCTCGCGATCGGACTTCGAAGCATCCCTCACGCACCTCGCTTCCTTCCCGACGCGTTTCTCGACCAGTACTCAGTACAGGGATGCGGCAACCTGGGCCCTCGGGCAGCTCGATGCTATGGGCTATGCCACGACGGTTCAGCCGATCTCTATTCCCGTCTTAGCTGATGACAGCCAAAACGTCGTAGCGGAGCGATTGGGAACGGGATCAGGAACGCGAGATCTCGTGCTCGTTGTGGCCCACTTGGACTCCATAAACATCAGGGGCGGCCCTGAGGCGAACGCCCCCGGTGGTGATGATAATGCTACGGGAAGTGCGGGTCTACTCGAAATCGCACGAGTGCTCAAAGATCACGCCGCAGAACGCGATCTACGGTTTGTGCTCTTTGGAGGCGAAGAGGAGGGGTTGTTAGGCAGCCAACAGTACATCGATAACCTCCCAGCGGCGGACCGGGCGAGGATCCGGGCCGTCATCAACATGGACATGATCGGAACCCTCAATACGCCGACTCCCAGTGTTCTTTTGGAGGGGGCTACAGTATCGCAATCATTGATCGATGAGTTGGCTAGTGCTGCCGCGACATATACCGCTCTAGACATACAAATTTCGTTGCAGCCCTTCAACAGCGATCATGTTTCCTTCATCGAGGAAGGGTTCCCCGCCGTGCTCACTATCGAGGGAACCGACGGCGCCAACGACAACGTTCACACGGCGAACGATACCCTCGACAACATCGACTATGACTTTGCCCTCGAGATCCTGCGCATGAACGTAGCAACAACAGCTAAGGCTTTGGCACCACAGGAGGTATAGTCAAGGGAGGCCCCATGAAGGTGGTTCTGTTCGATCTTGGTAAGACGCTCGAGGATCAAGGCGTCTTGTTACCCGGTGCGCGTGAAACGCTGCAAGCCATCCAGGAGATGCGCGACCATAGCGGGGAGGCTGTAGCCATGGCGCTGGTCTCCGATGTCGGAATTCCAGACGACCCAGAGCAGATACCAATTATCCGGCAACGATATTACGGGATCCTTGAGGGTCTTAGCATCCGTTCCTTTTTCGAGCCTGTGGCAGACAGGGTGACGCTGTCCTCCGAGGTGGGTGTATCCAAACCGGACGAGAAAATCTTCCGGGCTGTGATCGAGAAGATCAATGAGGGCCTTTGTTTTAGAGACGTCGTATTCATTACGGAGGACCGGGAACACGTGATAGAAACGCGGCGTCTAGGGATGAGCGCCATTCACTTCGAGGGTCCGGGGCAGAACGCCGGCGATGTGGATTGGCTTGTCGATGTGATTCCACTCGTTCAGGAGCTTTTGGGACTTCAAAGTAACAATGGAAACCGAACCAGCGGGTAGTGCCGGCCGCAGTCAAAATCCGATCTGTGCCGGACCCGATCCGAGGGCGACCCTAACTGGGAATAAGGAGATAACAACATGAAGCTAGGCAAATTTTCTGTGCCGCCGAGTGGTCGGGTGCGAGGCCGGGCTCGACCGTACCGCCGGGTACTTTCTGGGCGCAGTTCGGAGACGAGGTATTGCTCTATACTGATGAACCCCGATGGTAGTAACTCGTGGGGCGCGAGGGACGTAGCGCCCTGCAGCTACGCGAACGAACGCAGACCCTAATTTGGGCATTGACGTAGTTGGCTCATCATCTAAACCGCGACTTCAGCCTTTATCACGATTGCGCAGGTTTGTTCAAGCTCGGTCGCGACGCTTGAGGTGTTTTGTCTTAGACTATGAATGTGCCTAAGCCACCGGATCTCCTCCGCTGTGCGATAGCAATGTACAAGGGACAGCATGCGACAAGCTGGGGAACTGCTGTGCTTGCTCGAGGTGTCAACGTAGTATCGCCCCAATAACACCAACTCGCCCAAACTGCTCTTCTGCCCGGTGATCATATGGCGGTTGTACGTATCTCCTGTGGCAATTCGCGTCTTTACATTATCTCTGCCCCTGGGAACGGCTCCTCCTTAGGAGGTACAGCGTAGAAGCCACCTGTTATCGCCGAGATCAACTTGATGGGAGCAGGCTCTCCCGGTTTGGGACTTACCTGACCGCCGAAGTTGACGTCGCCTAGCCAATCGGGCAAGCGGAGACTGTTCTTTAGGCGCCTTAGGTCGCGCTGGAAGCTCACGAAATTCAAGCCTAAGCTGAGCTCTCCTTCTCTGGGTGATTCGAGAAACTCGTAGCCCTGCCGGAAGATGCGATTATTGGCATCAGTATTCGGAGCGCCACGGTTGTGGTTGGACCGGTGGATATGGCTAGCGCCAACGAGGGTGTCTCCCACCCGAGGCACTTCCCTGTCCTCCGGACGTAACGAACCAGGCTCGGTACCAGACACGGGGCATCCTACGGGCGTTACGGGTACAAGCTCTCCATCCGGACCACGATTCACCTTCTCCAGCGGACAACCGGTAAGCTTGTCCCTCCCCACGAGGATCTCTTGGTGCTCGCGAGGTAGGAGCCGCCAGCTCGCGAGATCGACAGCAAGGCGGAAGAAGCCCATGTATGTGCCACCTTCCATCCAAGGTGGATCTGCGATAACCGCTTCTATCGCGCTTCTACGCTCTTCTCCTGCCTCCATGTTGTTGACGCCGTCGTGGAAGTCGATCCAACTGCGTCCGTCTAGGCGGGCGAAGCCGCCGTGAAAGGTGACGATCTTCAGGGGCAAGCCTCTATCCACGATAAGCTTCCACACCTCGACTACCGCCAGATTGACGGCCAACTCGGTCTCGGCGATGAACTGGATCGCTAGGTCGGTCTCGCCGGGCTTTTGGTGCTCCTCCAGTGCCCACGGAAGGTTCGGGAAAGGCGCGCCGGGGCGGCGTAGAGCGACCAACTCCCACGGCCTCAGGGCGGGATCCATGAGGCGTGGGACGTGGAGATCCGGATTGAAGAGGCGCGCGCCGAACCCGAGCAGGCACGTGAGGCTGGCGACTGGCACGCTTATCTTAGGGTCCGAAGGGCGCGTAGGCTGCAGGTCGCGCGCCACCCCGCGGCTCAGGTCCTGCAACGTCTGCCACACGGCAATGATCGCTGCTCTGGCATCGTTTGGAGTGGTGCCGGGATCGACGTTGAGCAGGAGAAGCCGGTAGCACTGCCCTGGCGTTTTGCCGTGGCGAAAGTAGATGCCATCCTGGAGCCGGTCGGTCGGTGCGTTTGCTGGCGCCGTGGGTCCGCTCATGATATGGGGTTCCCGGTACGATCCAAGATGTTCACGGGCGTGCCTGCCAGCAGGTTCCTTTGCGACTCCTCGAACTCCTCGTTGCGTGAGATGATGTATGTGCACCCCGGATCTTGCTCGCAGGGAACGACGGTAGGCATGGGCACCTGTTCAGGCTGGGTCTGAACGGCGTTCCTCTCGCTTACCCGCAGGTAGACTACCAACGTGACGAGATCTGCGATCTGCCCGCCGAACTCGATCCTCTGGTCCGTGTCGGAATCTATCAGGTCACCTACCACAAATCCCATACCCGGCGGAACCTCGAAGACCAGGCGCTGGGATCGCTCAAGCCCCTCGGACCCGCTGGGCCTCGACCCGCGCTGAAAATCGAACCACTCGAGAGGCACCGGCGAACCGTCCGGCTGCAGCAACCGCTCATTCTGCACGGAACTAATGTAGATGCCTATGGGGTCGTCGAGCGCGAAGAGCCTGCCGTCCCAGGCGAGGCCGATCGTAGCCCCAACGACCGTCGGGTCACTATTTCGGCAAGCCTGGGCGCTTTGCCGGGTGCCAGCGATGGCTTCGGGGCCGCTGAGCCTGCGAAGTTCGCCCGTCTCCGAGTCTTCCGCGCCATAAGGAAAAGCCGCTTTGGCCACGAGAGCGATTAGTGCGTACATGGTATTAGCACCTTGAGTCATGAAGCAGATAGCTTTCTGCCCATTGTTGTAGGGGCTCCAAGGCGCGTTTCCTCCAAAAGTACGCATGGTCTCCACGAAACCGGCCTTGCGCTTTTCCGGCGTCACATCGGGGTGGAAGGGATCCACCTTTCCGTAGACCGCCCTTGGCGATACCGACGGCTCTCCCGCAAATCGAGCTACGAGCCTTAAGGTCTCCACGGGATGGTGTGCGGCCAGGATTCCCCAGTATTCGGGGAACTCGGTAGTCATCTCGACTCGCCGAATCTTCCCGGTGGCGTCGCGCACCACGCGCCACTCGAAGTACTCCTCTTGGAAGTCCGCCCGGCCGATGTCTCCCTGCGGTGTGGACCAACCCAGGAGTCGATAGGATTTGGGCAGACTCTGGAGGCACTCCCTTATTCGTACGGGGTAGGCACCCCAGTCTACGGCGACAACGTCCGGCGTGCGGTCATCTGGTTCAACGAGCAGCTGGTTCGATCTCTCCTCGGGGAAGTACCCTTGAATTAGCTTGCTCCACTCATTCAGAGCGGTCTCTCTGAAATCGGACAGGTTTCCTGGTTCCTTAGCCACCTACTTCTTCTCCTCTTTCAGGCTACTGCAGCTTTCGGCAGTGATTGTCGGATTCCATCATCTCCCTTATTTGCTTGACGAATGTGTACTCTCTACCTGCCGGATCAACGTTCTCTATGAATCTATCTACTGGGCGAGCCAAAGGTATGCTCCTGTCCGTGTCCGGTGCGTTCCTGTACTCCGCATGAGTTAACAGTAATAGGTCGCGATGAATCCGCGATGAATTATGGGGTGGGTTATGAAAAAAGTGCCCGATCATCTGTCGTGGCGGGACCTGCCCCACGAGGTCACCCTTCCGAAGCATTCTCACGACCGCTTGCGGCAGAGCGAGCCAGTGCCGCCGAAGAGGACGTTCGGCTACCCATCAGAAGTAGTCGAGGATCTTCTTGCTCGGCCTTTCCGCTTCCCTTCTCATGGCTGTTCGACCGATCCACGAACGCCCATTCCACTGAACTATTACCGCCCGTTTGGCCGATTTCTTGCCGTACCACTCACCGGACCTCAATCCCATCGAAACAACTTTCTCAAAGATCAAGAATTCCCTGCACCGGATTGGCGTCCGGGCGAAAGAGATGCTGGCGGAAGCTCTAGGCGAGGTGCTCGGTGCGGGGCATCCCTAAGGACGCACGGAGCTCCTTTGCCCATAGTTGTTGCTGCGCCCTGGGGCAACAATCACGAAAGGCGCCGTAACAAGGCTTATGGAGTACATGAGCTCGAGAACGGCACGACGAGGCGACAGAAACCCTAAACTGGTACTGGGCCCCGGGCTCGACTTCCCCGATGCCTGGCACATTAGAGCTTCCTCGCAAACCTAATAGCGCGGAAGGACGATGAGCCTAAGCGGCAACTTACCGCCTCCGGGCGCAAGCTCTTTGGCCAGTTGCTTCCAAAGAGGCGGCTGGTGAGCTATCGAACACCATTACGCTGCCATGCCGTCGGTTAGGTGCAGCGTATTGTTGGGCCGGAATCCGTTAGTCGTCTCGTTCTCTTCTTGACCCTTTGCTATACCTTTGGCTCGATGATGAAGTCATTCATTACCTTCCGGGTCGGCACGTTACCCATGGATTCCAATGTGGCACGCAACTCTGCAAAGTGTTGAGGCAACAATTGCAACGTGTGTTCCTCCGGTTGGTACGTGGTTCCGGACGGATACGGAACCTTCTTGGTGCGGGTCATCTCGATGTGGGCGCCGAGAAAGTAGGTTATAGGATGGGCGATTGCGAATTGGGCCAGCCGGTTAATACTTTGACGGTATGCAGTCCAGTCCTGGATGTACAGGAAACCGGGATAGAACGTATCACCGCTGAAGAGAACCCGCGTCTTGGGCTCGTATAAAGCGATATGCGTGGGTTCATGGCCTGGTATCGGGATTACGGTTAGTGGCCGGTCACCGAGGTCAAATACTGCGCTCTGGTTGGGCCAGTCGGTCAGACCGAAGAAGTTGCGAACCCCGGTCAAGCTAGGGGGAACAACAGTTGTTTGGGGCTGTCCGGCGAACTGTTCGTCACCAAAGACATGGTCCCCGTGATTGTGAGAGTGGGCTACCACCAACTCGATGGAGGACCGGTGGTGCTCAGTCAGCCAGTGAGATACGATTCCTTGAACGATTGTTCGAAGCGGCAGGTGTTGGCTCTGCCCCGGCGGACCTCCCGTGTCCAGCAGCAGCGCCTTCTCGGCGCCGAACAGCAGATACAGAAACGGCCCCTCGAAGTTAACGCACTTGTTCTCGCGGAGGATGTAGGTTTCGTCGTCGAACGCGTGCACTTGGAGGGGCGGGTCGGCATTGGTGGCGCAGTCCGGGGAGCCATGAATCCACTGCACATCTAGCAGATTGGTCATTGGGACCTCCTTTGGTTCCGTTCGGTCGGTGACGTACGGTTAACCTACACTACGGTCTTCGGCGCGGTGATCGACGGCGCGAAAAAGAAGCCCCTGCCGGGTTCACCCACCCCCGCGACGCTTTGATCGCTCGGACGCCGCCCATCTAGCCGCAGCGTGAACGCTCGCTCTTCCAGGTGAGCCGCAGGTACATGCTTGCCTGTGTCTGCTGCGTTCCTGACCTCCACACGAATCAACACTAACCGGTTGCGATGAATCTGCGATGAATTTTGGGGTAGCTTACGAAAAGGCGTACCCAATCATCTGTCGTAGGGCAGGTTCCGCCAAGTAGTCGTCCTCCTGAAGCATCCACAGGATCGCTTACGACAAAGCGAGCTGGTGCCGGAGAGAACGTTCGGCTACCCGCTGGGAAGGATGTGCCGGAGCAGATCATGAGGAAAGTCGGTGAGGTTGCCTTTATCGCTGGCACAATAGGGAGAAGAGGTGAATCGAGATCTGCGTGATCCGGGACGCTCGAAAACGAAGAACCTTGCCTGCTGGTGGTGATAAAGCCTACTGTACGGTCTTACCTAGGGTCATGTGCGGCCTTGCGTGTGCTCGGCACCACTCGCTACGGGCCACCTATTTCCCTGGAGATCTGTCGATAAATCTTCAGGATTCATCGCGAATTCATCGCGAATTCATCGCGAATTCATCGCCATCTGTTAGATATCAGGGATCGTGATGGGCGGCACCATTGACATCGCAATCGCGATCGGGGAAACGACGATAAACGCCGGGAGCTGTGAGGCTGACCTAGCGAGGCTAGTGAGGACAGTCGCACTCAGAAAAAGCGAGGGAAGAGTCTAAGTGAACATGCTGATGCTACAGGTAGTACAGGAGCCGCCATGGGGTGAGGGGGAGTACTGGCTCTTACACGTCGTGGCCCTGTTGGTAGTGCTGGGTGTGATCGTGACGATATACCTTTTCCGCAGACGTGAGGACAAGAGTGCGGACAGCAAGATCGGGATCTGGTCGGCATTTGGAGTGGTGGGCAAGGACAACCGGGTTTCGACCTCGAAGCTCCAGGTGATGATGTGGACGGTCTTCGTGCCGGCGGCGCTACTCTCGATCGTGTTACACGCATGGCGTGATCTGTGGGAACTTGGCCAAGGAATTTCCGTCCCTGCCGATTACCTGTTCCTGCTCGGCTTCCCTATCGGGACTGCGATAGCCTCGAAGACGATAACTACCACGAAGGTCGCGTCGGGTGCTATCCCCAAGCCAGACGCTGAAGTTCCCCCCGACCTGAGCAGTGGCGTAGTCCAATCTGTAGGCAACGACGACGGCAGCACGGAGATCTTCGACCTGCAGTACTTGCTCTTCAACGTCGTGGCCCTGATCTTCTTCTTGGCAACTTTCGTCTCGCAGTACGACGACGCCGATGGCCTGCTGGAGTTCCCTGAGATACCCGCCGGGCTCCTTATCCTAACTGGCACTTCGGCCGCAGGGTACTTGAGCAGGAAGGCATTAGAAACGGAGCGGCCCTCTATTACAGGGATCTATCCGCAGACTGCGGCACAGGGCGAGGATATATGGCTGCGGGGCGCGAACCTGACCATAAGAACTCAACCAAACGGAATCCTCCAGATAAAGGGCATTACCTTCGGTGGACTACCGGCTGAGCAGTGGGCTCCGGCTCAGGGAGACGACGAATATACGGCCAAAGTCCCCATGGCCGCGACACCTGGATTGACGGAGGTAAGGGTCGTCCGTGGCGATGGGGTGGTGAGTGACAAGGAAGACGTCACGGTTCTGGAAGCGCGCCCTGATATAGAGTCCGTGTACCCAGCGGCGATGCAGCCAACACAACGCGATGCCGGCAAGAAGGTCACGGTGCTCGGCACAGGCTTTGGTCCCCCTGGTCCTGACGGAAGGGCCCCAGAGGGTGCCGCGGTCCTCCTGGCCGGACGCCCCTTGGAAATCCGCGCTTGGCATCCTGAGCGGATAGATGCTGTCGCACCGACCGAGAACGATGCCAAGCTCGCCAACGTCGCTCCCGATACAGTTCTCAACGTAGAGGTCGTAAATGCCCGGGGCAAGAAATCCGAGCCCAAAACGGTAGTGCTAGTTTAGCTTTGGCTGTCCGCTAGTCAGGTGAGGGGTTGCGCGTTCTTGTTGGAAGACGAGAGGATCATAGTGGGATTAGCTATCGGGAAAGGCGCAAGAAGGCATTGGTGGGAACACTCTATTCCGTTGGACTCTATCGCCGCGTTATTGTCATCTGCCTTCTGGACGCCATTAGCTTGGTGGGGTAAACACGTAGAGGAAAGCCAAAAGGTCACACGCTCCCTGCAAGCTCGTACGTAAGCACGATTCCGCTAGTGCAGACGGCACCCGTTTCGTCGCCAAGAAATCGCCGGGGTAAGGCGAATCGAGGATGCTTGGAATTGTTGGGTTCGACGTGCGAAACGTTTCCGCCGGGAACCAAGGAATAGCTAGGGACGATAGTAGTGTACGGCACGGACCGAGGAGACAACAATCAGCAACGTCCCTCTCTTGGGAGACCGCCGCCTCCCAGGCAGGCAGACCAGGGCACTAACGGAGGAACCGCTGGTAGCGCCCCACCATCTCCCCCAGCTACTCGCACAAGTGCTGTCCTCGCGAGACGTGCAGCTACCATCTGGCGCAGATCTTCGGAGTAGGCTTTCCTCCTACCTGATCGTCGATCATCTTATCTGGGTCAAAGGTTGTGAACTACAGCACGTTTCACAGTAGTTGGGCTTGTGTACAATAGCCAGCATGCTCGAAATAGCCTCGAGCGTCCTGGACGCTGACCGCCGAAAG
>Ga0126313_10001274_pt1 | contig 13168 bp, 11 predicted proteins | sample Plot105A_FD_89954 | JGI IMG/M metagenome (GOLD analysis project Ga0126313, IMG submission 89954) | Serpentine soil microbial communities from UC McLaughlin Reserve, CA, USA - Plot105A | ecosystem: Environmental > Terrestrial > Soil > Grasslands | place: USA: UC McLaughlin Reserve, Lake County...
ACGTCGGGGTGTATAATCTAGGCGGACTCGCCTGTTCTCCCCATCCTCCCCGGGCGAGTCCTTCTTTTGGGCACGCCGCGAAGCGGCGTACCCGTACGCCGTACGCTTCGGCCTTTCGGACTATGCTTCTCAGCACGCTGCAGCCTTCGGCTTCTGCTTTCAGCATGCTGCCTGCGGCAGCTTGTCAGCACGCCTGCTTGGCAGGCTTGTCAGCCTTCTTTCCGTTCCGGCCCAGCCCGCAGTCGCCTACGAAGATCCGCTGGCGATGGTCGCGGGGCTCGACGCTCGTAGCGACGCCCCGACACGACTTCCTGATAGCGAGGCCCGAAGGTCGAAGCGTACTGAGAAGCGAAGGCGTTAGCCTGAGCGTGCCGACAAGGCGCGAAGCGCCGGGCTGACGGGCGTAGGCGAAGCCGAAGCGTGCTGACGAGCCGTCAGGCGAGGAAAAACAGGGCGACGTTGGTTAGCGTGAACAGGCCCATAATGATCAGGGTCAGGCGGGTTAGGTTCTTCTCCATTATGGTTGTGCCGGAGAAGGTGCCGCCGATGCCGCCGCCGAGCGAGGAGGAGAGCCCTCCGCCCTTGCCGGAGTGCAGCAGGATCAGGCCAACGAGCACCACGCAGAATACGACCTGGAAGAACGCGATTGTGTAGTAAAGCAGCATGGGTCTACCTTACCACACGCTTTATTCCTGTGTTTCCTGTGTTTCGGCGACGGCGTTTTGCGCCGCCTCGATCAGCTCGACGAACGAGTCGACCTCGAGGCTGGCGCCGCCGACCAGGCCGCCGTCGACGTCTTGCTGGGCCATGATCTCCGCGGCGTTATCCGGCTTGACGGAGCCGCCGTAGAGGATACGGACGCGGTCGGCGAAGTCGTCTCCAACCTTTTCCCTCAGAAGGTCCCGGATCTTGCCGATGGCGTCCTGCGCATCCTCGGGGGTGGCCGTGTCGCCTGTTCCTATGGCCCATATAGGCTCGTAGGCGAAGACGATGCTCTCGCCGTCCACGTCGTCGAGCTCTTCGATCACCCGCCCGACCTGGCCTGAGACTTTGTCCCACATGCCGCCCGAGTCGCGCTCTTCCTTGGTCTCCCCGACGCAGACGATGGGCAGGAGATCGGCCTCCACCGCGCGCTTTGTCTTTCTGGCGACCATGTCGTCGGTCTCGCCGAAGGTCTCACGCCGTTCGGAGTGGCCCACTACCACGGCCCCGGCCCCGACGTCGAGGAGCATCGGCGCCGAGATCTCGCCGGTAAAGGCCCCGGAGTCCTCGAAGTAGAAGTTCTGAGCGCCCGCGGTAACCGCCGTGTCCTCGGCCATCCTGGCCACCTCGTAAAGGCAGGTGAAGGGCACGAAGACGGCCACGTCCACCTCGTCGGCGTCGGCGGCGCGCGGCAAGAGGGCGGCCGTGTACTGCCCGGCCTCCGTTATGGTCTTGTTCATCTTCCAGTTTGCCGCCATCATCGGGCGTCGGGCCATATTATTCTCCTTTACTTGTCGGGCAGTACCGCTACGCCCGGAAGTTCCTTGCCTTCTACGTACTCGAGCGAAGCCCCTCCGCCGGTGGAGATGTGGCTCATCTTGTCCTCGAGCCCGAGCTTGTTGACGGCGGCCACGGAGTCACCGCCGCCGACCACGCTCGTAGCGTCGCTGTCTGCCACGGCCTTTGCCACGCCTTCCGTGCCCTTCGCGAAGGCGTCGATCTCGAAAACGCCCATCGGCCCATTCCAGAAAATGGTGCTCGCACCGGAGATGTGCCCCTCGAACAGCGCGACCGTATCATGACCTATATCGAGGCCCAGCCTGCCTGCCGGAATGGCATCTACCGGGACGGTCTCCGATTCGACACCCTCCTCCACTGCGCCCGCGACGACCACGTCGACGGGTAGGATCAGCCTCTCGTCGGCTTCCCCTATGAGACGCCTCGCCTCCTCGAGGTAGTCGTCCTCGAGGAGGGAGTCCCCGATCTCGTACCCGAGGGCCTTGAAGAACGTGAAGCACATGGCGCCGCCGACTAGCAAAGAGTCCGCAGTCCCAAGCAAGCTCTCGATGACGCCGAGCTTGTCCGAAACCTTCGCCCCGCCGAGGATGGCCACGAACGGGCGCTCGGGATTTTCGAGGACCGTGTTGAGGTAGTCGACCTCCTCCTCCAGCAAAAGCCCCGCTGCGGCCGGCAGCCTCTCAGCGGCCCCGACGGTGGTGGCGTGCGCCCTGTGGGCGGCCCCGAACGCGTCGTCCACGTAGAGGTCGGCGAGGGCCGCGAGCTGGTCCGCATACTCGGGATCGTTCTTCGTCTCCCCTGGATAGAACCGGGAGTTCTCCAGCAACACCACGCCTCGACCATTCCAACCGTCTAGGGCTTCTTCCGCTTCGGGACCGACGGCGGCGTCGAGTTTCTCTACTGGTTCGCCGAGTAGCTCCTCGAGCCTCGCGGCTACGGGGTCCATCGCGTACTTCGGGTCAGGCTCTCCCTTCGGGCGACCGAGGTGGGAGATCAAAAGCGGCTGGGCCCCCTCCGAAAGTAAGTGCCGGATCGTCGGCAGCGCCCGGCGAATACGCGTATCGTCCGTGACCTCGCCGTCCTTGATGGGCACGTTGAAATCGACGCGAACCAACACCCGCTTGCCCCCCACGCCGAGGTCTCTGACGCTCCGTTTGTTCATGGGCCTCCCTTCGATCGGCAGATATTCGATTGGTCAGCACTTCAGCTGACCAGCCCTTCAGCTTCTTATGCGCCTTTCGGAGCCTTCTGCTCAATTGGTGCGGCCGGGCTCATGGCGAAACCCGGCCGCGAGTTGCGCGACATTTGCCTGGCTAGCCGACAGGCTGACTTGCTGAAGTGCTAAAAAGCTCTTAGAGCTTTTCACCCATGTAAGCCGCGAGATCACACGTTCTGTTCGAGTAGCCCCACTCGTTGTCGTACCAGCCGAGCACCTTGACGGTCCCGCCGTTGGACATGGTGAGCTGCGAGTCGAAGACGCACGAGGCCGCGTTGCCGACGATGTCGCTGGAGACCAGCGGTGCCTCCGAGTACTCCAGCACGCCGGAGAGTTCTCCTTCGGCCGCTTCCTTGAACGCGGCGTTCACATCGTCGGCGGAAGCCTCGCTGGAGATGCGGGCGACGAAGTCGGTTATCGAGCCGTCGGGGACTGGGACGCGCATCGCCATCCCGTCCACCTTGCCTTGCAGCTCGGGGTAGATCACACCGGCCGTCCGCGCCGCGCCCGTTGAGGTCGGGACGATGTTGTTCGGCGCGGACCTCGCCCGCCTTGGGTCCTTGTGGGCCGCATCCAGCAGACTCTGGTCGTTGGTGTAGGCGTGCACGGTCGTCATGTAGCCCGACTCGATCCCGAAGTTGTCCTGTATGACCTTGACCAGCGGGATGATGCAGTTGGTCGTGCACGAAGCATTCGAGACGACCTCGTGCTGTTCGGGGTCGTAGTTCTCGTGGTTGACCTTGTACACGAACGTGGCGTCGACACCCTTGCCTGGGGCGGAAATAATGACCTTCTTAGCCCCGCCCTCGAGGTGGGCCGCCGCCCCGTCGCGGCTAGTGAACACACCCGTCGACTCCACCACGATGTCGGCGCCGACGTCGCCCCATGGGATCTGGGCCGGGTCACGCTCGGCGAAGGTCTTGATTTCGTGGTCGCCGACGTGCAGCACGTTGCCGTCGTAAGAGACGTCCTCGTGCCAGATCCCATGCGTCGAGTCGTGCTTGAATAGATTCGCCAGACTGTCGAACGGCATCAAATCGTTGGCCGCCACAACCTCGATGTCCCCCCGGTCCATCGCGGCCTTGGTGAACAGCATCCCGATCCGACCGAAACCGTTTACGCCTACTCTTACCGCCACTCTTCTCTCCCGTCTATAGCCTGCTACAAACTCATATATTGCCCGAAAGGCGGAAAGAATAACACACGCTGCCTGCTAGCACGCTACGCCCTTCGGGCTCCGCTAGTCAGCTGAAATGCTGACCAGCCGGCGTAGCCGGTGGTTCGCCGCGCTCTTGGAGATATCTCCGAGGCGGGCGAGCTCGGCTAGGGAGGCGTCGGGGTGCTCTAGCCTGAGATCCAGCATCTCTTTTAGGGCGGGGGGCAGGTGTTCGGGGTCGAGGTTCTCGAGGGCCCTTTGCTGGCGGGCCGCGGCCGTGGCGGTGCGTCCCGCGTTGGCGGCGTCGAAGTTGGTGACGCGGTTGGCGTTGGCCTTGGCCTCCCCGAGGACGGCCCTGGCCTCGTACTCGAGAACCGCCTCGCTGAGGCCCATCTGGGCCAGCACGGTCGTCACGCCGTCGGCGCTCTTGGTGTAGGCGACCCACCGTCCGCGCCGGCGCACTACCTTCAAGGGTGCGCGGGAGAAGGCGGCGCAGCGTCCTATGAACTCTTCTTCGCGATGCACGAACTCCAGGTGGTGGCCGCCGCGGCCGCCGGGCCGGTTTACGGAACCGGCGCCCTGGAACGCGCCGCGCAGGTAGCCGGCCCGCTCGGCGGGAGCACGCGCGGTGCGGGCGAACCTCAACTCCTCGGACGCCTGTATCGCGCCGTTGCCGGCGGTGCGTACAGCGTAGCGGGTCCGGCCGAATCGGTCGGGGTCGATCGGGGAGAGCCTCGATTCCACCCCGAACTCCGAGCGCCACAGCCGCACGACCGTTCGGGCGACGGCGGCGCTCGGCGTGCAAAGGGTTACGCCTTCCCCGTCCCAGACGCCGGAGGCATCGACCAGACCGGCGAGTTCGTGGCGGCCGGCGGGGCTCGTCGCCGCGCCGGCGGCGAGCTGTCGGCGCACCTCAGAGGCGAACGAGGACAGCCTCGCACACCTCCCTCGCGAGCAAGCCGGGGTCGTGCCTGATGCCGCCGCTGCTCTGCTTTGAGAGCAGGTCCTTCTCCTTCACGCGCAGGCCCATCTCCCGCAAGCTCTCCCTATCGACCACGACGGGCGTGGCATCCTCCGCCTCGTAGCGGACGAGGGTATCGCGCGGCAGGCTACCAGAGTGGACGAGAACATCCGTGACGACGGGCCCTACGTGTTCCGTTATCGCCCGCACGTGGTCGGAAACCGTGAAATCGTCCGTCTCCCCCTGCTGCGTCATCAGGTTCGCGACGTAGAGCACTGGGCCCGCGAAATCCTCGAGGGCCTCCCTCACACCGCCGCCGAGGAGGGCCGGGATCGTGCTGGTAAAAAGGCTTCCCGGACCGAGCACAAGCACGTCAGCCCGTTCTATGGCCTCGATCACGCCCGATGGAGCAGGAACCCCGGACGGCTCAACGGCGACTTGGGAGACTTGTTTTCCGGTCTCGTGGACAACTGACTCCCCACGCGTCAAGGTCCCGTCGGCGTAGCGAACCACGAGCGTCAGGCTCTCCATCGCGGCCGGAAAGACGCGACCTTTGATCCTCAGGAACCGTGACGCTTGCTCGACGCCTTCGCAGAACCCCCCGGCCATGTCGGCAAGGGCGGCGATGATGATGTTACCGACGCTGTGGTCGTTCAGATCCCCTGGTGCCTCGAAGCGGTAGTTGAAGACCTCGGCCAACCTGCGGCGTCCCGCGAGCGCGATCAGGCAGTTCCTAACGTCGCCGGGCGGCGCGACCCCGAGCTCCTGGCGAAGCCGCCCGCTGGAGCCCCCGTCATCGGCGACCGTGACCACCGCCGTAAGGTCGCCGACCAGATCTTTCAACCCCCGCAGCAACACAGGCAATCCCGTGCCGCCGCCGAACGCCACCATCTTCAGGTTCTCGACGCTACGCATGGTGACCGAGTATACCGCCCGCAGGAAACGCCTAGCCGGAGAGTTGCCCGCGGTCGTGCGCTTCGGTGAAGTCGAGGACCGGCCCCTTCGGCACGATGCGTGTGGGGTTGATGCTCTCGTGGCTTCGGTAGTAATGCTTCTTTATGTGGTCCATGTTCACCGTCTCTGCGACGCCCGGCTGCTGATACAAGTCCTTCGCATAGCCCCACAGGTTAGGGTAATCGACGATGCGCCTCAAGTTGCACTTGAAGTGGCCGTGGTAAACGGAATCGAAGCGCACCAGCGTCGGAAAGAGGCACCAGTCGGCCTCCGTTACGCGGTCGCCGCAAAGGTAGCGCCTGCCGGAGAGAACTGTCTCCCAACGGTCCAGCGCGTCGAAGACGTCGGTAACCGCCTCGTCGTACGCCTCCTGAGTCGTGGCGAAACCAGAGCGGTAGACGCCGTTGTTGATGGGCTCGTAGATCGCATCTATGGCCGCATCGATGTCGTCGCGCAAGCCTTCGGAGAAGAAATTCGTGTCGGTAGTGGCGAACCCTTCGAACTCGGTATCGAGCATGCGCACGATCTCGCGCGACTCGTTGTTAACAATCTTCCCTGTCTCCTTATCCCACAGCACCGGCGTAGTAACGCGCCCCGTATAGTCAGGGGCGGCCTTCGCGTAGACTTCCCGTAGATAATGGGCGCCGTTGACGGGGTCGGGTATAACGCCGGGCTCGTCATAGAACGCCCAACCGTCCTCGCCCATAAAGGACCCGACGGCCGAGAGACCGATGACCTCTTCCAGCCCCTTCAACCGGCGCATGATCGCCGTCCTGTGCGCCCACGGGCAAGCCCACGCGATGTACAGGTGATAGCGCCCGGCCTCCGCCGCAAAACCGCTCTTCCCGTCCGCCGTAACCCAATCCCGAAAACGCGTCGTGGACCGTACGAACCGCCCGTCCGTGTTCTTCCACTGCCTCTCGGTCTTCCACTCGCCCTCTACAAGCATTCCGGGCATGTTTTTGCCTCCCTTCGGTCGGCAGCTAGTCAGAACTTCAGCTTGTCAGGATCTGCTGTTGACCCGTTTTGCCAAGAGATTCTAGCTTGTGATGGCAGGCGCTGGGGTGAAGATTTCGCTATAGGCAGACGATGCCTGATCGAGCACAGGCCGAATGCCGACTTGCTAAAGTGCTGACCTGCTATCTCTCAACATCTCTGTGGCGTACGAAGAGGTCGATCTCCGCGTCTTGCTCCCTTAGCCGTCTGGCCAACTCTTCGGTTATGGCGACGGAGCGGTGCCTGCCGCCGGTGCAGCCTACGCCCAGGGTGAAATAGGTCTTGCCTTCCGCTGTATAGCGGGGAATAAGGAAGGAGAGGAGATCGTCTGCCTTCTGCAAGAACTTCTGGCAGTCTTCGGTGCCCAGCACGGCCTCGCGCACGGGCGCGTCGTGGCCTGTGAGGGGTCTGAGATCCGGGTCGTAGTGCGGGTTCGGCAGGAAACGCACGTCGAGGAGGGTGTCCACGTCGAGCGGGGTGCCGTGCTTGAAGCCGAAGGAGATGAGGCTGACGGTCATCCTGCCAGAAAGAGACTCCGCGAGCTTCTTGAAACGCAGGCGGGTGTCTAGCGCGGAAAAGCCCGAGGTGTCAACGACGAGGTCGGCTATCTCCCTGACGTTGGCGAGGTCCCGCCTCTCGCGGCGTATGGCCTCCAGGACGTCGCCGTTGCGGGCCTCGGGATGGGGCCTGCGGCTCTCCTTGTAGCGCCTGAGAAGCGAGGCGTCGTCGGAGTCGATAAACAGGATGCGGTGCTCCCAGTCCTCAGCCCCCTCCACGGCTTCCAGGTTCCGCTCGATCTCCTCCCCGAAGTAGCGCCTCCCCCTGATGTCCACCACCACGACCAGCCCGTCAGGTCCCCCATTGCCCCGGGCCGTGGTCTCCATGACCGCCGGGATCATGCCCGGCGGAAGATTGTCTATACAGAAATACCCCGCGTCCTCGAAAGCCTGAAGCGCGTTGCTCTTACCCGCCCCAGAGAGCCCCGTAATGATGACGACCCTGCGCTTACCCGGCGTCGGAGAACGGTCACCCCGCTCACCCACGCCGCGGCGTCCGACCTTCATGAAATCCACAAGCCATCTCGAAAGACGAGGTTAGCACCACGAATGAGGGCATGCAACAGCGTACCAGCACGCCGCCTGCGGCGGCTCTCAGCATTTCAGCTCGTCAGCCAGCCAGAGTGCCCGCACCACCTCAGCCGACGTCCGCGTACCCGGTGGCCCGCGAAGAGGCTCATCGAAATAGTTGGTCGGCTAACTATCGACAAAGGAGGCTGACTTGCTGACACGCTATCTATGCACTGTTGCGTGGACTTCGCGGGCAACCCTCCCGGGAAGGCCTGGCACGGCTTCTAGTTCTTCGAGCGAGGCGTTCAGGAAGGCTTCCGGGGTGCCGAAGTGGGCGAGTATCTTCTTTTTGCGTTCAGGGCCCACGCCGGGGAGGTCGTCGAGGACGGAGGCGGTCATGGCGCGGCCGCGCAGCTCGCGGTGGTAGGTGTTGGCAAAGCGGTGCGCCTCGTCACGAACACGCTGGAGGAGGTGCAGCTCGGGCGAGTTGGGCTCCAGGATCACCGGCTCCGGGCGGCCGGGCTCGAAGACCTCTTCGTCGCGTTTGGCTAGCGAGCGGAGGGGGATGTCCGGTAGTTCGTCGCCCACTTTCATATCTTCCAGGATGGGCACGACGGCGGACAATTGGCCTTTTCCGCCGTCTAGCAGGATCAGGTCCGGTGCGGGCGTGAACTTCTCGTCGTTCGCCTTGAGGCGCTGGAGGCGGCGACGGATAACCTCGGCCATGCTGGAGAAGTCGTCGGCGCCCTCGATCGTGCGGATCCTGAACCGGCGGTACTCGCTCTTTGCCGGACGTCCGCCCTGGAACACGACCATCGAGGCCACGGAGTTCGTCCCCATCGTATTCGAGATGTCGTAGCATTCTATCCTGACCGGGAGCTTGGGGAGCGCGAGCTCCTCGAGCAGACCGTCCAGGGTGGAGGCGACCTTGCTTCGCCTGGCCTCGTCCAGCGCCCGCTCGTGCTCTAGCCCCATCTCCGCGTTGCGCACGGACATTTCCAGGATTCGACGCTTGTCCCCACGCCTGGGCCGGCGTACCTCCACACCCGTCCCCCTCAGGCCCGAGAGGTGCTCGGCCAGAGTCGCGAGCTCGTCGGTCCTTTCGTCGGACTGGACGAGCACCTCGCGGGGGACGGCTGCGGTGCCGTAGTACTGGGGGACGAACTGGAGCGCCACGTCCTCGGCTGAAGACTCGCCGTAGTTGTCGAGGAGGAAAGAGTCGCGGTTCACGACCTGGCCCTCTCGCACCGCGAAGACCTGCACGCACGCGGTCTCACCTTCGGCGAAGGCCCCGAAGGCGTCGAAGGAGTCCTCTGACGCGATCGTGGCCTGCTGGCGGTCGCGAACGTGGGCCAGGGCGGCGACCTCGTCGCGCAGCTTCGCGGCCCCCTCGAAGTCCATCTCGCGGGCGGCCACGCGCATCGCCTCCTCACGGTCTTGGATCAAACCGCCCACCCGCCCTTCGAGAAAGGCGATAACGTCCGAAACTATGTCATCGTACTCTTCCTTCGTGACCGCCCCGATGCAGGGCGCCACGGAGCGTCCGATGTGGTAGTTCAGGCAGGGCACCCCGCTCCTGCGTCCCGGCTCGGGGCCGCGGCACTTGCGGAAAGGAAACGTCTTGTTCAGCACGTCCAACGTCGCGTGGACGCTGCCGGCGCTCGGGAAGGGCCCGAAGTAGCGGTGGCGTGGGTCGTGGGCGGCGCGCGTGGCGAAAACCCTTGGAAACTTATCGCCGGTCGTGACCACGATGTAGGGGTAGCTCTTGTCGTCTTTCAGGGAGGCGTTGAAGCGGGGCCTGTGGCGCTTGATCAGGTTCGCCTCTAGGACCAGCGCCTCGGTCTCGCTCTCGGTGACGATAAAGTCTATCTGGCTGACCCGTTCCCTCAGCTCCGCAATCTTCGGGCGGCCGTCGCCAGAGCGGGTGAAGTAGTTCGCCACCCGGCTGCGCACGTTTTTCGCCTTGCCGACGTAGATGACCCCGTCCTTGGCGTCCTTGAAGATGTAGACGCCGGGCAAGGTGGGAAGGTGTGATCTATCGGGAAAACCATTCTCTGACATCGGCATGGATTATACCGCGAAGGGTCACGTTGCCCCCATAATGGCACCGCGAACGAGGCTCGAGCCTAATGCCCGACGGGCCACCAGCCTCTCAGCAACAATCCAACAGAACGCCGAAACGCTGAGGGGCTGACGTGCTGACCAGCTAATAGCGAGGTTTGCGGCGGCGCTCGAGGCCTGGTCCGCGGGGTTGGATCTCGGCCCCTGGTGGGATCATGTCGTCACCGCCGGCCCTGGCGTAACCGGCCCCGCTTACGTACCCGCCGACGGCCGCTGAAACTGCGGAAACCATGGCACCTAGAACGCCCAGAAGATCAAAGTCCGTCGCCACGACGCCGAGCCCTGCGAGCACCGCGAGCATCGCCCCCGCGATAGCAAGCCTGCGCCGCCGCTCGAAGTCCGCGGACTTGCTGTAGAGGGCGTAGATGAAGAGTCCGGTGGCCCCCAGCGTCAGCGGGGCGAAGGCGTAGAAGGCTAGGGTTCCGCCAAGATCCGGGAACAGGACGATCCGGAAGGCCTGATCCCTCTCGTCGAGCCCGAAGGCGATGGCGAGCCACTCCAGCGCGAAGAAGCCGCTGTAGCCGATCAGGCCGCCCGCGCCGGCCCCGACGCGGGTACCCCGCTTGCGCGGCGTCCTGAAGGTACGTGCTCCGAGCACCGCGGCGAGGATCATGCCGGGCAGGATCAGGACCGTCCCCAGGAAGGCGAGCCTGGGCGGAAGGTATCCGAAGAGTTCCCCGCTTCCCAGGTACCTCGACGGAAGCACGAGGAGGAAGTTGACCAGGAGGAACACGAGCATCCCCATGTACACCCAGGTGACGCACCCGAACGCCCGCCGATACTTCGGCCGCAGTCCGGTGCGCTCCTCCGGCTCGGAGGCGCCGTTGTGACTATCCGACACGTTCCCCGGCGACCATCGTGGACTCGAAGTGGCGGAGGAGGGTTGGGGCGACGTCCGTGATCCTGTGCGGCGCAGGCACACCGCTCGCGAGCACGAACACCTCTGAGTCGCTGGCGTGCAACGAGCCGTGATCGCTGGCCGTGTGATACCCGCCGGAGATCTCGCCGAACGTGTACCCCGGCGTTGCCGAGAGCACCACGTCCCCGCACCTCGGTGAGTGCAGGCACCCCCACAACCGCTCCAGCGCGTCGGGATAATCGCCGTAGCGCAAGAGCCCACTGGAGATTTGGATGTCAAGGGCGAGCGGGTCGCCTTCGAGATCCCAGGAGCGTCCGAACGGGTCGCATGGTCCCGAGCCTGGCCGGAAGCGGATCTCGCGTCCGGGCCGGCGGACCGCCGCCCAACCCTCTTCCATCCAGGCCGCGAGGTCCACGCCGCGGCGCCCGACGAGCCGTTCGACGACCGATCCGAGCTCGACGTCGTCACGGAGGTAGAGGAGCGCCGAACGCCCGTTCGGGACGACGACGACGGTGGTGCCGTTGCCGAAACGGGCCTTTACCCCGGAGGAGACCGTCTGACCAGGGATCGTGCGCAGGTCCACATAGCGATTCTTAGGGAGCAGCGGCGCGTGCCCGTGGTCCGAGAGCGCGAGGACGGCGTAGTCCTCGAGCACCAGGTCTATACCGCCGCCGGCCTCGAAGATCCTGGCGACGTACTCGTCGGCGGTCGCGAGCCAGCGACGCTGGGCCTCGAGACCATGGTGGTGGGCTACCGAATCGCCCTTGAAGAAGTAGACGAGGTTGAAGGGCGCGGCCTTCTCTTTGAGGAACATCGCTCCCACCCTCGCCGCGTAGTCGTCGTTGATGCCTACGGAGCGGAGGACTCCGCCGTTGGCCTTGCGTCCGCTGAAGCCGGTGTCGCGGCTGTAGAAAAGGTCGCCCATAAAATATTCCTTCGGGCCTTCCACGGAAGGCCCGAGGTAGCGACCGCCCTTCAGGTAACCTTCGACGGTCTTCATCCGGATCGGGTGCGTGTGCGGCCCACGTCTTACGGGGAAGTTGACGCACGCGCCGTCGAAACCGCGGTCGTGCAAAGTCTCGAAGAGGGTCGCCGCGTGCAAATCGTCGCGATTCATCCGCCAGACGTTGTTGTGGAACACCTTTATGGGGCCGCTCGCCATAACGGTCTCCGTCATGGCGCCGTAGACGACCACCCTTCGCTCGTCCTCGTCGTACCAGGCGTGGCCCACGATGCCGCTCTTTGCGGGCGCCTCTCCGGTGGCTATCGCGGCCGTCGCAGCCGGGGTAATGCTTGGGAAGACCGAGACCGCGTTCCAGACCGCCTCTCCTCTCGCGGCGAGGGCACCCAGGTGCGGCGCCTCCCCGTCGCGGATCGCCGCGCGCAGCACGTCGGGCCTGATGCCGTCGAGCACGAGGAGCAGGGCGGGCTTTGGCTTATTGTTCTCGGCGTTCGTCAAGACCGGCTAATTCTACCCCGTCGGGAGGGGTCCGGAGCGAATCCTGACACGCGCCCCGGCGCCCGTCCGAGTCGCCTATAGCAGTTCGAGCCGGTAGAGGCGTCCTCCTAGGCGAGACGGCTGTGGCTCCTACTGTAGGCGAAGTAGATTATGAGACCGATGGCCATCCAGATCAGGAACCTCAGCCAGGTGCCTATAGTCAAGAAGCCCATCACGAAAAGGCAGATCAGGGCCGCCGCGATCGGCACGTAGGGGACCAACGGCGTCTTGAAAGCCCTGGGAAGGTCGGGCTGGGTGCGCCTGAGAACCAGGACGCCTATGGAGACGAGCACGAAGGCGGAGAGGGTCCCAATGTTCACAAGCTCCCCGAGCGTGGTGAGCGGCAGGGAGAACGTCAGTATGGCGGAGACGATGCCCGTGATTATGGTGATCCTGTAGGGTGTCCGGAAGGTCGGATGGACCTTGGAGAACCACCGCGGCAAGAGGTTGTCCCGGCTCATGGCGAAAGCGACCCGGCTCTGGCCGAGGATCAGGATCATACAAACCACCGTAAGGCCGATGAGTATGGCCAGGGAGACCACGAACTGGGCCGCGGGGAAGGGCGTCGCCGACAAAGCCGTGGCGGCCGGCGCGGCTGTGGCCAGATCCCCGTAAGGTACGAGCCCCGTGAATACCACGGAGGCCAGGATGTAGAGGACAGTGCAGATGCCCAACGAGGCGAATATGCCTATGGGCAGGTCTCTCTGCGGGTTGCGTGCCTCTTCTGAGGTGGTGGCGACGATGTCGAAGCCGATGTAGGCGAAGAAGACCAAGGCCGCCCCGGTGAAGATGCCCGTCACACCGTAGATGGTGTCTATGCCCAGGATACTCGGGATGAGG
>Ga0126313_10001275_pt1 | contig 13165 bp, 11 predicted proteins | sample Plot105A_FD_89954 | JGI IMG/M metagenome (GOLD analysis project Ga0126313, IMG submission 89954) | Serpentine soil microbial communities from UC McLaughlin Reserve, CA, USA - Plot105A | ecosystem: Environmental > Terrestrial > Soil > Grasslands | place: USA: UC McLaughlin Reserve, Lake County...
AACGGCCGGCATATGATAGAACACCGCGCCTGAGCCACATCGTGACCACGCCGCCGTCCACCGGAACCCCCCGCCGGCCCGCTCCCCGTGCGCGCGCGCTGGCGGCCCTGCTGCTGGTGGGCTGCCTCGCGCTCGGCGGCTGCGGCCTGCTGGGCTCCGGCGGCCAGGAGGTGGAGCTGGTCGCCGGCGGCGGCGACCAGACCGGCCCCACCGGCAGCGCGGCCGACGCCAGGCTGGAGGCCACCAGCCTGGTCGACATGGCCGCGGCCGCCGACGGCACGGTGCGCGTGCTGGCCGCCACGGCGGCCGGGCCCGTGCTCTGGACGGTCTCGCCCCAGGGTGCGCTGCGGCGGACGCCGCTCACGGGCCTGCACGGCTCGCCCACGCAGATGGCCGTCGACGCGGGCGGCGCGGTCCACGTGGTGACCGGCCAGCCCGGCGTCTGGCGGGTCGACGAGGGCGGCGCCGCCGGCCGGGTGGTCGGCGACGGCCGCCTCGGCTGGTCGCCGGACGGCGCCCCGGCCGGCGGCGCCGCGCTCGGCCTGGTCGGCGCCGTCGCCGCGGGCCCACGGGGGGAGCTGTACTTCGCCGAGCAGACCAGCGACCCGGGCACCGCGACGGTGGTCAGGGTGGTCCAGCCCGACGGCACGCTGCGGACCGTGGCAGGGACCCGGCGGGTGCCCGCGGACAGGCGGGAGCGCGAGCGCGCCATCGCCGCCGGCTTCAAGCCGGCGCCGGGCACCCCGGCGACCGAGGTGCTGCTGTCCGACACCACCCAGCGGGCGCTGGCGGTCGCCGGCGACGGCACGCTGTACCTGACCACCCGCGGCGGCGTGCTCGCCGTCCGCGACGGCAAGGTCTCCCCGGTGCTCGCCCCCCACGCCCCCGACATGGACACGGTCGCCTCCGAGCCGTTCGAGCGCGAGGCACCGGCCGCCGAGGTCGGCCTGGACCTGGCGGGGCCGCAACGGCCCGACCTGGCCGTCGACCCGCAGGGGAACCTCTACCTGGCGCAGCAGGCGCTGGAGGACCAGGTCCCCGAGGCGTTCCGCTGGACGGGCGAGCTGGGCGACGCCGAGGCGACGGCGCGGTCCCTGGTCGAGGGCACGGTCGGCTACCGGGTGCGCCGCGTCACGCCGGGGGGCGAGATCAGCACCGCGGCCTGGGGCGCCGGCGAGGTGGCCGCGGCCGGCGACCGGCTGTACCTGGCGGCGCGGGCCGGCGACGGGCGCGCCCTGGTGGTCAGCCTGCGGCCGTCGCGCTGAGCCGCCGGCGGCCGGGTCAGTTCGGGTCGTCCTGCGCGCCGCTGAAGCCGCCCTGCTCCTGGAACCAGCCCTCCTCGACCGCCGCCACCACCGCCGGGTCCTGGAGCCACTCGTTGTAGGCCCGCACGCCCTCCGGCGACATCTGCTCCAGCGGCAGGATCGTGCCGTCGCCGTCGGTGAAGCGCCCGCCGTAGAGGTCCTCGTAGAACCCCGGCTCGCCCTCCCAGGTGAGGCCGTCGACGGTGATCGGCGGGATGTTGCGCTCGGCGTGGTGCTGGTTGGCCAGGTCCTGCCAGCGGCTGGAGCTCGACAGCGCCGACAGGTCGAGCTTCTCCAGCTCCTGGTCGCTGAGCGACCGGAAGGTGTGCTTGACGAACTCGGTCACCACCGTCTTGCCGACGTCCTTGACGATCCCCTTGGGGTCGAAGGCCCAGCCGATCGCCGTCTCGATGCCCTTCTCGACGTTCTCCTGCCACTCCTTGTGCTCGTCGCCGAGCGCCTTGTAGACCTCGCCGTAGTTGGACTGGAAGAACTGCCGCATCCGCCCGACGGAGGCGTCCTGCCAGGCGAACGGGTCGCCCTGCTCGGAGCCGGTGCGCCCGACGGTGTGGGGGGCCGCCTGCTCGCCGGTCCGCTCCCCCATCCAGACCTTGAACTGGGTGAGCAGGTTGGCGGCGGTCTGCCCGTCGCGCATCGCCTCCTGCGCGAACGCGGCCCAGGCGTCCCTCGGGACCTCGATGCCGTCGCGGCCGGGGACGTCGTGCTCGCCGACCTGGGGCACCGGGGAGGTGACCGCGTAGGCCATGTCGTCCCAGTACTCCTTGAGGACGTCGCCGTAGGCGGCCCGGAGCTCGCCGAAGACGTGCTCGTCCTTGTGGTCCTTGACGTACTTGACGAGCCGGGCCGTGTTGTCCTCCGCCAGGTTCCTCGGGTAGGCGGCGGGGTCGTGGAGCTGCAGCCGCGCGTACACGTTGCGGGCGTCGACGGTGGCGGAGCGGATCATGTCGGACCACGCCGTGCGGTTGCCCTCGGCGGCGTCGCCGCGGAGCAGCCCGTCGTAGGCGCCCTTCTTCTGCATCAGGTCGAAGTTCTCGTCGTAGAACTCGGCGGCGGCGAGGGGGTTGCGCGCGATGCCGTCCCAGATCATCGCCGCGCGCTCGGGGTCGTAGGGGATGGCGGGGCCCTTGAGCTCCCGGTTGCCGACCCGCTTGAGGAAGTCCTTGTTCCAGGTTCCGTAGCGCAGGAAGGGCGCCACGTACTGCTGGGGGGTGTTGCTCCTGTTCTGCCAGAGGCGGTCCAGCCAGCCGTCGTCGAGGTTCAGCCGGTGGCTCGCCGTGGCCAGGGAGTAGCCGATCGCCATCGCCTTGCGCTCGTCGGGGCCCTCGCCGAGGTCGCGGTCCCGGTGGGCGTCGACGTAGAGCTTGTCGACCCCCTCCGGTCCGACCTGCGAGTAGAACTCGGCGACGAAGTCGGGGTCGTTGGAGTAGCGGAGGAGCTGCTCGTAGACGTCGTCGGGGAGGTCGTCGCCGATCTCGGCGTCCTTGACCTTGGCGGCGAGGGCGGCGGCGGCCTGCCTGGCCTCCTCGGAGGTCCTGAAGGCGCCGAGGTTGTCGCCGGTGTCGACGAAGGTCCAGGTCGAGCCGCCGCCGTAGGCGAAGCCGCCGTCGACCATCGCCTGGGCGAGGCTCTGCCGCCGCCGCAGCATGGGCAGCTGGTCGTGGACCCAGCTGGCGACCTGCATGATGGTGGTGACGTCGCCGCTGCCGACCCCTTGCGCCTCGAACCGTGCCTTCAGGCCAGGGGACCGCTCGTCGATGGTCCTGGCCGCGCCGTCCAGCTTGGTGACCAGGTCGGCCAATGCGGCCGGGTCGATGGCCGCGAACTCCGGGTCCCGCTCGTGCCCCATGCGAACGCTCTCCTCTGGTGTCAGGTGGCCAGCGACAGCCGCCAGGACGGCAGCAGCTCGTCGATCAGTGCCTCGGTCTGCGGGTGCAGCTCCTCGAGGGCCGGGTCGGCGGCGACCCGCTCCTCGAGCTCGCCGACGACCGCGCGCAGCCGCGCCACCTCGCCGGTGGCGTGGGTGGCGCGCAGCAGGTCGCGCCAGAGGCCCTCCTCGTCGGGGGCGCCGAGCAGCCCGGCCCTGGCGGCCGCCGCCGCCCCGCGGGCCTCGCCCCTGGCCAGGCGCAGCTCGACCAGCCGGTGGGCGGCGTCGGCGATCCGGGCCGGCACCTCGGACTCGAGGTCCTCCCGTGCCAGCCAGGCGTAGCGGCGCGGCCGGCGGCCCTGCAGCAGCGGCCCGCGCACCAGCGACAGGGCCCGCTGCAGGTGCGCTTCCTCGGCGGACGGGTCGACCTCGGCGAGCCGCACGAGCGCCTCGAAGGCCGCCCAGTCGCTGCGGACCTCCGGGCCGAGGCGCAGCCGGCCGTCCTCGCCGGTGGCCAGGTTCGGCCGGCCGGCGGCGTCGCGTCCGAGCCAGTCGCGCAGCCGCGCCACGGTGGCGTCCCGCACGGCGGCGGAGACCCCGCGCGGCCACACCGCCCCGCCGAGCACCGTGGGGTGGACGCCGTCCGGGTGGGTGGCCAGGTGGACCAGCGCCTCGGTGCAGGCCTCCGCGCGTCCCTCCTCCAGCGTGCCTGGGGCGGTCACCTCGACCTGGCCGAGGAGCCGCACCTCGACGGCGGGCTGGCGTTGCAGGTCGGCGAGGACGGCGGCGGCCGCTCCCGGCGTCGCGGGCGGGCGCGGCCTTGGCTCGGCGGACTGCAGGTCCACGGCGGTGCGGAACAGCTCGACCAGCGCCCGGTACTGCGCGGCCGGCAGCCGCTGGCCCTCCACCTCGAGGCCCAGCAGCGGCAGGCCGACGCGGCCGTCGTCGGCGACCTGCAGGCTCCAGGCGGCGCCGGGGACGTCGCCGGCGACCAGGTAGCCGGTCGGGGTGCGCTGCCAGATCCCCGACAGCCGCAGCAGCCGCTCGCGGTCCCGCGGCGCCGGCTCGTGCGCCACCAGCACGAAGTGCGGCATCCACGCCTCCCCCGACACCCCGCGGCAGCGGCCGGTCAGCACCGAGTCGACGCCGGCGGCGGCCAGCGCCTGGCGGGTCTCCTCGGCGCGCGCCTCCAGCTCCGGCAGGACCTCCTCCAGGGTGGCCACCGCGCGGACCCGCTCGGGCGCCAGGAGGGCGAGGTCCTCGCCGAAGCCGACCAGCGTCACGCCCATGTGGTCCGACCAGCGGTTGGTGGCCAGCTCGGCGGCCATCGCGGCCAGCACCTCCTGGCGGCGCTCGGCCGGTCCCTGCACGGCGATGGTCCCGTAGGCCGCCTCCAGGTCGACCAGGACCCAGCCGCTGTGGTCCCTGCCGAGCGACACCAGCCCTGGGTAGGGGGCGAGCACGTCGCGCAGGGCGCGCCCGTCCAGCGCGTCGGCGGCCGCGGCGGGCAGGCGCCAGACGGCGCCGCCGGCCACCGCGGTCCACGGCTCCGGGGCCTGCGGCTCGGCCGGGGCCAGCGCCAGCTCGATGCCGTCCTCGCCGAGGCGGGCGCCGTAGACCGTCGGCAGCGTGCGCCCGGCCTGCCGCAGGGTCCGCGACAGCGCGCGCAGGCCCAGGTCGAGCCGGCGCGCGGCGTCGGGGTCGGCGCCGATGCGGATCGCCTGCTCGGCCGCGGCGGCGCCGCCGGCTGGCAGCCGGATGCGGCGGCCGAAGGCGCGGTGCCACAGCTGCTGGCGCCGCCGCCGGCCGAGCGCGGTCAGCAGCCCGGCCGCCAGCAGCATGGCCGCGGCCAGCTCGTGCCAGGGCACGCCCGGCGCCTCCTCCTGCCACCGCTCGGCCTCCCGCTCCGCCGGGCGGGTCCCGGCGGCGGGCGGCTCGCCGCGCTGCGGCTCGGCGGGCGCGTGGCGGCCGGGCGCGGGCTGCGCTCGCTGGGCGGGCTCCCCGGCCGCCGCCTCGGCGGGCCGGTCGGCGCCGTCCCTGGCGCCGCCGGCGGACCGCCCGCCCGAACCGGGCGGGCGGTCCGCCGGCTGGTCGTGGACGACCCGGACCCCGACGGCGTCGGGCGGCATGACCAGCACCCAGCCCGGCCGGATCAGGCTGGCCAGCGTGAGCCGGTCGCCGTCGGGCTGCTCCCGGCCCCGGTTGAGCTCGAAGATCTCCGGGTAGCGGCGGCCGTCGCCGAGGTGGCGCTCGGCGATCTCCCACAGGCTCTCGTGGTGGCGCCCCTGGGGCGGCCGCACCACGTACAGCTTCCTGGCGCGCCGGGGCTCGGTCGCGTCGGCCAGCACCGCCTCGGCCTCGCCGTCGGCCGTGGCCCCGGCCGCAGGGGCCGCCGCCGCGCCGCCGGCCTGCACGGTCGCCGCGGGCGGGCGCGGCGGCACGCCCCCGCCGAGCCCCAGCCTGGTCGGCGCCAGCCCGGCCGCCGAGGTGGTCAGCAGCAGCACGGCCGCCACCAGCTGCCTGGCCAGCAGCTGGTTCAGGCCGCCGAGCGGCACCTTGGCGGGCAGCCCGGCGCCGGCCACCGCGGCCTTGACCTCGACCAGGACGCAGGCGGTGAACTGCGCCCAGGCCACCCACACCACCAGGGCGAGGACGTTGACCAGGGTGGAGGTGTCCACCGGCGCCCGCAGCGTCTCCAGGCCGAGGGAGGGCAGCCGCCGCGGCAGCGGCCACCCGATGAGGGCGACCAGCGCCGCCGGCACGCCCACCACCAGCGCCAGCAGCAGCACGATGGCCGCCAGGCCGGGCAGCACCTCCCGGATCAGTCGTCGTCCCATCGCTCCTCCCTAGAGGCCCTGCACGGGCCGGGCGCCCGCGTCGGCCTCGGCCTCGAACGGCGGGAAGCGGAACAGCGCCAGCAGCTGCGGCCGCACGCTCACGTGGACCCGGACGTGGACGAGCTGGCCGTCGGCCGGGTCGACCCAGCAGGACCGCAGCGAGCCGTCGCCGTCCCGTGCCACCACCTCGCGCGCGTTGTCGCACGCCTCGGCCTGGTCGACCAGCAGCACCTGCCGGTCGCGGAACGCCCCGACGTCGATGGCGTTGGCGCCCGCCCTGGCGGCCGACTCGGCGACGTCGGCGGCCCGCTGGCGGGCGGCGATCGCCAGCCCGCCGTCGTACACCAGCCCGGCGAGCATCAGCACCACCAGCGTGAAGATGACCGCGAACAGCGACAGCGAGCCGCGCTCCTCGGCGTGCAGCCTGGTCATCCCGCCCTCCGGAAGACGTCGAGCGGCGCGCTCGCCCGCGCGGTGACGCGCTTGGTCGTGGGGATGCCGAAGACGCCGAACCCCTTGAGGCTCGCCTGGCAGGTGACCTCGTAGGTGAGCAGGTTGCCCGGCGCGAAGGCGTCCACCGACACGCGCACGGCGCGCGGCCGGCTGACGCAGCGGCCGGCCAGGTCGGCGTCGACCGCCTCCTGGGCGGCGTCGTCGGCGGCCGGCCCGCTGCGCTGCAGGGATGCCGCCCGGGCGGCGTCCCTGGCCGCGCCGTAGACCTGGCCCTGCGCGTCGATCAGCCGGCCCAGCCCGGCGATCAGCATGAGGAACACCAGCAGGGGGCGTGATGATGGTCAGCTCGGCCGCCATGCTGCCGCGCTGCCCGTCGGGGGTCGCCGGCCGCCGCATCAGGTGTCCGGGACGAAGCGCTCCACCGGCCCCAGCGAGCGCTCGCTGACCGTGAGGGTGAGGAAGGGCACGACCTGCACGGCGGTCCCGCGCACCTCCATGCCGACCTCGACGGGGTTGCCGGCGGCGTCGGCGCGGACCAGCGGGACCATCTGCGGCCGCTCCAGCAGGCTGGGGCCGATCGCCCGCACGTAGTCCCGCGACTTGGCGCGCGCCAGCGCCTGCCAGCCCGCGCGGTCGTCCTCGGCGTTGGCGCGGGCGACCCGGGCGCCGGCCTGCGCCGCCGCCAGCGCCACGTGGCGCGCGTGGTACAGCAGCGCGAACTGGATCGTGACGCCGATGACCAGCAGCAGCAGCGGCGTCAGCATGGCCAGCTCGATCGAGCTGGCGCCCCGCTGCCCCACGCCGCGCGAGGTGGGCGGCCGGCGTCGCGTCACGGCGAGAACGTCGGCACGTCCGTGTTGATGTTGTTGGCCGACGTCTTGATCTTGTTGAACACGATCGTGCCGATCGTGATCGCGATCGCTGCCAGGACGGCCGTGATGATGGCCAGCTCGATGGCGGAGGCGCCGAGGCCGGCGTCCTCGCGCCGGACGCGGTCGAGCCGGGCCCGCACCACCACCAGCAGGTGCTGCACGAGGGGATGGGCCAGGGGGTCGAGCGAGGTCATCGACCTCCTCCTTCCTTGGGTCGACGTCGTGTCATGCTTGGAACACCCGCACCACGGCGGGGTAGGCCAGGAACACCATGAAGCCGGCGCACAGCAGCAGCTGGGCCACCAGCATCGACTGCGAGCGCTCGCCGGCCCTGCCCTCGATCTCGGCCAGCTCGCGGTTGCGCAGGGTGGCCGCCCGGGCCGCCAGGGAGGCGCGGATCTTGGCGCCGTCGTCGGCCACCAGCTCCAGCGCGGCGGCCAGGTCGCGCAGCTCGTCGACGGCCAGCTCCTCGCCGAGCCGGCCGAGCGCCGCCCACTGGGTGGTGCCGGTGATGCGGGCGTTGACCAGGCAGTCGCGCAGGCGCCGCAGCGCCCAGCCGTCGCCGATCTCGGCGGCGGCCAGCAGCGCCTCCGGCACGCCCCTGCCGCCGGCGAGGCCCATCGAGACCAGGTCGAGGTAGGCCCCCACCACGTGCCGGAAGTCGCGGCGCCGCACCGCGGCCTCCTGGCGGACCGACAGGTCGGGCAGGAAGAAGGCGATCGCGGCGAGCAGCAGCGCCAGCCACAGCGGCACCGCGGCGCCGAGGTCGACGCCGACGGCCGCCAGCGCCACGGTGGCGAAGGGGGCCAGCACCAGCACGCCGATGGCGACCAGCGCCTTGGTGGCCAGGAACCCCTCCCAGGAGCGGCCGAGCAGGTTCACGTCGGCGCGCAGCGAGCCCTGCTGCCAGCCGCGGGCGGCGTAGAGGGCGGCGACCTGCGCGCCGAGGTTGGCGCGCAGGCGGCCGCGGCCGGACGGCTCGGCCTGCGCGTGGCCGCCGCGCCGCCACTGCTGGGCCCGGGCGGCGTCGACCAGCGCCAGCCGCGCCACCAGCCCAGGCCGGCCGGGCGCCAGCGCCCGCACCAGCAGGTACACGCCGAGCCCGGCCATGGCGCCGGCGAGGAACGCCTCGGTCACCCGGCACCACCCGCCCGGCCGCCGGCGACGAGCGGCCCGCTCATCGGCCACCACCCGCCCGCGCGTCCACCGTGCCGCCGAACAGGAACCGGCCGGGCACGTCGAAGCCGGACAGCCGCTTCAGCCAGGTGAAGCCGGCGGCGAACATCGCCAGCACGACCACCAGCACCAGCTGGCCCTCCGGGGCGGCGTAGGGCTCGACGTACTCGCGGTTGAACAGCACCAGCAGCGCCACCATGACCAGCGTCACGCCGATCACGATCTGCACGCTGCGGCGGGTGCTGCGGCGCTGGGCGATGACGCGGCGGCGCATGTCGAGCTCCTCGCGGGCCGACCGCGACAGCGTGGTCAGCACCTCCCGCAGCCCCGGCCCGCGGACCCTGGCGTTGAGGATCAGCGCGGCGACGACGAGGTCGGCGACGGGGTCGTCCAGCTCGTCGGCGAAGCGCTCCAGGGCCAATGGCAGCGGCATCCGGGTGCGCAGCCGGTCCACCAGCAGCCGCAGCGGGTCCTGCATCACCTGCCCGGCGGCCCGCAGCGACGACGGGATCGCCTGCTCGAGCCCGACGGCGCCGGCGATGGTGTCGCGGACCGACTCGGTCCAGGACGCCAGCGCCTCGATGCGGGCGATCGCCAGCCGCTCTTCGGCGGCGCCGCCGAGCAGCCCGTGCCAGGTCATGGTGAGCAGGGCGGCGCCGACCGCGGCGATCGGCCAGCGGGTGATCACCAGGGCCAGCAGGGCCGCGATCGCCGCCTTCCAGCCGCGCCGGGAGAGGAAGCCGAGGGCCGGCGGCAGGCGCCCGCCGGCGGGCGGGCCGGCCGCCGCCCGCCGTGGCAGCCCGCGGATCGCGACCACGAGCAGGAACAGGCCGGCGCCGGCGGCGGCGCCGGCGAGCAGCGCGGGCAGCAGGTCGGGGCGCAGCGCCATCAGCCCCACGCCCCGCTCGGCTCGTAGCCGGCCGCCAGCAGCTCCGGCAGGCAGGCGATCGACGCCCGTGGCACGGCGCGCCCGTCCGGGCCCGGCGCGAACACCTCGCTGGACAGGACCCGGCCGTCGACGCCGGTCACTTCGCGGACGCTGGAGACGAAGCGCCGCAGGGTGCCGCCGAGGGCGTACTCGTTGCGCTTCTCGATGAAGACCACGAAGTCGATGGCCCCGGCGATGAGCATGTGGGTGGCCTCCACCGGCAGCCGCTCCTGCGCCTGCAGGGCGTAGGTGGCGATCCGGTTGAAGACCTCCGGGGCGGAGTTGGCGTGGATGGTGGACAGCGAGCCGTCGTTGCCCTGCGTCATCGCGTTGAGCATGGTGACGATCTCGTCGCCGAGGACCTCGCCGACGATCACCCGGCTGGGGTTCATGCGCAGGGAGCGGCGGACCAGCTCGGCCATGGAGATGCTGCCGGCGCCCTCGGCGTTGGGCAGCCGCTCCTCGAACGCCACCACGTTGGGGTGCAGCTCCGGGAACTGGTCGATCCCCAGCTCCAGGGCGCGCTCCACGGTGACCAGCCGCTCGCCGGCGGGGATCTCGTTGGCCAGCGCGCGCAGCAGGGTGGTCTTCCCGGCGTTGGTGGAGCCGGCGATCATCAGGTTCTTGCGGGCCGCGACCGCCGCCGACAGCATCGCGCCCAGCTCCGGCAGGAGCGTGCCGTTGCCGACCAGGTCGGAGAGGAACACCTTGGCCAGCCGCGCCCGCCGGATCGACACCACCGGGCGGCGGCAGACGTCCATCACCGCCGACAGCCGCGAGCCGTCCGGCAGGCGCAGGTCCAGCTGCGGGTTGGCGGTGTCGAACGGCCGGCTGGACAGGCCGGAGTAGGCGCCGAGGATCTGGATCAGCTCGACCAGCTCCTCGTCGCTGTCGGCCACCGGCTCGGTGACCACCTCGCGGCCGTCGGCGTAGCTGACGAAGACGTTGTCGCAGCCGTTGACGTCGATGTTCTCGATGTCGGGGTGGTCGAGCAGCGGCTGCAGGCGGCCGACCCCGAACAGGGCCGCGTGGACGCCGGCGGCGAGGGCCTCCTCCTCCTCGGCGGTCTGCGGCGCCCGGCCCTGCGCGATCTCCCGTCGTGCCAGCTCCTCCAGGACCTGGGCGATCACCGCGCGCGCGAACTGGCGCTCGTCCTCCGGCGACATCGGCGGCATCCCGGCCGCCGCGTCGGCCCGCCGCTGCTCCGCCAGGCGGTCGCCGACCTCCTGGCGCACGGTCTTGACCAGGGCGTGGTCCACGCGCTACCTCGCCATCTCGCGCTCGTCGGCCACCCTGGCGTGGAGCCCTGCCGCGAGCTGGCGGGCGCTGCGGACCAGCAGCGAGCCGCCGAGCCGGCCGGTCCACCTGCCGCTGAGCAGCCGCGCCGCCTTCGGGTCATCGGCAATGGTCCCGAGCACCTCGGCCGGCAGGCGGGCGGCGCGCAGCACCTCGCCCACCTGCTCGGCGGCGGCGCCGGACTCCCGCGGCGGGGTCACCAGCACCATGCCGAGGGCCGGGCCGGCCACGCCGCCGTCCCCGAGGCGGCCGGCCAGCGCGGCGAGCCGGTCGCGGGCGTGCGCCACCGAGTCCACCGTCGCCCTGGCGACCAGCAGCAGCACCGCGGCGTGGCGCAGCAGCGGCAGGGTCGGCGCGCCGGGGCCGAGGCGGCCGCAGTCGGCCACCACGTCGGCCTCCGGCATCCGGGCGAGCGCCTGGCCGAGCCCGCCCCAGAGGCTGCCGAGGCCGCTCGACTGCTCGGCGGTGGAGACGCCGACCAGCACCTCCAGGCCGCCGTTGAGCACCTGGACGTGCTCCCAGACCCTGGCCGGCTCCAGGCCGTGGCGGGCGGTGGCGGCCAGCGACAGCAGGCCGTGGTTGGGGTCGAGCGGCGTGCCGCCCTGGCCCGGCAGCCGGTAGGCGAGGTCGCCGCCGGCGGGGTCGCACTCGGCGACCAGGGCGCGGCGGGGCCAGACCGCCCCCAGCGCCACCGCGGTGGTGGTGACCCCCGGCGAGCCCTTGTCGGCGGCGACGGCGACCAGCGCCATCAGCCGGCCCGCGGGACCAGGACGAGGGCCACGTTGCCGTTGGAGGCCGCCTGGGTCAGCGGCCCGGCCTCGGCGTCGTCCACGACGATCGACACCTGCACGGTGGACTCCCCCACCGAGCCCGCGTCGCCGTCGCCGATCTGGTACACGCGGGCCTCCGAGGCCAGCACCCCGCGCCCGGGGCCGCCGCCCCTGCCGCTCGCGGCGGCGCCGCCGGTGACCACCCCGTAGGCCCTGACGGTGTCGCCCGCCTTGAGCTGGCCGGCGGGGAGCTGGCCGGGCTTGAGGGCCAGCCCGACGACCACCTGGCCCTGGCCCACCATGCGGGAGGTGCTCACCTGGCGGTGGGCGAGCAGCGACCCGGGCACCAGGGCGGTGGCGGCGTAGAAGCGGGCCACCTGGTTCCGCTGGTTCCAGGGCACGTACTCGACGCCGCTGCGGGCGACCTGCACCTGGCGCAGCGCGTCCAGCGGGATGCGCTGGCCGCGGGCGATGGGCTTGGCCACGCCGATCGCCGGGACGGTCTGGCTGCTGCGCAGCACCAGCGTGGCGCTGGCCAGCGCGCCGCCGGCGACCAGCAGCACCGCCAGCGCGGCCAGCGCGGGCCGGCGCTCGCGCGGCCGGGCCGGCAGGCGCTCGCCGGGCGGGCGCTGGCCGCCACGGGCGGGGGCGGTCGGGGTCGTTGGCTGGTTGCCTGGCGGGACGCGCTCGGTTGTCACGCTCATCTGACGCACATGCTCCCGTGCGGGGGTTCCGGGGCTGCCGCGGCGGACGGTCAGGGGGGACTTAGAATAGCTCTCCGTGCCGAACGTCACACTTCGGTTATGTCCGGATCGTCGAGTTGGAGCTCTCGATGCAGGTGCCGCTGACGGTGCTGGGCGCCGTCCACGGCGCCCGCGCGGACGTGCTGGTGACCGTCGAGGAGGGCGACACGGTCCAGGACGTCGCCCTGGCCCTGGCCGAGCTCGCGGGGCCGCAGGCGAGCTCCCCGGCGGGCGCGGCCGCGGTCGTGCGGCCGTTGCGCTTCGGCCGGGAGGGCGGGGCCGGGGCGGCCGGCGGGGCCGGGCTGTGGGCGGACGGGCGGCGGCTGGCCGACGACCTGCCCGCCGACGCCGTGCTCCGCGACGGCATGGTGGTGGCCCTCGACCCCCGCGACGGGCCGGCCACCGGCCTGGCCGAGCCGTCCGGGGTGGTCGAGGTGCGCGTGGCCGGCGGGCCGGCGGCCGGCCCGGTCCACCGGCTGGGGCTTGGCCGGTTCGAGCTGGGGGGCGACCCCGGCTGCGCGGTGGCCCTCGCCGACCCGGCCGTGCCGCCGCGCGCGGCCACGGTGGAGGTGCGTCCCGGCGGCGTCACCGTCGAGCCGGCGGCCGCGGTGGCGCTGGTGCTCGACGGCGACCCCGTCCAGGGAGCGGCGCCCTGGCCGGAGGGCGGGGTCCTGGCCGTCGGCGCCACCCTGCTCGGCCTGCACCGGCCGGAGCCGGCCGACGCCTCGCTGACCCCCACCGATGACGGCGGGCTGGCCTACAACCGCCCGCCACGGCTGCTGCCGCCCCGCCGGGCGCGGCGCCTGACCGTGCCGCGGGAGCCACGCAGGGGCGAGGGCCCGCGCTTCGGGCTGCTGGCCGCGGTGCTGCCGGCCGTGTTCGGCGCCGCCATGGCGGTGCT
>Ga0126313_10001276_pt1 | contig 13163 bp, 13 predicted proteins | sample Plot105A_FD_89954 | JGI IMG/M metagenome (GOLD analysis project Ga0126313, IMG submission 89954) | Serpentine soil microbial communities from UC McLaughlin Reserve, CA, USA - Plot105A | ecosystem: Environmental > Terrestrial > Soil > Grasslands | place: USA: UC McLaughlin Reserve, Lake County...
GGCGGCCCCCCGCAGCTCGTCGAAGGCAAGTCGGCTAAGAGCGCGGGTCTCGTCCGGGCGACTCTCGAACGGGCCCATGCACGCACTACTTCCCGGCCGGCGATTGGGTTACACCGCGCGGGCTCGGCGTCGGTAGGATTACAGCCGTGCCTGGCTGACGCTGACCGCTTGCCTACGCCCTGTACCCGCGTCCGCCGCCTTGCCGGCGCTTTATCCGCTCCTACGCGTGGAAGGCCGCGAGACCCGCAGCCTCTTCCTCGGCCTCTCTGCGCGCCGCGTCCTGCATCCGCCCGAACGGGGACAGCCGAATCCGGCCGTCCTCGTATCTCCAGGAGCCGGCCACGGCGCCGTCGACGGTGAACGTCCCCACCGATTGCGGATTCTTCGTGCTGAACACGAGCGGCCGAAGCTCCTCCGGCAGGATCCCCGTACCCCGCGCGTGGGTTAGTAGCGTCGCGTCCCAGGTGGGGAGAAACCGCACCGGGGCGGGGGTCTCGGGGTCGGGAAGCGGTGCCCGCGGCAGGTCCACCAGCAGGCGACCCCGCTCGTCGCGAAAGCGCCGCAAGGGGCGGCGCTCGAGTGCCGACGAGATCGCCTGCGCCGGCAGCCCCGCCCAGCCCGCGATGTCCACCGGGCGGGCCGGCCCGAAGCCTCCGAGGTAGCGGGTCACCAAGAGCTCGATGCCGTCGTCCAGTGCGACGCCACCAGGGGGACCGAGCCAGTCGTCGGCCGCGGCATAGATATCCGCGCGGCGGCGCTCCCAGGTGCCCGACGGCGGGACGCGAACCATGTCGAGCCACAGGCCGGCGCCGTTGAAGAGGCTCGTGCTGAGCGACTCGATGAGCTGGGCGCGCGCCACCGGCCCGTCGGCGAGCCGTCGCCGCATGCGCGCCGCGGCCGCGGCGATCTCCCGCGAGCCCTCGGAGTGCACCCGAAGCCACCAGTCGCGCCGTGCCTTCCGAACGCCGATCGCAAACGGCCAATAGTCACGCGCGGAGACGAGGTGGATCGTCGACCGGAGAAGTGTCCCCTGGACGACGGTCCTGCGCTCGAGCGCCCTCGTGAGGCGCTCCCTCTCGAAATCTGCCAGACGCGACCAGAGCCCGACGTACATCGAGGGCGCGTACTGAGCCTGGATGCCGCCGATTCGCTCGAGGGCGCGCGGCAGCGTCTCACGCTTGCGCCTGAGCAGAAACTGGCGCTCGAGCAGGGCCCTATTCAACTCCCGCTGAGAGAGCACCCGCTCGACCGGCTCGGCCATCGACGGCGTCGCTAGGGACCCTCGGGACCCTCGGGCAGCTGCGGGTCGAGGCGCTCGAGGACCTCGCAGACGATCGAGGCGGTTGCGTAGGCCTTGACCCAGTTGCGGTCGGCGGGGACCACGTGCCACGGCGCCCACTCGGTCGAAGTCTCCGTTATTGCCGCCTCGTAGGCAGCCAGGTACTCGTCGTAGCGTTCGCTCACGTCGAGGTCACCGGGGCGGAACTTCCACCGCTTGCTTGGATCGTCGACCCGCTCCTGCAGCCGCTCGCGCTGCTCCTCCCTCGAGACGTTGAGGAAGACCTTGGCGGTCGCGGTCCCCTCGTCCGCGAGCATGCGCTCGAACTCGCGGATGTGTCCGCCGCGGCGCTTCCAGACCTCCTCGGGGAACAGGCCGAGCACGCCGACGGTGACGATGTCCTCGTAGTGCGAGCGGTTGAAGACCCCGATCGTGCCCCGCGGCGGTAGCGCGGCGTGGATGCGCCAGAGGTAGTCGTGCAGGAGCTCCGCGCCCACGGGAGCCTTGAACGACGTGACCCGAACACCCTGCGGGTTGACGCCGTGGAAGACGCGGCGGATGACCCCGTCCTTCCCGGACGCATCGACGCCCTCGAGGATGAGCAGTAGCGCGTGCTTCGCCTCGGCGAACAGGAGGTACTGGAGCTCGTCGATCCGCTCCCGCAGCTTCTTCGTCTGCTTCTCGGCCTCGTCCTTCTCGAGACCGAGCGTGTCCCGCGGGTCGCGCTCGGCCAGCCGCGCCGGCTCACCCGGGACGACGCGCAGCTGTTCGAGCTGGGCTGGCGGCATCGGCGAGCGCGGATTACACCAGAGGCGTCTACGCCGAAGTCTGCATGCTTGCGCATTTATATAACTGGATTGGTATACTCGCCGAAGCGTGACGACAAAGACGTTCGACGTGTTGGCGGAGCCCAACCGGCGCCGCATACTCGACCTCCTACTGGAGGGGCCGCGACCGGTTGGTGAGCTGGTTGCGCAAATCGGCCTCACGCAACCGGGGACTTCAAAGCATCTGCGGGTCCTGCGGCAGGCCGGGCTCGTGCGGGTCCGCAAGGACGCACAGCGGCGCTTCTACGAGCTTCGCCCCGAGCCGCTGGCCGAGGTCCACGCCTGGCTCGAGCCTTACCGGCGCCTCTGGGCGGAGCATCTCGACGCGCTCGAGCGGCACCTCGACACGATGGAGGACTGAGACGTGGAAGGCACACTGCAGACAGTCGATGGCCGCGCCGTGCTGCGCTTCGAGCGCCGGCTGTCGCACCCGCCAGACAAGGTCTGGCGTGCGATCACCGAGCAGGCTCAGCTCGGTCACTGGTTCCCGGCGGCCGTTGAGGGCGAAAGAGCGGTGGGCGCAGCCCTCCGCTTCGTCTTCCGCGAGGACGAGGCGCCTGCCCAGGAGGGCAGAATCACGGAGCTCGACGAGCCGCGGGTCTTTGCCTTCACCTGGGCCGAGTCGTTGCTCCGCGTCGAGCTGCAACCCGACGGCGACGGCTGCATCCTGGTCTTCACGCAGACCTTCGACGAGCGTCCCTCGGCCGGCAGCTACGCCGTCGGATGGGAGACCTGCCTCGATGCGCTCGCGCTGGCACTCGACGGGACGCCGGTGGAGCAGCACAAGCCCGACCGATACGCCGAGCGGCACGAGGCGTATGTCGAGAGCTTCGGCCTCCTCGAGGGAACCGTTCAGCAGGCGGCCGACGGCTGGGCGGTGCGCTTCGAACGGCTGCTGCCCCACCCCGTCGACAAGGTGTGGGGCACGCTAAGCGGCGGCACTGTCACGGTCGGCGCGGATGCGCCGCTGCAATCCACAAACGGGTTCGTCCCCGCCGGTCCGGTCACCGCCGCCGAGCCGCCGAAGCTGCTCGAGTACGCCTGGCTCGCGGACGGCGAGCGGGCGGGCCGGGTCCGCTGGGAGCTCTCGGACGGCCCGGGCGGCGCCCTCGTCTCCCTCACCCAAACGGTGCCCGCGCCGCTCGCGGATCTGCGCTCCACGGCGCTCGCGGCCTGGCACACGCATCTCGAGCTGCTCGCCAAGCAGTTGATGGGCACGACAGTCTGCCCGTGGCCCGAGGAGCGGACCGAGGAGCTGAAGCGGCACTACCTTGGTCTAATGCGCTGAGCAGCTCACCATGCCGCCGGACATCCCCTCGGCCATCGTGTTGGTGTTCTTCCGCATGGCGGCGAGATAGGTCTCGGCGCCCGACCCCTCGGGGCCGAGCGCGTCGGCCCAGAGCTGCCCACCCACCTTGGCGCCCGCCTCGCGTGACACCGCGCTCTCGAGCCTCTTGTTCAGGGCGGTCTCGGGGAAGATCGCCTCGACGCCCTCTCCGCGGATTTGGTCGACCAACTCGTTGATGTCGCGCGCGGACGGCTGGGCCTGGGTCGACAGCGAGGGGATCAGCGCGCCGACCACCTCGACGTCGTAGCGGTCGGCAAAGTAGCCGAGCGCGTCGTGCGTCGTGACGAGCTTGCGCTTGGCGGCGGGCACCCGCCGCATGCAGTCGGCGATCTCTCGGTCTAGCGCCTGGAGCTTGCGGAGGTAGGCGCCCGCGTTCCGTTCGTAGGTCGCCCGTCCCGCGGGGTCGGCTTCGATCAGGGCATCCCGAATCACGGCGACCGCGCGGATGGAGTTGCGCGGGTCCTCCCACCAATGCGGGTCGGTCTCCCCCTGCTCGCCCTTGATCCTGCGGACCGAGTCGATGAGGGTGACGACCCGGGGATCGCCGCCGGCGTTCTCGATCAGCTCGTCGAGCCAGGCATCGATGTCGCCCCCGGACTTGAAGACCAGCGGCGCATCGCCGATCGCGCCCACGTCGCTGGGCCGCGGCTCGTAGTCGTGCGGATCGGCGTTCGTGCCAAGGATGCCGTGCACGTCGACGCGGTCGCCGCCGACGTTCCTCACGAAGTCGGCCACCTGGGTGGTCGTCGCGACGACCGTCAGCTCGGCGCCGCTCGCCGCGGAATCGTTGTCCCCACACCCCGTAGCCAGGACGGCGGACGACGCGACGAGGAGCATCGCCAGCGCGAGCAGCAGCCGCCGACTTCTGAGAATGATTCTCATTAGCACGGCATCCTACAGGTCGCGCCAAGGCGCCCACGCGGCGCGCCCCCTAGGTCCGGCGCAGCTCCGCGACGAGCTCCACCACGGTCTCGCCGACACCGTCGAGGCTCCGACGCGACAGCTTGTCGAGGCCGTCCGACAGCGAGTGCCCCGGGTAGCTCCAGTCGATCAGGTCGACCGCCGGTACGCCGTCCCGCAGGAACGGCGTGTGGTCATCGAGGATCGAGGGCCCGACCGTCCTCGGGAACAGGCGCCCGGCGCCGACCCTGGCGGCGGCGGCACGCACCAACGTCCAAAGCGAGCCCGTCGAGCTGCCCTCGCGGGGGAGCTTCAGCCCACGGTTGCCGACGTAGTCGAGCAGCACCATCGCCGCCGTTCGACCGGGGTGCTGGGTCACATAGGCTCGTGAGCCGCGGAGCCCCTTGCGGTAGAAGTCCCCGCTTTCCTCCGGCAACCCGGCCTCGGGCTCCTCACCGTCGAAGAGCACGAAACGGACTTCCCGCGCGCCGGGCGGCCGGGGCAGTCGTCGCAGTGCGCGCGCCGCCTCGACGACCACCGCAGTGCCCGCCGCCCCGTTGTTGGCACCGACGAATCCCTTAGGTTCGACCAACGTGTCGTAGTGTGCTCCGAGCACGATGCCCGGGCGCCGACCCTTGAGCGTTCCGACCACGTTCCGGAGTCCCGGCTCCCGAGGGATAGGGTCGAAGCGCCCGTTCGGCAGGAGGCGGCGCAGCCTGGCCGCGAGCGCACGCAGCTGAGGCGAGCCCGCGGGCCGCTGGCCGACGGCGACCTGACGGGCCACGAGACTCCACGCCCTGTCGGCATCGAAGCGGTCGACGCGCGCTCCCTGGCCGCGACTCGAGGCCTTCTCATCCTCGCCGCAGGCGACCCCCACCGCCCCCGCGGTCGCGCAGAGCGCGAGGGCGCACAAGACGGACACGCATCTCATCACGGTCGAATGATCGAGTAGTAGTACCCGGTGTGACGACCGCGAGCATCACCCTGGCCGCGCTGCGGCGTCACGTGGTGGCCCACCAGGGGTTTACGGGGAGGCTCCGACGGGCGGACGCCGACGAGGTGGAGACCGCCATCCGGCGCCTGTCGTGCGTGCAGCTCGACTCGATCACCGCGGTCGAGCGGAGCCACCGCATCGTGCTCACCTCGCGCGTCGGCCTGTACGCGCGGGGCACGGTGTCCGCCCTGCTGGGCAAGGGGCGCATCTTCGAGTACTGGGCGCACGAAGCCAGCCTGCTGCCGGTGGAGGACTTTCCGCTGTTTCGCTGGCGGATGCGCGGCCGCGGTCATTGGGGGAGCCATGACCGGGCGCTGCGAGAGCATCCCGAGGTTGCCGAGCACGTGCTCGCGGAGATCCAGGCGCGCGGCCCGCTCGGCTCGCGCGACTTCGAGGGCAAGGGCGGTGGAGGCATGTGGAACTGGAAGCCCGCTAAGCGCGTGCTCGACTCGCTCTGGGACCGCGGCGACCTGTCGATCGCGGGCCGGCAGGGCTTCCAGCGCCTGTACGACCTGACGGAGCGGGTGATCCCGCGAGCCGTGCTGGACGCTCCGGTGCCGAGCGATGGCGACGCGCTGAGAGGACTCGTGCTGCGGGCGGTGCGAGGGCGAGGGGCGCTGACCGAGAGCGGGATCGCGGAGCACTACCGCGTGCCGGGGCGTCGTGCCGCCGTGCGGCCATACGTTGATGCGCTCGTGGCCGAGGGCGAGCTCCAGCGGCTGGCGGTTGACGACGACGGTCCGGCGGTGCTGGTGCCGGCCGGGATGCCGCTCGGCGAGAGCGTGTCGCCCGGCGCGACGCTGCTTTCGCCCTTCGACAATCTCCTCTGGGACCGCGCCTTCGCCGAGCGCCTGTTCGGCTTCAGGCACGTGATGGAGATCTACAAGCCGCCGTCGCAGCGCGTCTACGGCTACTACGTGCTGCCGCTGTTGCGCGGCGACTGGATTGTCGGGAGGGCTGATCTCAAGTCCGATCGCACGGCCGGTGAGCTGCGAATGCTGGCATTCCATCCGGAGTCGGGTGTGCGCGATACGAAGGCGCTCCAGGACGCACTGATGCGCTCGCTGGAACGGCTCGCCCGGGCGGCCGGCCTCGAGCGAGTCGTGTCAGGAGGGTCGTCGCGCTAGGTCGCCCAGGCCTTTCTCGAGCAGGGCGAGCGCCTGCCCCGCCTGCGCGAGGACGTCGCGGGCGAGCTGCGGTCCGTGTATACCCGCGAGTATTCGCCGCCGCGTGTAGTCGACGAGGGCTCGGTGGATGCCCATCATCGCGTTGGCGGCCACCCAGGGTGCGATGTCGCCGTCGCCCGCGCGGGCTTCCCCCGCGATGAGGGCCGCCAGGGACGCCGTGTATCGCGCGTAGATCTGCTCCTCGCGCGCGAGGAGCGCGGGGCTGCCGGTGATCAGGCGGGTGACCGCCTCGAGGCGCTCGCGGGCCGCCGGGTCCCTTTCGGCGATGAGCCCGCGGGGCTCGCTCACGAACCGACCAAACGACGCGAGGACCGACTCGCCCGGCTCCCGTGCGCGGATCGTCTCGAGTAGCTCGTCCTCGAACGACTCCATCCGCCAGTAGACGAGGTCCTCCTTGGTCGGGAAGTAGTTGAACACCGTCTTCTCGGCCACATCCGCCGCGCGGGCGATCTCGGCCACGGTGACGTGGTCGAAGCCGCGCTCGCCGAACAGGCGGCGGGCGGTCTCGGCGATCACCACTCGCGTCTGCTGCTTCTTGCGTTCCCGAAGGCCGGATTGCTGGTTCATTGGGACTATGATACAGTGCCTAGAAAGTTATAGTGACTATACGAACTCCCCGACACATCGAACACCGGAGGGCTCTCATGACAGATCCCACGACATCCCGCACTGGCACCCCCGGCTCCGCCGTCGCCGTGCCGTTCGCCGCCATCGTGCTCGCGATGCTGCCCGCGGTGCTCGACCAGACGATCCTGGCGACAGGCCTCCCCACAATCGCCTCTGACCTTGGAAGCCTCACTGACGTCTCCTGGCTCGTCACCGCGTACGTCGTCGCGGCTGCGGCGTCCACTCCTCTCTGGGGCAAGCTCGGCGACCGCTACGGGCGCAAGAGGCTGCTCGAGATCTCGCTCGTCGTCTTCGTGAGCGCCTCCGCGCTGTGCGGGGCCGCCCAGAGCATCACCGAGTTGATCGTGCTTCGCGCCGTCCAGGGCGCGGCCGCCGGTGGACTGATGACGCTCGCGATGGCGGCGGTGGGCGATCTGGTGGCGCCTCGTGAGCGGGGCCGCTATCAGGGCTACATCGCGGCGACGTTCGCGGTCGCCACGGTGGTCGGGCCGCTCCTCGGCGGCGTGCTCGTGGACCATGCGAGCTGGCGCTGGGTCTTCTACGTGAATCTCCCGGTGGGCATCGCCGCCCTGGTCGGCCTCAGCCTCAGGCTCCCGGCGCCCGAGACCGAGCGGCCCGAGCGTCCACTCGACACCTACGGCGCGGCGCTGCTCGCCGGCGCGACGAGCGCGCTGATGCTCGTCTGCGTCTGGGGCGGCGACCGCTACGCCTGGGACTCCGGGCCCATTTTCGGACTGATCGCCGGCACCGTGCTCCTGTCCGGTGCCCTGGTCGTCCGCGAACGGCGGGCCGCCGATCCAATCGTCCCCTTCCACCTCCTGCGCACGCGGGCGGTGGCGGTGGCAAGCACGGCGCTGTTCTTCGGGACTGCCGCGCTGTTCTCGATCACCGTGTTCGTACCGCTGTTCCTGCAGACGACGACCGGCGCCAGCCCCACGCAGGCCGGGCTGCTGCTGGTCCCGATGATGATCGGCCTCACGCTCTCCACGACGCTGTCCGGTCGCAGCATCGCCCGCACCGGGCGCTACAAGCGCTTCCCGATCGCCGGCCTGTCGCTGATGACGGCGGCGCTCGGCCTGCTGGCGGCGCTGGCGGGCAATCCCTCGCAGGCGGCCACGGGCGTCGGTCTCGTGGTCTTCGGCCTCGGGTTCGGCATGGTCACCCAGGTGCTGATCGTCGCGGTGCAAAACAGCGTGGAGCGCAGCGAGCTCGGCGTCGCCACCGCCACCACGGGCTTTTTCCGTGCGCTCGGCGGCGCAATCGGCGCCGCGGTGCTCGGCGCCGTCTTCGCCGCGCGGGCCGGGATGCATGCATCGGAGGGCGGCGTCCAGGCGCTCGGGGCGGCGGCCCGGGCCGACATCGTCGACGCGGTTCAGCTCGTCTTCGTGGTCGCGGCGCCACTGGCTGCGATCGCGCTGATCGCCGTCCTGCGCCTGCCTGAGCTGCCGCTGCAAACGCGCGGCGGCGGTGTCAACGCGCCAGCGCGATCCACGTCGCGGCGGGAGCGGTATACGACCCGTCTTCGTTCCCGTAAGGAGCCATCTTCTGCATGACCTCGGCCCGCGTCGCCTCGCGCTCGTCGGCGGGCAGCACGTCGAGGGTGCGCCCGACCCGACTGAGCTGGAGGAGCGCGCCCCACAGGTCGTCGGAGTCCGCGTAGCGGTACTCGAACGCGAGCTCCTCCAGCTCGGGCTCGGCGAAGCCTGCGCCGGTGACCAGTTCGCGGATGCGTCCGGGCTCGCCAAGGGCGAAGATCCCGGGCGCTCCGGGCACCGGTGGGGGCGTGTGACCCCGCTGGACGAGCGTCATCCCGGGTACGGCCTGCCAGGGGTTGTGCTCCGCGGCCCTCCAGACGGCGAAGGCGAGGCGGCCACCCGGACGCAGGATCCGCCTCGTCTCCTTCAGTGCCGTGGCCGGATCGGCCATGAGCATGTACGCCCAGCGACAGACCACGCCGTCCACCGCGTCGTCGGCGAGGTCCATTGCCTCGGCGTCGAGCACGCGGTGCTCGACGTTGGTCAGGTTGCGAGCTTTGCTCTGGCGGCGGGCGACCGCGACCATTTCCGGTGCGAAGTCGGTTGAGATGACGCGGCCCCCATGGGCCAAGCGCTCAGCGACCTCGAGGCCCAGGTCACCCGTGCCGGCGCCGACCTCGAGAATCGTTTGGCCCGGCTGAGGGTCCAGCCTCTCCACGAGCCGGCTGTTGACTGGGGCGGTGTTGCCCATCATCCACTCGCGCCTCTCCTCCCAGCCCGCGGCCACGTGCCCCCAGTTCTCGAGACTCTCCTGCCGGTAGGCGTCGGGGTCGATTCCCATGCTCGACATGTTGACCGATGAGTTCATGTCGATTCGCGGGTCTCAGTAACGACCTCTCTGAAAGAGCGATAACAGGAGATCGAAACGTGACCGCTGAGATCAGGAACGACCGGAAGCGCTGGATGGCCCTCTACGTGCTCTGCGTGGGGATGCTCATGATCGTCCTCGACGCGACGATCGTGAATGTGGCGCTGCCGTCGATTCAGGACGACCTTGGTTTTACCCAGAGCAACCTGGCCTGGGTCGTCAACGCCTACCTGATTGCGTTCGGCGGTCTGCTGCTGCTCGCGGGTCGTCTCGGCGACCTGATCGGACAGCGCCGCGTCTTCCTGATCGGCCTAGCGGTCTTCACAAGCGCCTCCCTGCTCTGCGCCGTGGCCCAGAGCCAGGGCGTCCTGATTGGGGCGCGCTTCGTCCAGGGCGTTGGAGGTGCTCTCACCTCCGCCGTGATCCTCGGCATGATCGTGACGATGTTCCCGGAGCCGCGGGAGCAGGCGAAGGCGATCGGCGTCTACACGTTCGTCGCCGTCGCCGGCGGCTCGATCGGCCTGATCGTCGGCGGCGTCCTGACCGAGGCAATCAACTGGCACTGGATCTTCTTCGTCAACCTGCCGATCGGCGTCGCCACCGGGCTGTTCGCCCTCAGGCTCGTCGAGGGCGTCGAGGGGATTGGCCTCAGAGAGGGCGCCGACATTCCGGGCGCCGCTCTCCTCACAGCCGGCCTGATGCTCGGCGTCTACACGATCCTCGAGGTCGAGGGGCAGGGATGGGGTTCGACCCAGACGCTCGCCCTCGGCGGCGTCGCGATCGCCCTGCTGGCGGGGTTCATCGCGCGCCAGGCCCGCATCGACAATCCGCTGATGCCGCTCCGCCTGTTCCGATCGCGCAACGTTTCGGGGGCGAACCTGATCCAGGCGTTCCTCGTGGTCGGCATGTTCGGGATGTTCTTCCTGGGGGCCCTCTACATGCAGCGGGTCCTGGGCTACGGCGCCCTCGAGGTCGGCCTCGCGTACCTGCCGGCGACCATCGTCATGGGAACGATGTCGTTCCGCTTCTCGGCCCGCCTCAACATGCGCTACGGCCCGAAGGCCACGCTCATCCCGAGCATGGTGGCCATTGCCGCCGGAATGCTGCTGTTCGCGCGGACGCCGGTCGAAGCGAGCTACGTGGTCGATCTGCTCCCGCCGATGGTCCTGATCGGCCTCGGCGCCGGCCTCGGCTTCCCCTCGCTGATGACGCTCGCGATGTCGGGCGCCACGCCGAGCGACTCCGGGCTCGCCTCCGGCCTCGTCAACACGAGCGTGCAGGTGGGCGGCGCGATCGGCCTCGCCGTGCTCGCCACGTTCGCCACCGAGCGCACCGACGGCCTGCTCGCCGACGGCGAGTCGACCGCCTCCGCGCTTAACTCGGGCTACCACCTCGCCTACCTGATCGGGGCGGCGCTCGTGGCCGTCGCGATCGTGGTTGCCGTGCGTGTACTGCGCTCGGAGAGCCCCGCGGCGGACCACGCCGAGGCGGAGCGGACCGCATCCGAGCCGGCCTACGCCGAGGCGGCCTGAGCCCTCCCGGCCAGGCCGAGGTCGCGCAGACGGTCAGCGAATCGGCTCACCGATTCCGAGCATGTTGTCCTCGCTGTCGCGGAACCAGGCGGCGCGCTCGCCCTTGCCGCCCTTGCTCGGATAGTTGCCGGAGACCTCGGCGATGCCGTCAACCGTTCTCAGTCCCGGCAGGTCGACTTCCTCGAACACGACGCCGCGCGCCTTCAGCTCGGCGACCGTGGCTTCGATGTCGTCGACGTCCCACGCCATCTGAGTGAACGTCCCGGGTGAGCCTCCGGCCGAGTCGAACAGGGCGAACTCGCCACCTGCGCAGCGGTACAGCAGGCCGCCCGGGCGCTCCTCGCTGGGCTCGAGGCCGAGCTTCTCGGCATAAAAGCGGCGTGCTCGGTCGAGGTCCTGCACCGGGATTCGGGTCGCTACGCGGCCGTTCTTCAGCACTCTCTCCTCCTCGTGTCGGTGGCGTCTGGGTATACAGACTGCGCGCGGGGCCCTCGACTAGTCGATCTCCGAACCGCAGGTGACGTTGAGGGCCTCCTGGATGTCGAGAGTTGTTGTCTTGACGGTTACGCCTTCGATCCGTAGCGTCGCGAAAATGCCGGCCCAAAGGGGAGGGCAGAGGCCGCATGCAGATCGGTAAGACCGGAGATCCGGTCAGCCATATCAGTCAGGCCCATCCGGACAGGGTCGAGGTGCGGGGACGCGATCTCTGCGGCGACCTGATGGGCAGGTTGAGCTTCACCGAGTACTTCTACCTGCTACTCACGGGCCGCGAGGCGACCGAGGACCAGCGCTTCTTCCTCGATCTGCTCCTCGTCGCAATCGCCGAGCACGGGATGATGCCCACCAACGTCACCGCCCGGATGACGCTCGCGGCCGACCCCGGATCGCTGCAGGGGGCCGTCGCGGCGGGGATCCTCGGTTGCGGCCCGGTGATCCTCGGCACGTCCGAGTCCTGCGCGCGGCTTCTCGAGGAGGCGCAGGCAAAGGTGGCCTCCGGTGGTGCGCCGGCGGCGGTCGCCCGGGACGTCGCGCGAGCGGTCCACGCTTCCGGCGGCAGGTTGCCGGGCTTCGGTCACCCGGTTCACCGGCCGCTCGACCCGCGGGCCGAACGGATTCTCGAGCTTGCGGATGGCCGCCAAGTGAGCGGTCCCCACGTCCTGCTCGCTCGCCACCTTCGCGATGCCGCCGCCGAGACGTGGGAGAGGCCCCTCACCATGAACGTCGCCATGCCCATCGCTGCCGTGATGCTGGACCTGGGCTTCTCGTCCACCACCGTGAAGGCCGTTCCGATCCTCGCGCGCACGGCCGGCCTGCTCGCTCACCTGGCCGAGGAGCAGCGGAACCCCCTCGGCTTCTTCATGGCGGGGAAGGCCGAGGAGGCGATCGAGTACGAGCGACAGCCGGAGGACGGGCCCTGATACTGGCCCCGGAGGTCGAAACTCGTCCATGGGGAGAGCAGCTGGCCCTAGACGACGCGTGCTACCGGACCCAGCTCGCCTACCTCTTCGATCGCTCGGCCTTCTACCGCGAGAAGCTCGCGGCCGCAGGCTTCGGCTCTGCCCGCGCGGCTGGCGGGCTCGCGGACCTCGCGCGCTTGCCCCTCACCGACAAGCGCGAGATCAGGGCGACCTGCACGCCCGACAATCCGATCGGCGCTCATCTCTGCGCGACGCGGTCCGAGATCGTCCGGATTTACTCGACGAGCGGCACCACCGGCAGCCCCAGCTACGTGCCGTTGACCGGGGACGATCTCGACAACTGGGTCACAGCGTCCGCGCGCAGCTATGCGGCCTCCGGCATCGACGCCGGCCAGCGCATCGTCTCCACCTACAACGCCGGCCCTTTCGTGGCGGGCGCGGCCCTTGCCGCCTTCGAACGGATAGGCCTCTGTCACATTCCGGTCGGCACCGGCAATACCGAGCGACTGATGCTGGCGATCCAGCAGCTGAAGCCCGAAGACGCGGTGCTTACGCCCTCCTATGCCGCCTACCTCGTCGAGTGGGCGGCGGACCGAAATCTCGATCTCCGGGGGTCGAGTGTCGGGCGCGTGCTCGTGGCGGGCGAGCCCGGCGGTGGCGAGCCCGCCTTCCGCGCGAAGCTCGAGGAGGGCTGGGGCGCGAAGGTGA
>Ga0126313_10001279_pt1 | contig 13155 bp, 20 predicted proteins | sample Plot105A_FD_89954 | JGI IMG/M metagenome (GOLD analysis project Ga0126313, IMG submission 89954) | Serpentine soil microbial communities from UC McLaughlin Reserve, CA, USA - Plot105A | ecosystem: Environmental > Terrestrial > Soil > Grasslands | place: USA: UC McLaughlin Reserve, Lake County...
CAAAGTGACATCGCCGTGCTCTGACAGTTGAAATAGCACCTGCCGAACCTCGGCCTCCGAGGCGTCGTCACCGTCGCGCTTCAACCGCTCGTATATGGTGGTGCTCTTCACTTCGTTATCCGGGTGCGGCCACTCCTCCTCGCAGATAGCGGCAATGACCCTCTCGCGTAGTCCTAGCATGGCAAGTCTCCTATCCTCCAAACATCCTCCTCCACCAGGGCCTCTGTCCGCCCTCCTGTGTCTCCGGGGGTACTCCGGCATCAGGTTGTCCCTCCGAGGCCGTCTGGGGCGATTCTGGCTCGTCTCGCGAGGGCTCTATGGCCGGGATCCGTTCCACCAACCCCGCGATGATGCGCCGGGCTTCGGCGTGGGCCTGGCGCTCGGCTTCGAGCTGTCCCTCGACGTAGCGCAGCCTATCGCGCAGCTCGGATGTGAGTGTAGTGGAATCAGATCGCGACATGTCGCCAGGTGTGTTGGTGACATCTCGTTTGGGATCTCGTGGTATGTCGGTAGGGAGCATGACATAAACCGTCCCGCTTTCCTTCACACTGCGCAGTGTTCCGCGTGATAAGCGGTTGCGCACCGCTCCTTGCGAGATCCCGAGTATGTCGGCTGCTTGCCCGACTGTGTAACGCGCTGTATTTTGCTGTGTATGGTCCTCTCCCACAGTCCCATGCTAGACCATTAGGGCTAGCTTCGCTGGAGCTAGGGGCGACTAGGCCCTTAGAAACGATCCTCGTGGCTCTTAGAGGAGGCATGGTATCTGGCTTCGTCTGAGGAAAGCTTCCTGGCCCACCCGTACGCCATGGCAGCCGCGATGACGAGGTCACCGTGATGGCCAGGGCCTCGGTGCGTAAAGGAGACGCGACCCCCGTCGCCCACTACCCGCTTAAAGGAGCTGGCCTCCGCCATCAGTTGTGGTGCCAAGGGTAGGGCCGCGGCAACCTTCAGGCCTCCGTTTCTAAGAGCGCCCTCGAAGTCTCCTATGATCTTGGACTTCTCTACGGTCCAGGTCCGCGTCTGAGAGTCCCACCGCTCAGCACCCGCGCCGATGGTGCGGATCCCAACCACACTCTCAAGCTCACGCGTGAGATGATCCCGCAGCGCCTCCCCTACTCCGCCAACGTCGACGACCAACATAGGACTGCCCAAGCGAAGCTTCGGGGTACGCGCGTAGGCCACGAGTTCGGCGGCAAGCTCTACATAACTCAGATGAAGCGGGAAGCGCCTCAGATCGACAAGGTGCATAGCGAACGCTCCGCTGACGTGGATCGTGGCGAGCGCTGCTGGATCCTGGAGTTTGCCAACGTCCACGCCGACGACGTACATCAGCTTTCGGCGAATAGCGGCAGCACCTCAGGCGTGATCGCCCGCGCCACCATATCGGCTGAGAAGACCTGATCCTCGGTCTCCTCGAAGGAGAGCTCGTACTCCTGGCGATAACGCCACGGTGGCAAGGAGACCCGCTCTTCGGCTAGAAACTCATCGGTAATGCGTGGACATTCGTAAGCGTCAACCGAGTATCTATCCCAGCTTAACCCCTCGGTCCATTCGTGGTGATAAAACCCACGCTTGCCTTTGGGTGTTGAGAGCAGCACTAAATCCCCCTGGGTAACCGCCAACATGGGACGAACCGAGGCATAAAGCTCGTCATCGACCCTGGCAGCCTCATCTATTACCAGCAGACTGGCCGTTCTGCTCACCGCCGATCTCTCGGTCCCCGGCCTGGCCTCGATACGGCTACCGTTCCTGAGTTCCATCCCGGTCTTACGCATGGCCTCCGGATCCACAGCATCCAGACCGATCCCGTAAGCCAGCTCGGAAACCCTCTTGAAGAACTCGGTTGACTGATCCTGGGTCGGGGCAAAGATGAGGCTGAAGGACCCCGGCGTGTACATCGCCTTGTGCAGCGCCAGCGCCGCCACCACTGTGGTCTTACCTGACTGACGAGCACAGTTTAAGAGAAGGCGCTTAGAGGTAGAGCGCAGAAGCTCTTCTTGCCAAGGGTCGGGACGGTCGCCGTACGGCAAGAAACGAAAGGCACGCCGGGCAAAGGCCACACGGTCCAGGGCGAGCGTGAGATCCTCTCGTACGGCCTCCCTAAGGGATGCCATTACCATTACCCTCTAAGGCCTTCAGGAGCCGTTCTCGCGCCTCTGGATGGCCTTCTAGGGAGCCCACTAAGACTGCCCGTATCGAGAGCCACTCAGGGTTCGTGCTGAGGTTTAGGGTTGGCTTACGGTCCAGCTCCTTGGTTATCTCGCCTATCAGCTCGAGGTTGCGCCTCATCTCGGATATCCCGCGGAAGGTGGCGAAGGCGTCCTCACTCTCTTCAGCCTTCGTGAGTGCTTCTTCGGTGCGGCGTTGTAATGCCTCGATACGGTCGAGCAGGCTATCGGCCCTGGCAGCCCTCTCGGCGTTTGCGGCCATGAGTAGAAGCTGGGGCAAGTGCTCTTTGGTGTGGCGTTGAACCGCTGCATACGAAACACCATACTGACTCGCTATGGTTCGCAAGGGGATTCGTGTGACCAAGGCTTCATTGATCTGGTGCACGTCCTGGTGAGAGCAGATGGTGCACACGCGGGGCACTACGTCACCACCGGCATATCGACCACCTTCTCCAGGGGCCTTGACGTCGCCTTCCTGAGGAACCTCTCAGCTGCCCATGTGGAGATGGCCACGGCGAGTACTAAGTCATCATTGGCAGCCAGCCGCCAACCTTCTAAGTCGTCTTTGGGATCAGGCTTCAGCTTAAAGTTGGTGAACTCCTCTATAAGTGTAGGAGCAAGATCAAGGCTCTCAGCTATCTTCAGACTGTCGTCTTCGAATAGCAGCAAGGCCGCTGTGACGAGGTCTCTGCGAGGCACAAGCCAACCAGCGCCAGGAGAGTGGGATACGCCACCAGCAATCCCTGTGACAGTGGCAGCACCAAAGACAGTGCTGACCTTCGCCTCTCCTATAGCCTTGTTAACCGCGTCTACGATGTTGCGGTACACGGGCCTACCCACGCGCGTCATGTCGACCACGACCATACCGTCGCCAAGGCGGGTAGCGATTTCACCCACGCGGTCAGCCACAGAACGATAGAAGACGGGAGGTTGCCGGCGCTCCAAGTGCCTCAGGTGATACTCAGCCCTAACCCTCTCTTCAGTGATTACGCTTCTCCCGTAGGGGTGGCTGGTGAGTACACGGTTGAAGCGCTCGCCCGTCTCGGCATAGACGCGCTCGGTAACGCTGATAGCCGTGTTCTCCAACCTGGAACCAAGCTCCACTCCGATGATAGGCAAAGGACCCAGGCTCAACAGAACCTACTCTTCTGGTAGCGGTCGGATGGTGGTATTCCAGTCATAGCCGCTAGTGCTAGGCGGAGACTTAGCTAAGCGCTGCTCGCGCCGCGAGTTCAGGCCCTTACGAATGGATGAGGCCACATCGAAGACGAACGTCTCTTTGCCATTCTCCTCGAGCGTCTTGCGTGCTCTCTGCACATCGGCGGGCTCACGGGCACGCACCATCTGCCCAAAGCGCAGTTTGTCTTGGGTGCTATCAAGAAAGCCCGGCCCGAGAAGACTAAGCAACCTAAGCCGTGCATCATCATCGACGCGGGCCGCTTCCTCATACAACCGTATAGGGTTCGAACCGCCGCGAAGCTCACTCAGTAGCTCCTCACGTACGTTGGCTAGATGCAGCTCCCGCTCGGCTGAGCCTGCAGCAGCTTCACGCTTGTTGACCGTCTTATAGGCCCGCCTGGACTCATTCTCTATTTCGCTGCGGATGCGCTCCTCTTCAGCGGCCCTCTCATCTAGGTAACTGCGGTGAGCCTCACGGAGGAGCTGAACGCGGTAGCTCTCCGAGATCTGAGTGTTGTTCTGAATCTTAGCCCGATCCCGGCGGTACTGCGCCTCCAACTTCCGCAGTGTTGATTCACGATCCTTAGCCATCCTAGGCCTCCTGGATCTCGTAATCCGGAAACTCAGAACGAATGCTTTCAGCCTGGCTTCGCGGCATCACTTCCACCGTGCCAACAGGAGCAACAAGCTGGACCTGCTCTTCATATTTCTCGGGGTGTGAGAGTTCGTCCTCCACGCGAGAGAGCTCGTCAAGTGCGGCCCGCACCCTGGAGTGCGCCTCAGCCCGTTCAAGCGTGCCCCAACCGCGTGTGGCTTCCTCAGACTGGGCCGACTGCAGCTCATTCTGTGCGGCCAGGTATGCCTGATCCAGTTGTTCTTTGGTCTTCACGCTAACCTCCTATCTCCTTTTGGGCGGGGCGAGCCGAAGAGCAAGGCCCGCCCCTGACTTTCGCCTGCCCTCGACCGGGACGACGAACCCAGCCGCTCGGATATCTCTAGCTTAGCCATTACGCTGCATCGTCCGGTAGTAGTTCTTCGGCCCTTTGTTCATGATGAGGCGCCAGAGCCTCTAAAACGGCCCTGTGACGCGCAGCCTGATCCAGGTGATAGGAAGACCACTGCTCGCGTAGTTCGGCTTCTCTAGCGGCGTTGGCTTTCCGCACGCTCTCCTTCCAGGCCTCTTCTTCGCGGCGCTCTCCTTCTTCGATCCGGCGCATCTTGTCGCGGCGTTCTATAAAGTTGTCGAGGTCGGCATCAACGATCTCACCCTTGGAAATATCGCGGTTTAGGGCCTTACCTACGTCCACACTGCTACTCCCTTGCTAGCTTCCATGGACGGTGGGGGGGTCGGACACTGCCGACCGCGTCTATGCATACGCGCCCCCCACCACAAGGAGGTGAGGCGACGAGAACTGTTCGGGCGCAGAAAGGTTCGCCCTGTGCGCTTCACAGCTGACACATTCTCGTCGCATGTACGCTATTTTGCCACTCTTTGGGAGGGTTGTCACTAGCCGCAGAAAGGTTGGTGAGGCCCATGTTCTCCTGAAGTAACTGACAGGCGGCGTGCCAGAGTTCTTGGTGCTTGGAGTCAAGGCGAGGAGGCGGGGCTACCATGGTCGCTTAGCCTCAACCGACAGCGTATCTTCCCGTTGGCTGAATCCTGAAGATCCGGTAACGGCCACACGCCCCTCCCGCAAGGTCTCCAGGGCGTCCTGTAAGCCGTCCCGCACGAGGTCCTGGATCTCTACCTTGCGTCTCTTCGTAGACGGGTTAGGGCCATTCTCGCTACGATAAAGGCAGCGTATGCTGACCTCACCAGAGCTAAAGTCGAGGACGAGCCGGAGGAGGTTGGGTTCGCTAGACCCGCTGCTTCGCACGGAGCCGGCCCACCTCTTCCCGTAGGCGCAAGATCTCCCGCTCCTTCTCTGCCACAAGGCTCAGGAGCTGATCAATCGTCTCCTCCTCCTGGGCTTTGTTAGTAACCCCAGCCACCCGCTCTACTAGCCTTTGCATCCGGCTGGGGACTTCCTCTGTCAGACCGTGCATTCGCTCTGCTACCTGCTCCGCTAGCTTCGCTTGCCCCGCAGCTTCGCTAGGCGGGGCCTCATCTAAAGGGACAGGCTCCCTCAGTAACTCGGCTGGCTCCGTACGCAGTTCGCGGGCTATTTTCTCTAGTGTCTTCACCGACGGCGTGCTGTTGCCGTTCTCAATCATGACGATGTAGTTACGCGCCACTCCTGCACGACGAGCTAGCTCGGCCTGAGGCATGCCCATATCCTTACGAAACTCGCGTACTCTCTGCCCGATGTTCATAACGCTTTCCTATGCCTCCTTAGCTGGGTATCACGTCTGTGCATAAGGTTAACAAAGGATTAGCATTTCTGCAATCGGTGGTTTACTATTAGCAGTGTCATATAAAGGAGAGCCCCCGAAACCTTTTAGCGGAGGCGTATCGGAGGCTCTGGTATAGGAAGGCAGGGTGTTGCCCTCAACTCATCATCATAGCACCGGCGGCAATCTCTAGCCGCAATACGCCTTTGTAGTTGCTTTCGGCACATAGTGCCACCCTAGCGAAAGGTAGGCGACATATGCCTCTTCCGCGCAAGAAAGATGACGGCTCCACTGGAGCTCCTGTCCTGGACATCCTGAGGGCTCACGTCAGGCTCACTGACGTAGAGGAATACACCGAACCCTTCACGGTTACCCGCAAGAGCGATTCCGCCCAGTTCACGCTCGATCCTCAGTTCAAGTGCACCGTCGAGATTATCGACGACGGCGAGGATGGTTCTGATAACGGCGCTGCATTCTTCGAGGCTTTCAAGTACAAGAACACCGAGAAGGATAAGACCGGCGAGTGGGAGAACAAGGAGAACTCCAAGCTTGGCATGCTTACCAAGGTAGTCAAGCCGAACTACTTCGAGGATGACTCTATCCCCGAGCTGACAGAGGATGATCTGGAGGACCTGGAGTTCATCTGCCAGGTCAAGCCGAAGAAGAATCCGGACTCCGGGAAGGTGTTGGGCTCCATGATTGACTGGGAGTCCATGAAGCCGCTACCGAACAAGCCAGTAGCGACAACTTCGCCGGTCGGCCCTGATCGCGACGCTAGCGAAGACGACGCCGGAGAGGAGGAAGACTGGGAAAATATCCCCTTCTAACGTAAACACAGAGGGCCTGGAGATCTCCAGGCCCTCCACTCATCTGAAAGGAAGTATACGCCATGATCAAGGAAACCACAGGGGCAGTCACCGTGACAGCTTCGCTAGAGAACATCCCCGAACAGCTCACCGAAAGGCCGCAGTGGGTGTGCTGGCGCTACGAGGAGCGCGGCGGCAAGCTGACAAAGGTTCCCTACACGCCCTACACAATCTCCAGAGCGTCTTCGACAGACCTGATGGACTGGGGGACCTTCTATCAGGCCATGGATGCTTACAGGGCCTCTGTAGCCGATTCTACGAGGCCTTACGATGGGATAGGGTTCGTGTTCTCAAGCGCAGACCCCTACGCTGGCATTGATCTCGACAAGTGCCGTAATCCCGAGACTGGTGATATCGCGTCGTGGGCGCAGAAGATCATAGACCGCGTGAAAGAAGGCTACATCGAGATCTCGCCTTCAGGCACAGGCGTGCACATTATCGTGGAAGGCAACGTGCGCGACGGCGGGATGAGGAAGGGGCCTATCGAGATGTACTCTCGTGATCGGTTCTTCACGATTACGGGGAATCTCCTGTGAGCGGCGCGAAGCGAAGCAAGGATCAGGACCTGATCGACTGGTTGGCTGCCCGTATGGAGCAGCCAGCCACCGAGGCTACCAAGGCCAACGGACATGCGAGGGCCGGGATATCCTGGCCCTCGCCCGTAGGGGCGGCGCCGACGGATGAGATGGTTATCGAGAAATGCCGCGGCGAAAAACGCGCCGCGAAGTTCTCAGACCTCTTTGATCACGGTGATGTGCACACCCACAATGGTGGTGATGATTCGGCTGCTGACTTGGCACTGCTGGATATCCTGAGGTTCTGGACACAAGACGAGGCACAACTGGAGCGGCTGGTTTCGCAGTCTGCCCTAGGCCAGCGCGAGAAGTGGCGTCGCCGTGATAACTACCGCAAGCCCACGATACGCAAAGCACTTTCTGACGTTGGAGAGGTGTATGACTGGTCGAGGGAGCCGGCGGCACTAGCGGCACGGCCTTTAAGGGGGAGTGCCGCTAGTGCCGCCGATGAGAAGGACGCACCGAAGCTCGAACTGGTGACCTTCACAACGCGCAAAAAGCCGGGGCCGCGCGAGTTTGTGGTTTCGGATCTTATCCCGCGCCACCATCCCACCACCCTCTACGGTTGGGGTGGTACGGCAAAGAGTCTCATGGCCGTGTTGCTCGGCCTGAGTGTCGCCGGAGGGAGGGAGGAGTTCTTCGGACGCGCCATCAATGTGCACGGTCCCGTGTTGTATTTGGACTTCGAACTCGACGCCGACGAGCAGCATAGGCGCGTCGAGCAGCTCACCTGTGGGATGAAGATGGAGGCGCCAGAGACGTTCAAGTACACCTCTGCGCTCGGCTTCAGGACACAGGAGGCCGTAGAGTACTCCCTCGGCGTGTGCGAGGAGCATGACATTGTCGTGGTGATACTCGACTCACTGGGGCCTGCAATGGTCGGCGACATGGCGGCAGCCAGGGATGTGATCGGCTTCCACAACTCCTACATAGCGCCGTTCAAGGCCATCGGTGTGACGCCGATCCTCGTGGATCATCAGGCACGCCAGCAGTCTGGTGAGGGATATCAGGCCAAGGGTGCCTTTGGTTCGGCCTACAAGGAACACCTGAGCCGCAGCCTGATTCAGGTTGAGGCTGGTGATAGGGGCACAGAGCAAGGCGCCCTGAACATACGCCTGAGACACAAGAAGACGAACTTTGGTGCGCTGGCCGACCCCTTCGATGTGTCCCTGGCGTTCTCGGATGAGATGATCGTGGCCTCGACGCGCGAACTCACGCCCTCAGACCGGGCACAAGAAGCCACGCTCAATGCCGACGATCGCGTCGTGGCCGCTCTTGAGGACGGGCCGGCATACCCAGATGAGATCGCCGAGACCACCGGCCTTGCACGCGGAACGGTAAAGAACAAGATCACTGCCCTGAAGAAAGCCGGGCAGGTGGAGGCAACGGGGCAGATTCAGGGCCAAATGGAGCAGGTACAGCTAGCGGCACTAGCGGCACGCCCTATTAAGGGGAGTGCCGCCGGTGCCACTCCTGTGCAAAGTGCACATAGTGAGCCCGAGACCGTCGCTGAGTTCTTCGCAGAACCCCCTCTGTGGTTGGCTGATCAGCTGGAGATCTACCGCCGCGATCCCGACACGCATTTCAAGCCACTGTGCACAGCCGTGGCCGCCGTGGTTCTGGGAGACGGCCTGCGTGGGGAAGAGGTGGCTGAAGAGGTTAGGGGGGAGGTAGGGGAGTAAATACCACATAGCCCCGCCCCGATAGACTAGGCACCCTCTATAACAGGGTGCCTATATCTTGGGTATTATGTGGAAGTCCTGTAAAAGAGCGGTTCGCCGTCTCTCAAGCCTGTTATCCTCACTTCACCCGCTAGCACCAGTTCTAGCAGCGCCGTTCCGAGTTTTATGTTGCGGGCCCAACTCACTACGGACTCCAGCTCCTCTTCGGTGGCGCCTTCCGCTCCTCTACTTTCCATAAAATTGGTAATGAGGGCCCGCGCCTCTTCCTGACTTACAACATCTTCATGCGCCATACTTTAGTCCTCCTTCAGTAGCTCTTAGCTGGCTTGCCTGCTTAGCTTGCCTGCTTAGCCACGACTACCGCTCCTCTCTGCCGGTGCGGCGCTGCTCGATGAACTCTGAGAATGCCGCTTCAGTAACCCTGTAGTCTCTTCCCTTTCTAGTTGCTCGTATTCGTCTCTGTCGTATCCACCTGTCAATTGTGTGCTGCGAAACTTTCAGCCGTGCCGCAATTTCCTCTGCCGTCGTCGTCCCCTTTGCGCGGTTGTGTTTGACGTTGTACCGGGGGTTGAGGCTTTCAATCTCCTGCTGTTCGGCTTCCCGCATTTCGTCAATCGATGCGAATTGTTCAGTCTCTAGTCTTTCGACTTCTGACCACCACGGCTTGGTACGTCTGTGACCGTCAAGCCGGCTGGCTAGACTCTTTGTGCTGCCGATGTACAACGGGGTTCCGTCGGCGTCATAGAGCCTGTAAACGACGTACAGCCACGGAATTACTACAGCCATGGCTAGTCCAGTAAGTCAGAGATGGTGACACCCAGCGCCTTAGCCAATTTGCGGACGGTCGTCACCTCCGGCTCTACGGCATCGCGCTCTATGCGGGCGACGGTGGTTTGGGTCGTGCCCGCCTTATCGGCCAGCTCCTGTTGGGTCAGCCCCGCCCTAAAGCGGGCGTCCTTTAGGTTCTTACCTATGTAAACCACGGCGTCCATAGTAGCTCCTTACATTCCGTGTATACAACGTCTTTATTGTAGCGCACTAAAAAAGACTTGGCAAGTACCTAGAGACGTACTAAGATGAGGTCGTTGGAAAAGGAATGGCCCCGCAGGTGGTGCCACACCTCGGAGCCCGGCCCACAGAAAGGGGACTCACTGTGGACGAAGCAAGTATAGAGTACGGCGAAGTTAGGGAGCAGGACCACCCGCATGCATGCTGGGACGGCTACGTCTACCTCGGCTACACGGGCGAAGACGGCGAAGAGCTTATCGAGCGGCTGCCCTGCCGCCGTTGCAGCGAAGCTGAGGAAGCGTCATGAGTGTTCAGCGTGAGGACCTCCACGACCTCACCGACACGATAGCGGGCTTAGGCATTGAGCTTGAGGCGCTGAACATGAGCGTCAGGGCTCTCACGGCCCACTTAATCGGCGAAGACCCGCTTGCCGACTCGCTGTACTTCGGCGACAGCGAAGCTGGCGAAACTAGTGGCCCTAGCGAAGCTCAGGGCGACCCACAGCCGCCGGCCTGGGTGAACGAGGCCCTCGTTGGGGAGCAGAACGGCGGCCGCGTCGCCGGCTACATCGTGCTGGCAGTGCTCATTGGCTGCCTGCTCGCCTTCGCACTCGTGTTGTACGCGATATGGAGCTAGCGAAGCTGGAGGGGATGCCTATGTAAGCCGCTCTAAAGAGCAATCCAGGCGGAAATGCGTGCGTGGTCGGGGCTCTTCGGGGCCCTGGCCCTTTTCGTGCGCTGCCTCACCCCGAACCCCTAAGGTGGATGGCACGTCACCCACCTTATGTACAGAGAATGCCCCCCTGTGCCGTACATAAGAAACACAGGTGAGGACCATGGACCCGACCTGATCGGGCCGGGGCTAACAGGGGGTGAAGTGTGAAAGGTAGCTAAGCGGGGGATGTTGTTAATAGTAATAGGGTGGGGTGAGAAAACAGGGCTTACGTATGCACCCGCCCTCCACTACACGAAAAGGGGAATACAAGGCATGGAGCAGTAACCAACGTAAGGGGGCGTAGTGAGTAAGTTACTGAAAGTGTTGCTATTGGGGTGCGTGCTTACCCTAGCGGCGGCGGTACCGGCTTTAGCACAGGTGTCGGTCGAAGGGGAGCGCTTTAACAAGCCGTCGGGGGTAAGCGTTGCCGGGGGTAAAGGGTATTCAGGCGGCAAAGCCCTCCGAATCTTCAGCGAGAAGGCCATTGCTACTAAGCAAGTAACCATCACCGAAGCTTCTACGGTGGATATACGGGCGCGTGCGGGCCAGACAGACGGCTCGCCCACCCTGACCCTTCGAGTAGATGGCGTGAACTCAGGGACGCGTAGAATCGACTCTGTTGATCTTACGGATTACGTTGGTTATGGTGGTGTCACCCTTCAGCCCGGCACCTACACCATAGGCCTCAAGGCGGGCAACGTGGCACAGGGTAGGAATGTGTTTGTAGACGTGCTCACCTTTGAGGCAGAGGAAATACCGGATACTACACCTCCATCCACACCTATCATCCTCTCACCGCAGAGTAGCTTCGAGCCGAATATTGACACATCGCCAACGTTTACTTTCTCGGCTACAAACAATGAGACACCAGCCCGGTTCTCATGTGAGTTAGTAGATGTATACGCAAACAATGCACAGGGTGTGACCGTTGAATATGACAGCAACTGTGTTTCGCCTAAGAGTTACACCGGGCTTGACTACGGAAAAAACTACAGTTTCAGGGTTAGAGCGTATGATGCGGCTGGGAATGCGTCTGCCGAAGATGATGTCTGGGTTACAACTCCAGCTGACCACTTTGTTGCCAAGCCTGCTATTACTTCTCCTGCTGATAACAGTAGTGTCTGCCTGGGTACGAATACAGTGATTAGCGGCACTTCAGACCCCACTACTGATACTGTTGTCTTGCGCGGTAACACTCAGAGTGGTGCCAGCATAAGCGGTGCAGACGAAACGAATAATGTAGATAGTCAGGGCAACTGGTCTATAACGGCTACGGAGCTAACGCAGGCTGGAACTTACACGCTGTATCCTAACTCCATAGATTGGGATTACGGCGGCCCGAATGGGTACAGATTGTCCGGCGATAGCATAAGTGTCGAAGCGGTGAATTGCTGAGCAATCCACTCCCAGCTAAGTAACACCTAACCCTTACCACTCCGTAGGTTGAATCCAGCCTGTGCCGCCACAGTGATGACATCGATGCGCTCCTGGGGTTATGCGCCGGTGTCGTGTACCGTGTTCGCGTCGGTCTAGTGCTTCAATGTGCGTGGGGTTAACGCAGGCGCGGATGCCACAAAGGTGGTGAAGCTGGAAACCATCAGGTATCTGTCCGTACTCACGGATGTAATACGTCCGATGAGCTTGTGTAGAGTTGTCTAGCTCACCGCTATAAATGCGGCCATAACCCGTTTTGCCGATGTAGCCAGCCCAAATCCAGCAAGGTGTATCGTAACCATGGTGCTCGACTGTGTATCGCTTGTCGAGGTCTTTGGGCAAGCCATTATAGAGACGGTTGTGGCCTTTCACGTATCGCAGCGGTTGGCCTTTGGTGTGGCCCGCTTTGCGCCAAGTGTACTTGGCAAGGGAGGTCTTTTGTCCACACCCACGACCCATCTAGAGACGGAACGCGGTGCGTGTATGGATACTGGCAGCCGCCAGCTAGAGAGGAGAGAGAGTGAGCGCAAAGTTTATTGAGTTCCTGGGCGCCTCCGGCGGCATGGTGTACATCAACGCCGACACCATCGACGCGATCAGCGTCGGCAGCCCCCACCGGCTTCTATCAGGGGCCGGAGGTTGGAGCTCCGGCCCTTTGTGGTAAATAGAAACATTTGCAACTTTTTGTGGTATGGTGGGGTTGAGGGGGGAGCGGGTGAAGGTCTTAGGTCGGTTGGGGTGGCGCCCATCCCCCAACCAAGAGCGTGTGCTCTATCCTGCCCGTCGCTCGCCGTTTATCGAGCCGGGGAACTCTTCAGTGGGTCAACCCCGGCCCGCACCTCGCTGCTAAAGCCAGCGGCGGACCAATAGGTACAGCCCCCAATCAATCGCCAGGGCACCAACCACCGCCAGCGCTGCGAGTACCCAGAAGAGCATAGCGAGCATGCACTCCTCTCTCTCGCTTGCTGTCGGGTACAACAGAGAATCGTTACCCACAGTAGGCGCTCTTGTAACAACGTTGTAGCAAACCTCGCGAAGGATAAGACTCCCTAGCTTCGCTGCAGCGAAGCTAGGTGTAGGACCCCAGCCTTTATACTGCCCTCGGCCGCGCTTTTTGGGACTTCCCCTCCCTGGCGCGGCCCTTCGCATTGCGCCCTTGAAGCGTTGCGTAAGGTCTCCGATGGTGCGACCATGACTA
>Ga0126313_10001280_pt1 | contig 13145 bp, 13 predicted proteins | sample Plot105A_FD_89954 | JGI IMG/M metagenome (GOLD analysis project Ga0126313, IMG submission 89954) | Serpentine soil microbial communities from UC McLaughlin Reserve, CA, USA - Plot105A | ecosystem: Environmental > Terrestrial > Soil > Grasslands | place: USA: UC McLaughlin Reserve, Lake County...
CCGACGAGGGCATCTGGGAGACGCGCGGCGGCCAGAAGGACTTCACGTACTCGCGCCTGATGTGCTGGGTCGCGATCGAGCGCGCGATCCGCATGAACCGGGCGCGCGGCCTGCCCGGCGACATCGTGCGCTGGCTGGCCGAGCGCGACCGGATCTACAACCAGATCATGCAGCGCGGCTGGAGCCCGGAGCGCGGCGCGTTCGTCCAGCACTACGGGTCCGACGTGCTCGACGCCTCGATCCTGCTCATGCCGCTCGTGCTGTTCATCGCGCCGCGCGACCCGCGCTGGCTCGCGACGCTCGACGGGATCGGCGGCGAGCTGGTCTCCGACTCGCTCGTCTACCGCTACAACGTCGAGGCCTCGCCGGACGGGCTGCGCGGCGACGAGGGGACGTTCTCGATGTGCTCGTTCTGGTACGTCGAGGCGCTCACGCGCGCCGGGCGCGTCGACGAGGCGCGGCTCGCGTTTGAGAAGATGCTCACGTACGCGAACCACCTCGGGCTGTACTCCGAGGAGATCGGGCCGACCGGCGAGCTGCTCGGCAACTTCCCACAGGCTTTCACGCACCTGGCGCTGATCAGCGCCGCCTTCAACCTGGACAAGGCGCTCGGATAGGAGGAGACGTAGATGCGGGTCATCGAGTGCGACGAGTGCGGCGACACGATCGCGGCGGCCAACGACGACGAGCTCGTACGGAACCTCGGCGCCCACCTCGCGGAGGAGCACGACATGGCCGTCGACGGTGACGAGCTGATGGAGCTGGTCGAGGCGGAGGCGTACGAGGCGACGGATTCCTGAGCGCTCGGCCGCCGTCGGCGCCCCGGGGGCGGTCCCCCGGGGCGGGCGGCGGTGGCTATGGCAGCGGCGTCAGCCGGCTGAAGTACTGGTTCGCGTCGTTCTGGGCGAACGCCTGGCCGAAGACCGAGATGAAGTCGTCTCCGGCCGACGCGAGGCCCATGTAGTCGCCGAGGAAGTAGCCGCGCGCGTACGGGGCCTTGCGGATGTCGAACGAGGTCGGCGTGAGCCTGTTCTCGTTGCCGACCCAGCTCGCCGGGTTCGCGCAGTTCGCGTGGCAGTGGACGGCGAAGTAGTCCGTGAGAAGGGTGGCCGCGTCCGCCGTGTTGTTACGGAAGTCGTAGTACGTGACCGTCACCGTGCCGTCGTCGGACACGTGCACCGCCGGCGTGAACGCCTGCTGGTCGTAGTTGGGCTCGTTCGTCGGCGTCTGGTTGACCTTGATCGCCGGCGACCAGCTGCGGCCGCCGTCGGTCGACATCGAGAACGCGATGTTGTCGTGGTCGACGAGGAAGAAGCCACCGTCGAAGCGGATGTCCATCCAGACCGCGTACAGGTTGCCGTTGCTGCGATCGACCGCCACGTCGGGGATGAAGTCGCCCGAGCGGATCGGGCAGCTCCCGTTCTCCGTCGGGTCGGGGCACGGCACCGGCTCGACGTCGATGGTGCTGTCGCCGTTGCGGCCGATGAGGATCGAGCCGGGGAACTCGATGTCGACGCGCTCGACCCTGCCCCAGGAAGCGCCGCGGTCGGTCGAGCGGATGAACGACAGCCAGCGAGGGAAGTGCCCGGCGCGGTCGGAGGCGTTGAGGAACTCGCTGAAGAAGTCCAGCAGGTCGCCGCCCTCGCTCGCGGGCAGCACTGCGATCTGGCTGCCGAGCGACTGCTTGTTGGCGCCCGATTCCCAGATCTTGCGTGCCGGCTCCCACGAGTCGCCGCCGTTCGTCGTGCGGGTGAAGTAGATCGGGCCCTTGAATCCGAGCCCGCGCACATTCTCCGGGTTGTTGATCGATCCCTGCGAGCTCTGCAGGCGGTCCCACACCGCGTAGACGAAGCTCGCGTCGTTGGGGTCCGCGGTGATGCTGTTCTTGTCGTTGAGGAATCGCGCGCGGCTGTCCTTGATCAGGATGATCGGCGCCTCCCAACTGCCGCCGCCGTCGGTCGAGCGGTTGTAGACCATGCCGTTGTCGCCCGTCGGTCCGCCCGGTCCCGCGTCGGTCGTGAGGCTCATCGCGTGCAGCGTCCCGTCCGGGCCGAACGACAGCCACGGATCGGACGCGCGGTCGAACTGCCCGCCGGTGCAGACGGTGTCGGCGGGGACGGCGACCTGCTTCCACGTCGCGCCGCCGTCGAAGCTCGCGCTCGACACGTTGCCCTTGGAACCGCCGTTGTTGTAGCGGTCCTGCTGGTAGATCGCGACGATGTTGTCGGGGTCCGTGGGGTTGACGTCGACGAACGGCTCGACCTCGGCGTCGGGGAAGTTGGTTCCGAAGCCGTCGGGCGGGCAGGCGGCCAGCGGATCGCCGAGCGAGATGTCGAATGGATTCGTGGTCGCGAACGTCCCGGCCGAGGCCGGAGCCGCGAGCGCGAGCGACGCCGCGGTCGCCGCCACGACAGCGGAGCGAGGTGATCTGGGCAGCACGGAGAGCCTCCTTTCCCCGCGCCTCCCGCGCGCCGCAGAATGCGCAGGGAAACTTACTCCTGACGCGCCGGTGCGGCGCCGGCGGGTCATGGCAGAGACCGATAACCGGCGTCGACGGGCGCGACGACACTCGTGCGATCGGGCGCCGCCGCCGGCGAACGAGCCGAAGTGCGAGCCGGCGACCGGGCGCTACTCCCCGATGTCCTCGTTCCAGATCTCGGGGTGCTCGGCGATGAACGACCCCAGCAGGTCGGCGCACTCGTCGGAGTCGAGGTCGACCACGTGCACGCCGGACTCGCGCAGCCACTCGATGCCGCCGCTGAACGTGCGCGACTCGCCGACGATGACCGCCCCGATCCCGAACTGGCGGATGAGCCCGCTGCAGTACCAGCAGGGCGCGAGCGTCGTCGAGATGGTCGTGTCGCGATAGGAGCGCCGCCGGCCGGCGTTGCGGAACGCCTCGACCTCGGCGTGCGCCGACGGGTCGTCGCGCTGCACGCGCTGGTTGTGCCCGCGGCCGAGCAGCTCGCCGGACGCGTCGAACAGCGCGCTTCCGATCGGGATGCCGCCCTCGGCGCGCCCGGCCCGCGCCTCCTCGACGGCGATCTCGATCATCCGCCGGTGATCCACCCGCGCAGCGTAACGACGGGTGCCCGCAACCGACGGCGCGACGAGGCACCCGAATTCCAGCTCAACCTCAACACGCTTCGACTCTAACGTTGGACTCGAGCGTTCAGCTTCAGCGGTGGAGCAGCCGCCCGACCGCGGCCATCATCTCGTCGGTCAGCTCCTCCTGGCTGCCGGGCCCCTCGCCGCCGACGACGCAGTGCTTGACGTGGTCGTCGAGCAGCCCGAGCGCGACCTTGTCGAGCGCGGCCTGGATGGCGCTGATCTGCGTGAGCACGTCGATGCAGTAGCGGTCCTCCTCGACCATCTTCTGCACTCCGCGGGTCTGGCCCTCGATGCGCTTGAGGCGGGCGAGGAGCTGCGTCTTGGTTGCGGTGTATGCGGGCACGCCGTCGATGATACCCGGTGGGGGTTACGCACCTCTAGCATCGCCCGCCGTGCCCGCCCCGTGCGCCGAGGTCGAGCCCGAGCGCTGGGACCGGACGCTGCGCGCCGCCGGTGTCACCGACGTCTACTACTCGCGCGCGTTCGTCGAAGCGTCGGCCGTGCTCGCCGGCGCGGAGCCGGTGCTGCTGCGCCACTCCGGCGCCGGCGGCGACGTGTTCCTCGCAGCCCTGCTGCGGCCGGACCCGCCCGACGTCGTCACGCCCTACGGTTACGGCGGCCCGGTGGGCGCGGGTGACGACCCGCCGCTGGCCGGCTTCCCGGGGGCATACGAGGCCTGGTGCCGGCAGCGCCGTGTCGTAGCGAGCTTCGTCGTCTTCCACCCGCTGCTGCGCAACGCCGAGAGCGCGGCCGCCAGCGGATTCCACCGCGTCGCGCTCGCGGGCACGGTCGCTTGGCCGCTCGGCGGCGGCGCCGACCACCTGCTCTCCGCCATGCACAAGCACCACCGCCGCCTCGTCCGCCGCGCGCGCGCCGGCGGCTGCGAGGTCGCGATCGAGCGCTCGCCCGCGGACCTCGACGAGTTCGTCGCCGTCTACGAGGCGACGATGCGCCGCGCCGGCGCCTCGCCGTTCTACGTGTTCCCGCGGCCGTACTGGGACGCGCTGCGCGCCGCGGTCCCGCTGGTGCGCGCAGACGTGCGCCGCGCGGGCGAGCTGCTCGCGTCGGTGCTCGGGATGGGCGAGCCGCCCTGGCTCCACTACCACCTCGGCGGCGCGACCGACGCCGCGCGCGGAACCGGCGCCAGCCATCTCGCCCTGTACGCGCTGGCCGGGTGGGGGCGGGAGCACGGCTTCACGACGCTCCACCTGGGCGGCGGCGTCGGCGGTCGCGACGACTCGCTGCTCCAGTTCAAGCTCCGCTTCGCGCCCGGCGGCCTGCTCCCATCCGCCATCGGCAAGGCGGTCCACGACCGCGCGGCCTACCTGCGGCTCGCCGGAGCCGACGAGATCGACTGGCACGGCTTCTTCCCCGCCTACCGCGAGCCGCGCTGAGACCGGCTCAGCCGGCGCGCTTCACGGGGTCGCGCAGCCTCCGCGCGAGCGCGAAGCGCAGCTCGCGCCCACGCTCCTGGACGAGCCGCAGGCGCATGAAGTTGACGTTGCGCATCAGCTCGTTGTGGTAGCGGAACAACCGCTCCTGGCCCGGCCTGAGCGCGGGGCCGGTGGCCTCGCCGACCTCATAGCCGAGCTGCCGCAGCTCCGCGCCCGCGAGCGCGGCGAACACGCGCCGGTCGCGCCGACCCATCTCGCGCCGCCAGCGGCCGACCGCGCTCGTGTTGATGCCGTCGAACAGCGTCGGGAACCAAGCCGCCTGGTCGGGCACGATCAGCGCCGGGTCGACGTTCTCGAGCGACAGCATGTCGTCGGAGTAGCTCAGCCCGAGGAACTCGCACAGCCGCGCGACCTCGCGCTGCGGGCGCTCGGCGAGATCCTCGTAGCGCACCGTGAGGGCGGCGTCCGGGTGGTCGCGCTGGGCGCGCGCCCCTGCGCGGATGCCGCGCGCCCACCACTGGGCCGCAGCCCAGGCGTTGTTGGGGCCGAACGGCAGCCGCCGCAGCGACAGCGCGACGTCGCGGCCGTCGCGGACGAGCACGACGAAGCGCGCGTCCGGCCACAGCGCGAGCAGGTGGTCGACGTGGTGGACGTAGTGCGGCGTCTTGTCGCCCCAGCGCGGCTTGCCGTGCTTGGCGGCGTAGGCCTCGAAGGGCGCCGCGGCGATGAAGCGGTAGGCGTCCTGGCCGCTGAGCCCCGCGGGCACGGGCGGCGGCGACGGCGCCAGGTCCCAGAGCCGCACCTTGGGGTGCTCCCAGACCTGGCGCATCAGCCGCTCGGCGGCCTCCGCGTCGCCCGGGCCGCCGGCCAGGAACGCGGGCGCGAAGTCGGTCAAGAACATCGACTCCGGCGGCACCGCCGCGTCGGGGCCCCTGTCGAGGATCAGCCTCAGCATCGTCGTGCCGGAGCGGTCGTTGCCGACGATGAAGAAGGGGTCCGGCATCGGCGCTAGGCCCGCCGGGCTTCCCAGGAGAACCCGCGCACCGCGAGCACGACGCCGGCCATCGACCAGAGCGCCAGCACGAGCAGCGCCGAGGCGTTGCCCACGACTCCCTCGCCGGTCACCATCGCGCCCCCCAGCCCGTCGATCAGATGCTTGAGCGGGAGCACCTCGGCGATCGCGCGCAGGAAGCCGGGCGCGTTGTCGGCGTCGTAGAACACGCCCGAGATGAAGATCACCGGCAGGAACACGGCGTTGACGTAGGCCGGCGCCGAGTCGAAGTTCGGGATCGCGTGCGACAGCGCGACGCCGAGCGACGCGAAGCAGATCACCCCCAGCGCGCCGAACACGACCAGCGCCGCCCAGTCGTGCGGCCAGTCGAGCCCGAACACGAGCGACCCCGCCGCCGTGATCAGGACCACCTGGAGCGCCGTGTTCGTGACCGCGTTGCCGGCGATCCCGGCCAGGTAGGCGGAAGTCGGCAGCGGCGTGCCGTGGACGCGCTTGAGTACGCCCGACTCGCGCAGGTACGTCAGCGTCATGGCCAGCGCGCTGAACGTCGTCGACATCACCGCCATGCCGGCGATGCCGGGCACGATCACCTGGAGGTCGGCCTCCTCCTCGGAGAAGATCGCGCCGAACAGCGCGAGGAACAGCAGCGGCAGCAGGAAGTTGAAGAACGCCGCGCTCGGGTTGCGCCAGAACATCTTGCGCTCGAGCCGGTACTGGCGCCAGGCGGCGAGGTGCCAGGCGACCGAGGCCGGCTGCGGCCGCGCGCGGCGCACCGGTTCGTCCAGCGCGTGCCCGCTCACTCGGGCGCCTCCGCGGTCAGCTCCAGGTAGACGTCCTCCAGGCTGGGTCGCGTGACGCTCAGCTCCTCGACGCGCGCGCCGCGCGCGAGCGCCGCGCCGGTCAGCTCGTGCAGCAGCGTCGTCGGGTCGTCGGTCTCGCGCTGCTGCGCGACCCCGGCGGCATCGCGCCACGCGACGCGATAGCGCTGCCCACCGGCGCCCAGTTCCCCCGGCGCGCCCTCGGCGAGGATGGCGCCGTCCTTGATGATCGCGACGCGGTCGGCGAGCGCCTGGGCCTCGTCGAGGTAGTGCGTCGTCAGCAGCACCGTCTTGCCGAGCCGCTGGAGCGAGCGCACCGTGTCCCAGGCCTGGCGCCGCGCGGCCGGGTCGAAGCCCGTCGTGGGCTCGTCGAGGAAGACGAGCTCGGGGTCGCCGACGAGCGCGAGCGCGAAGTCCAGCCGCCGCTGCTGGCCGCCCGAGAGCGTGACCGTGCGGCGCCCCGCGGCGTCCTCCAGGCCCATCTCCGCGATCGTCTCCTCGACGTCGCGCGGCGCGCGGTAGAAGCCGGCCCAGTGACTGACCGCCTCGTGCACGGTCAGGTGCCGGTAGAGCCCGCTCGACTGGAGCACGATCCCGATCCGCTCGCGCAGCGCCAGCGGCCGCGGGCCGGGGTCCATCCCGAGCACGGCGACGCGGCCGGCGGTGCGCGCGCGGTAGCCCTCGAGTATCTCGACGGTCGTCGTCTTGCCGGCGCCGTTGGGCCCGAGCAGCCCGAACACCTCGCCGCGGCGGACGCTGAACGAGATCCCGCGGACCGCGCGGTGGCCGTCGTAGTCCTTGCGCAGGTCGTCGACCTCGATCGCGACGTCGCTGATCATCGGCGCCCATCATGGCAACCTTCCCCGCACGTCCATGCGCTGCGCCTGCATCGACATCGGGTCGAACACGACGCGGCTGCTGGTCGCCGAAGCGGCGCGCGGGCGGCTCGAGACCGTGCTCCAGCAGCGGGCGTTCACGCGCATCGCGCACCGCGTCGACCGCCTCGGGGCGATTCCGGAGGCGGCGATAGCGGCGGTCGCCGACATCGTCGCGGCCCAGCGCGCCGCGGCCGAGGCGGCGGGCGCGGAGCAGCTGCGGGTCGTCGCCACCGCGGCGATCCGCTGCGCCGCGAACCGCGGGGCGCTGGTCGCGGCGCTGCGCGACCGCGCCGGGGTCGACGTCACGGTGCTCTCGGCCGACGACGAGGGCCGGCTGGCGTTCGCCGGCGCGACGCGGACGCTGGAGCGCGCGCCCGAGGGCGCGATCGCCGTCGTCGACGTCGGCGGGATGTCGACCGAGATCGCGATCGGCACGATTGCGGGCGGCGTGGATTGGCTGCGGTCGTTCCCGGTCGGATCGGGGCTGCTGGCCGGCCGCTGCCGCGAGGACCCGCCGTCGCGCGCCGACGTCGACGCCATGATCGCCGCCGCCGACGCGGCGTTCGCAGCGGCCGACATGCCGCGCGCCGATCACGCCGTAGCGGTCGGCGGCAGCGCCGCCTCGCTCCCGACGCTGGTCGGGCCGGTGCTCGACGGCGAGGTGCTCGAGCGGGCGATGTCGAAGCTCGGCGCCGCGCCGGCGGCTGTCGTCGCGCGGCGCCACGGGCTGGCGCCCGAGCGCGCCGAGCTCCTGCCGGCAGGCATACTTGTGCTCGGCGCGGCGGGCCGGCGGCTCGGAATGCCGCTCCAGATCGGCCGCGGGGGCCTCCGCGAGGGCGTGGTGCTCGAGCTCGGGGGCGCCGGCTGAAGCAGGCATGGCAAAGGCGCAGGACATCGAGGTCGGGCCCTCCGAGCCCTACCGGCAAGCCGCCGCTCGGATCGTCCGCGTGCGCGCCGGGGAGCTGTTCGCCGCCGCCGCGGGAGTGCTCGACACCGGTGACATCGAGCGCGTGCACGACATGCGCGTCGCCTCGCGGCGGCTGCGCGCCGTGCTCGAGATCTTCGAGCCGTGCTTCCCGCGCAGCGAGTTCGGCGGCGTGCTGCGCGACGTCAAGCAGCTCGCCGACGCGCTCGGCGCCCGCCGCGACCCCGACGTGCACATCGAGGCGCTGCGGGCGTTCTCCGGCGCGCTGGCGGCCGCCAACCGGCCGGGCGTCGCGCGGCTGGTCGAGGACCTGCGCGCCCGCCAGGCGCGGGGCAACGAGATGCTGGCGGACCAGCTGCTGCGCGTGGAGGAGCGCGGGCTGCACGGCCGCCTGCTGGCGCTCGCCGACGCGGCCGAGGCCGCGCGATGAAGGCGCGGCGCGTCAAGGGACTGGATCCCGACGGCGCGCTCGCCGACAACGCGGAGCGGATCGTGCTCGTGCGGCTCGAGGAGCTGTGCTCCTTCATGCCCACCGCCGCCGACCCGGACCAGGTCGTCGCGCTGCACGACATGCGGATCGCGGCCAAGCGCCTGCGCTACATCCTCGAGGTCTGCGGGTCGTGCTTCGGCCCGTACGCGCGGACGGCGACGAGGATGGCCAGGGAGCTCCAGGACCTGCTCGGCGAGATCCACGACTGCGACGTCCAGATCCCCGAGACGGCCGCGTTCGCCGAGCGGCTCCAGGCGGCCGACGCCGCGGCGCTGCGCGCGGCGGCGGGCGCGGCGGGCGACCTCGATCCGGCGCTGCTCGAGCAGGCGCCGCACGCGCGCGACCACGCCGGGATCGCCGCGCTCGAGGTGCACCTGCGCGCACGCAGGCTGCTGCTGTTCGACCGCTTCCTCGAGTTGTGGGCGTCGTACGAGCGCAAGGGCTTCCGCGCCCGGCTCGAATACGCGATCGCGGAGCGCGGCGTTAGCATCGGAACCCCATGACAGACCTGCAGCAGCCGGACGCGCTCGCCACCGCCGTCGCGCTCGAGGCGCCGGAGCTCTACTTCAACCGCGAGCTCTCGTGGCTGCAGTTCAACGACCGCGTGCTCCAGCTGGCCGAGGACGAGTCCGTGCCGCTGCTGGAGCGCGTGAAGTTCTGCGCCATCTACTCGCAGAACCTCGACGAGTTCTTCATGGTGCGCGTCGCCGGACTGCAGGAGTACGTCGACGCGGGCGTCGAGCGGCCGCGCGAGGACGGGCGCAGCCCGGCCGAGACGATCGCGGCGATCGGCGCCGAGGTGCGCGAGCAGTCGCGCCGCCTGACGGGCTGCCTGGACGGCACGCTGCGCCCCCGGCTCGCCGAGCACGGCATCCGGATACAGACCTGCGACCAGGTCGACCCGCGCTACCGCGACGCACTCGACGAGCGCTTCCAGCGCCAGATCTTCCCGGTCCTGACGCCGCTCGCCGTCGGGCTCGGCCGGCCGTTCCCGTACATCTCCAACCTCTCGCTCTCGCTCGCGGTGATGGTGCGCGACCCGCAGACCGAGCAGGAGACGTTTGCGCGTGTGAAGGTGCCGAAGGAGATGCTGCCGCGCTTCGTGCCGATCGGCGACGGGCGCACGTTCGTGCCGCTGGAGGACCTGATCGCGCAGCACCTCGACGCGCTCTTCCCCGGCATGGAGATCGTCGACGTGGACGTGTTCCGCGTCACGCGCGACGCCGACTTCACGATCGACGACGAGGCCGACGACCTCCTGCGCGCGGTCGAGCAGGAGCTGCGCCGGCGCCGCTTCGGCGAGGTCGTCCGGGTCGAGGTCGGCGCCGGCATGAGCCACCGCCTGCGCGAGCCGCTCGTGCGCGCGCTCGACATCGACGAGGGCGAGCTGTTCGAGGTCGACGGGCTGCTCGACCTGAAGGACCTCTGGGACATCGTGCGCATCTCCGGCTTCGCCGACCTGCGCGACGCGCCCTGGACGCCGGTGACCCAGCCGCGGCTCCAGCCCGATGAGGACGAGGAGCCGGACGTGATGGCGGCGATGCGCAAGGGCGACGTCCTCGTCCACCACCCCTACGACTCGTTCGCCACGTCCGTCGAGCGCCTCGTCGAGCACGCGGTCGCCGACCCGAAGGTGCTCGCGATCAAGCAGACCGTGTACCGCACGAGCGACGATTCGCCGCTCGTGCCGGCGCTGATCCGCGCCGCCGAGCGCGGCAAGCAGGCGGTCTGCATGGTGGAGCTCAAGGCGCGCTTCGACGAGCGCGCGAACATCGGCTGGGCGCGGGCCATGGAGGAGGCCGGCGTCCACGTCGTCTACGGCCTGCCCAACCTCAAGACGCACGCCAAGTGCATCCTGATCGTCCGCCGCGAGGGCGACGGCGTGCGCCACTACGTGCACATCGGGACCGGCAACTACCACCCGACGACGGCGCGCCTCTACACGGACTTCGGGCTGCTCACGTGCGACGAGCAGATCGGCGCCGACGTGGCGGACATGTTCAACCAGCTCACGGGGTTCGCCCGTCCGGGCGCGTTCCGGCGCGTGCTCGTGGCGCCGGCGCACATGCGCGACGGGATCATCGCCGAGATCGAGCACACGATCGCGACCAAGGAGGCCGGCCGTCCGGCGCGGATCGCGATGAAGATGAACGCGCTCGTCGACAAGCGCTGCATCCGCGCGCTCTACCGCGCCTCGCAGGCGGGGGTGGAGGTCGACCTCAACATCCGCGGCATCTGCTGCCTGCGGCCGGGGCTGGAGGGTGTGTCGGAGAACATCCGCGTGCACTCGATCGTCGGGCGCTTCCTCGAGCACTCGCGCATCTACGCGTTCGAGCGCGACGGCGACGTCACCGTATACATCGGCTCGGCCGACCTCATGCCGCGCAACCTCGACACGCGCGTCGAGCTGCTCGCGCCCGTCCACGACGATGCGCTGCGGGCCGAGCTGCTCGACACGCTCGCGCGCTGCATGGCCGACGACACGAACGCGTGGACGCTGACTTCCGAGGGCGTCTGGGAGCGGCGCGAGCCGTCGCCGACGGACCCGCGCGACGCACAGCAGGAGCTGATGGCCCACCACTCCGCCCGCGCGGTCGAAGCCGCCGCCGGGACGGGGTAAGCTCGGCGCATGCGCCGATGTTGATGCTCCGCTGGGTTCCTGAGGCCCCCGGAGCCGCGAGCGCGAAGCCCGCCTCGCGCAGCCGGCCTGCGGGCCGGCGCCGCGCCACGGCGAGGTCGGCGCTGCCCTCGTCGCCCCTCGCGCTCGCCGTGGCGCTCGACGCCGGGCTCGCCGTGGCGCTCGACGCGGGGCTCGCCGTCGCGCTCGACGCGGCGCTCGCTGCGCGGCTCAGCGCGCCGGTTTGGAGGATCGGCGCTCCATCGGGCGAATTCCGGCGTATTCCACGCATCCGGTGCATCGCTTTCGCGATCGTCGCAACGGCGCTCGCGGCTCCGGCGGCGCGCGCACAGAGCGCGGACGTCGCTGCACTCCAGGTCGCGCTGCGCGCGCACGGGCTCTACGCCGCGACGATCGACGGCGTCAACGGACCGCTCACCAGCGCCGGCGTGCGGCGGTTCCAGGCGCGCCGTGGCCTTGCGGTCGACGGCGTCGCCGGGCCCGCGACGCGGCGCGCGCTCGGCCGGCGCGGGCGGCCGCGGCTCGGCACGCGAGTGCTCTCCGCCGGCGCCAGCGGCTGGGACGTGGCCGGCCTCCAGTTCCTGCTCGAACGCCACGGCTTCCCGTCGGGGCCGGTCGACGGCAGCCTGGGGCCGCGCACGGACGGCGCGCTGCGGCGCTTCCAATCCTGGGCCGGGCTGGCGGCCGACGGCCTGGCCGGGCCCGCGACGCTCTCGCGACTCCGCGGGCCGCCGCCGACGAGCCCGCTCATATTCGCCCTGCCCGTCTCGGCGCCGGTCGGCGACGGCTTCGGCCCGCGCGGGAACTCGTTCCATGGCGGCGTCGACTTCCCGGTCGCGGCCGGAACGAGGATCGCCGCCGCCGGCCGCGGGTGCGTCTCCTTCGCCGGCTGGAGCTCGGGCGGCTTCGGCAAGTTAGTGGTGATCGAGCACCGGCTCGGGATGACGTCCTGGTACGGCCACCTCTCCGCGATCGCCGTGCACCGCGCCACCTGCGTCGTCGCGGGGACGCCGATCGGCCGCGCGGGGTCGACGGGCCGGTCGACCGGCCCGCACCTGCACTTCGAGACCCGCCTGCGCGGTGCGGCCGTCGCGCCGCGGTTCTGAGTGGGGCTGCGGCGGGGCCGCGGCGTCGGCGTGGCGCCGGCGTTCAAGTCAACGGCGGCATTGAGAAGGAGGATCGGCCCGCCGGTCAACGCTACAAGGGTCGGGGATTCCGGGTGCCGTGCAGCGTTGACGGCGATATGCGCCGTCAACGCTGCAAGCCCGGCGAGATCGCGGGAGCGTGCAGCGTTCACGCGCGGCACCGCCGGTCACCCTCGCGGATCTAAGCGCCGACCGGTGTTGACGGCGAATACGGCCGTCAACGCGGGGAGCACGGGCGAAACGCGCCCGCGACCGGCGTTTACCGGCGGTCCGTGCCCCTCATCAATGCCGCCGTTGACGTAAACGCCGATCCCGCCGCGCCGTCACTGCCGCGCCTCAGTGCCGCCGTTGACGTAAACGCCGCGGGCCGGCACAGACGCGGCGGCCGCGCCCCTACCAGTGCACCCCGCGCATGAGGTGCGCCAGCGCGGTTGCCTCACCCGACGCCCGGTCCTCGCCCTGCTTGTCCCCCTTCGCCGCCGAGGACTCGGGGAAGACCTTGTAAGCCATGTGCAGGATCTGGTCGACCGCCTTGGGCGCGAGCGCGTAGAGGACCTCGCCGAACGTCCCCAGCCGCGTGTTGATCTGCTTCGGCTTCGCCCGGATCGCCTCGCAGATCAGGTCCGCGGCCTCTTCGGGCGAGATCGTCGGGAACGAGTCGTACATCTTCGTCGGCGCGATCATCGCCGTGCGCACGAGCGGCATGTGGATCGTCGTGAACGTGACGTTGTCGC
>Ga0126313_10001281_pt1 | contig 13138 bp, 11 predicted proteins | sample Plot105A_FD_89954 | JGI IMG/M metagenome (GOLD analysis project Ga0126313, IMG submission 89954) | Serpentine soil microbial communities from UC McLaughlin Reserve, CA, USA - Plot105A | ecosystem: Environmental > Terrestrial > Soil > Grasslands | place: USA: UC McLaughlin Reserve, Lake County...
CCGGCTCGTCCGGCCACGCCCGCGCGCCCGGCGCTCGCGGCCGGCAAGCGGTTCGTCGCGATCGCCTCGTCGACCGGCGGCCCGGCCGCGCTGGCCCGGCTCGTGCCGGCGCTGCCCGCGCCGCTCGGGACCGGCAGCCTGATCGTGCAGCACATGCCGCCCGGCTTCACCGCCTCACTGGCGGCGCGGCTGGACAAGGTCTCGCCGCTGAACGTGTCCGAGGCCGTCAACGGCGACACGCTCGGCCCCGACAAGATGCTGATGGCGCCGGGCGGGTGGCACCTCCGCGTCGACGCCGACCGCCGCGCCGTCCTCTCCGAGGAGGCGCCGATCGGCGGCCTGCGCCCGCGCGCGGACCTCACGATCGTCGACGCGGCCACGCTGTTCGGCCGTCGACTCCTGCTGGTCGTGCTGACGGGCATGGGCAACGACGGCGTTGAGGGTGCGAAGGCGGTGCGCGCCCATGGCGGCCGCGTGCTGATCCAGGAGGAGTCGACCTGCGCCGTCTACGGCATGCCGCGCGCGGTGGCCGAGGCGGGCCTCGCCGACGCCGTCCACGCCCTCGATGACCTGCCCGCCGCGATCGTCCGGGAGGCCGGATCATGAGCACCACACGTGACGAGTACACCGACTTCTGCGAGGGCGTCCGCCGCCTGTGCGCGATCGACCTCTCGCAGTACAAGCGCGGCCAGATGGAGCGCCGGATCCGGACGTTCGCGGGCACCCGCGGCCAGGAGGACCTGCCGACCTACCTGGGCGTCCTGAAGCGCGACGCCACCGAGCTCGAGTCCTTCCTCGACCGCGTGACGATCAACGTCTCGCAGCTCTGGCGCCACCCCGAGCAGTGGGACGTGCTCGAGAAGAGCGTCCTTCCGGAGCTCTCCAAGGCCGGCCGCATCCGCGCCTGGAGCGCCGGCTGCTCGTACGGCGCCGAGGCGTTCACGCTGGCCGCCGTCGCGCTGAGCACCGTGCCGCGGACCAAGGTGACGATCACCGGCGTCGACATCGACGAGCGCATGGTCGAGAAGGCCCGCACGGGGATCTTCAGCCGCGCCGACGCTCGCGCCACCCCGCCCGGCGTCATGGACAAGTGGTTCACCAAGCTGCCCGACGGCCGCTTCGAGGCCAAGCCGGAGCTCAAGGCGCTCACGCGCTTCGAGGTCGGCGACCTGCTGCGGGTGCGCCCGCGCCCGGCCGCCTACGACCTCGTGATGTGCCGCAACACCGTCATCTACTTCAACGACGAGGTGCGCGACGCACTGCACGCCCGTCTCGCCGAGGCCCTGCGGCCGGGTGGCTACCTGATCATCGGTGCCACCGAGCGCGTCAGCGCTCCGCAGGCGATCGGCCTCACCCCCACCCACCCCTTCACCTACCGGAAGAGCTGATGGACACCGCCCAGTACCTCCCGATGTTCCTGGCCGAGGCGCGCGAGCACCTCCAGGAGCTCAACCTCGCCGTCGTCCGCATCGAGGAGACGCCCGACGATCGCGAGACCGTCGATGAGATCTTCCGGATCGCGCACTCCTTCAAGGGGATGAGCGCGACGATGGGCTTCGAGGGCGTCGCCGCCGTCACGCACCGCATGGAGGACGTCTTCGAGCTCCTCAAGCAGCGCAGCGGCGGCCTGGACCGCGCCGCGATCGACGTGCTGCTCGAGTGCCTCGACACGCTCGAGGGCGCCGTGGACAGCATCGAGGCCGACGGCACCGAGCACCTCGACCCGGCCCCGCTCGTGGCGCGCCTCGAGGCGCTCGTCCGCGCGCCGGAGCCCGAGAACCAGGACACGGGCGAGGGCGGCCCGGACGTCGCCGCGATCCTCGCCGCCGCCGGCGAGCAGCGCATCGTCCAGGTCAACGTCACGCTGGCCGACGACTGCCTCATGCCGTCCGTGCGCGCGTACATGGTGCTGGCCGCGCTGGCCGAGCACGGCGAGCTGGCCGGCTCCGTCCCGCACCACGACGACGTCGAGACCTTCGACGGGCGCGAGCTCGTCGCCTACCTCGCCTCCGAGCACGAGGACGGGGCCGTCCTGGCCACCGTCAAGGGCGTGCCCGACGTGGTCGACGCGACCGCCGTCGAGCCCGCCGCCGCCGCGCCGGCCGCCGAGGCCGCCCCCGTCGCCCCGGTCGCTCCGGTCGCCGAGGCCGCTCCGGTCGCCGAGGCCGCCGAGCCGGTCGAGGCCGACCCGATCGCCGCCGAGGCCGAGGTCGTGCGCCCGGCCGCCGGCCACCACAAGAAGGCCGCCGCCACCGTCCGCGTCGACGCCGAGCGCCTCGACCAGCTCATGCACTCCATGGGCGAGCTCGTCGTGCACCGCACGCTCGTCGAGTCGCTGGCCGCGCACGCCGACGTCCCGGGCCTCAGCCAGGCCATGCAGGAGCTCACGCGCTCCTCGCAGGCCCTGCAGGCGATGGTCATGCAGGTGCGCATGATCCCGGTCGACGCCGTCTTCATGCGCTTCCCGCGCCTCGTCCGCGACCTGTCGAGCAAGCTCGGCAAGGAGGTCGAGCTGAAGCTGGTCGGCAAGGACACCGAGCTCGACCGCACCGTCGTCGAGTCGCTCGGCGACCCGCTCGTGCACCTCATCCGCAACTCGCTCGACCACGGCCTCGAGCCGCCGGCCGACCGCGAGGCGGCCGGCAAGCCGAAGACCGGCACGCTCGAGATCTCCGCCCGCCACGCCGGCGGCAACGTGGTCATCGAGGTCCGCGACGACGGCCGCGGCATCGACCCGGCCAAGGTCGGCAAGCGCGCCGTCGAGCGTGGCCTGATCACCGCCGAGGTCGCCACGACGCTCGACGGCAAGGGCGCGGCCGAGCTGCTGTTCCTGCCCGGCTTCTCGACCGCCGAGGTCACGAGCGACATCTCCGGCCGCGGCGTCGGCATGGACGCGGTGCGCACGATGATCCGCGAGCTGGGCGGCGAGGTCACGCTGACCTCCGAGCTCGGCCAGGGCACGACCGCCCAGATCCGCCTGCCGCTGACGCTGGCGATCATGGCCGCCCTGCTCGTCGAGGCCGGCGGCCAGCCCTACGCGATCCCGCTCGATCGCGTGGAGCGCACGCTGCGCCTCGCCGACCAGACGGTCCGCTCGGTCGCCGGCCAGCGCATGCTGGTCCTGCGCGACGGCGTCCTGCCGGTCCTCGACGGCGCGACCGCCCTCGGCGGCGCGAGCACCGGCGACGCCGAGCACGCCGTGATCGTCCGCGGGCAGGACCGCCGCCTGGCGCTCGCCGTCACGCACCTCGTGGGCCAGCGCGAGCTGGTCACCCGGCCCCTCCCGGCCGACGTCGCCGACCGCGCTGCGGTCTCCGGCGGCGCCGTGCTGTCGGACGGCCGCATCGCACTCATCGTCGACTGCGACGCGGTCGACTCCTCCGGCGCCGACCGGGCGCCTCGTATCGCCGCCTGAGAGCTGGACTAGAAAGGAACACCCCCTGATGAGCCCCATGCCGTTCACCACCTTCCAGCTCGACGCGCTGCGCGAGCTGGCCAACATCGGCTCCGGCACCGCCGGGACCGCCCTATCGCAGATGCTCGGCCGCTCGGTCGACATCTCCGTGCCCAACGCCTTCGTGCTCCCGCTGGCAGAGGCCGTCGACGCCGTCGGCGCCGCTGAGGAGGACGTGACCGGCGTGGTCATCCCGCTCCAGGGCGAGCTCGACGCGGTCGTGCTGCTGGTCTTCCCGGTCGCCGACGCCGCCACCCTGTGCGGCCTGCTCGGCGTCGAGGCCGGCACCGACGTCGGCCTGTCCGCGCTGAGCGAGATCGGCAACATCCTCGGCGCCTCGTACGTCGGCGCGATCGCCGCGATGACGGGGCTCGACCTCGACCTCACGCCGCCGCAGACGGTCACCGACATGCTCGCCGCCATCGTCTCGACGGTGCTGGCCAGCCGGGCGGCCGAGACCGACACCGCCATGATCCTCGACTCCGAGCTGCAGGTCGAGGGCGAGGCGTGCTCGCTGGGCTTCATGCTGCTCCCGGCCGCCGGCGAGGTGCAGGAGATGCTGAAGCGGATGGGCGTGGACGCATGACGACCCTCACCGAGATCGCCGTCCGCATGGGCGAGATCGCGGTGTCGAAGTCGCCCGGCGACCTGCTCGTGTCCCTCGGCCTGGGCTCGTGCATCGGCCTGGCGCTCGTCGACCAGCGGCGCGGCATCGCCGGGCTCGCGCACATCATGCTGCCCGAGGCCATCGGCGACGGCGGCCCGGCCGGCAAGTTCGCCGACCTGGCCGTGCCCGAGCTCGTGGCGCGGACCGTCGCCCTGGGCACCGCGCGCACGTCGCTGAAGGCCGTGCTCGTGGGCGGGGCGCAGATGTTCGCCCTCGGCGGCGGCAACTCGCTCGACATCGGCGTGCGCAACGAGGCCGCGGTCCGCGGCATGCTCGCCGCCGAGCGCATCCCCGTCATCGCCGCCGCCACGCGCGGCAACAAGGGCCGGACCGTCAGGGTGTGGCCGGGCGGCGCCATCATGGCCAAGGAGGCCGGCGGCGCCGAGACCGAGCTGCTCGCCGGAGATCGTCGGTGAGCGGAGAGTCGCTCTCCCCCGAGCAGATCGCTGCTCTCGTCGAGGCCGCCAAGAACGGTGAGCTGCAGGACGACGCGCCCGCTGCCACGCAGCGGCGCTCGCCGCGCCTGCGCACCGTCAACTTCGCGCGTCCGACGAAGTTCACGAGCGATCAGGAGCGGCGGCTGAGCCGCTCGCTCGAGAGCTTCTGCCGCACCGCGTCCACGCGCCTGTCGGCCGAGCTGCGCGTGCCGATCGAGCTCGAGGTCATCGCCTCGACCCAGCTCACGTGGTCGGCCGCGCAGGGCCAGCTGCCGGGCAACTCGGTGTGCGCGGTCATCGACGCGTACCCGATCGACACCCGCCTGCTCATGAGCGCCGAGCTGCCGTTCGTGCTCTGCGCGCTCGAGGCGCTGCTCGGCGCGTCGCCGGACCAGGCGCCCAAGGACCGCCGCCTCACCGAGATCGACTGGGCCCTGTCGCGCCGGCTGTTCGGCACGATGCTCGGTCAGCTGTCGATGATCTGGAAGGACGCGGCCGACGTCGAGCTGTCGCTCGCCAGCCTCGAGGGCAGCACCGAGAACGCCCACGTCGCGCCGTTCAGCGAGCCGACGCTGTCGCTGACGGTCGAGGCGCGCATCGCGCGCACGTCGTCGACGCTGTCGCTGCTGATCCCGTACTGCGCGATCGCTCCGGTCGCGGCCGCCTTCTCCCAGCGCGACGGCGCCGGCATCGTCGCCGACAACGAGGAGGCCGCCGACGCCCTCGACTCCGCCCTGCGCGGCGTCGAGATCACGATGCGCGCCGAGGTCGCCGACACGCACATGAGCGTCGAGGAGGTCCTCGCGCTGCGGCCCGGCGACGTCATCATCCTGAACCGCCAGGTCGCCAACGGCGTCACCGTCTACGCCGACCAGGTGCCCGTGCACCACGCCCGTCCCGGCCGCAGCGGCAGCAAGCGCGCGGTCCAGATCACCGGCCCCGCGGAGGAGCGGCGATGAACGTCGAGGACGCCCTCAACAAGCTCGGCGAATCGACCTCGGAGGCCGTCGCCGGCGTCATGCAGATGTACGCGGGCGACGCCGCCCAGCCGGGTCCCGTCGCCATCGTCGGCGGCGGCAGCGACCCGCTCGGCGCGCTGCCCGTGCCCGCGGTCACCGCGAGCGTCTCCTACGTGGACGGCGTGACCGGCGGCAACGTGTTCGTCATGCCGCTCAAGGGCGCGCGCGCCATGGCCGCGGCGATGATGGGCGAGGCCCCGCCCGAGGACGACGCGACCGAGCTCACCGAGCTCGAGCTCTCCGCCGCCGGCGAGGCCATGAACCAGATGATGGCCGCGGCCGCGAACGCGACCGCCGCGGTGCTCGGCACCGAGGTCGAGATCGGCGTGCCCGACGTGCGCGTGCTCGACTCGCTGGCCGGCGCGCTCGAGGGCCACAAGGACGCCGCGCACATCACGAGCGCCGTCTTCACCGTCTTCGGGCAGCCCTGCCGCCTGGTCCAGCTCGTGCCGAACGCGTTCGTCATGCGCATGACCAAGGCGCTCGACGAGCTCGGCGCGGAGTACCTGGGCGACCAGGTTCCGTCGATCTCGGGCGAGTCGCTCGGCCTCGACGAGTCCCTGCGCGGCGTCGCGGTCCGCGTGTGGGCCGAGCTCGGCCGCCGGCAGATGCCGATCGGCAGCCTGGTCGGCACCCCGGCCGGCGCGGTCGTCGAGCTCGACCGGCAGGCCGACGAGCCCGTCGATCTATACGTCAACGGCATGCGGTTCGCGACCGCGCGCCTCGTCGTCTCCGACGATGGCGAGTGGGGCGTGCGGATCGAGAGCCTGGTCGGAGAGGAGCCGGTCGCCTCCCACTGACCGCGCTCAAGTACGGCGCCGGCCGGGTCGATCACCTGATCGAGCGGGCGCGCCGACGTCGGAATGCCCCTACCCCAGAAGAAGCTAGGAAGGAAGAATCGATATGGCACGCGTTCTCGTCGTGGATGACGCTGCGTTCATGCGGAAGATGGTCAGCGACGCCCTCGCCAAGGGCGGCCACGAGGTCGTCGGCGAGGCCGGCAACGGCGTTGAGGCGCTCGCGCAGTTCCAGGCGCTCAAACCGGACCTGATGACGCTCGACATCACCATGCCGGAGAAGGACGGCCTCGCCGCCCTGGCCGACATCATGGCCGCCGATCCGTCCGCGAAGGTGGCCATGTGCTCGGCCCTGGGCCAGGAGTCGAAGGTGCTCGAGGCGATCAAGCTCGGCGCCAAGGACTTCGTCGTCAAGCCGTTCCAGCCCGACCGCGTCATCGAGGCCGTCGGCAAGGCGCTCGCGTAACGCGACGCGAACTCGGGCACTAAGCAGCCATGGCCCGCATCCTCGTCGTCGACGACGCCGCCTTCATGCGCAAGATGGTCAGCGATGCGCTGGCCAAGGGCGGCCACGAGGTGGTCGGCGAGGCCGGCAACGGCGTCGAGGCGCTCGCGCAGTTCCAGGCGCTGAAGCCCGACCTCGTCACGCTCGACATCACGATGCCGGAGAAGGACGGGCTCGCGGCCCTGGCGGAGATCATGGCCGCGGACCCGTCCGCGAAGGTCGTCATGTGCTCGGCGCTCGGCCAGGAGTCGAAGGTGCTCGAGGCGATCAAGCTCGGCGCCAAGGACTTCGTGGTCAAGCCGTTCCAGCCGGACCGCGTCATCGACGCGGTCGGCAAGGCCCTCGGCTAGCGCCCGAGACTTCCCAGCCGTACCGCGACCCCGTCCGGAGCTCCTCCGGGCGGGGCCGCAGCCGTTCCGCGAGCGCCTTCGCGTTCGATCGCGAACGAAGAGGCATTTTGTATCCCAGTTCCCTCAACCTCTCCTCCCAGCGGCCGATGACCTGAATGCCGGTGCCCTGCCGGCGCTCCTGAGTTTCCAACCCCCTTTTCGGAGGACGAGAATGTCCCGCTTCAACAACCTGCGACTGGCGTACCGCCTGGGCATCGCGTTCGGCGCGCTGATCCTGGCGCTCGTCGCCATCGGCGCGATCGCCGTGTCGAATCTCGGCGCGCTCAACCGGAGCGCGAACGAGCTGGGCGACCACGACGTGGTCGCACTCGACCACGTGCTCGGCATCGAGCAGCGCATCGAGCGCAACGCCTACCTCACCGCGGCCCACCTCTACATCTACGACGGCGACGTCAAGGCTCAGGATGCGGTCGAGAAGGAGATGACCGCGCTGCGTAACGCGAACGTCGTCGACATGGCGGCCGCGCGCAAGGCGTCGGACGACGCGGCCAGCGTGCCGCTCCTCGACCGCTACGAGGCGGCCCGCCGGAGGTACGCCGCGGCCTACACGGAGGCCCTCAAGCGCTCCCGCCAGGAGTCGGTCGACCAGGTCGAGGAGCGCGACGGCTCGCGCGACTACTTCCACTCGACCGTCGTCCCGGCCCAGGAGGCCGCCACGAAGGCCGGTGACCAGCTTGCCGCCGAGCTCACGCGGCAGGTCGACGCCACCAAGACGGAGTCCGACGCGGTTGCGGCGAGCGGCAAGCGCACGATCCTCGTCAGCGCCCTCATCGCCATGCTCGTGGCCATCGGCCTCGCGTTCCTCATCGTCCGCTCCATCGTGAAGCCGCTGAGCGTCGTCGTCGAGCGCATGGCGATGCTGCGCGACCACTGCATCAGCGGTCTGACGAACGCCATCAAGGCGATGGCGACCGGCGACCTAACGCACGCTGTCGAGCCGAAGACCCCGCCGATCGAGAACCCGGCCGGCGACGAGGTCGGTGACGTGGCTCGTGCGTTCAACGACATCCGGGCCCGGACCGTCGCGTCAGTCGAGGGCTACAACATGACCCGCGACCAGCTCGGCGAGCTCGTCGGCAACGTGTCTTCGTCGGCGCAGTCGCTGTCGGCGGCGTCGCAGCAGATGGCGACGACGTCCGAGGAGGCCGGTCGGGCCGTGGGCGAGATCGCGTCGGCGGTGGGCGAGGTCGCCCAGGGTGCCGAGCGTCAGGTCCGCGCGGTGGAGCAGGCCAAGCTCGCGACCGAGGAGGTCGCGTCGGCCAGCGGCGTCAGCGCCCAGAACGCGCAGGAGACCGCCGAGGCGGCCGTCAGCGCCGGCCAGGTGGCCGAGCAGGGCGCCCAGGCCGTGGCCAAGGCCTCCGAGGCGATGGGCGCGGTGCGGGACAACTCGGTCCACGCGACCGCGGCGATCCGTGAGCTGGGCGCCAAGTCCGAGCAGATCGAGGGGATCGTGGCCACGATCACGGGCATCGCGGAGCAGACCAACCTGCTGGCGCTGAACGCCGCCATCGAGGCGGCCCGGGCGGGCGAGCAGGGTCGCGGCTTCGCCGTGGTGGCCGAGGAGGTCCGCAAGCTGGCCGAGGAGTCGCAGTCGGCGGCGGCCTCGATCGCGGGCCTGATCGCCGAGATCCAGGGCGAGACCGCCCGCGCGGTGGAGGTCGTCGAGTCCGGCGCGCGCCAGACCGAGGACGGCGTGGCCACCGTCGAGGAGGCCCGTGACGCGTTCCTCGCGCTGGGCGGCTCGGTGCAGGACATGAACAGCCGCGTGGACCAGATCGCCGCTGCGATCCAGCAGATCTCGTCCAGCAGCCAGCAGGTGCAGGCCGACATGGCCGAGGTGGCCGCCGTGGCCGAGCAGTCCTCGGCGTCCAGCCAGCAGGTCTCGGCCTCGACGCAGCAGACCAGCGCCTCGACGCAGCAGATCGCCGCGTCGGCGCAGGAGCTGGCCCGCACCGCCGAGGAGCTCGAGAAGCTCGTCGGCGCGTTCACCCTCGCCTAGCACGACTCGGCGGCGCCTCGCGCCGCACCCAGGCAGACACGGCGGCCGCCCCCTCGGGGGCGGCCGCCGCCGTTTGTAGGGGAGGCTGGGCGTCCAGGTTCCTGCGTGCTGCCTCAATCGCGGTGAGCGGCGGTCGATGACCCTGCCACGGCGCCGCCGTGGGCGCCCGGATCGATCTGGTGGCGCGGTTCGAGCCGGCGTTCTCGCTAGCGACGCGACGGCCGCCTTGGGGCGGCCGTCCTCGCTTCCGGGTGGGGTCTCGGGCAGACCCCGAACTCGTGGCGCAGCGCGTCGGCGACCGGGCCGCCCGGCCGGGAGCGCTTGTGGTCGTCGACGAAGACGTCGACCTGCTCGTCCCAGAAGGCGACCAGGCCGGCGATCGCGACCGCGTCGGGAGCGGCTGCTCGTAGCTCCAGGCGAGGTCGTCGCGGCGCCGGCCGCCGATCTCGGCCGACCAGTAGGACGCGTGGCCCTTGTAGGGGCAGTAGCTGCGCGTCGCGGTGGCCTGGAGCTCGGCGCCGACGTCGTCGCGGGGGACGTAGAAGCGGGTCGGCAGGCTGGTCTCGAACAGCATGCGCGCCGCCGTGGTCTCCGCGAGCGGCTCGCCGTCGAGCTCGATGCGGACCGGCCGTGCAGTGCGCCGGACGTCGACGCGGTGGAACGGATCGCGCGGATGGCCGGCGACGGGGTCGTCCTCCTCGAGCCACGCGTCGAACGCCCCGAAGTCGAGCGCGACGTAGCCGGCGAGGTCGTCGTCGTCCAGCCGGAAGCCCGCGGCCTCGCGGCCGGCGATGGTGAGCGGCTCGCCGGGCGCGGTGTGGAGCGCGAAGGGAATGCCGGGGTGCAGGACGCGGCGCGCGTCGCCGTCGTTGTCCGTGGCCGTGGCCCTCGTCACGTCGGCTGCGATGTCGTCGCGGGGAACGGCGTAGGAGGGGACGACGCGCCGCGGCTCCCAGAGCAGCACGGCGTTCGTGCTGTCCACGACAGTGTCGTGGCCCAGCGTCGCCCGCACGCGCCGCTCGATCGGCTCGTAGCGGAGCTCGGTGCGGGCGCGGGCGAGTATGTCCTGCATGCGGGTGCTCATGGCTGGGCCGACTTTAGGCCGCACGCGTCGTCGCTAGCCTCGTCTCACATGAGTGTCGTCGCCCGGTCGCTGTTCGCCTTCGACAACTCCTTCGTGCGCGAGCTCGAGGGGCTCTACGTGCCGTGGCAGGGAGCCGCGGTGCCGGCGCCGCGGCTGCTGGCGCTCAACGAGGAGCTCGCGCTCGAGCTCGGCGTCGACTCCGAGGCGCTCCGGGCGGACAGCGCGGTCGACCTCCTCGCCGGCACTGCCGCTCCGGAGGGCGCGACGCCGGTCGCCCAGGCCTACGCCGGGCACCAGTTCGGCTCGTACTCGCCGCGCCTCGGCGACGGGCGGGCGCTGCTGCTCGGCGAGCTCATCGACACGCACGGGCGCCGTCGCGATCTCCACCTGAAGGGCTCGGGGCGGACGCCGTTCGCGCGCGGCGGCGACGGCAAGGCTGTCGTCGGGCCGATGCTGCGCGAGTACGTGATCGGCGAGGCGATGCACGCCCTCGGGATCCCGACCTCGCGGGCGCTCGCCGTCGTGGCGACGGGCGAGGACGTCTACCGCGAGGCCGTCCTGCCCGGGGCCGTGCTGGCGCGGGTCGCGGCCAGCCACATCCGCGTCGGGACGTTCCAGTATGCCGCCATGAACGGCGGCCCGCCGCTGGTGCGCCGGCTCGCGGACTACGCGATCGAGCGCCACCATCCCGACGCGGCCGGGGCCGACAACCCGTATCTCGCCCTCTACGAGCGCGTGATCGACACGCAGGCGTCGCTCGTCGCGCAGTGGATGCTGGTCGGGTTCATCCACGGCGTGATGAACACCGACAACATGGCGATCTCCGGCGAGACGATCGACTACGGGCCGTGCGCGTTCATGGACGCGTTCGACCCCGCGACGGTGTTCAGCTCGATCGACCACGGCGGGCGCTACGCGTACGGCAACCAGCCACTTGTTGCGCCGTGGAACCTCGCGCGGCTCGCGGAGTCGCTGCTTCCGCTCATCGACGACGACGCCGACAGGGCGGTCGCGGCGGCGAGCGACGCGCTGCAGACCTTCCCCGAGCGCTTCGCCCGCTCCTGGCGGGCCGGGATGCGCGCCAAGCTCGGACTGACCGAGGCCGACGAGGTCGCCGACGCGCTGATCGACGACCTCCTCACGCTGCTCCAGCAGCAGTCCGTCGATTACACCTCGACCTTCCGGGCGCTGTCCTTCTGGCTGCGTGGCGACGCGGGCCGCGCACACGCGCTGTTCAGCGAGCCGCCCGCTTTCGAGGCGTGGGCGTGGCGCTGGCGCGAGCAGGTCGCCCACGAAGGCTCCGACCCGGAGCACGTCGCATCCGCGATGGACCGCGTCAACCCGGCGTACATCCCCCGCAACCACCTCGTCGAAGAGGCGCTCGCGGCCGCGACCGCCGGCGACCTTGAGCCGTTCGAGCGCCTGGTCGACGTCGTGGCCCAGCCGTACGACGAGCGACCCGGCCTGGAGTCGTACGCCGCCCCGGCCCCCGCGAGCTGGGGGGCGTACCGAACGTTCTGCGGTACGTAGCCGCTCGGTTCGGACCCCGGTGTGCTCGCGGCGGTGACCGGCCGGCGGCGCCCGAACGGGCGGGACGGCGTCTACCCCGCGACGTAGGCCTCGAGGCCCAGCCGCGCGACTCGGGCCGGTCCCTCCAGCGCGTCGATCGCCGTGATCCGGCCGTCGACGACCGTGAAGGCGAGCACCGCGACGGGCACCCCGGCCTCGGTGGCGACGAAGCCGGCCGCGCCGTCGACGATGGCCGGGTGCGCCACGCGTCCGGTCGCGCCGAACCGCGCGCGGCTCGCCACCGCCCGAGCGCCCTTGAGGAGCCGCACGGCGCCGCCGCCGTCGTCCGCGCGCAGGACGACGTCCGGGTCCAGGACGGCCAGCAGACGCTCGAAGTCGCCGCTGCGGGCGGCGGCCAGGAACGCGTCGACGACCTGCCGGTCCGCGCTGGGCGCGTCGCGATCCGCACCCTGGACGTGGCGCCGCGCCCGCGACGCGAGCTGCCGCGCCGCGGCCGGCGACCGGTCGACGATCAGCGCGATGTCCTCGAACGGCACCGCGAAGACGTCGTGGAGCACGAACGCCAGGCGCTCGGCGGGTTGCAGCGTCTCGAGCACGACGAGCAGCGCGGCGCCGACGGCGTCGGCGGCCAGCGCCTCGCCCTCCGGGTCCGGCGCGGTGTCGTCCGCCCGCGTGACGATCGGGTCCGGCAGCCGGCCGGCCTCGAGCGCCTCCTCTCGGCGGCGCTTGCGCGCATCGAGCATCGAGAGGCACACGCGGGAGACGACCGTCGTCAGCCACCCGCCGATGTTCTCCACCTCGCTGGTGTCGGCGCGGTCGATGCGGATCCACGCCTCTTGGAGCGCGTCGTCGGCCTCGGTCCGCGAGCCGAGGATCCGGGTGGCCACGGCGTGCAGGTGAGGGCGGTACGCCTCGAATGCGTCCATCTGTCACATCCTCGCGATCCGGTTGGTCAAGGGCCTGACCGACCTCAACCAACCGATGTGACAGGGAGCCGAGAGCCCATGTTGATGACCGCCCGCATGACCAACCCCGCCTTCGCCGTCGACGGAGCGATGGACGCGCTCAACGCGGTCGCGAAGACGATCACCCGGGCGCGCGTGCCGATCAGCCGCGAGCTCGTGCACCTGCGCGCCAGTCAGATCAACGGCTGCAGCGTCTGCGTCGACATGCACGCGAAGGCGGCGCGCCGATCCGGCGAGAGCGAGGAGCGCGTGTTCGCCGTCGCGGCCTGGC
>Ga0126313_10001282_pt1 | contig 13137 bp, 12 predicted proteins | sample Plot105A_FD_89954 | JGI IMG/M metagenome (GOLD analysis project Ga0126313, IMG submission 89954) | Serpentine soil microbial communities from UC McLaughlin Reserve, CA, USA - Plot105A | ecosystem: Environmental > Terrestrial > Soil > Grasslands | place: USA: UC McLaughlin Reserve, Lake County...
GCCAACCCTCGTCATCGGACGAACAGCGGAGGGCGATTAGGGGCGTATTGTGTATGCCACAACAGGGTGGCGATCTCGCCCCGGTGCGCGCCGTTCTCGCTCTCGGCGGGCTGGAGCTGTACGGTCCCCACGATGTGGCCTTTTCGCTCCGCGAGGAACAGAATTACCCCGTCTCGCGGGACCCCCGCCCACCAGTCGCGGGCAGCGTCCACAGCCAGGGGCGCGAGGAAGCCGAGCGACGCGCCCTGGGCGACGCAGGAGACCAGCAGCGCTGTCAGCTCGTCGAGCTCATTGGACGAAAGCCGATTCACGCGCCGGATTGACAGCACCGGTTGTGGGGGTGCGCTATCGACGCCCACCACTCGCGTCATCACCGTGGCTATCCGTCACGCGGGCGCAGACGGAGCAGAAACCGAAGACCGCCAGGTGATCGATAGCCGGCGTAAAGCCGTAGCGGGCGCGGATGCCGTCCCGCAACGGATCGACTAATGCGTCGTCCAACTCGAGGATCGCGCCGCAGCGGTGGCAGATCAAGTGATGATGCAAAGCGTCGATCAGTTCGAACTGCCGGGCCCCGCCGCCGAGATCAGTCATGCTGACCAGACCCAGATCGCGGAACAGCTCCAGCGTGCGGTAGACCGTCGAGCGGTTGACCCCCGGCAGGAGTGGCTCGACGCGGGCGAAGACTTCGTCGGCGGCGAGATGCTCACCCGGTCTGAGCGCCCCTAGGATGACCAGCCGTTGCGGCGTGACGCGCTGCCCGACGCGGCGCAAACGGTCGGCCAAACCACGCGTGCCGGTCGATTCTTCCGTACCGTTCATGCCATTTCGTTCGAGGTTCATCGGCATCCCATCGCGGTTGTGTAGACGACAATATCAGGAGCGAACAAATCTCGCGATCTCACGGCATGCCGCACGCCGCGTCTCTTGACTGAGAGCCGCAACCCTAATAGTATCTCCAGGCACGGTTATGCGAATGTTCGCACCTGCATAGATTTGAAACGATTATGCCGTGCTCTGTGCGGCACGTCGCCCAGCCGAACTCGGAGGAAATCGACTGACATGACCGACCCGGGGATTTTGTCACTTGCCGGCTTGGGTATTGCACTCGGTCTACGTCACGGAATCGACTGGGATCACCTCGCCGCGATCACCGACATTACCAGCGCCAACGTATCAACCGGTGAAACCACACGGGAGCATGCTAATGCTCTGCCTTCGCTCGCTCGAGCCGCGGCGTCGGCGCCCCAGGCAGGAACGCTCGCGATTGCCGCGGCGCCTGGGCTGGGTGAGATGCGTGTAGCACGTGTCCATGACGGCAGGATGGCACGAGTTAACACGCCGCGGCTGCGGCGGCCGGAGGCATGGCACGGCTTCTTCCTAGCTACGATGTATGCCCTTGGTCATGCCTTGCTGGTGGTTGCCCTCGGCCTCCTCGCGATCTGGTTCGGAACACTGCTGCCCCATTGGATCGACCCGCTAATGGGCCGGATTGTCGGGCTCACGCTGCTCTTCCTCGGGGTCTGGATCATCTACTCGCTGGTGCGGTACGGTCGCGACTTCCGCCTGCAGAGCCGCTGGATGGTGCTCATCGCCCTGGCGCGCAACGGTTTGGGGCGGCTGCGCAGCCGCATCACCGGCGAGCCCAGGGCCCACCATCACGAGATCACCCAATACGGTCCGGGAACGGCCTTCGGTATCGGCGTCCTGCACGGCATCGGCGCCGAGACGGGATCTCAGGCGCTCCTCCTCGCCGGTGCGGTCGGGGCCACGGCCCAGGCCACCGGAACTGCTCTGCTCCTCTTCTTTGCCCTTGGGTTGCTCATGTCCAACTCCCTGATCGCGGCCTTCTCCGCGTTTGGCTTCGTCTCGTCGAGCGCCCGGCGCACGGTGTATCTCGCCTTCGGCATCTTCGCCGCGGTCTTCAGCCTGATCGTCGGGTTCCTCTTCGTGACCGGTCAGGAATCGGCGCTACCGGACTTGGAGGTCCTCCTCAACCGGCTCTTCTGATGATCGGTGCTGGTGAGTGAAGTCTGCACCGTCTGTGCCATCTTCGAGCGCAAGGAAGGCCGCTTGCGCGTCGACCAGATCTTCGACTTCGCTCCGCGTCCGGCGGTCTTCACCTCTTCTCTCTGACTCCTGCTCGGCGATACTACGGGTCAGATCCATCGGGACTCGCAGAGCGGGAGGGATTCGACGCGATGCCGCAGACCCATTACCTCGACAAGAACGCCATCGTCTATCGTTGGGACCGTGACGCGCCAGTCGCGCTGACGGTCGACCCAGGCGACACCGTCGTCTTCGAGACGCCGGAGATCACCCGCGGCCAGATCGGCTCCAACTCGACAGCCGACGCGCTCCTCAATCTCGACTTCGAACTGATCCATCAGATCAGCGGTCCAGTCGCCATCCGCGGCGCCGAACCTGGCGACACGTTGGTCGTCGACATCATCGAGGTGAAGCCGAAAGGTTGGGGCTACTCGTTCGTCCTGCCCGGATTCAACCTCCTCAAGGACGACCCTGCGTTCCAGACGCCGTTTCTGATGCACTGGGATCTCACCGGTGGGGGTAAGGCGGAGTTCAAACCGGGCATTGTCGTTCCCTTCGAGCCATTCTGTGGGGTCATGGGACTGGCGCCTGGGGAACCTGGCCCACACAGCACGGTGCCACCGCGCCGGGTCGGGGGCAATCTCGACATCCGGCAACTCGTCGCCGGCACGACGCTCTTCCTGCCGGTCGAGGCTCCCGGCGGGCTCTTTTCCTGCGGCGACTGCCACGCCACCCAGGGCGACGGAGAGGTCTGTGGCACCGGCATCGAGATGGAAGCCCTCGTCACCCTCCGCTTCGATCTACGCAAGGGCGAGAACCTGCCCGAGCTGCGCTATCAAATGCGCGGCGCCATGACCGCATCCTGGAACACGGCCGGCTGGTACTGCACAACAGGGCACGGGCCGGACCTGTGGATCGATACCCAGAACGCCGTCCGCTACATGATCGACTGGCTGAAGCAGGAGCACGGGCTGAACGACCACGAGGCGCTCATCCTCTGCTCGGTGGCGATGGACCTCAAGATCAGCGAGACGGTCGACGCCCCGAACTGGCTCGTCTCGGCCTGCATGCCGCTCGGGATCTTTGCGGGGTGATGGGCTCTCAGCTCTCAGTCGTACGATAGTTGCTGATAGCTGATCGCGAGCGGCTGATAGCTCGTTTTGACCGACTTCCCGACTTCTCGACTCAATCCTGGAGGATCGATGGCGAATCAACAGCAGATGACCGGTAATCCGCTTGACCAACTCAGTGAGGCGCGAGAGGTTTTCCTCGAGGTGCTCCGTAACGTGAGGCCTGAGCAGATGAGCCTCCCCACACCAGACGACGAGTGGGACGTGCGGGCGCTGATCAACCACGTCGTACAGGGGAATCTCTGGGCCGCGGAGAATGTGAAAACCGGCAGCACCCCGCGGCCGAGCGGCGACATCATCGGAGATCGCGATCCGGTGGACGCATACACCGCATCGGCGGACGCGATGATGGCCTCATTTGAGGAGCCAGGCGCATTGGGACGGATGGTGACGATGCCGTTTGGGGAGATGCCCGCCGCCGGGCTTGCCGGCTTCCGTTTCGTCGATCTCATCGTTCACGCCTGGGATCTAGCAAAGGCCACCGGCCAGGATACCAACCTTGCCCCCGACCTCTTCGAAGCGGCGCTCACCATGTCCCGGCAGCGCATGATCGGTATGGACCGCGCCAACATGCCCTTCAAGGACGAGGTGCCCGTTCCTGCCGATGCTCCTGCCGCCGATCGATTGGCGGGATTCCTCGGTCGGCGAATGTAGAGCGAGGGGGAGCCGGCTGCGCCTCAGGGGGTGGCGGGTTCCCCGCCTCAGGGGGTGGCGCCTGCGGCTCAGGGGGGATGACAGAAGAGGGCAGGGTTTCTTCTCGACTGCTCGCCTCCTCGACTACCCTCGTCCTTGCCGACCTTGCCGACCTTGCCGACCTTGCCGTCTAGACGGCTCCCGTCACGACACCCAGTACCAGAGCGCGAACTGGGCGGTGAGCAGTACCAGCAGCGTGACCGAGATGATGTACCAGGGAATGCGAATCACCGCTGGCTGGATAAGCTTGCCCAGCACGATGAAGAATGGGAAGAGGACGAGCACGAAGCGGGGCATGCTCATCAGGGCGTGGACTTCGGACGGTTGCAGCAAGGGGATCAGCAGCCCTGGCAGCGCCCAGGCCGTCAGGTAGAACGGCAGCACCTTTAACCCGACGAGCGCCAGGACGAGAAAGAGCACTGTCACCACCAGCTCCAGGACATCGCTGTTCGCGACGTCGTTGCGCCATTCCATGCTGGTGAGCGTCGCCCAGGTCGGGTGCTGCCAGAGGTTGGTCCACCAAGTCCAGGAGATGCCGTCCGGTTCCCCTCCCAGGGTGTGGCAGGTCGCCACGGCGCAGCGCAACGTCTCCCACGGTGCGGCGGAGTAGCGATTCCACTGCTCCTGCACGTCGATGAAGGCATTCCAGTTCCCCTGGTCGCGATACAGGATCCCCGCGAAGATGGCCGGGCCGAGCGCGGGGAAGAACGCCGGGATGATCCCCGGCCAGTAGCTATGCCAATCGCGGCGGTGCCGGTCCCAGAGCAGCGCCAGAAAAGGAAGGACGAGGAAGACGCCACCAGAACGGCTGAGCGCCGCGCCGATGCTTACCAACCCCGCCAGCCAGAGCATATCGCGCCGCCAGAGATAGAGCGCGCTGACGGTGAGGAGGAGAAACAGCGACTCCGTGTAGACCGCGGAGAAGAAGAGCGCCGTCGGGAAGAGCGCCAGCACCCAGATGGCGCGCCGGGCGGTGGCAATGTCACCGTAGTCGAGGCTGATGAGCCGGTACAGGACCAGCAATGCGCCAAGGAAGGCGAAGTTGGCGACCAGGTAGCCAACGCTGTCGACGGTCCAGCCAGTGACGATGTTTCCGCCGCGCATGGTCCCGGGTAGGAGCGGCCAGAACGCGGCTTTCGCGCTCTGCGTCCCTCCGGCATACCCCTCGAGGGCGATCAGCCGGTACCAGAGACCGTCCCAGTTCCGCAGCGGCTCCACGATCCAGTGTGCGAGCCCGGTGAGAGGCGGAGGCATCTCGCCGTAGGGCGGGGATGGTGGGTCATTAGGGATGCCAAAGCGGAGCGCATAGGTCGCCGGGATCTGTACCAGCAACCAGTGGATGATCCAGACGCGAACCGGAAAAGCCCACCACTCGGCGCTGTCGCCGCGGCGGGTTCTGCCGTTCTGCCCGCTCGCGCGCCTGGGCGCCCCATTCGTCATGGATAACAGGATAGGTGGCGACGCCTATGCACCGCTACCCGAGACGAGGGCAATAGGGTGCTAGAGTGACAACACCCCCGTTCACGCTGCCCGTGAGCGGGCGGCCGCGTATTGCGGCAAGATCTCTCGTTCCGCGAAGCGGATAAACCCTTCCTGGTCCGGTCCGACCTGGTGGACGTAGACGTGGTCGAACCCGGCCTGTGCGTACTCGTCGATCTTGGCGAGGTACTTGCTAGCATCCGGGCCGACGACGACGCTCTCGGCGATCTTCTCCGGGGTGACGAGCTGGACCGCCTGTTGGAAGTGGGCGGGAGTGGGCAGCTCCTGACCGAGTTCGCCGGGGAGCCCGGCGTTCGGCCAGATCTCGTGGGCGGTCTTGAGCGCGGTGGCCTCGTCCTCGTTCCAGCAGACTGTCATCTGTCCGTAGCGTGGTCCCTTTCCGCCAGCCCCTTCGAAAGCCTGGACGACCTTCTTGTCAGGCGAGGTGCTGATGAACCCGTCGCCGAGGCGTCCCGCCATTTCGGCCGCGGACGGCCCAGCGGCGGCGATCATCACCTCGACTGGCTCCTCCGGCAGGGTGTAGAGGCGGGCGTTCTCGACTGTGTAGAACCCGCCATGGTAGCTCTGGTTGCCGCCTTGCCAGAGGAGGCGCATGATCTCGATCGCTTCCTCCAGCATCTCCTGGCGCACATCCGTCTCTGACCAGCGCTCGCCGGTGATGTGCTCGTTCAGCGCTTCGCCGGTGCCCACGCCGAGGAAGAAACGGCCCGGCATCATCGCGGCCGAGGTGGCCGCCGCTTGGGCTATGATCGCGGGGTGGATGCGGACGGTAGGACAGGTCACCCCGGTACCGAGACGAAGATGCTCCGTCGCCGTTGCGATGCCGCCGATTACCGACCAGACGAAGGGGCTATGTCCCTGAGCATCGACCCAGGGATGGTAATGATCGGAGATCAGCGCGTAAGTAAACCCGGCCTCCTCCGCTAACCGGGCGTGCCGGACAATGTCGTTGGGCAGGTGCTCCTCACTGGAGATGGCGTACCCGATCTGGACGTCAGCCATTGGTCTCACTCCTCGTTCCCTTGGGTTCTGTTCAGACGATGCCGCGCTCGCTCGGCGCGATCCGGGCATTTGGGGACGAGGATGCGGATTTCGTGCCAGCCGGTGAAGTCTTGAGCCACTCCTACCGGAGATCGGCAGGACCGTCGCAGACGGCGGCGGCGCCTGCCTCTTGTAGCCTTCGCAACTTTCGCAACCTTTGCATCCTTCGGAAGACCCATGCGGTCAGAGTGCGAGTGACTTCCGGGCTTGACTCCCGGCCGTGGCCAGCTACTGAGGCTTTTTCGGAAACTTCCGGGCGATCTCGGTGAGCACCTCGAGATCCTGGCGAAAACCCGGCGCGTCGGTGCGCGGGGTGCGGCCGTTGCGCACGCAGTCGTCGAACTCCAGCAGTTCGCGCTTGAAGGCTTCCTCATAGGATGTCGTGAACCGGGTTACCTGCAACTCCTCGCCGTGCATGCGCTCGACGTCGACAAGCGTCGGCGCGTTTCGCAAGTACGGCGAGGGGAAGCGGATCAGCACGCGGCCGTCGGAGGCGTAGAAACCAAACGTCTCCCCATAGTTTTTGACATAAGGAAGCATGGTCCAGGTGTAGACGGCGCGGACGTCGTTCGGGTAGGCGAGGGTAGTCGTGAAGCTCGTACCGCCGGCCCAGAGGTTGGCGGAGAGGACGCATTCCGGCTGTCCGATCGCGCCGCGCAGGGCGTTGACATCGTGGATCGAGCTGACCAGGAGCAGGAAGTAGGAGGTCAGCACAGCGGGATCATCACTCCCAGTCGCTTCGCGTAGGAGGTCGCGCGGCTGGCTGGCCAGGATGTCTTTCTGGATGCTGTTGAACATCTCCGCGCCGTACCGCTCCTCCTGATGCGAGTGCGGCTCACCGCTGCGGACGATCGGGTGATGGGCGTGGTAGAGCGTGCCCTCCGGCTCTAGCGTCGTGGCCTCGACGTAGCGGAGATCGTGCAGTCGCTGCACGAGCTCAACCCCGCGCTGATAGCCGGGGTCGTACTGCTTCATCATCCCGACCATCAACGTCTTGCCGGCGCGCTCGGCTGTAGCGATGACGTCGTCAGTCTCCCGCAGGGTGTAGGCCAACGGCTTCTCGACGAGGACGTGCAGCCCGCGCTCGAGCGCTGCGATGGTCACCGGCCCGTGGTCGCCGCTAGAGAGGATCAAGACCACGTCGAGCGGCTCGTTCAGCAGCTCGTCGGCAGAGGCGAACAGGCGGTCCACGCCGTATTGTCGACCGACCTCCGCCAGCACGACCGGATCGACGTCACAGAGCGCGGCGATCTGGAAACGGTCGTCCAACTCGCGCAGGTAGGGCAGATGCATGATTTGGGCGATGGCGCCCACGCCGATGACCCCTGCCCGCAATCGTTCCATAGCGAAGCTCTCCTTATCTCTCATAAGCGATTAGATCGCGGACAGCATGTCACGCCAACGCGGTCCGCTCGAACAGATTCCTATTCTGCCGTGACTAGGATTCACAAGGCCAGAACCAGAGAGTCGTCGACTTACCCGACGGCGACGGCTCTCACTAATTCAAAGACCGGGCGGATCTCGCCAACCACGCGACCGTTGTGATTGCGCAACTGCGGCGAATGGCGTTCCAGGATGGCATCACCAGTTGGAACGTCAAGGACGCCGAGCTGCTCTAGGGTGGCGACGGTCACCGCGGCATGGGTGCGGAAGCTGCCATCCGTGACCCGGACGGCAATGCCCAAATCCCGCTCCGTCACGGCCAGGCAGATGAGCCCCTCGGCCCCGCTCTTGGCCGCGATGCGGCCATCGCTGAGTGCCATCAGGTCGGTGACGAGCTGACCGTGCCCGGCGACATTCTCCGGGTGAGCGATCATCGCTGCGCGCAACCGATCGAGCGCAGCGGCATGCTCGCGCCCGTTGCCGGCCGGCACCTGCTCTGGCGCGGCGAGCGCGGCGTAGGCGGTCGCAAACGCCCGCATCGGAGCCCCGAATGTGGGAAGGCTGCATCCGTCGGTGCCGGGGACGATCGTCTCCACGGGCACTCGCATTACCTCCGCCATGATGTCGAGAATGCGCTGCTGCAAAGGATGCTCCGGGTCGAGGTAATCGTGGTGGGAGAGCCCTTCGTGCACGATCGTTGCCAGCATCCCCGCGTGCTTGCCCGAGCAGTCGCAGTGCAGGGGTGAGCCCTCGATCTCGCCGAGAATCACCTGTGCCGCCTCGGCTTCTTGACCAGGAAACGCGCACCCACATTGCAAGCTGGCGGGCGACATCCCGATCTTGGCGAGCATGGTCGCCACCTGTCGCTGGTGCTCAGGCGAGCCTTCGTGAGAGGCGCAGCAGAGCGCCAGCTCGGCGGGGGTAAAGCCGAACGCGTCGGCCGCGCCGCTCTCGACGACCGGAATCGCCTGTAATGGCTTGGCGGACGAGCGGAAGAAGACGACGGTCTCGGGATCTCCGGCGGACGCGACGACCTCTCCAGTCGCGTCGACGGCGACGACCACGCCGTAATGGACACTCTCAGTGATCCCGCCTCGGGTCGTCTCCGCGATCGCTACCGGCATGCTCGACATTCCTTCATCTCGGTCCTGAGATTTCAACAAGGGCCAACTGCGAATCGAGGGCACGTTCCCAGTATTGTGCGGCAAGTATTGCCGGTGATAGCGGCCAGTGGCGACGACGCACTTGCGGTGATCGGAATGACTGTCGAGCGTCCTGGATTGCGGGCCGGCTTCATCCTGATCCAGAGCATTCCGGTTCAACAATCGTCGTCTCCGCGAACTCCGCTACGGGAAAGACGACCATGACGTGCAAGGTGCCTTCGGTGCAGCGGAACCCATGGACCACGCCAGCGGGAATGTAGAGGCTGATGCCCGAGCCAATCAGCTCAGTCTCTTCGCCAAGCGTCGCCTCGCCGGATCCCGAGAGAAAGGTGATGGCCTCTTCGACCGGGTGCGTGTGCAGCAGAACCCGGTCTCCTGGCTGAAGCCATTGCTGGGCGACGAAGAGCCCTTCCGCACCATCCCGTGCCGAAACCAGGTGCTGGGTCGGTAGCCCGCTGGGACTGGCCACGATTGGGACGGTTGTGTGGTCGATGCGACGCGGGTGATGGGTGACGGGTGATGGGGTTATAGGATGATAAGAAGGTGTCGCCCGCGGGCTTGGTCTGATCCGTGCTTCGTCTCCCATTACCAAGTCACCTCATCGCCCCGCCTCTCCATCGCCTTTCACCCGTCACCCTAGCACCCTACCACCCCGTCTCAGGTTACACTTGCGCGAGCTTTTCGCCGGGCGATGCGCCACGGCGTACTGGGGTGGAGGAACCGCGGAATGAGAGGTGCGACCGCTCGCGCCATGACACTAGTCGTAGTCCGCTAGTGACAATGGAACAGTACCTCTACCTCATCCCACTGCTGCCGCTTCTGGCCTTCGCTATCAACCTCCTCTTCGGGAGGTTCTTGCGCACCGCGGCGCACTGGATCGCTACCCCGGCGGTCTTCGCCTCGTTCCTGCTCTCGCTGTTGGTATTCCGCCAGATCAGCGCCACGGGCGAGCCGCTGCGGCAAGATCTCTACACCTGGATCCAATCCGGCAGCTTCCACATTGGGATCAATCTCTTCGTCGATCAGTTGACCGCAGTAATGCTGATCGTGGTCACCAGCGTCGGATTTCTGGTCCACGTCTATTCCAAGGGGTACATGGAGGGCGACCCGGGTTTTGCCCGCTTCTTCGCCTACCTTCCCTTCTTTGTCTTCTCGATGCTGATGCTGGTCCTGGCCGATAACTTCCTCCTCCTCTTCTTCTTCTGGGAGGGGGTCGGTCTGGCGTCGTACCTGCTGATCGGCTTCTGGTTCACCCGCCGCTCCGCCGCCGGCGCCGCGCAGAAAGCATTCATCGTCAACCGCATTGGCGACCTGGCCTTTGGGCTCGGGCTGATCTGGATCTTCTATCAATTCGGCACGCTCGATTTCAGCGAGGTCTTCGCCCAGATACCGGCTGCGCCAGTGGCAGTGGTCACCGGCATCGCCCTCCTCCTGTTCGGCGGCGCGGCCGGCAAGAGCGCGCAGTTCCCGCTGCATGTCTGGCTGCCGGATGCGATGGAGGGTCCCACCCCGGTCTCGGCGCTCATCCACGCCGCGACGATGGTCACCGCCGGCATCTACTTGATCGTCCGTACGCACGCGTTCTATGAATCCGCGCCGACCGCTATGCTGGTCGTCGCTCTCATCGGCGCCTTTACCTCGTTCATGGCGGCGACGATCGCCGTCGCCCAGAACGACATCAAGCGCGTCGTTGCCTACTCGACGCTGTCGCAGCTCGGCTACATGGCCATGGGCGCGGGTGTTGGCGCCTTCATCCCGGCCATCTTCCACCTTGTCACCCACGCCTTCTTCAAAGGCTGTCTCTTCCTGGGCGCCGGCAGCGTGATCCACGGCATGCACGAGGAGCAAAACATCCAGCGTATGGGCGGGCTCCGCCGCTGGATGCCGGTGACGTTCTGGACGTTCCTCGCTGCCTCGTTTGCCAACGCGGGCATGATCCCGTTTGCCGGGTTCTGGTCGAAAGACGAGATCATCCTCGGCGCCTGGGTCACGGACCAGATCCCGATCACGATCGGCCAGATCCTGGCCATCGTCGGACTGGTGACGGCCTTTTTAACCGCGTTCTACATGTTCCGGCTCGTCTTCCTCGTCTTTACCGGGGAGCCCCGGTTCGACCCCCACGAGATTCATCCGCACGAGTCACCGCCGTCGATGACGATCCCACTGGTGCTGCTGGCGATCCCGTCGGTGGCTCTTGGCTGGTTGATCGGCTGGCCGCCGGAAGGGGGGTCCATCCACGCCTTCCTGGAACCGGTGTTCCACGATGCCGGAGACACGGCCGAAGGGGACGAGGTCGCCTCGTTGTACATGCTGCAAGAAGAGGCAGCTCCAGCCGGTGAAGGTCAGGGAGAAGAGGGGCAAGGCGCTGGTGCGGCGACAGAAGAGCATCACGTCTCGCAGGAGACGACCATCGCCTTCGCGGTGGCCTCGACCGTCGCGGCGGTTGCGGGCATTGGGCTTGCCTTCCTGATCTACTCCCGCCGCACCGTGCCGGCTCCCGAAGAGCGCGCGTCTGCCGTCTATCTCTTCCTGCGCGACAAATGGCGGTGGGATGAGCTGTACAACGGGGCCATCGTGCGGCCGCTGGGCAATCTCGCCAACGCGCTCTGGCGTGTGGTCGACACCCGCATCATTGACGGCGCGGTCAACGGTGTCGGCTTCGGCATCGGCGCGGTCAGCCAGCGCTTGCGTCATGTCCAGACAGGACTGGTGACGAACTACGCGCTGGCCATCGCGCTCGGCATGGTGGTGCTGGTCGGCATCTATCTGGGGTTGTCGAGCACGCTGTTCCGGTAACGAGGGCGACTCGAAAGGACGCGAGTGGAGAGCTTTCCGTATCTCAGCGCGATGACTTTCCTCCCCATGCTGGGAGCGCTGGTGATCTTTTTCATCCCGCGCGTTACCCAGCAGGCGGCGCGCTTGATTGCGCTCCTCACCGCGCTCGGCTCGTTCCTGATCTCCGTCGTTGTCCTCGTTCGCTTCGATCCACAGGCGCCGTTTCAGACCGGCGCCCCCGTCCCCTTCCAGGAACGGATCAACTGGGGCCAGGAAGTCGGCGCATCCTATTTCCTCGGCATCGACGGCATCGCGGCATTACTGCTGGTGCTGACGACGCTGATTACCTTGATCTCCATCATCTGGTCGTGGGACACCGTCAACTCGCGGGTGCGCGAGTATTACATCGCGATCCTGCTCCTCGAGACCGGGATGCTGGGGGTCTTCGTCGCCCTCGACATGTTCCTCTTCTACATCTTTTGGGAACTGATGCTGATCCCGATGGCGCTGCTGATCGGGATCTGGGGCAGCACGAACCGGGTCTACGCCGCGGTAAAGTTCTTTCTCTACACGCTCTTTGGCTCGCTGCTGATGCTGGTCGGCATCGTCGCCACCTATTGGGCGTACTACCAGCAGACCGGCATCCTCACCCTCGACGTCTTGCAACTGGCGCAGGGTGAGTATGGCCGCACGTTCCAGATCCTGGTCTTCCTGACGTTTTTCATCGCCTTTGCGGTGAAGGTGCCCCTCTTCCCCTTCCACACCTGGCTGCCGGATGCCCACGTCGAGGCGCCGACGGCGGCGTCGGTGATCCTGGCGGCGGTCATGCTGAAGATGGGCGGCTACGGGTTCCTCCGCTTTAACCTGCCGCTCTTCCCAGAGGGCACCCGTTTCTGGCAACCGTGGGTGATCGCCCTGTCGGTGATCGCCATTCTCTACGGCGCGCTGGTGGCGCTCGTCCAACCCGACATGAAGAAGCTGATCGCCTACTCCTCGGTCAGCCACATGGCCTTCGTCACGTTGGGCATCTTCGTCCTCAACATCCAGGGTCTGGACGGGGCGATGATCGTCATGCTCGCCCATGGCTTCAACACCGGGGCCCTCTTCCTCCTCGTCGGTGTCATCTACGAGCGGGCGCACACCCGGCTGATCGCCAACTTCAGCGGTCTGGCGGCGGTGTTGCCGATGTGGTCAGGCTTCTTCGTCCTCTTCATGCTGGCATCGATCGGGTTACCGGGTCTCTCCGGGTTTCCCGGGGAGTTCCTGGTAGCGCTCGGCGCCTGGAATCTCAACCCCTGGGTGGCCGTGCCGACCTTCGCCGTCGTCATCTTCGCCGCCTGGTACATGATGTGGCTGACGCAGCGGGTGGTCTGGGGGCGACCGAAGGGAGTCATGCCCGATCC
>Ga0126313_10001283_pt1 | contig 13135 bp, 15 predicted proteins | sample Plot105A_FD_89954 | JGI IMG/M metagenome (GOLD analysis project Ga0126313, IMG submission 89954) | Serpentine soil microbial communities from UC McLaughlin Reserve, CA, USA - Plot105A | ecosystem: Environmental > Terrestrial > Soil > Grasslands | place: USA: UC McLaughlin Reserve, Lake County...
CAACCCTCCAGACGGCCCTGCTCATGGACGCGAGCGGGAAGGACGACGTGTTCCTCGAGACCGTCGGCGTCGGTCAGGCCGACGTGGGCATCATCGACCACGCCGACACGGTGGTGCTCGTGCTGATGCCCGGCTCGGGCGACTCGATCCAGGCGCTGAAGGCCGGCGTGATGGAGATCCCGGACGTGATCGTCGTCAACAAGTCAGACCATCCCCTGACCGACACGATGCTGCGCGAGATCCGCGGCGTGCTGTCGCTCGGTCCACAGGAGGGCTGGCGGGTGCCGATCGTGAAGGCCGAGGCCGCCCGCGGCGAGGGGATCGAGGAGCTCGCCGAGCGGATCGCCGAGCACCGCGCCCACATCCAGGAGGAGGGGATGCTCGCGGACCGTCGCCGCCGGAACCTGATGAACGAGGTGCTGGCGCTGGCTGCGGCCCGCCTGCGTCGCGGCCTCGAAGGGCAGGTGCGCGACGACCCCGACGTCCAGGAGCTGCTTGACGCGGTGGCCGCTCGCCGCCTGGATCCGGCGAGTGCCGCGTCGAAGCTGCTGGAGCGCGAGACCTCCGGGTAAAGAACAGAAGGAAATGGACCTCATCCTCTACCTGATCCTGCTCCTGCTCAGCGGGCTCGTCGTGGGCGCCCTCGGCAGGCTGTCGCTGCCCGGGCGGGACCCGATGTCGATCGGGCAGACGATCCTGATCGGGATCGCGGGCTCCTTCCTGGCCGGGCTCGTCACCTGGCTGCTGTTCGGGCGCAGCGTGGGCGGCATCGTGCTGTCGGTCGCGTTCGCCACCGGGATCGTGTACTTGATCCGCCGCTCGCGGGGCGGGTCGCTAACGGACCCCGGACGGCCCCCACCCGGCCGTTAGAGTCGTCGCATGGGCGCTTCCCGTGCCTATCGGTTTCTCGAGGGGGAGGCGGTCGCGGACGCGCTCGCCCGCATCGCGCGCGGCCGGCTCGATCACGCGCTCGACGAGTTGCGCGGCAAGACCGACAGCTCGCCGGAGGACGCGGTCCACGAGGCGCGTAAGGACATGAAGAAACTGCGCGCGGTGCTCCGGTTGGCCAGGGACGAGCTTGGCGACGATGTCTACAGGCGCGAGAACGAATGCTTCCGGGAGGCGGCCCGGAAGCTTTCGGGCGTCCGGGACGCGGACGTGATGCTGGGCACCCTCTCCGGCCTCGACGGCTCGTTCCGCGAGCTGCGCCGCGCGCTGAAGCAACACCGCCGGGGGGCCGACCGCGCCGACGCCTCCGCGGAAGTCATCGCCGTGCTCGAGGAGGCGCACGGCAGGGTCGACGAGTGGCCGCTCGAACGCGACGACTTCGAGGCGCTGGAGGGCGGCCTCCGTCGCATCTATCGGCGCGGCCGCCGCGCCTGGCGGGCTGTGGAGGAGGAGCCCACCACTGAGCACCTCCACGAATGGCGCAAGCGCGAGAAGGACCTCTGGTACCACCTGACGCTGCTCCGCGAGACATGGCCACCGCTGTTGAAGACCGCAGCGGACGAGGCCCACGAGCTCTCCGACCGCCTCGGCGACGACCACGACCTCGCGGTGTTGCTGGAGTGGGCGCACCAGCAGGCGGATGACGACGCCCTACACGGCCTCGACGAAGCCGTCGAGAATCGCCGCGCGGGGCTCCAAGCCGAGGCCCTCGACATGGGTCGGCGCGTCTACGCGGAGCGACCGCGCCCATTCGTGGCACGCCTCCGCGGCTACTGGGAGGCCTGGCGTCCGGCGCAGTCGGAGCAGAGGCCGGTCACGACCAGCTCGGCCGCCGGGAGCTGAAAGCCACTCCCCCGCGCTCGGCGCAGTGCCGCTGATCCACGTCACCCTCGGCGGGGCGACGGTGGCTGCCGTCGGCGTCCTGGTCGGCATGGGTTAGGGTCCCCTAAGATGCCCGCCGGTGGCGGGGCGGATCGAGATCTGGGCCGCGCGGCTCTGGAACGTCTTCAACGAGGGGCGGCCGTTCTCGTTGGTCTACCCCGCGCTCGTGCTGCTCGCAACGGGCGCCCCGGCGCTCGCGCTGATCGGCGCCCTCGCCTTTGCGGCGGCGCTGATCCCCTTTTCCTTCCCCCTGCGTGGACGCGCGCTCCTGTGGCTCGCCGCGGCGTTGTCGGTGCCGCTGCTCGAGCCCTGGCGGGCGCCGGGACTGCTCGCCGCCGCGCTGGCCGGCTACCTGGCCTTCACGGTGCTCCTGTGGGGCACCCTGTACTACCGGCTGCGCAGCGGAGCACCGTGGACCAACTTCCTCCGCTTCTGGCGCCTGGTGCTGACCAACTCCGACCCAACGAGCGGCAACGCGCTGGAGCAGATCCCGAAGTTCCTGATGACGCTTAGCGCAGCCACCCTCCTGACAGAAGACCCGGGGATCGAGGCAATCGGCCGAATCGCGGGGGCGGCGGGAGTGACAGCGGCGCTGGGAGCACTGGCCTGGCACCGCTTCAAACAGCGACTCCCCGATTACCCCAGCTCTGCTAGCCGCCAGCCGCCAGCCGCCAGCCCACGCGCGCAGCGCGTGTACGTCATCGTGATCGACGGCTGCAACCGCGCCCGCCTGCGCCAGGCCGACACCCCCACGATCGACCGCCTCGCGGCGGAGGGCACGGAGTACCTGCGCGTGGACCCCGCGTATCCGGCCCGAACGGTCGTCTGCTTCTCGTCGATGCTCACGGGTGCCACGCCGGCGGAGCATGGGATGCGTTCGAACTTCGCCCCCCGCCTGCGGGTCGGGTGCGAATCGATCTTCGAAGCGCTCGAGCGCCACGGCCGCCGGGGATGCCTGGTGGGCATCGCGCACCTGCTCGACCCGTTTCCGCACCACACGCGCCCGGTCACCTCGCTGCAGCCCACCGAGCAGCTCGACGGCTCCCTGCGCGCCGAGGCCGAGCGCCTGGTGGACGAGGAGGACCCGGACCTGCTGGTGCTCCAGCTCCTTGCCTCCGACCAGACCGGCCACGTGCGCGGAACCCGCAACCGCGAGTACCTCGAGCGCCTCGAGGAGTCCGACCGCCACGTCGCGGGCTTCCTCGACTTTCTGCGGGGTCGCGGCAAGCTCGACGGCGCGACCGTGATCCTCATGGCCGACCACGGCCAGGGGCGCGGAATCGGCGGGCACGGCCACCTCGACTGGGGGGAGCGGCCGGTGCCGTTCCTCGTCTGGGGCGAGGGCGCCGTGCGCGGCGCCGTTTCCCGCGAGCCGCGCTGATCCTCGAGCTTGCGCGCACCGTCTCCAGCCTGCTCGGGGTGCGGGCTCCGGTCGCCGCCCGCGGCAGGCCGCTGGTACCGACACTCGACCCGAGCCTGGAGCGAGCGGCGATCGCCGGCCGCTGCCTCGCGATAGTGGTGGCCCGCGACGAGGAGCGCTCGCTCGGCTGGGTGCTCTCGCGCCTCCCGAGGGAGGCCTGCGGCTTGCCGCTCGACAAGCTGGTGGTCGACGACGGCTCCCAGGATGGAACGGCGGCGCTCGCCCGCGAGGCGGGCGCCCGAGTCGTCTCGCACGAGCGCTCCCGCGGGCTCGGGGCGGCGCTGCGAACCGGGCTCCAGCTGGCTCGCGACGAGAGCTACGCCGCGGCGGTCTACCTCGACGGCGACGGCGAGTACGACCCCGCCGAGCTCGAGCGCCTGCTCGCCCCGGTGGTGAGCGGCCGGGCGGACTATGTGTCGGGCTCTCGCTTCCTGGGAGATCGCGACGGAATGGCGTGGCACCGCGCGCTCGGCAACCGCGCCGCCAGCGCCGCGCTGGGCACGCTCATGGGCACGGTCCTGAGCGACGCCCAGACTGGCTTCCGCGCCTTCTCGGCCAGGGCGCTGGCGGCCGCCCGCATCCGCCACGACTACAACTACGCGCAGGTGCTGACCCTCTCGCTCTGGGCCGAGGGCATCGACCCGGCAGAGGTGCCGATCACCTACCGCCGCCGCGCGGACGGCCGCTCGTTCGTTCGCTACCCGGAGTATCTGGCGCGAGTGACGCCTGCCGTCTGGCGCGAATGGCGGAACGCCCGCACTTCGCGCGCCGCCAGGACGAGCAGGGCGGCCCCGATCGCCCCGGCGAGCAGGCTGGGCCAGAGGGAGCCGTCGAAGACGGGGAAGGCCTCCGTCAGCGGGCCGAAGGGCGCGTCGGGACGGTCGGTGATGAGGGCCCCGCCCAGCCAGCGCACGTCGACGTAGAGCCAGACCGAGGCTCCCACGCTCAGAAGGGCGAGCGCCGCGCCCACGCGCGGCGCGTGCCGCATGCCCCAGGCCACGAGCGGGAGGGCCAGCGGCAGCCCCGCGAGCAGGTGGCGGGGCGGGAACCAGAAGCCGAACATCGTGGGGGCGAGGAACGCCGCCACGAACAGCTGCGCTCCGAGCGCCGCCGCGCAGATGCCTGCGGTCAGCTCGATGGCGCCCACCGCCGGTACCGCGCGCGCGACCCGCTCGCGTCGCGAGTGCCACAGCCACCATAGGCCCCAGAACGCGAGCGCGAAGACGGGAGCCCAGCGCAGCAGCCCGTAGTCGCGGTCGATGAACAGGGCCACGAGCCGGTAGCCCCGCTCCAGGTAGCCGCCCGGGAAGGAGGCGTCGGTGGCGCTCTCGTCTCCGTGGGGCAGGATCCCTTCGTACAGCGCATTGTTGATCCCGACGAACAGCGCCACGCTGAACGCCGCGAGCTCGACCGAACCGATCGCGAGCGTACGCCGCCGCTCCCGCCATAGCGTGCGAGCCGCGAAGTAGCCGATCACGACGCCGGCGGGCACGAACTTGATGCCGAGCCACGGCAGGGCGCCGAGCAGCGCGAAGCACACGAAGGCCTCGCGTCTGCGGGGGCGCGTGTTCATCCTCAGGGCGAGCAGGGCGGCGCCAGCCAGGCAGGCAGCTGCGCTCAGCTCGGGATAGACGGCCGTCCCATAGGCGACGAACGGCGGCGACAAACCCACGGCCAGCGCGGCCCCGATCGCCCACGGGTCGGGGACCACGCGCAGGGCCAGACGGTAGGCCACGACGACCGAGAGCGCCGCGATCAGGGCCAGGAACAGCTCCACCCCGTGTGCGCCGCCCGCGGCGTACGCCGGCGCGATCAGCAGCGGGAAGCCGATGCCATGGGGCTCGTTGAGCCGACCGTTCGCCTCCCGTCCGTGGCGATCCAGGGGATAGGGGTAGAAGCCGGCGTAGGCTCGGTCGCTGTACTCGTCGGCAACGTCGATGTCGCCGTCGCTCACGAGCGACTTGGCCGCGAGCAAATAGTGGGGCTCGTCGCCCCCGTAGTCGGAGGCGCCGAAGGCGTGGAGCCCCAGGGTGGCGGCGTAGGCGCCGAGCAGCACCACGAACAGGGCGGCGGTCCGTCTCACCGGACGCAGCCAACCAGAAAGACCGCAGCCGGGGTTGCCGATCCCGCATTCGCGCCTCGTTGCTCTCCGAGAGCCGCGACATGCTGCGCCTGTTCGAGCACCTCGGTCCGCTGCGCGTGCTGGCTCGTGAGGGAGACAGCATCGAGATCGAGGTGGACCTGGACGCGGTCAGCAGCCCAGCTGCCGGGCGATGATCATCTGCTGCACCTCGTCGGTGCCCTCGCCGATGGTCAGGATCTTCGCGTCGCGGTAAAACCGGCATACCGGGTACTCCTCGATGTAGCCGTAGCCGCCGTGGATCTGCACGGCCTCGTCGGCCGCCCTGACCGCCAGCCGTCCCGTCTTGAGCTTGGCCTGCGCCGCGGCGAGGCTGAAGTCCCGGCCGGCGTGCTTCTCCAGCGCCGCCCGGTAGGTCAAGAGGCGCGCCGCCTCGATCTCGGCCGAGAGGTCGGCCAGCTTGACCTGGATCGCCTGATGCCTCGCGATGGGCTGTCCGAAGGTGCGCCGCTCCTTGGCGTAGGCGAGTGCCTCGTCGAGCGCGGCCTGGGCGAGGCCCACCCCCATCGCCGAGACGCTGATGCGCCCGCCGGCGAGCGTCTGGAGGAATTGCTTGAACCCGTCGCCCCGGCGGCCGACCAGGTTCTCGTGGGGCACCCGGCACTCGTCGAAGGCGAGCGGACGGGTGTCGGACGCGTTCCAGCCCATCTTGCGGTAGGGGGCTTCGACCCTGTAGCCGGGAGCGCCGTTGGGGACCAGGATGTTCGAGATCTCCTTCTCACCCGTGCGGGCCGTGATCGTCACGCAGCCCGAGATGTCGGTGCCGGCGTTCGTGATGAACTGCTTGGCGCCGTCTATGACCCACTCGCCGCCTTCGAGCCGCGCCGTGGTTCTGGTGTTGCCGGCGTCGGACCCGGCCTCCGGCTCGGTCAAGCCGAAGGCCGCGAGCTTCTTCCCGGCACACAGCTCCGGCAGCCATTCGGCCTTCTGCTCGTCGGAGCCGAACGCGTAGATCGGCCAGGTTCCGAGGCTGGTGTGAGCGGCCACGGTGATCGCCACGCTGGAGTCGGCGCGCGTCAGCTCCTCGATGGCGATCGTGTAGGAGAGGGTGTCGGCGCCACCGCCGCCGTACACCTCGGGATAGGGCACGCCCATCAGGCCCAGCTCACCGAGCTTGTCAACGACCTCGTACGGGAACCGCTTCTCGCGGTCGAGCTCCTCGGCGACCGGCCTTACTTCAGCCTCGGCGAAGTCGCGCACGAGGCTGCGTATGTTCTGCTGCTCGTCGCTGAGGTCGAGGTTCACGGGGGGCGGCTGATCGTATTCGCTCGCGGGGCGGCGGCCGGCCCGGATTCGCTCGCGGTGGCGGCCGGCCCGCTAGGGTCGCCGCGCGTGGACCGCAACACGCTGCTGTGGACGCTGGTGCTGTTCTTCGGCGCCTCTCTCCTGTTTGGGGGGCTGCGGCGCGCCACCGAGGACTCGTCGACCGCGGTGACGGTGGCGGTCCAGCTCGCTGCCCTGGCCGTGCTGGTCGGCGGAATCGTGATTTGGGTCCGGCGGCTGCGGCGCTAGCCGCGTTTCGTCCCCCGTCGCGGGTGGGTAGTGATGTCCCCGAGGGGGTTACAGCGCGGCGCGGGCCCTCATCGGTCCTGTGAGGCCCTCGCCGCGCTATCTGTCGTCCGCCTCCTGCTCCGACTCCCCGTCCTCACCCGAGGTCGGCTCGTCCTCGTCCGCGGTTGCCTCCTCGATCTCCTTCTCCTCCTCTCTCAGGGCCTCCCGGACGTGGTCGAGGTCGGGTCGCTCGCGCTCGGACATCGCTAGGAGTCCTGTACCCGCTGGGAGGGATCGATTACCGCGACATCGGCGCCGTTCGGGATGCGCTGGGCGCGTACTCCGTCCTCTCCGGCACGGGCTCTCCTCTGCGGGGCCGCGGTTAGTATCGACGCATGGCGGTTGCGGCCGGCCCGCTGAGCGACTTGCAGCGGGATACCCTCGCCGGGCTCTGCGACACCTTCGTCCCCTCGGTGGCGGCCGACACCGGGGACCCCGTGGAGCGCGACTTCATGGCCCGGGCGGCCTCCGACATGGAGATCCCCGCCCACATCGAGCAGACCTTCGCGGACACATTGCTGGCGGAGGAGATCGCTGCGTTCGCGGGGCTGCTGGACGCGCTGGCAGCCGAGGGGTTCCTGGGCGACGAGCTCGACGCCCGGACGGCGATGGTCCACGCCTTCCGCGCCGAGGACCCCGAGGCGAAGCTCGGGCTTCACTCGCTGAAGGCGCTGACGATGCTGTTCTTCTACGCGCTGCCGGACGAGCGGGGTCGCAACCCGAACTGGGACGCCATCGGCTACTCGGGCGCGGTCTCGCCGCCGCCCTCGCCGGATGAGGCGCCGAAGACGATCGGGGTGGAGGAGGTGACGGGACCCTCCGCCACCCTTCGGTGCGACGTCTGCGTCGTGGGCTCGGGCGCGGGCGGCGGGGTGATCGCGGCGCGTTGCGCCGAAGCAGGCAGGGACGTGCTGGTGCTCGAGATGGGCGGTTACCGCAACGAGGCCGACTTCAAGCAGCTCGAGCTGCCAGCCATGCAGTAGCTCTACTACGGCGGCGGCCTGGCGGCGTCGGAGGACGGCTCGATCTCCATCCTCGCCGGCCAGACGCTCGGAGGCGGAACCGTCGTCAACTACATGAACTGCATCTCCACGCCCGAGCGCATCGTGAACGACTGGGCCGGCCACGGGCTGGTGGGCCTCGACGACTACGAGTCCTACAAGCGCGAGCACATCGACCTGGTCATGACGCGGTTGGGCGCCAACAGCGAGGCGACGACCCAGAACGAGACCCACAAGAAGCTGATGGCGGCCTGCGACGCCCTCGGCTACGAGCACCGCCCGGTCGCCCGTAACGTCTCGATGGACGACGATCCCGAGCAGTGCGGCTTCTGCTTCGCCGGCTGCCAGCGCGGCTGCAAGCGCTCGGCGATGAAGACCTGGCTCCAGGATGCCTCCGATGCGGGGGCGCTGGCCGTCGTCGGTTGCCACGCGGATCGGATCCTGGTCGAGGACGGCCGCTGCGTCGGGGTCGAGGCCACGGTCACCCACGCGGACGGCTCCACTACCGCGCTGACGGTGAACGCGCCGACCGTTGTCGTGGCCTGCGGCTCGGTGGAGTCGCCGGGGCTCCTGCTACGGAGCGGCATCGGCGGACCCGCGGTGGGCAAGCACCTGCGCCTCCACCCGGCTTACCTCGTGCCGGGGATCTACGACGATCCGATCGAAGGCTGGCGCGGCCAGATCCAGTCGCTCGTCTCCGACAAGTTCGCGGACATCGAGGACGGCTGCGGCTTCCTGTTCGAGGCCACCTCGATGCACCCGGGGATCGTGTCGGCGTCGATGCCGTGGGAATCGGGACTGGCCCATAAGGAGTTGATGCAGCCGTTCCGCTGGCTGGCGCCGTTCATCGCGGTGGCGCGCGACCACGGCTCCGGCGAGGTCGTGGTCGACGACCTGGGCCGGCCGGTCGTTCGCTGGGGCCTGAACGACGAGGTCGATCGCCGTCTGGCGGTGCGAGCGCACCTGGAGCTCGCGCGCCTGCACAGGGCGGCCGGCGCCTCCCAGATCTACACCCTCCACGCGCGGGAGGTTCGCTGGCGCCAGGGAGAGGACTTCGACCAGTACGTGCAGCGCCTCGAGTCCGCCAGCTACGAGGCCGGTGACGTGACCTGCTTCTCGGCCCACCAGATGGGCTCGTGCCGGATGGGCTCGGGCCCCTCGGACTCCGTGGCCGACGGCCGCGGCGAGCTGCACGACGTGAAGGGCGTCTGGATCGGCGACGCGAGCGCCTTCCCAACGGCGCCCGGCGTGAACCCGATGGTGTCGATCATGGCGCTGGCGCACCGCACCGCGGGACACGTCCTCAGTTAGACCCCCGGCCGGGGGCGAACACTCGGGACGTCGCTGCTTTACCGGGCCAGTGGCCCCAAAAGTCAGGACGTGGAGCAGGAACTCGATCGGATCGGGTCTGCCGCGCACGGGGTTGTTACCCGCGCGGAGCTGCTGCGCGCGGGCATCAGCGACGACGAGATCCGGCACCGGCTGAGCATCGGGGCGCTGATCCGCGGGTATCGCGGGGTCTACCGGGTCGGGCACCGGGCACCCGGCCTCGAAGCCCGCTACATGGCGGCGGTGAAGGCGTGCGGAGAGGACGCTGCGATGAGCGGCCGCCTACGCGCTCGGGCTGATCAAGGGTCGGCCGCCAGCGCCGGAAGTGCCGGCCCCGACCGAGCGGCATGTCGAGGGTGTCGGACGCACCGGTCGCGCCACATCCAGTTGATGGTCTGGCGCGGCATCCCGATCACGACCGTTGCGCGAGCCCTCGTGGACATCGCCGGCGAGACCGAGGAGTTCGAGCTCGGACGCGCTTGCCACGAGGCCGGTGTGCGGTACAGGACCACGCCGCGGGAGGTGGGCGCAGTCCTCGCCAGCTATCCGACCTGCCCCGGCGCGTCGAAGCTGCGTGGCGTCATGCGCGGTGATACGAAGATGTGCCTGAGCAGGCTCGAGGAGCGGTTCTTGAAGCTTCTTTGCGACGCCGGCCTCCCGCTCCCCGAGACCAACCGCCCCGCCGGGGGCCGGCGGGTGGACTGCCGCTGGCCGGCGCACCGGCTCACGGTCGAGCTCGACAGCTACACCTACCACCACTCCCGCTATGCCTGGGAGCAGGACCGGCGCCGCGAGCGCGAGGCCCACGCCCGCGGCGACGAGTTCCGCCGCTACACCTGGGGCAACGTCTTCGAGGAGCCGAAGCTCGTGCTTGCCGAGCTGCATGGGCTGCTGCGGGCACCGTCACTACAGGCATAGCCGCGCCCGGTTCGGGCACCGCGGGCCGGGCTTCGGTTAACCAGTCCGGATCCGCGAACGTGACGAACTCGGTGGCGGTGCTGCCGGGCTATGTGGGGCTGGGGATCATGCTGCTGGCCGTCCTCGGGCTCGCCATCGATGACGATCTACAGCGACTCAATGCCCTCAAGGGCCTGCTGTCGCTCGCGATCGGAGCGGTGGCGTCGGGCTGCTTCGCCCTGTTCGGGCCCGTGGAGTGGGGGGCGGCGGCGATCACCGCGGCGACGAGCCTGCTCGGCGGCCAAGCGGGCGCCATGGTGGCGCGGCGCCTCCCGGCGGGCGTGCTGCGCGGCGTGGTCGTCGCCTTCGGCGTGGCGGTGGCGGTCGTGCTGCTCGTCTCTTGACCCGGGCGGCGCTTGCCACACTCCGGTGGGTGCGCCGCACGCTCGCGCTCCTCGTCGCTCTGGTCGCGCTCGCCGGCTGCAGCTCGGGGTCGAGCACCGACGAGCGGTCCACTCCAGCCGGGTCGAGCTCCGCCGGGCCGCCGGCCGCGGGTCGCGCGGCCCGGGGCGGCGCGCGTGACTGGGGCCGCTACGGCTTCAACGCCCAGCGTTCGAACGTGGGCCCCCGCGCGGTGGGATTCCGCTCGCCGGGCCGGCTGCGCCGCCACCGGGTACGCCTGCCCGGCACGGTCGACTCCTCTCCGATCTACCTGGATCGCGTTCGGGTCGGCGGCCGACGGCGCGACGTCTTCTTCGTCACCACGACCTACGGCCGCACGCTGGCGATCGACGCCGGCCGGCGGAGGATCGTCTGGCGGTTCACCCCGCAAGGAATCGCGGCACTCGAGGGAAGCACCCAGATCACGAACACCACTCCGATCGCCAACCCAAGCCGCCGCTACATCTACGCGGCCTCCCCGAACGGGCAGATCCACAAGCTCTCGATGCGCAGCGGACACGAGGCGCCCGGCTGGCCCGTGACCGTCACCCGCGACCCGACGCACGAGAAGCTCGCGGGCGCGCTGAACCTGAGCGGCCGCTACGTGGTCGCGGTCACGGGCGGCTACCTCGGTGACGAGCCTCCCTACCAGGGCCACGTGCTCGCCATCTCGCGGTCGAGCGGCAGGATCGTGCACGTCTTCAACACCCTCTGCAGCGATCGTCGCCAGATCATCGAGCCGCCGTCGTGCGGCTCGTCCGACTCGGCCATCTGGGCCCGGGCGGGCGCGGTGGTGCTACCGCGCAGCCACCGGCTGCTCGTCACCACCGGCAACGCCCCCTTCGACGGCCATCGCGACTGGGGCGACTCCGTGCTGATGCTCGCCCCGGCCGCGAAGCGGCTGCTTCAGAGCTACACGCCGGCGAGCTTCAAGGAACTAGAGGACACGGACGGCGAGCTTGGCTCAACCGCGCCCGCCCTCCTGCCGGCGCCCGGCGGCCGCCTGCCGCGCTACGCCATGCAGGGCGGGAAGGACGGCAAGGTCCGGCTGCTGAGCCTGCGGCGCCTGGACAGGCGCACGGGCCGCGCCGGCCCCGAGACCGGCGGCGAGCTCCAGGTGCTGGACCCGCCTCGCGGCCCGCTCGCCTTCACCACCCCCGCCGTCTGGCGTCGCGGTCGCCGGGTGCTGGTGTTCACCGCGGACCAGGGCGGAACCGTGGCCTACGAGCTGCGGGGCCAGCCAGGGCGCCTTCACGTCCTCTGGGACAACGGCACAGCCGGCTCGAGCCCGGTGCTCGCCGGCGGCCTGCTGTACGTCTACGACGCCGCGAAGGGGGGACTGAACGTGTACCGTCCCCGGTCCGGCCGCCGGGTAGCGACGCTGCCCTCGGGCTCCGGCCACTGGAACTCGCCGATCGTGGTCGACGGGCGGATCGCGCTGTCGGAGGGTGACGCCAACGACCACGAGCGAAGCGGGGTGCTGGACATCTGGTCGCGGTAGCAGCGGTCCGAGCGGCCGGACCGGTGTATAACAGGGCCGGTGAGCCAGACCGAGACCGTCAAGCGGCCGACCGACGGTCCCACGAACGACGGCGAGAAGATCTGCCACATCGTGCGGGACGACGACCCTGACACGGCGCTCTGCGGCAAGGACGTGACCGGCTATCCCTGGAACCCGCCGTGGCCGATGTGCGTCGTGTGCGTCGACCTCTATGAGGGCGGCTGGGAGGTCTGACCGGGGCGCAGCCCCTTGTTCTCGAGCTCGCGCCGGGCCGCCTCGGACTTGCGCAGGTCGTCCATGCCCGTGCCCACCAGCACGTCGCGGTCCTTCGTGAACTGCACGTCCGCGTATTCGACCACCTGCACGTGGTTGCCCCAGGGGTCGCGGAAGTCGAGGCCGGGGCCGGGCAGGATCTCCGCGCCGGCCTCCTCCAGCAGGCGGCGAGCGAGCTCGCGATCGTCGACCACCAGCCCGAAGTGGCGGCCCTGGTCGGGCGGTTGGCGGCGGCCAGCCGCGATCGCGATGAACTGGTCGCCCATGTCCACGAACGCCATGCCCGGGACGCGGCCCCGCAGGGTCAGCTCGAAGATCCGCCCGTAGAAGGCGAGCGCCTCCTCCAGGTCGCCCACCTCGATCGCCACGTGGTTGATGCCGACGAGCCTCGCGCGCCGCATCGCCTACCCGGAAGGGACCTTGGCCAAGTCGCGCCCCCCGACCCGCCCGCCCCAATCGCCGTCCTCGATTCGCACGGGCTCGGTGGTCTCGAGGAAGTCCCGTAGCACGGTCGCGAGCCCGTCGGGATCCTCGAGGTGTGGGAAGTGCGCCGCGCCGGGCAGGGTCTCGAAGCGGCTGCCCGGCACCGCGGCATGCGCGGCGCGCCCGTGCGCTAGCGGAATCGTGTGGTCGCGCTCGCCCCAGACGATCAGGGTGGGAAAGCCGTCCAGCAGGTAGAGGCGGTCGAGCGCGCTGACGCGCTGACCTCGCACGTCGATCACCGCGCGAAGCGTGTGGAGGAACGCCTCCCG
>Ga0126313_10001284_pt1 | contig 13130 bp, 12 predicted proteins | sample Plot105A_FD_89954 | JGI IMG/M metagenome (GOLD analysis project Ga0126313, IMG submission 89954) | Serpentine soil microbial communities from UC McLaughlin Reserve, CA, USA - Plot105A | ecosystem: Environmental > Terrestrial > Soil > Grasslands | place: USA: UC McLaughlin Reserve, Lake County...
ACGTCTGTAAGCTGATCCCGCTGACCGGCAACCACGCGCCGGCCGACCCGCGGATGGTCGAGCTGATCCTGAAGATGGGCGCCCACACCCGCAGCCTGATCGTGCAGGCGAAGCGGGCCTTCGAGGAGCGCGACGTGGAGATGGCCCAGGACCTGGTGCGCCAGGACGACGTCGTCGACGACCTCAACCGCGACTGCTTCCGGCTGGCGCTGCAGATCGGCGACGACATCGACAAGCGCGAGTGGGCGATGACGATGCTGCTGGCGGCGCGGGCGCTGGAGCGGACGGCTGACAACGCGGTGGACATCGGCGAGCAGGTCGCCTTCGTGGTCACCGGGCTGTTCCGCGAGTTCGAGGACGCCTCGCACCCTTCTTAGGTCTGGCGACCGGGAGGGGCCTGCGCGCGCCAAATGCGTGCTCGACCCCTCCCGGTCGAACTCGGAGGCGTGTGAGATCCGATTGCCTTGGGAACATGCAGGGGATACCCATGGCTCTTTGTGCGGCGATAGATATTGGCTCCAACACCACTCGGCTCCTCGTTGCCGAGCCCGTCGACGGGCAGTTGAAGAAGGTGATGGAGCAGCGCGCCTACACGCGGATCGGCAAGGCGGTCGACAAGAAGGGCGCGATCCGAGCGGAGAAAACCGAGGAAGTCGGCGAGGTCGTCGGGACGCAGGTGCGGCTCGCGCAGGAGTTGGGGGCGGAGGAGATCCGCGCCGTGGCTACCGCGGCGATTCGCGAGGCCGATAACGGCGAAGCCGTCGCCGAGGCGATCGGCCAGGCCGCCGGGATCCCGATCGAGATCCTGCCCGAGGAGGAGGAGGGACGACTCTCCTTCATCGGCGCGACGAAGACCCTCGGGCATCCCTCCGAGGGCCTGGTCGGCGTCGTCGACATCGGCGGCGGCTCGACCGAGGTGATCCTCGGCACCGTCACCGGCGGCGTCCAGAGCGTGCGCTCCTGGCCGGTCGGCTCCGGCAACCTCGCCGAGGAGCTGATCTCCTCCGATCCGCCTTCGGCGGCCGAAATCCGCCGCATCCGCGACCGAATCGACGACATCTTCGAGGGGGTCGAGTTCGAGCCGCCCGCGCAGGCGGTTGCCGTCGGCGGTTCCGCCACCTCGCTGCGCCGGATCGTCGGCACCGTGCTCGAGTACGAGACGCTGGAGCGCGGCATCCGCGTGCTCTGCGGCGACCCGGCGCCCGAGGTCGGCCGCCGCTTCGAGCTCGACCCGACCCGGGTCCAGATCCTGCCGACCGGGGTCCTCCTGCTCGAGAAGGTCTCCGACCTGCTCGGGCAGCCGCTGCAGATCGGCAAGGGCGGCCTCCGCGAGGGGGTCATCCTCGACCTCCTCAACGGCAGCGCCAACGGCTCCCCGCCCGAGCGCGTCGCAGCGTAGGCGCCCCGCCGCCTCTTTCACCGGATCGACACCGGCGAGCCCCATCTCCTTAACCGCCCGGCGGCGGCGCACTCCTAGGTTCCCGCGGGATTCGAAAAATCCCGAAAGGAGAAGCCTTATGAAAAGCACCAGGACCGTCTCGCTCCTGGTCGGCGTGGCGCTCTTGCTCGTCGCGGTGATGGCCGTGACCGCCGGAGCCTCGCCTTCCCCCGACCCGTTGTTCACGTCCGTGCCGAAAGCACAAACCCGTTCGGACGGGTATGCACCGGCGTCCAAGCTCTCGCCCGAGCTCCACCAGGTGGCGGTCGCACAGGGAGCGACCCGCCTGGAGAACGGCTCGCCGCTGACCTCGTACTACGGCTACGACAACGACGTCCTCAACTCGGCCGGGGAGCCGCAGATGCTGCCGACTCCCGCCAACCCGGCAACCGAGGCGCACAAAACCGAGCCGGATAAGAACACCTACCTCGTCTTCAAGAACGGCCTCACGGGGGCGGACCCGGGCTACGACTACGGCACCGACTTCCTCTTCCAAGGGCACGAGGCCGGACCCGAAGGCCACGGCTACCTGACCAGGATCAACCTGGACGCCGACGCCGAGCACCGGGTGACCCTGCTGGCTACCGCAGACGCAGGCGGCACCCCGCTGGCGACGATCGACGGTTCGACCTGGGATCCGTGGGCGCAGCGGCTGCTGCTGACGACCGAGAACTCCAGCGCCCCGACCTACGCGGCGACGCCGGACTATCCCTCCCAGGTGACCGACGTCTCCGGCGCGCTCGGCCGCGGCGGCTACGAGGGCATTCAGGACGATTCCGACGGAAACCTCTGGATTGCCGAGGACATCGGCGGCTCCAGCAAGCCGGGAACGAAAGCCAAGAAGCCGAACAGCTACATCTATCGCTACGTCCCGCGGACCCCGGGCGATCTCGCCGACGGCAAGCTGCAGGCGCTGCAGGTCCTGAACGAGAACGGCGACCCGATCACCTCCGAGAGCCAGGAAGCCCTCAACAGCCCCGACCAGCTCGCCCTCCACACCTATGGCAAATCGTTCAAGACCCGCTGGGTGACGATCCACGACACCGCCGCCGACGGGGACGCACCGTTCGCCGCCCTGCCGCTGGCGCGGACCGCCAAGGCAACCCCGTTCAAGCGGCCGGAGAACGGCGTCTTCCAGCCTGGTTCTAATTTCCAGCGGTTCTAATTCGACGCGAAAGGCGACACCAATGCGACCAGCCCGGAGAACGCCACCGCCGGCGGCTGGGGCTCGATCTTCGAGCTGACCCAGAAAGATCCAAGCGCCGCCACTGGCACGCTTCGCCTCTTCTACAAAGGCGATGAAGCGCATGCCGCCTTCGACAACGTCACGTTCCTCTCGCGGAACGCGGTCACCTTCGTCGAAGACGCGGGGGACACGCTGCACGGGCAGCGCAACGCCCTTGACTCCGGCTGGATCTGGAACGTGGAGGCCAACTACGCCGGCTCCGCGAACCAGCCGGTCCGCTGGCTGGCCGAGGGCCGCGACTCGGCGGCCACGCTCGACGCCGACAACGGCGGTTTCGGCAAGAACGACGGCGACAACGAGATCACCGGTGTCTACGTCTCCGACGGGAACACCGGGCCGCAGGGAATCCTCGGCGCCCGCATCCCCGAGCTGGGAACGCCGAAGTGGCGTTGGTTCTACACCCAGCAGCACGGCGACAACAAGACCTACGAGGTGCTGATCGGCCGGCCGTAGACGGCGATCCATGTAGGAAAGGGGGGCTCGGCCACAGCGCCGGGCCCTCCTTGTTGCTCTGGAAGTCGCGTTAGCGCTGGAGTTCTTCGGCCAGGGCCCGCACCCGACGGTCGATCTCGTCGCGCGTCGCCCGTACCGCCTCGATTGCCTGGCCCTTGGGGTCGTCCAGATCCCAATCGACGTAGCGCTTGCCGGGGATGTAGGGGCACTCGTCGCCGCAGCCCATCGTCACCACGACGTCTGCCCATTCGGCGTCCCCGCGGTTGAGCTTGCGGGGCCTGCGACTGGAGAGGTCGATGCCGAGCTCACTCATCACCTCGACCACCTCGGGATGGACCTGCTCCGCCGGAGTGGTGCCGGCGGAGCGGGCCTCGTGTCGACCCTCGGCGGCTCGGCGGAAGAGGGCCTCGCTCATCTGCGAGCGCCCGGCGTTGTGGAGACAGACGAAGAGCGCGTGGGCCATCAGGACGCCTCCCGCGCCCGTTCGCCTGGATGCGAAGACCAGGGCGAAGACGCCGATCGACTCGGCGGCGGCACGGCGGCTAGGTTCGGGCGTTCGTCCACGGCTCTCGAGCGCCGCCAGCCTAGCCGCCGGCGTTGAAGATCGATTCGTCGAAGCCGGTGATCGCCGGTTCGGCGGCGTAGCCGATCTTTTCGAGGCCGAAGAGTTCCTCGATCGTCGCCAGCAGGGAGTAGTGGTTGAAGTACGTTTCGCTCGTCGTCCCGGCTTCGACGAAGGGTGAGAGCAGCAGGGCGCCGACGCGGCCGCCGCCTCCGGTCGGCTTCACCGGGCCGGCGGCGGGTTCTTCGGCTTCCGGCTGCGGTGGCAGGTTCGGGTAGGCGGGGGTGATGCAGCAGGCGCTGCTGTCGGCGCTTTCGCCTTCCTGCGGCGCCTGCGCCGAGGTGATCGCGATCAGGCCGCCGTCTTTGTACGGGAACGAGCTCTGGATCGAGGAGACGATCGTCTTCAGCTCTTCTTCGGCGGCAGCCGGGTTCTCGGACTTCGCCGGGGTGGGGGTGATGTAGGCGAGGGTCGGGAACTTCTCCGGCTTCAGCGCCAGGTCTTTCGCCAGCTGCGCGAGGCCGGGGTCGCCTTCGGCGCATTCGCCCGCGTCGACGATCGAGTGGAAGTAGGCGAAGGGGTTACGGGGGGAGGCGTAGCAGCCGGGGGGCTGGCTGTTCGTGGTTGGGCTCGCCGCTTCCGCGGCTTCGTCCCTGTCGACGTAGGCGCGCCAGGTCAGTTCTTTTTCCGCCAACTGCGTGGGCAGCGCCTGCGTCGAGGTGGGATAGACGCAGCCGTTGCCTTCGACCTGGCCTTCGGCCGATTCGGTGCCGGGGAGGACATCGGCGTAGGTGGGGCAGTTCGCCGCCGTTTCAGGCGTCGGCCCCTGGCCGCTGATCAGGCCGATCCGGTTCGCCAGCTCGCCTTTGGTCACCGCGAAGTAGTTGGTCAGAAGCTCGCCCTGCGCCGGCAGTTCCTTCCCCAGGTATTCGGAGGTCGAGGCTTCGCCGAAGGTCTGTTCGTAGCCGTTCTCGCCGAGCACGATCAGGAACACGTGTTTCACTTCCGGCAGCCCGGTCGGCACTTCTTCTTCGATGATCGGGACTTCCGGTTCCGGTTCGCTCGGCAGCGGTTCTTCGACCAGCGGGACTTCGGCCGGGGTGCTTGCGGGGGCGGCGGCGATCGGTTCCGGTGCCGCTGCGGACGCTTCGGCTTCCGGCGCGGCGACGGTCGCTTCCGGCGCGGTTTCCTCTTCTTCGGCGGGCGACGGGGATTCTTCAAGCAGGATCGTGGTCAGCCCGGCGCTCTGGGCGAGTTCGTTGGTGGCCGAGCCGAGGGCGACCCCGAGGGCGAGCATGCCGATCACCGCAGCCGCGGCGGCGCGTGGCGAGGGCATGTAGTCGGAGCGGACGAACGGCCAGCCATGGTCGTTCTCCGTGACCTTTGCCGTCTTCTTGACCGCCGCGGCCCTGACCACCGGAATGCGGCCCGTCGCGAAGGTGCGCAAGCGCTGGATCTGAAGCGCGATCGCTGCCGGCAACGAGCCGAGGCGCGCCCCGCACCCCAGGCAGTAGCGCTGATCGGGTGCTCGCGCGGCCCCGCACTCCGAACAGTTCTTGCCGGTCACCTAAGGGTGATTCTCGGTGCCGGCTTCCTCACAGTTGTGAAGATCTTGTACCTAGTCGATTGCCACACCGTTTTCACAACTCTTCAACATCGAGGCGGGGTCGCATCCAGAGAATGGCCCCCGTGCGCAACACGATCGCCGGCAGTGGCGACAACTGCCCTAACTGCGGCGCCTCCCTCGCCCCCGACCAGCGTTACTGCCTGGCCTGCGGAAAACGGCGCGGCGACCCGCGCCTTCCCTTCATGGACGCGGTCGTCTTCATGGAGTCGGCGAAGCAGCCGGCTCCGGCCGAGACCGCGGTGGCGACCCCGCCGCCGCCGGACCGCCGCCCGTTCATGTCGGCCAACGCGTCCCTGGTCGCCGGCGTCGCGACGCTGATCCTGGCGATCGGCGTCGGCGTGCTGATCGGCCGTTCCGGCGACGGCGGCTCGACCAACGCGGCCGCTCCCGCCCCGCAGGTGATCAAGGTGGGCGGCAGCGGCGAAGTCGCCTCGACCGCGAAAGCAGGCCAAGGCAAGGCGAAAGCCAGCAGCAAAGCCGCGGGCGGCGGCAAGCCGAAGTCGGCGACCCAGCAGAAGGCGAAGAAAAAGCTCTCAACCGGCGACAGCGGCACCACCAAGGCGGTCGAAGAAGTCTACGAACCGGCCCCCGGCGTGAAGATCGCCCCGCCCGAACAGAAGATCGGCGGCGAATGCGACCCGAGCGTCGCCGGCTGCGGCTCCAACGGCAAGTTCGAAGGGACCTTCTTCGAATGAGGCTCGTCGACCGCCTACGCCGCACCCATCCTTCGCAGACGGCCAGTCAGCCAACCCCCGCCGCCAACGGCTCCGCGACGCCGGCCCTCAGCTCCGCCTACGGGGAAGAGTTCATCGTCGACCTCGAGCGCCGCCGCGAGCAGCTCGCCGCCAAGGTGGCCGAGCTCCAGTGGGACCTCGGCGGCCTCGTCTACGAGATGAGCGTCCGCAACAGCATCGACGTCGAGGTGATCGTCAAACGCGCCGTCCCCCTCCAGGACGCCGATGCCGAACTCGGCGAGGTCGAACGCATCCTGCGGACCGAGCAGACCGGCACCGCCGGCGCCTGCGGCAGCTGTGGCGCCCCTCACTCATCCGGCGCCACCTTCTGCTGGCAGTGCGGCAAACCGATCCTCACCCAGGTCTCAGGCGACGAGATCCTGAAGCGCTAAGTCGCCACTCCGAACTTAGGGCCCCTATAGGGGCCCAAATCTCGGAGTGGCGACCTACCCGAAGCGGCCGGAGACGTAGTCGCGGGTGCGGGGGTCGCGGGGCTCGCCGAAGATCCTGGTGGTCTCGTCGACCTCGATCAGGGTGCCGACGGGCTTGGGGCCGGCGGTCTCGAGGCTGAAGAAGGCGGTGCGGTCGGCGACGCGGGCCGCCTGCTGCATGTTGTGAGTGACGATGACGATGGTGAAGCGGCCTTTGAGGCTGTGCATCAGGTCCTCGATCGCGCCGGTGGCGATCGGGTCGAGGGCCGAGGCGGGCTCGTCGAGGAGGAGGACATCGGGCTCGATCGCGATCGCGCGGGCGATGCAGAGGCGCTGCTGCTGCCCGCCGGAGAGGCCGAGGGCGCTGTCCTTGAGCCGGTCTTTGACCTCGTCCCAGAGGGCGGCGCCGCGGAGGGCGTTCTCGACCCGCTCGTCGAGCCCGCGGCGCAGGCCGAGGTTGCGCGGCGCCCAGGCGACGTTGTCGTAGATCGACTTCGGGAACGGGTTCGGTTTCTGGAAGACCATCCCGATCCGCCGTCGCACCTCGACCCGGTCGACGCTCGAGCCGTAGACGTCGTGGCCGTGGTAGAGGATCTGCCCCTCGATCCGGAAGCCGGAGACCGAGTCGTTCATCCGGTTGAGGCTGCGCAGGAAGGTCGTCTTGCCGCAGCCCGAGGGCCCGATCAGCGCCGTGATCTGGCCGTGGCGGATGCCGAGGTTGACGCCGGCCAGCGCCTGCTTGGCGCCGTAGAAGATCGAGACCTCCCGCGAGTCGAAGACGAGCTCGGGGGCCACCACCGGCTGTATCTCTACCGTCGTTTCGGTGACGCCAACGGGGATAGCCGGCGCTTTATCCTGGATGCGGACGCGGGAGGGGACGCTGCTGCTCATGAGCTCAACTTTCGTTTGCTTCGGGCCAGCAGCGCGCGGGCGCCGAGGCTGGTGACGAGGATGATGAAGACGAGGACGAGCGACATTCCCCAGGCTTCCGCGTAGCCGTTGGGGTTGCCTTCTTCGGAGACTTTGTAGATCCAGGTGGGGATGTTCGGCAGCGCTTCGAACGGGTTGACCGAGAACTTTTTCGGGTCGAAGGCGGAGGTCGCGAGGATCAGCGGCGCCGTCTCGCCGGCCGCGCGGGCGACGGCGAGGATGGTCGAGGTGACGATGCCGCCGAGGGCGCTAGGCAGGATCACGCTGAGGACGGTTCGCCAGCGCGCGACCCCGAGCGCGTCGGAGGCTTCGCGCAGGTTTATCGGCACCAGTTGCAGGACCTCCTGGGAACCGCGGGCGATCAGCGGCAGCTCGATGATCGCCAGCGCCACCGAGCCGGCGAATCCGGTCTGTTTTTCCTGCGCCTCGACGATGAAGACGAAGGCGAAGAGCCCGAGGATGATCGAGGGCAGGCCGTTGAGCAGGTCGAGGATGAGTTTCAGCGTCCGCGCCCCCTTTGCCCCGGAGTACTCGGTGACGTAGAGGGCGACGAGGACGCCGATCGGCATCGCGATCGCGGTCGCCAGCAGGGCGATGACGATCGTCCCGAGCAGCATCGGGCCGACCCCCTCCGGATAGCCCTTGAAGATGAAGTCGAAGCTGATCACGCCGGCGCCGCGGGAAACGACGGTCCAGAGCACCAGCACCAAAGCGGCAAGCGCCACCACCGCAGCCGCCGTTGCGGCGCCCTCGGTGATGCGGCTGACGGCCTGCCGCCGTCGCAGGTTGCCGCTCGGGGTTAGCGGCGCGGTCGGGTCCGGGAGGAGGGGGTCGCTCACCAGTTCACCGCCCCGCCGTAGCTGAAGCGCCGGCCGATCCAGCCGGCCAGGAGGTTGGCCGCCAGGCCGATCGCCAACAGGATCACGCCGCAGTAGAAGAGGGCGGCTTTGTGCAGTTCGGTCAGGGCGCCGGGAAACTGCAGGGCGATCTGGGCGGCGAGAGTGCTGCCCGGCGCGAACAGGTTCGCCTTGATTTCCGAACCGGCTCCGATCACCTGCGACACCGCGATCGCCTCGCCGAGGGCGCGGCCGAGGCCGAGGATGCAGGCGGCGATCACCCCGGAGGAGGTGGTTGGCAGGACGATCCCCCGCACGACCTCCCAGCGCGTGGAGCCGAGGACCGCGGCGCCGTCCTGGAGCTCGGGCGGCACCGAGCGGAAGAGGTCACGCGAGATCGAGGCGATGATCGGGATCACCATGATCGTCAGGATCAGGCTCGCGGTGAAGACGCTGAGCCCGGTCGTCTGCGGGTCCCCGAAGATCGGGACAAAGCCGAGCTTGTCGGCGAGGAAAGGCTCGACGTGTTCCTGCAGGTAGGGAGCGAGCACGACCAGACCCCAGAAGCCGAGGATGACGCTGGGAATGGCCGCCAGCAGCTCGACCAGCGGGCCGATCACCGCGCCGATGCTCTTCGGCGCCAGCAGCGTCAGGAAGAGGCCGATCGCGATCGCGATCGGTCCTCCCAGCAGGAGCGCGAAGGCCGAGGTGACGGCGGTTCCGAAGAGCAGGACGCCGGCGCCGAATCTGCCGAAGTTCGGCTGCCAGGTGGTGTCGTAGACGAAGGAGAAGCCGAACTTGTCGATCGCCGGGACCGCCCCGTGGACGATCTGGAAGCCGACGAGGAAGATCGTGCCGCCGGCCAGCAGGGCGGCCAGTAGGCAGATACCGAACATGCCGCGGTCGCCGAAGGCGTCGGCGCGCTTGCGCAGATCGCTGACCTGGGCGCCGCGGCCGGGTGCGCGGGCGGCGGAGGCGGAGGCGCTCATCCCGCGCAGCCTAAGAAGCGAGGGTCACGTTCTTGTAACTCAATTGTTACTTCCGTCTTTCACGGAATTGACACACCTTTGTGAACCTTTCCGGGAAGGCTTGCGGCCGACAATCCACTGAAAGGAATCCGCATTGCTCCGCAATAGGTTGCTTGTACTGCTGATCGCGGCACTGGCGTCGATAGGAGCCATGGCTTCGGTGACGGCGGCCGCTGCCTCTGCCGCGGTCACCGGCGCCGGCTCGACGCTGGTCGCGCCGCTGATGGCTAACTGGATCAGCAACTTCGAAATCAAGGAAGGCATCCCCGTCAAATACTCCGCGGTCGGCTCGGGCACCGGTATCGCCCAGATCACCGCGCGGACCGTCGACTTCGGTGCCTCCGACGCGCCGCTGACGCCGGAACAGGCTGCCGCCTGCAACGGCTGCGTCCAGGTCCCGTGGGCCCTCTCGGCCACCGGCGTCGGGTTCAACATCCCGGGCGTGAAGAAGCTGAACCTGACCGGCAAGGTCCTCGCCGGCATCTACTTCGGCAAGATCACCAAGTGGAACGACCCGAAGATCAAGGCGATCAACAAAGGCGCGAAGCTGCCGGGTCTCAACATCACCCCGGTCTTCCGCAGCGACGGCTCAGGTGACACCTACGCGTTCACCAACTACCTGTCGAAAATCAGCCCCGCCTGGCGGAGCGAAGTCGGCTACGCGACCACCGTCGGCTTCAAAGCCGGCGTCGGCGCCAAAGGCAATGCGGGCGTCACCGCGACGGTGACCAAAACCCCGGGAGCGATCGGCTACATCTCGGCCTACTACCTGATCGCCGCCGGCGTTCACGCCGCCGCGATCCAGAACAACGCCGGGAATTACGAGCTGCCGAACATCCCGAACATCTCGAGCGCCGCTTCGACCGTAAAGAAGCTGGGCTCGGACAACGCGGTAAGCATCACCAACCCCCCGAAGAAGGCAACGATCGCCTACCCGATCTCCACCTTCACCTACGCGATCATCCCCCATGACGCGAAGCAGAAGGGGTTCCTGCAGCAGTTCGCCAACTACTGCCTGACCATCGGCCAGAAATACGGTGCGGCGCTCGACTTCGCGCCGCTGCCCAAGGTCGTCAAGCAGGCAGGCCTCAAAGCAGTCGCCTCCCTCTAACGGGAAGCAGCCGCTCCTCCCAACCGGCACCGGGCTTTGGCCCGGTGCCGGTTTCAGATCGCCGCGGCCTGAAGCGACTCAGAAGAAGTCTTCGATCAGGGCCCGTCGCCTGCGCTCACGCCCGCGCGCTCGCTGTTTCTCCCTCTGCTCCATTTCTTCGTCCATGCGCACCAGCTCTTCAGCGTCGGCCGGCCTGCGTCGGACGAGCACAAGGGCGCGATCGAAGTCGAACACGTCAGAGTTCGTGGCGATTCGCGCGGCGAGGTCCCTCTCTTCTCGATCGGTCATCGCCCTGAACCTACCTCCTGTTGTGTACTGTCACTTGAGCCAAGTTGCAATGATTCGATCTCGATCTGGGCATCTCTCAGTCCCTGAGTGAGTTGCGTAACCTTCTTTTCCACCGCCCTTATCGACGCCTCGGTATCTGCTGCGGTCTCATCGGCCTCCTCGGCGAATTTGGCGCCGCGGGTGGAGATCTCGATCGGCAGTCGGGCGCGAAGCAAGCCCGAGAAGACGGGCGTGGCCAGCAGGAGGCAGCCGTAGAAGACGAACAGAGCTACCTCTAGCCGGTAGAGAGGGATTTGCCCAAGGGCCGGCGCTGGTAGATGAGTCTGGCCAAGGTCATCTGTCGGCACCGGTGCTAGAGCAGACGCAATAAGCGCTAGGCATAGCGCCACCGTGACGACGAGGCGGATGAAGAGCCGTTCGACCATGCTTGAAGAAGGCTGGGGCCTCTGAAGTTCTCCCCATTCCGGTGCGCAGTGTTCCGCTTTATCCGCCTTTTCACATCCTTGCCACGGCGATCGCGAACCCTGTGGGTGACAAGACGGACTAGTGAGGGAGAGCACCGATGACTTCCCGTGTTGACATGCATTGCCACTCGACCGCGTCGCAGCTCTCGAAGCTGGGGGTGCAGCGTTCGCTGGGCCTGCCGGAGTGCGCGACGCCGCCGCAGGAGGTCTACGAGCTCGCCCAGCGGCGGGGGATGGACTTCGTCACGATCACCGACCACGACACGATCGACGGCTGCTTGGAGCTCGCCGATCGGCCCGACTGCTTCATCTCCGAGGAGCTGACCGCCCGCTTCGCCGGCGAGGTCCAGGCGGTTCACGTCCTCTGTTACGGGATCACTCCCGGAGACCACGAGTGGCTGCAGGCCCATTCCGCCGACGTCGAAGCCTGCGCCGCCTACCTTCACGAGCGGGAGATCGTCTGCGCTCTGGCGCACCCGTTCTTCAACGTCGCGGCGCCGCTGACCCGGCGCCATCGGCGACGACTGGCGGAGCTCTTCCCGATCTGGGAGGTCCGCAACGGCTCGCGGGCCGCCGAGCTGAACATGCCCGCCGTGGTCTACATCGAGACCCACGGCGGCACCGGCATCGGCGGCTCCGACGACCATGCCGGCGTCGACATCGGCCGCACCTTCACCGAGGCGCCCGCGGCCGAGACGCCGGAAGAGTTTCTCGCCCACCTGCGGCGCGGGGACGCCGAAGCAAGGGGGGAACAGGGCAGCGCGGCGAAGTGGACGCATGCGGCTATGGCGCTGGGGACGCGGGCTTTGGCGTTGGGGGGCGGGCGGGGGTCCCTCGCCGGACAACAGCGGGGAGGGTCCGGCGAGGGACCCCCGCCCGCCCAGCCGCAGCGTCCTGATCCGGCCGCCGTCTTGAAGATGACCGAGCGAGTGATTCGGGAGGGAGCCGCTCGCCAGGGGAAGATCGCTGCAGATGTCGGTCCTGAGGACGCCCAGGCGCTGCTGGAGGCCTGGCTCGACGGGATCGGGCTCGAGCTGCGCGGCCGCGATCTAATCGCCTATCTGCAGGGGCAGGACTTCTCCCACGCCGATCTCTACCGGCGCGCCCGTCGCGTTCACGACCGGCGCCTGCGCGCAGCCGTCGCGGCCGGGACTAGGGCGGTTGGTCAAGGCGACCTCGGCAGTGCCGTCAGCGGCCTCTTCGAGGCGCTGGTCCCGGCGGTTCCCTATGCCCCCGCGACCGCCTTCCTCGGCGCCGAGAAGGCGAAGCTGCGCGATCGCAGTGGTGAGCGGCGGCGGGTCGCGGTGATCGCCGATGGGATCGGCTCGATGCACGGGGTCACCCACACGATCGAACAGATCCGCGAGCGCGGCGTGCCCGGCTTCGAGGTCGACATCGTCGGCACCGATCCCGGCGTCGACCGCCGCCTGCCCGCCGCCGCCGAGCTCGAGGTCCCCTTCTACGAGGGAATGACGCTGGGCGTGCCCGGGCTGCCGGACCTCGTCGAGGTCCTCGCCGACGGCTGCTACGACCTCGTCCACGTCACCGCCCCCGGCCCGGCCGGGATCGCGGCGACGCTGATGAGCCGGATCACCGGGGTGCCGCTGATCGCCAGCTACCACACCGAGATCGCCACCTACGCTGGGATGCGGACGCGGGACGAGACCCTGGAGACGCTCAGCCGCGCCGGCCTCAGCGCCTTCTACACGGCCCCGGGGGCGGTCCTCTCGCCAAGCCCCTCGGCCGACGCCTCGGTTGTCGCCCTCGGCGCCGACCCGACCCGCCTCGGCCGCTGGGAGCGCGGGGTAGACACCGAGCGCTTCGACCCCGCCAAGGCCGACCGCGACGCCTTCCCCGGCGAGATCAAGGTCCTCTACGCCGGCCGTCTCACCCGCGAGAAGGGAGTCGATCTGCTCGCCGAGAGCTTCATCCGCGCCCACGACCGCGACCCGCGCCTGCACCTGCTGCTCGCCGGCGGCGGC
>Ga0126313_10001285_pt1 | contig 13129 bp, 11 predicted proteins | sample Plot105A_FD_89954 | JGI IMG/M metagenome (GOLD analysis project Ga0126313, IMG submission 89954) | Serpentine soil microbial communities from UC McLaughlin Reserve, CA, USA - Plot105A | ecosystem: Environmental > Terrestrial > Soil > Grasslands | place: USA: UC McLaughlin Reserve, Lake County...
GTCTACTGGATCCTCGGCTTCCTGACGTTCCTCATTCCCGGGGCCATCGTCACCGCGCAACTGGGCCGGATGTTCCCCGAGGAGGGATCGCTGTACGTGTGGACCCACAAGGCGCTGGGGCCGTTCTGGGGGTTCTTCGCGGGGTTCGTCGCGTGGTGGCCCGGGATCCTGGTCCTGTCGTTCACCGGCGGGCTGGTGGTGACCCTGATCCAGGCGCTGGCCCCGGACGCGCTGCAGGTCCCATGGCAGCAGGGCCTCGTGATCCTGGCGGTGATCTGGTTCTCGGCGGTCATGTCGATCATGCGGTTCCGGGTCACCCAGAACTACGTGAACTTCCAGTTCATCTTCTACGCGGCGGCCATCTTCGTGATCGGCCTGGCCGGGCTGGTGTGGCTGCTGCGTGGCAACCCGGCGGCCAACTCCTTCGCCGCCGGCAACTGGACGCCGAGCGCCGGCAACTGGACGTTCTTCGGGTTCGTGGTCCTCGGCCTGCTGGGCATCGAGGTACCGCTCAACATGGGCGTCGAGGTCCGCAGCGAACGGGCCATCACGAAGTACCTGATCTGGGGCTCCCTGCTGGTGATGGCCGCCTACCTGTGGACGACGTTCGGGAACATGGTGGTCGTGCCGCTGGAGGAGAACCACCCCACGACGGGGATCGTGACCGCGGTCGAGCGGGGGATCGCCCACCCGGTCGGGACGATCGTGGCCCTGATCCTCATCTGGTTCTTCGTCTCGAACACGGTCGTGTACAACTACTCGTTCGCGCGGCTGCTGTTCGTGTCGGGCCTGGAGCGCCGGCTGCCCGCGGCGGTGGGGCGGGTCAACAGGCGCACCAAGGTGCCCGACGTGGCCGTGATCGTCCAGAGCGTGCTTGCGTCGATCATCGTGCTCGCCCTGTTCATGCGGGGCGCCGGCGGCGGCGAGACGGCCACCAAGGTGTACCTGGCGCTGCTGGCCACGGTGAACGTGGTGTGGTGCGTCTCCATGGTGCTGCTGTTCCTCGACGTGTTCTTCGTCCGCCGCTGGTTCGCGGACAAGTTCGAGGAGGTCCGGCAGGTCCCCCGTGGGCTGCTGTCGCTGTCCGGGGTCGTCGGCGCGCTGGCGTCGGGAATCGCGGTGCTGGTCACCTTCAAGGACCCGTGGGACCCGGAGCTGTTCTCGCAGGGCGAGTGGCGGGTCTGGCTTGGGGTCCTGACGGCGGTGTCGCTGCTCGTGGCCGTGGCCATCTTCTTCGTCTCCGAGCGGACCCGCCGGAGGGCGGCACCGGCGGCTCCGACCCCGGCGGCGCCTCCGGCCGCCGGCGCCTGAGCGTGGCCGCGATGACGCCGGAGGAGATCCTCGACGCCTGCCGGACGCGGGCCGTCCGCCTGGTCCGGTTCCTGTACTGCGACAACGGCGGCGTGGTCCGCGGCAAGGCCGCCCACGTGGAGCGGCTGGGCGACCGGATGCGCACGGGAATCGGCCTCACCGTGGCGATGCAGGCCATGAACTCCCTGGACCAGCTCCAGCCGGTCCGCGAGATGGGTCCGGTGGGGGAGATCCGCCTGGTGCCCGACCCCGAGACCTTCACGGTGGTGCCGTACGCGCCGCACACGGCGGTCATGCTCGTCGACCACGTGCGGCTGGACGGGCAGCCGTATGAGGCCGGGCCCCGCAACTTCCTCAAGCGGATGTCGGACCGCCTGGCCGAGCGTGGGATGGTCCTGTCCTGCGCCGTGGAGAACGAGTGGAGCCTCGCGATCCGGCGGGACGGCGGCTACGCCCCCGTCGACGAGAGCCTGTGCTTCTCCACGGTCGGGATGGCCGCCTCCGCCGAGGTCACCGATGCGACCGTGGAGGCCCTGGAGGAGCAGGGCATCCAGGTGGAGCAGTACTACGCCGAGCTGGGCCACGGGCAGCAGGAGCTGTCGGTGGCCCCCCGACCGGCCCTGCGGGCCGCCGACACCCAGGTCCTGGTGCGCGAGACGATCCGCGGGGTGGCCGCCCGGTCGGGCCTGGTGGCGTCGCTCGCCCCCAAGCCGTGGCCGGACCAGGCCGGCAACGGCGCGCACATCCACTTCAGCATGTGGGACGGCGACGGTCGACGAAACCTGTTCCACGATCCCGCCGGCCGGTACGGGCTGTCGAGGACCGCGGAGCAGTTCACCGCCGGCGTGCTGGCCCACCTCCCCGGGCTGCTGGCGCTGACGGCTCCTTCGTTCAACTCCTACCACCGGCTGCTGCCCCAGCACTGGAGCTCGGCGTTCGTGTGCTGGGGCCCGGACAACCGCGAGGCCGCGGTGCGGGTGCCGTCGACGTTCTGGGGGATGGAGCAGGCCTCAACCAACCTGGAGTTCAAGCCGACGGACGCCTCCTGCAACCCCTACCTCGCCTTCGGAGGGCTCATCGCCGCGGGCCTCGACGGGATCGACCGTGGGCTGGAGGCCCCCGAGCCCCTGTCGGTGGATCCCGCCACGCTCCCTGAGCGGGAACGCGAACGGGCCGGGGCGCACCGGTACCCGACGACGCTCGAGGAGTCCATCAAGTCCCTGGAGGACGATGGGGCCCTCATGGAGGCGCTGGGCGACCTGCTGGCCCGCTCCTACCTCGCCGTTCGGCGGTCCGAGTGGGAGGCCTACGCGGCGATGCCCGAGGAGGAGCGGTTCCGGGCGCACTTCCTGAAGTACTAGGCCGATGCGCGACCTCGACCCCGGGAGCCTTGCGCGAGGCGCCCGCGTGCCGATCGGCGAGCTCCCGCTGGTCGACCACCACTGCCACGGGGTCGTCCCGGGCGACCTCGACCGCCGGTCGTTCGAAGGGTTCATCAACGAGGGGTTCGACCCCGCGCCGCAGGGGACGAGCCACTTCGACGCCCCGGTGGGGCTTGCCATCCGGCGGTGGTGCGCGCCCGTGCTGGAGCTGCCGACGCTGCCGTCCCCCGACCGGTACCTGGCCCGGCGGGCGGAGCTGGGCGCCGAGGAGGTCCACCGCCGGTTCCTGCGGTCGGCCGGGTTGGAGACCCTGCTGGTGGAGACCGGCTACACGGCCGCCGCCGACGTCCTGAGCCCGGCGGTCATGGGGTCGCTGGCCGCCGCGCCGGCGCACGAGGTCGTGCGGTTGGAGGCCGTGGCCGAGGCGGTGGCGCGCGGGGGCGTGGAGGCCGCCGCCTACCCTGACGCCTTCGCCCGTTCCCTGGAGGCGGCGGCGGCAGCGGCCGTGGGGCTGAAGACCGTGGTCGCCTACCGGGGTGGGTTCGGCTTTGACCCCACGCCCCCCTCGACCAGGGAGGTCGTGGACGCGGCGGCCAGGTGGCTGTCGAAGGACCCTTTGCCCCGCGTCGAGGATCCCGTCCTCCTGCGCCACGGCATCTGGACCGGCGCCGAGCTGGCCCGGGACCGTGGCCTTCCCCTGCAGGCCCACGCCGGGTACGGCGACCCGGACCTGACCCTCCACCTGACCAACCCCTCGCTGCTCACCGACCTCGTCCGAGCCCTGGGGAAGCTGGCGGTGGACGTGGTGTTCCTCCACTGCTACCCCTACCACCGCGAGGCCGCCTACCTCGCGGCGGTCTTCCCCAACGTCCACTTCGACGTGGGGCAGGCCCTCAACTACACGGGGCCGAGCGCCGGCCGGGTCCTGGCCGAGGCCATGGAGCTTGCGCCGTTCACCAAACAGCTCTACTCCTCGGACGCCTTCGCGCTCGCGGAGCTCCACTACCTCGGCGCCGTGCTGTTCCGCCGGAACCTGGGAACGATCCTCGGGAGCTGGGTGCGCCGCGACGAGTGCTCGGCGGCCGAGGCGGACCGCATCGCCGAGCTCCTCGGCCGCGCGAACGCCCGCCGCATCTACCGGCTGGATCATGGCTGAGATCCTGCCGCCGCTGATCGAGGCGCTGCGCGAGCGGCTGCCGGAGGCGGTCGCGCTGCGCCACCGGCTGCACGCCCACCCGGAGCTCGGCAACCAGGAGCTCCGCACCCACGAGCTCCTGGCCGAGGCCCTGGGGGTGAAGGGGCGGCGGGTGGCGGGGACCGGGCTCCTCCTGCGGGTTGGTGCGGCGACCGGCCCGGCCGTGGCCGTCCGCGCGGAGATGGACGGCCTGCCGGTCGCCGAGGCCACCCGCGCCCCGTTCGCCGCGCCCGGCGGCGTGATGCACGCCTGCGGCCACGACGTCCACATGGCCGCGCTCGTGGCCCTGACGCGGGCGGCCCGTGCGGTGCGGGCCGAGCTCGCGGTCCCGCTGGTGGCGCTGTTCCAGCCGAGCGAGGAGAACCACCCGTCCGGCGCCGAGCGGATCGTCGCCGAGGGCGCGCTGGCGGGAGTCCGAGCGGTGGCGGCCGTCCACGTGCACCCGACGGTGCCGTGGGGGGCGGTGGCCGTGGACGAGGGCCCGGTGAACGCCGCCCTTGACCATCTGCGGGTCGTCGTCGACGGTGCCGGGGGCCACGCCGCCTACCCGCACGAGGCCAGGGACCCGGTCCTCGCGCTCAGCCAGATCGTGGTGTCGCTCCAGCAGGTGGTGAGCCGGCGGATGGACCCGACCGATGAGGCCGCGCTCACCGTCGGATGGCTGCGGGCCGGCTCCGCGGACAACGTGATCCCGGACCGGGCCGAGGCCGGCGGGACGCTGCGCGTGCTGCAGCCGGACGCCCGGGCCACGCTGCTGGACGCGGTCCGCCAGGTGGTCGAGCACACGGCCAGGGCCCACGGCTGCACCGCCCGGGTCGAGGTCACCGTGGGGGAGCCCGCCGTCGTCAACGACGCAACCCTGGCACGCACGGTCCGCGCGCTGCTGCCCCTGGCCGGGCTGACGGCGGCGGCGGAGCTGCGTTCGTGCGGCTCCGACGACTTCGGCGACTTCGCGGCCACGGCGCCGAGCCTCATGATGTTCCTCGGCCTGCGCGGGGCACCAGGGGACCGGGGCAGGTCCCTGCACCACCCGCAGTTCCTCCCCCCGGACGAGGCCGTCGGGGCCGTCGCCCATGCCCAGGCCGCCGCGTACGCGGCCGCGGCGCAGGCCACGAGCGCGTGATCCCTGGGCGGAAGGCGCACGCGCCTCCCTCCTGCTCCGAAGCTGCTATAAGAATAGGGTGGCATAAACTATAGGGTTACTACAACAAGTGCTATGATCGCCGCATGGGCACGGAGCCGGGACTGCGCGAGCGCAAGAAGCGGCAGACCAGGGAGCTGATCGTCGCGACGGCGCGGCGGCTGTTCGCCGAGCGCGGCTTCGACGCCGTCACCGTCGCCGAGGTGGCAAGGGTGGCCGACGTCTCCGAGGGGACCGTCTTCAACTACTTCCCGACCAAGGAGGACCTCTTCTACGGCGGGATGGAGGCGTTCGAGGCCGAGCTCGTGGACGCCGTCCGCCAGCGTCCCGCCGGCGAGTCGGTGCTGCGCGCGTTCCGCCGCTTCGTGCTGGACCGCTCGGGAACGCTGGCGGACGAGGGGGTGGCCGAGGTCATCGCGCGGGCGGCGCGCCTGATCGGCGCCAGCCGCGCGCTCCAGGGGCGGGAACGGGAGATCGCCGCCGAGTCCACGAACGCGCTCGCCGCATTGATCGCGCAGGAGGCGGCGGCGGGCGCGGACGACGTCGAGGCGTGGGCGGTCGCCAACGCGCTCATGGGCGTCCAGCGGGCGCTGGTCGTGCACGTCCGGGCAGAGGTGCTCGGCGGTCGACGGGGCCCGAGGCTGGCCACCGACGCCCGCTCGCGGGCCGAGCGCGCGTTCGCGCGGCTGGAGGCCGGTCTCGGCGACTACGGGGTCAGGACGCAACGAGCGTGAGGAAGGGGCGGCCGTCCAGGTGAACGCGAGAGCGGGGATGCGCGTCAGCATCAACGTGACGAACTACTCCTGGCCGGGCGGGCCGCCTGGGCTCGGCGCCGAGCTGGCGCGGCTGGCCCGCGCCGCCGACCAGGCCGGCCTCGACACCGTGTGGGTCTCCGACCACCTGGTCCAGGCCGACCCGACCGCCGCGCCCGGCGACACCGAGATGCTCGAGGGCTACACCACCCTCGGGTTCCTGGCCGCGCAGACCGAGCGGGTCCGGCTCGGCACCATGGTGACCGGCGTGACCTTCCGGCCTCCCGCCCTGCTGGTCAAGGCCGTCACCACCCTCGACGTGCTGTCCGGTGGGCGCGCCTGGCTCGGGATCGGCGCCGGCTACCAGGAGGAGGAGGCCCAGGCGATGGGCCTGCCGCTGCCTCCGGTCGCCGAGCGGTTCGAGCGGCTGGAGGAGACGCTGCAGATCGCGGCGCGGATGTGGGCCGGCGACGACGCCCCGTTCGTGGGGAGGCACTACCGGCTGCGGCGACCGACGGGCAGCCCGCCGCCCCTGCAGCGCCCCCACCCACCCGTCCTGGTCGGCGGCACGGGCGAACGCAAGACCCTGCGGCTGGTGGCGCAGTACGCCGACGCCTGCAACCTGTTCGACATTCCCGACGGCGGCCGCACCGTCAGGCACAAGCTCGACGTCCTCGCCCGGCACTGCGACCAGCTCGGTCGGCCCTTCGAGGCGGTCGAGAAGACGCTGAGCACCCGGCTGGAGCCGGGCGAGTCCGCCGACGCGTTCGTCGCCCGGTGCGCGGCGGCGGCGGCGCTCGGCATCGAGCACGCGGTGGTCATCACCCCTGGGCCGTGGACGGACGACGCGATCGCCACGCTCGCCGCCGCCGTCCCCGCCCTGCGGGAGGCCGGCGCGTGACGCGGTCGGCCGCACGCCGACCCGTCAGGGCCGGGTGACGGCCTGGCGGCGGCGCCGCAGGAAGTCGCGCTCGGCCGCGTTCTGGGTGCGGGCGATCGCCGCCTCGTACGCCAGCGCCGCCTCGGCGTTGCGGCCGAGGCGGCGGAGCAGGTCGGCGCGGATGGCGTGGAACAGGTGGTAGCCGTCGAGGTCGAGGCCGTCGACGGTGGCGAGCGCCGCGGCCGGTCCCTCGACCTCGGCCACCGCGACCGCGCGGTGCAGCGCCACGACCGGGCTCGGGGCGACCGTCAGGAGCTGGTCGTACAGCGCCAGGATCTGCCGCCAGTCCGTGGCGGACGCGGTCGCGGCGTCGCTGTGGACGGCGTTGATCGCCGCCTGGATCTGGTACGGGCCTGGCTGGTTGCGCCGCAGGCATCGCCGCACGATGGCCTGCCCCTCGGCGATGAGGCCGCGGTCCCAGCGGCTGCGGTCCTGGTCGGCCAGCAGGACGAGGTCGCCGTCGGGGGTCGTGCGGGCGGCCCGGCGCGAGGAGACCAGCAGCATCAGCGCCAGCAGCCCCATGACCTCCGGTTCGTCGGGCATGAGCTCGGCCAGGAGCCGTCCCAGGCGGATGGCCTCCGCGCAGAGGTCCTCGCGGACGAGCCGGTCGCCCGAGCTCGCCGCGTAGCCCTCGTTGAAGATGAGGTAGACGACGGCCAGCACGGCCCGGAGGCGGCCAGGGAGGTCGGCCTCGCCCGGGACCCGGTAGGGGATGCGCGCGTCACGGATCTTGCCCTTGGCCCTGACCAGCCGCTGGGCCATGGTCGCCTCGGGGACCAGGAAGGCGCGCGCGATCTCCGCGGTGGTGAGCCCTCCCAGGAGCCGGAGCGTCAGCGCGACCTGGACGTCGGCGGCGAGCGCGGGGTGGCAGCAGGTGAAGATCAACCGCAGCCGGTCGTCGCGCACGGCGCCCTCCTCGGCCGGTCCGCCGGGGTCATGCAGCAGGGCGGCCTCGGCGTGCCGGTCCTGGCGGGACGCCTCCCGGCGGAGGCGGTCGATCCCCCGGTTGCGGGCGGTGGTGATGATCCATCCCGCCGGGCTTGGGGGGAGCCCGGTGGCCGGCCAGCGTTGCACCGCCACGGTGAACGCGTCCTGGACCGCCTCCTCGGCCAGGTCGATGTCGCCGAGGACGCGGACCAGCGCGGCCACGGCGCGGCCGTACTCGGCGCGGAACACACGCTCGATCTCCGAGGTGGGGAGGGCCGGCACGCCAGGGATCAGCCGGCGGCTTCGTCCTGGAGCGGCCGTACCTCGACCGGGCGGGTGGTCGCCCTGGCGGCCTTGCGGGCCCAGTCGAGCGCGGCGTCGAGGTCGGGTGCCCTGATGATCGTGAACCCGCCGACGTGCTCCTTGCCCTCGGCGTAGGGGCCGTCGGTGGTGAGCACCCGGCCGTCCCGCAGCCGCACCACGGTGGCCGTGCTCGGGGGGTGCAGCTGCCCGGTGAAGACCCACGCGCCGGCCGCCTCGAGCTCCTGCCTCCAGGCGTCGACGTCCTGCAGCACCTTCTCCAGGACCTCGGGTGGGGGCGCGGGCCCGTCGCGCAGGTAGACGCTGAGCAGGTACTGCTTCATGCGGTCGTCCCCGCCGCCGGTTCGGCCGGCCGGTAGGTCGCGATCACCACGCCGGTGGTCGTCGTCACGGCGTCCACCAGCTGGAGCTCGGCGGACGGACCGCCGTCGGGGAACAGCCGCCGCCCCGACCCCAGCACCAGCGGGTGGATCAGGAGCACGTACTGGTCGACGAGGCCGCGCCGCCGCAGCGACTGGACCAGCTCGCCGCTGCCGAGCACCGTCAGGTCCTTGCCCGGCTGCCGCCTGAGCTCGGCAACGGCGTCCGCGGCGTCGCCCTTGAGGAGCGTGGAGTTGCTCCAGGGGAGCGGCTCGGTCAGCGTCGTCGACGCGACGTACTTCAGGGTGTGGTTGAGCACTTCGGTGAAGGGGTTGTCCTTCTGGTGGGGCCAGAAGGAGAAGAAGGCCTCGTAGGTCCGCCGCCCGAGCAGCAGGGACCCGGAGTCGGCCATCCCTTCCGTGGCCACCCTGGCCATGACCGGGTCGTTGTAGGGCTGTGCCCAGCCGCCGCGCGTGAAGCCTCCGCGGAGGTCCTCGTCCGGCCGTCCGGGCGCCTGCATGACCCCGTCGAGCGTCAGGCTGTTGAACACGACGATCCTGCTCATGACGTCCCTTCCTCGTGCCGATCCGGCCTTCACCCTCTACCTCTATACGAACGGGTTCCGGCCGGATCGACAAGGGACGTCCTCGACGATCATCACCGTGCTCAGGACGCGGGCGCGTCCCCGCGCCTGCTCGGCGTCGCGCTCGAGCAGGCGCCCCGTCATGATCGCGATTGAAGCAGACAGTCCGCCGGCCTGGCTTGACCCTCACACCGTGTCAGGCGGTAGACCGGGAGGCGTCATGTTCAGCATCGGGGACTTCGCCAGGCACGGCCGCGTGTCGGTGCGCATGCTGCGGCACTACGACGCGCTCGGGCTGCTGCGGCCGGCACACGTCGATCCGCTGACCGGCTACCGCTCCTACGAGGCCGGGCAGCTCGCGCGGCTGAACCGGGTCGTCGCGCTGAAGGACCTGGGGTTCACCCTCCAGCAGGTGCGGTCGATCCTGGACGACAAGGTGAGCGTCGAGGAGCTGCGCGGGATGCTGCGGCTGCGGCGCGCCGAGCTGCAGTCCCAGATCGCGGCCGACGCCGCCCGGTTGGCGCAGGTCGAGGCGAGGCTCCAGATCATCGAACGGGAGGGCGCCATGCCGGCCGACGACGTCCAGGTCAAGCGCATCCCCGGCGTCCGGGTCGCGGAGCTCACCGGCACCGCGGCGGGCTTCGAGCCCGCCTCCGTCACCCCGGTCATCCAGCCGCTGTACGACGAGCTGTACGCCCGGCTCCACCACGCCGGGCTGGCGGCCAGCGGCCCGGCGATCGCCTGGTACGAGGACTCCCCGGACGGCGACGGGGTGCTGGTCCACGCCACCGTCCCGGTCGACGCCCGGGCGGCCGGCGGCCACGGCCTCCCGATCGTGGAGCTGCCCGAGGTCGAGCAGGCGGCCACGATCGTGCACCGTGGCCCCATGGACGAGGTCATGACGACCATCCAGACGCTGGCCCGCTGGATCGACGCCAACGGCTACCGCTCGGCCGGGTACAACCGCGAGCTGTACGTCGAGTGCGGCCAGGACCCGGAGGCGTGGGTGACGGAGCTCCAGGAACCGGTCACCACGGGCTGAGGGGAGCGGAGGCGTGCACGACGACATCCTGGTTGCGCCGGCGACCGACGCGGCGCGGATGCTGCGCCGCGGGGAGCTGTCCTCCCGGGAGCTGACCGAGCTGCTGCTCGGCCGGATCGACGGCGTCGATCCCCGGGTGCACGCGGTGGTCGAGCTGCGGCGCGAGGCGGCGCTGGCGGAGGCGGCCGCGGCCGACCGGGCGACCGCCCGCGGCGGCGACCTGGGACCGCTGCACGGGGTGCCCATGACGGTCAAGGAGAGCTTCAACGTCGCCGGGCTGCACACCACCTGGGGCAACCCCGCCTTCAAGGACCACGTCGCCGACGCGGACGCCACGGTGGTCCGGCGGCTCAGGCAGGCCGGCGCGATCGTCGTCGGCAAGACCAACGTGGCCGCCATGCTGGGCGACTTCGGGCAGACCGCCAACGAGCTGTACGGCGTCACCAGCAACCCGTGGGACACCACCCGCACGCCCGGCGGCTCTACCGGCGGAGCCGCCGCGGCGCTCGCCGCCGGGATGACCTTCCTCGAGTACGGCTCGGACCTGGTGGGGTCCGTCCGCATCCCGGCGAGCTTCTGCGGCGTCTACGGGCTGCGGCCGAGCGTCCAGACCGTCCCGTTGACCGGCTTCCAGCCGCCCGGCCCCCCGGCGGATCCGAGCGACATGACCTACCTGTCCTCGGTCGGCCCGCTGGGCCGGTCGGCGGGCGACCTGAGGACCGCGTTGCGTGCCACCGCCGGGCATGAGGGCCAGGCGGCGAAGGCCTGGACCTGGGCCCTGCCGCCGCCGCGCCACGGCCGGCTGCGGGACTTCCGCGTCGGTGTCGTGCTCGACCACGAGCAGGCTCCCGTCTCCAGCGAGGTCGCCGCACCGCTGTCCGACGCGGTGGACGCGCTCGCCCGTGCCGGCGCGACGGTGGCCGAGGGCTGGCCCGACGGCGTGGACCCCCGGCGCTGCTACGAGTCGTTCGGGTTCCACGTGGGCTTGTTCTTCGCCTTCCAGCAACCCGGCGAGGACTTCGCGACCCTGTCGGAGGTCGTCGACCACGAGCATTGGCGCATGGCGTCGCGCGCTGCCTGGGGCCGCTACTTCGACGACGTCGACGTGTTCCTCTGCCCGGCGAACTTCACGCCGGCCTTCCCCCACGACGCCAGGCCCTTCGACCAGCGCACCATCACCACGCCCCAAGGCCCCCGGCCCTATGGCGACCAGGCCTTCTGGGTCTCGCACGCGGCGCTGCCGGGCCTGCCCGCCCTGGCCGCGCCCATCGGGCGGACCCCTGGAGGCCTCCCCGTCGGCGCGCAGGTCGTGGGCCCGCTCTACGAGGACGACACCGCGATCACCTTCGCCGAGCTGCTCGGCGAGGTGATCGGCGGCTACGAGCCTCCGCCGGTCCGGTGACCCGGCCGGACGGGGCCGCCGCGCGTCACGACCGGAGGGGCCGGCCGGCCGGCCCCTCCGGGGTTGGCGGTCGACGGGCGCCGCCGGCGTTACGGCCTGGCCGCGCTGACCAGCCCGGCGCCGTAGGCGTCGCGGTCGGAGACCCGCGGGCCGCCGAGGTGGCAGTAGCCGTCCGGGCAGCTGCCGCCGGTGAGGTCACCGCCGCTGGTGTCGGTGGCCGACAGCACCTGGGTGAGGTTGTGGACGTTGTCGTTGGCCCTGGCCTTGACCCAGGCGATCAGCGCCGCCGGGTGCTTGCGCAGCCGGGGGTGGGCGCTGGCCGAGAGCGCCAAGGCGCCGACCACGTGCGGGGTGGCCATCGAGGTGCCCTGGATGGCGGTGTAGCACTGCCCCTGCGGGAAGCCGGGAGCGGTGAGCACGAAGCACTGGATCTGGGTCGCGAAGTTCGAGGTGATGTTGAAGTCCTGCCAGACGTTGGTCAGGTCCTCGCTGGTGTAGGGGAACCCGGGCGTGCCGCCACGGTCCCACAGCGGCAGGTTGAACTTGCGTGCCCCGCCAGGCCCCGCCAGGTCGATCCGCGGCCCGTAGTTGGAGTAGTAGGCCAGCTGGTTCCTCCTGCCGGGACCGGCGGCCTGGTGGCGGTCGCTGGCCGGCTTGCAGGTGGCGTTGAGGTTCGCGGGGACGGGCGGGTTGGCGTCGGGGTCGCCGGGGTCGCCGGTCGTGCCCGGCGGGCAGCTCGCCGAGGAGGGCACCACGAGGTTGCCGGTGGCCGAGACGTCCACCACGCCCCGGACCCCGCCGGGCACCTCGTACAGGCCGAAGGCGTCGAACAGCTCGTCGCCCGGGGTGGTGAGCGTGCCGTGCGACAGCACCAGGCCACCGGCGCCGATCCGCGCGCTCTCGTTGCCCGCCGCGGCCACGATCACGGTGCCCTTGCCGCGGGCGTAGCGGACCGCGTCGACGTAGGCCCGGTAGATCAGGTCCTGCTCGGGGTCGGAGCGGTCCAGGTAGCCGCCGAAGGAGATGTTGACCAGGTCGATGCCGAGGTCGGCGGCGGTCACGAACGAGGAGATGAGGCTGGAGTCGTAGGCGAAGCCGCACCACTGGGCGATCTTGAGCGACACCAGGCCGACCCTGGGGGCGATCCCGTTGACCCCTTGCGGTCGAGGGCGGCGGCGATGTTGCCGCCGATCCAGGAGCCGTGGCCGTACCAGTCGCCGTCCGCCGGCCCGCCGAACTCCGCGGCGAGGTCCTCGTCGGAGACGCCGAACTCGGTCTTGCACAGCGGCGGGTCCTCGAACTGGGTGAAGTCGACGACCCGCTGGACCTTGGGAGCCAGCTCCGAGTGGGTGTAGTCGAGGCCGGTGTCGGACACCCCGACGGTCACCTTCCGGCTGCCGGCGGTCGTCCTCCAGCCGTTGGGCAGGCCGATGCGCCCGTAGTCCCACATCAGGCCCTTGTAGGAGAACGCCGGGTCCGGGCGGATCCCGGCCGTCCGGGCCGCCGCCGAGGCCCGCGCCGTCACCCGCTGCGCCCCCCGCAGCCCGGGTGCCGACAGGTTGGGGGCGGCCCGCGGGTCCTCGACGGCCACCCGTGCGACGTGGTCGGCGGCCACGCCAAGGGTGCCGCCGTCGGCGGCGAGGCTGCTCCGGGTACTCGCCGATCCCCTGACCACCAGCGTCTTGAGCTGGGGGATGCCGCGGAGGACGCGGGCGCCCTGGCGCACGGCCTTGGCCTGCAGCGCCTTGTAGTCCGCCGCGGTCCTGGCCACCA
>Ga0126313_10001286_pt1 | contig 13128 bp, 12 predicted proteins | sample Plot105A_FD_89954 | JGI IMG/M metagenome (GOLD analysis project Ga0126313, IMG submission 89954) | Serpentine soil microbial communities from UC McLaughlin Reserve, CA, USA - Plot105A | ecosystem: Environmental > Terrestrial > Soil > Grasslands | place: USA: UC McLaughlin Reserve, Lake County...
CAGGGTGTGCTCCACCCGCGTCTGCGAGTCCATCACCCGAATCTCCACGGTCCCGAAGTTCGGATGTGGGCGGACGTCGTACCACAGATAGGTGTAGTCGCCGATCGCCTTGGAGCTCACCATGAACTCGATCCGCTTGCACCAGTCCTGGTAGTTGTCGTACCGGGGCGGGATCCCCACCCGCGGGAACGCCCGGAAGATCGGGGTGCGCGTGGAGTCGAGACCGGTGCTGTCGCCGCGCCAGAACGGGGAGTTCGCGGACAGCGCGAGGAGCAGCGGCATATGGACCCGCATTCCGTTGATGACGTGGATCGCCTTGTCGGCATCGTCGAGCCCGACATGGACGTGAATCCCGAAAATGATCTCCTGGCGGGCGACGAATTGGAGCCCGGAGACAAGGTCGCGGTAGCGCGGACGCGCGACGATCCGCTGGTCCTCCCACATCGCGAACGGGTGCGTCCCGGCCGACCCGATCGCGAGCCCCCGCTGGGAGGCAACCTGCCCAACCTGACGCCGAAGCGCGCGCAGCTGGATCCCCGCCTCTGCCGCGTTCGCGGTCGGAGTGGTTGCGATCTCGCACACCGACTCCATCAGCTCGGGCTTCACCTCACCCTCCGTGGAGAACTCCGCCAGGTCGTCCAGAAGGCCCTCGATCGAGTTCGCGAGATCGAGCGTCTCGTCGTCCACGATCATCAGCTCCTCCTCGATCCCGAGGGTGTAGGAGGGCCCCGTGAACCTGTGGTCCACGGTGGCATCGTATCCGGAGGCACGCCCGTCAAAGCGGGTATAAACCGGGAGAAACCCGGATCCGGAGGACCCATGGCACTCGGCTACGACGACAAGCTCTACATCCTCGCGTTCGACCACCGCGGGTCGTTCCAGAAGAAGATGTTCGGCATCGAGGGTGACCCCTCGCCCGAGGAGACCGAGCGGATCGCCGACGCCAAGCATCTGATCTTCGAGGGTCTCCTGAAGGCGTCCGAGCAGGGCGCCGAGCCCGGGGTGACCGGCTGCCTCGTCGACGAGCAGTTCGGCTCGCCGAAGGGCGTGCCCGATCAGGCGAAGGAACGAGGGCTGATCCTGGCGATGCCGGTCGAGAAGTCCGGACAGAACGAGTTCGACTTCGAGTACGGCGACGACTTCGGCGCCCACATCGAGAAGTTCGACCCGGACTTCGCAAAAGTGCTCGTGCGCTACAACCCCGAGGGCGACAGCGAGATGAACGCCCGCCAGACTGAGCGCCTCAAGCGGCTCGCTGATTGGCTCCACGAGCGGGATCGGAAGTTCCTCTTCGAGTTGCTCGTGCCGGCGGAGGACGCCCAGCTCGAGCAGGTGGGCGGCGATTCCGACCGCTACGACGCCGAGCTTCGTCCCGACCTGATGCGGCGGACGATCGTCGAGCTCCAGGACGCCGGGGTCGAGGCGGATGTCTGGAAAATCGAGGGGATCGAGTCCCAGGAGGACTGCGAGCGGATCGCCGAGACCTGCCGCCGCGACGGCCGCGACGGCGTCATCTGCGTAGTGCTCGGACGCGGCGCCGATGACGCCAAGGTCGAGCACTGGCTGCGGCAGGGCGCTCCGGTGGAGGGCTACGCGGGGTTTGCAATCGGGCGGACGATCTGGTGGGACGCCCTCAAGGGCTTCCTCGACGGGGACATCGAGCGCGACGACGCCGCCCAGCTGATCGCCGACAACTACCTCAGGTTTGTCCGCGTCTACGGCGAAGCGGCGCGCCAACCGGCAGCGGCCTAGAGCTACATAACGCTGGTACCCTTCCGCCGGCGATGCGGATGCGGCAATCACTTGCCGAGTTCGAGGAGGCCTTCCGGGAGGAGGCCGCCGAGTCGATTGCGCGCCGCGAACGGCTACGCAGGCGCGCCGTTCAGCGCTCGCGCGTCCGCCGCGTCGAGCGTAGCCGCAAGCAGGGCCGGTTCCGCTTCGCGCTTCTCGCGCTGTCGATCGTGGCCACCGCGGTGATCGTCACGATCGTGATGTTCGAGACGCTTGCGATGCTGGTCGGATAGCGCCGTACACCTCCTTGCGAAACACCGGAACGTCGCGCGGTGCGGCGATCCCGATCCTGACCTTCTCACCCGTGATCGCGAGCACCGAGATCTCGATGTCGTCGCCGATCATGATGCTTTGATTCGACTTGCGTGTGAGAACCAACACGCCGGCGCCTCCCCTGCCAAGGATGGACTGGGCCCCCACTTAAGCACCCTTCCGGCTTCGGCGCAACGCGAATAGCCCGTAGATCGCGGTTGGTAGTCTCCCGCGGCGGTTGGCACGGAGATCGCTCAAGCCGCAGCTGAACCAGATCCGGACGTGGGTTCGTCAGGGCCGCACTGACGCCTGGATCGCGCATCAGCTCGAGGTCTCGGTCGGAGACATCCGCGCGTTCAAGCGCGAGCATGAGCTTGCTCCGGCCGACGCGGCGGGTGACGGCGACGCCGAGGTCCCGGGAGCCGACGTCGAGGAGCAGGACCTGCGGGCGGAGGACGACGCGCTCGTCGCCGCGGCGCTAGAGGCCGAGCTCCAGGACGAAGAGGAAGAGGAAGACGACGAGGACGAAGACGAGGGCCAGGAGGAGGAGAAGCCTCGTCGCCGCCGCCGGGGCCGGCGCGGTGGCCGCGGCCGGCGCCGCCGGCCGCGGGAGCTCGAGGGCACCTTCGACCACGGCGAGGAGGGCTATGGGCTGTGGCTCGATCCCGCCGTGCAGGACGACCCCGTCTACGCCGAGCACTGGGCCGGCCACCGACCGGTCACGGTGAGTGTGGAACCGGATCGGATCGTGATCGTCCGCTCGGGCGAAGCGGGCGACGAGGAGGACGAGGACTGAACGATCCGTTCGACCTTTCGTGGGATATAGCCACGTAAGGTCGAACGCCTGAGGCGCGCTACTGCCGCTCGTGCTTCTCGCGGGGGACACCGCCGGCATAGTTCGACGACTCCCGCGCGTATCGGTTGAAGGCCGCGTCGACGACGGTTGCCGCATCGGTCCCGGCTGCGTGGCGGCGGGCGAGCTCGAGCGCCCAGTCCGTGCCCTCGGCGTAGAAAGCGGCCAGCTCGTCGAGCACGAAGGTGGAGCCGAGTCGCCGCCGCAGCTCCTCGACCACGGCCTCGACCGCCCCCTCGAGATCGGCACGGGCGGGCTCGGACGCAGATGCGATGCGGCGCTCCCCGTCGCGCCACTGATAGAGGGCGTTTTCGATCGCGTAAGCCATGCGAGTCCCGAGGCTAGCGTCGCCGGGGGCGACCGTCGGAGGCGGTGTCTTAGGGCAGGTTTTCGATCACATAGGCGCGCTCGCCCTGGCGCACCATCCCCAGCCGACGGGCCTCCCGCTCGAGCGCTCCGGGGTCGCGCAGCGCCCGCACCTTGCGCTTGAGCTCCCGGTTCTCGTCGCTCAGCTGGCGAAGCTCCTCCTGCTGGGCGCCGGCTGTGCGCGACTGCTGGATCCAATGCTTGGCGGGCGAGATATAGAGCAGCAGGATCGCAACGAGCGTCGTGAGAAGGGCGCAGCGGCCGACGCGGTCCCAGCGGATCCCTGAGTGGCGGCGACGTGGGCCCATCGCACCTGCCTTCGCCGCGGGCCGGCCGCCTCCTCCTACCGCGACTGAAAGGCGCTCCGGCCCGGATAAGACGCGTCTCCGGCGAGCGCCTCCTCGATCCGGAGCAACTGGTTGTACTTGGCGACGCGGTCCGATCGCGACGGAGCGCCCGTCTTGATCTGGCCGCAGCCGGTGGCGACCGCGAGGTCCGCGATCGTGGTGTCCTCGGTCTCGCCCGAGCGATGCGACATGACCGCGGTGTAGCCGGCGTCCTGCGCCGTCTGGACGGCATCGAGCGTCTCGGTGAGCGTGCCGATCTGGTTGACCTTGACCAGGATCGAGTTGGCGACGCCCGATTCGATGCCGCGGCGCAGGCGCTCGGTGTTCGTCACGAACAGGTCGTCGCCGACCAGCTGCAGGCGATTGCCGAGGCGCTCCGTGAGCGCGCGCCAGCCGTCCCAATCTTCCTCGTCCATCCCGTCCTCGATTGAGACGACCGGATAGCGGCCGGCAACGTCGACCCAGTAGTCGGCCATCTCAGCGGGCGAGAGCGTGCGCCCCTCGTGCTCGAGGACGTAAGCGCCGTCCCTTTGAATCTCGCTGGTGGCCGGATCGAGGGCGATCGCCACCTCCTCACCCGGCCGATAACCGGCGCCCTCGATGCCGGCGAGCAGCGCCTCGAGCGCGGCCTCGTTGGACTCGAGGTCGGGGGCGAAGCCACCCTCGTCCCCGACGGCGGTGGCGAGGCCGCGGTCGTGCAGCGACCGCTTCAGGGCGTGGAACACCTCCGCGCCGGTCCGGAGCGCCTCAGCGAACGATCCGGCTCCGATCGGCACGATCATGAACTCCTGGAAGTCCACCTTGTTGTCGGCGTGGGCGCCGCCGTTCAACACGTTCATCATCGGGACAGGCAGCACATGGGCGGCCTCGCCGCCGAGATAGCGCCACAGCGGCAGCCCGGCCTCCGCCGCCGCGGCCTTGGCCGCGGCCAGCGAGACCCCGAGGATCGCGTTGGCGCCGAGCCGCCCCTTGTTTGGCGTTCCGTCGAGGTCGATCATCGCCCGATCGAGGCCCTCCTGATCGGCGGCGTCGAGGCCGCGGACTGCCTCCGCGAGCTCGCCGTTCACGTTGGCCACGGCCCGAGAGACGCCCTTGCCTCCCCAGGCATCCCCACCGTCCCGCAGCTCGACCGCCTCGAACTCGCCGGTCGAGGCGCCGGAAGGCACGGCCGCGCGGCCGGCGGCACCGGAACGGAGCAGCACATCGACCTCCACCGTCGGGTTGCCGCGGCTGTCGACGATCTGCCGCGCGTGCACTCGCTCGATCTCGCTCACTGCTGCTCCTCCTCGACCTGTTCACGGAACCGGTCGGCAGCTTGCCGAAGCGCAAGCTCGGGGTCGACTCCGGCGGCGATCGCCTCACGAACCGCTGCCAGCAGTCGATCTCCGATCTCGTCCCCGTCTGGGGCGACCGGCGAGCCGGCGCTCTCCGCCCGTTTCAGGATCTTCTTCGCATAGAGCGTCGAAGGGAGAGCGTCCGGGATGGGGTCGAAGATCTCGCCGCCGCGCTCGTCGTCGCGCTTGATCTGATTCCAGTTGCGCACCACGTCGCCGGCGGTCTCGGCCGCGCGCTCCCCGAAGACATGCGGGTGGCGGCGGATCAGCTTGGCGCGACAGTGCTCCGCCACCGCCGCGAGGTCGCCCTTGCCGCGCTCCTCGAGCAGCAGCGCAAGGAAGTAGACCTGGAACAGCACGTCACCGAGCTCGTCCAGGAGCTTGTCGTCGTCGCTCGAGTGCGCCGCGTCCGCGAGCTCATAGGCCTCCTCGACCGTATGCGGCACGATCGAGCGCTCGTCCTGCTCGCGGTCCCAGGGACATTCGCGACGCAGCCTGCGCGTGATCTCGTCGAGCCGCAGCAGCGCGGCCGAGAGATCGGCTGCCGAATTGCTCACCGCGGCGCTACGGCTGCGACTGCGGCTGCTGGGGTGCCTGCCCTTGCGGCTGGCCGTTCGGCTGCCCACCCGCGCCCGGACCGGTCTCGGTCGACTCCTTGGGGGCGTTCTTGCACTCGGCCACCCGGTAGTCGTCCGCGCATTCCGTGTCGTCCTTGTAGTCCTCGCGGAAGTTCTTGATCCAGTTGTCGAGCGTCTTCTGCTGGCGCTGGGAGCGGAGCAGGTTCCTGATCGTCTCCTTGGACTCCTCGAGAGTCTGCTGCGACGCGGGAGTGATCTTCTGCACCTCGAAGACGTACCAGCCGAACTGCGTCTTCACGGGCCCTTCGATCTTGCCCTTTCGGGCGGCGAAGACGGCGTCATCGAGCGCCTTCTCCTGCTGTCCCTCCGACACCGCCGGCAGCTTCCCGCCCTGCGCCTTGGACGCCTCGTCGATCGAATACTTCTTGACGACGCTCTTCCATGAGTCCCCGTCCTCGAGAGCCCGCTTGGCTTCCTCGGCCTTGGCCTTGGTCTTCGTGAGGACGACAAGCAGATCGCGGCGCTCCGGCTGGGCGAAGCGCTTCTTGTTCTTGTCGTAGTACTGCTCGACATCCTGATCGGAGACCTTCTGGGCCTCCTTGGTGATCTTCTGCGTCAGCTTCTGCTGCAGCTGGTCGAGCTTCACCCGGAAGAGGACGTCCTCCTCGGTCATCCCGGAGGTCTCTAGGAACTGCTTGTAGGCCTTCTCGGTCGGGAAGGCCTGCTTCTTCTGCTCCTCGAGAGAGCGCTTGACCTCCTTGTCGGAGACCTTGACGCCCTGGGCCTCGGCCTCCTGCTGCACCCACTCAGCCTGGATCAAGAACTGCATGATCTCGGTCTTGAGCTGGTCGAATTCCTGCTCGCACTGCTTCTTCAGCTGGGAGTCGGTCGGCTGCTCCTGACCCTTCGGCACCGGCTGCTTCTTCTTCTCCGCGACGCACTTCTTGAAGTCCGGCGGGTCCGGGGCGACCGCGGCTCCACCCTGCGCCTGGCCCGCCGCGGCCGTCCTCAGCCATTTGTTGAACTCGTCCTGAGTAATCACGGAGTCGCCGACCTTGGCGACCGCATTTGGTGGCACGTCGTTGCCGCATCCGGCGACGACGGCCGCGCCTAGTCCGGTGACGACGAGGGCGCATAGTGTCTTCGAGGCGTGTCTCATCAATGCCATGTCTAAGAGCTGTTGGTAAAGCTGCGTTTAAAGGGCGGCGCCGGCGAAAGACCGGGCGAGAGCCGGCGGCGGTGGCGAAGGGTAGCGGACGCGATTTCAGCTTCCGGGCGGCTCGCTCGCCACCTCCAGAATCGCTTCGGCGGGGGCAACCACCGCGCGGAAGCGTTCGCTCGGCTCGTGGGGCAGGCGCATCCGCACCGTGGAGCGACCGGACTCGTAGATGGCCTCCGGAATCCGCTCCCGGAGCGCCTTCGAGCCGCGCGAATCGAGCTCGATGGGCGTGACGGAGAGCCGCCCGCCGCGGAAATCCACTGAGCTCGCGCCCGCCCGGCCCAGCTTGATCCGAGCGTCCTGAAGGCGAATCAGGTTGTCGAGCGGTTCCGGGACGGGACCGAAGCGATCGGCGAGCTCCTCGCGCAGCATGATCAGCTGCGCGACCTGGCGCGCGCCGGCGATGCGACGGTGCACCTCGATCTTGGCCGCCTCGTAGGGCACGTAGTCGCCGGGTACGTAAGCGTCCACCGGAAGGTCCATCCGCACCGGCTCGGCCGTCTCCTCCGCCGAGTCGCCGCCCAGGAGGCGCACCGCCTCGTCGAGCATCGACACGTACAGCTCGAACCCGACCGCCGCTACATGCCCGGATTGCTCGTCCCCGAGCAGGTTGCCGGCGCCCCGGATCTCGAGGTCGCGCATCGCGATCTTGAACCCGGATCCGAGCTCCGTGTAGTCCGACAGCGTGGCGAGCCGCCGGCTCGCCTCCTCGGAGAGCGCGGCGGCGGAGGGGTACAGCAGGTACGCGTACGCGCGCTCGCGGGACCGCCCCACCCGGCCGCGGATCTGGTACATCTGGGCTAAGCCCAGCTCGTCCGCGCGCTCGACGATGAGCGTGTTCGCGGTCGGGATGTCGAGCCCCGACTCGACGATCGTCGTGCAGACCAGGATGTCGGCGCCGCCGCGGAGGAAGTCCAGCATGACCGACTCGAGGCGCCCCTCCGCCATCTGACCGTGGGCGACGGCGATGCGCGCCTCCGGCACCAGCGCACGGACGCGCTCGGCGGTCTCGTCGATCGTCTCCACCCGGTTGTGTAGGAAGAAGGCCTGTCCGCCGCGGGCGAGCTCCCTTTGGATCGCACCGCGGACGAGGTCTTCGTCGTACTCGCCCACATACGTCTTCACCGGCCGCCGGCCCTCGGGCGGCGTTTCGATGACCGAGATGTCGCGCAGGCCGGCTAGCGACATCTGCAGCGTGCGCGGGATCGGGGTCGCCGAGAGGGAGAGCACGTCGACCTTCAACCGGAGCTGCCGCAGAAGCTCCTTCTGCTTCACACCGAAACGCTGCTCCTCGTCGACGATGAGCAGCCCGAGGTCCTTCGGCCGCACATCGCGCGAGAGCAGCCGGTGCGTTCCGATCAGGATGTCGACCTTGCCCGCGGTGAAGTCCGCGAGCGTCTCCCGCACCTCCTTGCCCGACCGGAAGCGCGACGCCATCTCGACTCGCAGCGGGTAGTCGCGCATGCGTTCTGTGAAGGTGCCGAAGTGCTGCTGCGCGAGCACCGTGGTCGGCACGAGGAACATCACCTGCTTGCCGTCGACAGCCGCCTTGAACGCCGCTCGCAGGGCCACCTCGGTCTTGCCGTACCCCACGTCGCCACAGACCAGCCGATCCATGGGCCGGGCCTCCTCCATGTCGGCGCGCACCGCCTCGATCGTCTCGAGTTGGTCCGGGGTCTCGCGGTACGCGAAGCGCTCCTCGAACTCGAGCTGCCAGTCGCCGTCACGCGAGAACGCGTGGCCGGCGCGGCGGCGGCGCTCGGCGTAGAGGTTGAGCAGCTCCCCGGCGAGCGCCTGGGCGGCGCGCCGGGCGCGCATCTTCATCTGCTCCCACTGCTTGCCGCCGAGTTTCGACAGCGGCGGGTCGCCCGCGTCGGCGCCCACGTAGCGACTGATCTTATGGAGCTGGTCGCTCGGCACGAACACCCGGTCGCCGTCCTTGAACTCGAGCTCGAGGTAGTCGCGGGTGACCCCCGCCACCGTCTTCGTCTCGAAGCCGGCGAAGCGGGCGATGCCATGGTCCTCGTGCACCACCGGCGCCCCAGCCCGGAGCTCCGTGAACGATGCGATCGTGCCCGGAGTCGGCCCGGACGGCCCCTCCGCCCGGCGCCGCCGCAGGAGGCGGTGCTCCGGCAGAACCGCCAGCTTCAGCGACGGCGAGACGAAACCGTCTCGCAAGCTGGCGTGGGCGAACGTCACTCCGGCGACGGCCGGCGCCGGCCGACCGTCGAGAAACCCGGCCCGCACGCGGGCCAGGTTCAGGCGGGCGCGCTCGGCTTCGCCGCGGCGGGCCCAAGCGACGAAGGTGCGGTAACCGGAGCGCACGAGCCGCTCGAGCTCCGGCTCGGCGTCGCGAAGCGAGCGGGCCGCGCTGTCGGCGGACTGGGCGCGGAACTCGTGCGGCTGATCCTGCGAGATGCTCGACAGTCGGAGGGCCGCGCGCGTGTCCAGCGCCGCGTCGAGCGCCTCCGGCCCGACGTAGAGCTGATGCGCGTCGTCGTCGTGGAAGCTCGCGGTCACGTCCTCCCAGTAGTCGCGCAGAGCGGGCGCGAGCTCCTCCTCGGCCGCCACCGCGACCAGCGCGTCGCGCGGGACGAGGTCGAGCGGCTCGCGGAAGCGGTCGACCGGCAGCACATCGGCGACGTCGGGGCGTTCCTCCTGGTCGGTGGCCGCGGCGATCTCGGCCAGTTCCCGGTGCTCCGGGGCGAGCTCGGCCGCGGGCGCGATCTCTACTCGCTCGGCCTCCTCGAGCGAGCGCTGGGTGAAGGTCGAGAACCAGGTCAGCCGCTCGACCTCGATGTCGAACAGCTCGCAGCGCACCGCTCGCTCCTCGGTGGCCGGGTAGACGTCGAGGATGTCGCCGCGGATCGCGAACTGACCGCGCTCCTCCACTTGATCGACCCGCTCGTAGCCGCAGCCGACGAGGTGCCCAGCCGTCTCCGCGAGGTCGAGCAGTCCCCCCTTCTCGATCTCGAAGCCGTGCGGTCGCAGGTCGGGATCGGGCACCTTCTCGGCGAGCGCCACGGCGGAGGCCACGAGGACGGCGGCGTCGCCACCGAGCAAGGCGTCGAGCGCCGCGATTCGGAGACCGACGAGGTGCGGCGGAGGCGCGAGATGGGATTCGTAGCGCATCCCGCGGGCGGGGTAGAAGCGGACCGCGCGCGGTGCCAGGAACGCCTTGAGGTCGGCCGCGAGGTCGCGAGCCGCCCGGTCGTCGCCGGCCACGACCAGCGCAGGCCGGGCCGGGTCGGCGTCGATCAGCGACGCGAGCAGATACGGCCGCAGGCTGGCCGAGACGAAAGCCCGCTGCGGCTCGGCGCGCGCGGCCCCGGCCAGCGCTTTCACACCGGCGTCGTCGTGGGCGTATTTCAGGAGCGGTCTGAGCATGCAAAGCGGCCGCCCGGGTAGGCCGCGCGGCTTCGATCCTGAGATTACTCGGCGCCCTCGTGTCGGCACGCTGGCGCCGAACTGGAGGGGCGCCGGGACGGCGTCTAGCGCTGCGTGACGAGCCGGTCCAGCTCGTCCGCCGCCCGTTCCACGAGCGCCTGCACCTCTTCGCGGGGCTCGCTGAACCGACCGAGCACGTGGGCTGAGACGACCTCCGGATCGGTGGTGTCTGGGCGCCCCACCCCGACGCGGATGCGACGGAAGTCCGCACTGCCGAGGCCCTGCTTCAGTGACTTCAGGCCGTTGTGGCCGGCGAGCCCGCCGCCCAGCCGGACCTCGATCCGCCCGAAGGGGAGATCGATCTCGTCGTGGACGGCGACCACGCGCTCCAGCGGTACGCCCAGGGCGCCACGGGCCGGGCCCACCGAGTTACCCGATTCGTTCATGTAGGTCTGCGGCAGCAGGACTCCCACCCGGGGGCCGCCTGGGCCCGTTCGTCCGTCCGTGTAGACGCCGCCGTACTTGTTCTTCGCGCGCGGCAGCCCCCACCGCTCCGCGGCCAGCGCGGCGACCTCGAAGCCCACGTTGTGGCGGGTGCGCGCATAGCGGTCCCCGGGGTTGCCGAGCCCCACGACGAGCCAATCGACCTTGCCCGAGCCGTTTCGGCCGCCGCGCCCGTCTCCGCCGCGCCCGCGGCGGAAGAACCTCAGGAGCCCTCGCCCTCCTCGGAGGCCTCGCCCTCGCCCTCGGCGGGAGCCCCGACCTCCTCCGCGGGCACCTCCTCGCCCTCGGGCACCTCCTCGCCGACCAGCTCGGTCTCCTCCTCGATCTCCTCGGGCTCCTCGATCTCGGTGGGCACGACGATCGTGGCGATGATCGTTTCCTCGGGGTCGTCGAGGAAGGTCACGCCCGTGGGTGGCGTGACCTCCGAGAGATGCATGGTCGCCGCGATCTCCATCCCGGACATGTCGACCACGATCGCCTCGGGGATGTCGGTCGGCAAGGCCTCGATGACCAGCTGGTGGGTCACCTGCTCGAGCACGCCGCCCTCCTTGACGCCGGGCGACTCCTCGACGCCCTCGACGTGGACGGCCACTTCGGTTTGGATCTTCTCGTCGAGGCGGACCTCCAGCAGATCGATGTGGAGCGGATGCTCGCGGACAGGATGGAGCTGCTGGTCCTTCACGATGACGGGGCGCACCCGGCCGCCGTCCACCTTCAGGTCGATCAGCGCCGAGCCGTCAACGAGCACCTGCCGCAGCGTGCGGGCGTCGACTTTGAAAGCGGTGCACTCGCCGTCGGCGCCGCCGTAGACGACCCCCGGCACGAAGCCCTGGCGGCGTAGCCGCCTGGTTGCCCGAGATCCGCGCTCGGGGCGTTCCTCGACCGCGAGAGTAGGTCGGTTGCTGTCGGCCATAACGGGTCGCCAGTGTAGCGACGGGGGGTTGGCCCCTATCCTGGCGGTGAGTGGCGCGGTCCAACGACAACTCGATCCCGACCGGCAGGTTCCGCCGCACCGCCGAGGTCGGTTCGGTAGTGGGCGCGCAAGGAGCCCGCTATGCGGGGACGCGCGCCGCGAACATCGCGCGCTCACGGGACGACGCGGCCGAGGCGCTCGAGCGGCGCCACCTGGAGGCGGCGGAGCAGATGGTGCAGACGCTCGGGCGGATGAAGGGCGCGGCGATGAAGATCGGGCAGCTCGCCTCGTTCATCGACACCGAGTTTCTGCCACCCGAGTACCGCGACCTCTACCAGGAGCAGCTCGCCACGCTGCGGACCACGGCCCCACCGATGCCGTGGGCGAAAGTGCGCTCGGTGCTCGAGGAGGAATGGGATGAGCCCGTCGAGGAGCTGTTCGAGGACTTCGAGCATGAGGCGGCCGCCGCCGCCTCGATCGGCCAGGTCCACCGAGCGGTCCTATGCGATGGTCGCCGGGTCGCGGTCAAGATCCAGTACCCCGGGGTCGCCAAGGCGATCGCCGCCGACATGCAGAACGCCGGGCTCATCCTCCGAATGGCGAAGGCGCTCGCTCCGGGGCTCGACGCCAAGGCCGCCGCTGAGGAGCTCAAGGAGCGCGTCATGGAGGAGCTCGACTACGAGCTCGAAGCGCAGAACCAGCGGTCGTTCGCCCGCGGGTACCGCGCACATCCCTTCATCACGGTGCCCGATGTCGTCACCCGGTTGTCCACCAGCCGCGTCCTCGTGAGCGAATGGGTAGACGGCCTGCGCTTCGAAGAGGTGAAGGAGCTCCCGCAAGAGGAGCGCAACCGCTTCGGCGAGATCGTCTTCCGCTTCTGCTTCGGCTCGATCTACCACCTCCAGCACTTCAACGCGGACGCCCATCCCGGCAACTATCTGCTCCTGGAGGACGGCTCGGTGGCGTTCCTCGACTTCGGGATGACGAAGCACGTGGACAAGGACCAGATCGAGCTCGAGATCGCGGCGCTCGAGGCGGTCTTCGACGACGACCCCGAAGGCCTGCGGGTGGCGCTCCACGACCTCGGCTTCCTGAACAACCCGCAGAAGGTCGACGCGGAGCATCTAATGGAGCACGTGATGGCGATCGGCGGCTGGTACATGGAGGACCGCGAGGTGACCGTCGACTCGTTCCGCGTGATGGAGGCGATCGCCGCCGTTTCCGACCCGCGCTCGTCGTTCTACCGGCTGATGCGGCGCGAGAACCTGCCGGCGAACGAGCTCATGGGGCGCCGGATGGAGTCGGGCGTGCTCGCCGTGCTTGGGCAGCTGCACGCCACGCGCAACTGGTACCGGATCGGCCGCGAGTGGTGGTTCGCCGACCCGCCGGCCACCCCCCTAGGCGGGCAGGAGCGCGCCTATTTCGAGTCGCGCGGCGAGAAGCGGGCTCGGAGCTTCGCGGCGCGCGAGACCTGAGCTCAGAACAGCTGGTTCTCGCCGGCGAAGATCTCTGAGACCGAGTCGTCGGTGAAGATGCGCCGGATCGAGTCCTCGAGGACGTCCGCACAGGTGAGCTGCCTGATCA
>Ga0126313_10001287_pt1 | contig 13127 bp, 10 predicted proteins | sample Plot105A_FD_89954 | JGI IMG/M metagenome (GOLD analysis project Ga0126313, IMG submission 89954) | Serpentine soil microbial communities from UC McLaughlin Reserve, CA, USA - Plot105A | ecosystem: Environmental > Terrestrial > Soil > Grasslands | place: USA: UC McLaughlin Reserve, Lake County...
AGCGTCCCCACTGCAGCGTCTTGACCCCAACCTCGAGGGCCGCCCGCGTCGTCTTTCCCGCAGCGTAGACGTTCTTCCCGTGCTCGGGCGGCACGTAGCCGTCGGCGAGATCCAGGACCTCCCGTTTGGCGGCGGAGAGGACGTGGTCGGCGTTCATCACTACCCGGTCGTCCTCGTCGAGGAAGCCCATCTCCTGCGCCTCGAGGGCGCTGGCCGCGGTCTTCGCCATGGCGATAGTTTCGAATGCCTTCTGCACGAAGGGCAGCGGCGGCACGTCCGGGCTAACGCCGAGCGGCCGGGAGACGATCCTCCGAGCCAGCTCCTTGGTGCCGCCACCGGCGGGGATCAGGCCGACCCCAACCTCGACGAGGCCCATGTAGGTCTCCCCGGCGGCGACGACCCGGTCGGAGTGGAGGCAGACCTCCAACCCCCCGCCGAGCGTCTGGCCGCGCGGCGCCGCGACGACCGGCTTGGGCGCAAATCGGAAGCCCATCAGGAGCCTCTGCAGCGCCTCCACGCTCTTGCCGATCTCGTCGAACATGCCGTTCCGGGCGGCGTGGGCCATCTCGCCGAGGTTCGCCCCGACGCAGAAGTTCCTACCCTCGTTGCCGATCACGAGCCCCACGACGTCGTCGCGCTCGAGCTCCTCCAGCGCCCTGTACCCCATCTCCACGACGGCCGCGTCTATGGAGTTGCCTTTCGCGTGAAACTCGAAGCACAGCACCCCGTCGCCGAGGTCGAGTATGCTCGCCGAGTCGTTGCGGGCGATCTCCTTGCCCTCCTCGCGCAGCCTCTCCAGGGAGATGGCCATCGGGTCCTCGCGGACCTCCTCGTACTCCCCCTTGACCGGGCTGTAAGCCAGCTCCCGACCGTCCTCCTGCTTGTAGAAGCTCTCGTCGCCACCGTCGAGCATCTCCCTGACCCAACCGGCGACCTCGATGCCCGCAGAGTCCATCCGCCCGACGGTCTCCCGGACGCCGAGCAGGTCCCAGGTCCTGAACGGGCCGGTCTGGTGGCCGAAGCCCCACTCCATCGCGTGGTCCACGTCCTCCAGAGTGTCGGAGATCTCCGGCACCCGGCGCGAGGCGTAGGCCATGTATGGCAGGAGCGTGTCCCTCACGTAGCGGGCGTGCCGGTCCTCGTCGGCTTTGTCGATCAGGAAACGCAACTGCGCGCCCAAGTTCCCCTGCTTCTGTGTCTCTCCAGCTATGGGGATCTCCGGGTTCTCCGGCGGATGGTGCTCGAACGTGTCGAGGTCTATGACGTCGAAGACGGTCTTGCCGTCGCGCCTGGTGCGCCTGTAGAAGCCGGCGCCGGTCTTGTTGCCGAGGAGGTTGCGCTCGAGCATCTCCTTGAGCTTGGGGTGGGGCTTGAGCTCCTCGCGCGACTCGTCCTCAGGCGCGGCCTCGTAGAGGTTTTCGGCGACGCCGACGGCGATATCGAGCCCGACCTGGTCGTTCAGCCTGAAGGTCGCGGTCTTGGGGTGCCCGATCAGGGGGCCCGTGATGGCGTCCACCTCCTCGATGCCGTAGCCGTTCTCGAAGGCGTACCTGGCCGACTGCATCCCGGCGAAGCTCCCGAGCCTGTTTCCGATAAAGTTCGGCGTGTCTTTCGCTATGACGCCGCCCTTGCCCAGGACCCTCTCCCCGAAGTTCCTTACGGACTCGACGACCTCGGGGTCGGTATCCCCGGTGGGGATGATCTCCAGCAGCTTCAGATACCGCGGCGGGTTGAAGAAGTGCGTACCCAGGAAGCGCCGCCTGAAGCCTTCGGACCGACCCTCGGCCACCAGGTGCAACGGGATGCCGGAGGTGTTGGAGGAGATGATCGCGCCTTCCTTGGCGACGCCCTCTATCCGCTCCATGAGCTCCCTTTTAGGCTCGAGCTTCTCGAGGATCGCCTCGAGGACCCAGTCCGCCTCCCCCACGCGCCCGAAGTCGTCCTCGAAGGTGCCGGTGCGCATCCTCTCGACGACGTCTTTACTCATGAGCGCGGCGGGCCGGGCGTTCTTCATCCGCTCGAATCCGGCGTTCACGATCTCGTTCCTGTCGGCGTCCGGGTCGTCGGGGGCTATGTCCAGCAGGTCCACCTCCAGACCCGCGTTCGCGCAGTGGGCCGCTATGGCTGCCCCCATCGTTCCCGCACCGAGGACGGCGACCCTTCTTATCCTGTGCATCCGACTTCTCCTTGCTATCCGTAGAGTTCTTCGTGCAGCGATTTAATGGCCCTTTGTACCCGCAAGAGGTGCTCTTCGAATCTCTGCTTTATCTCCTGGTACTTCTCCTCACCGCGCGGGGTGATGGAGTAGAAGCGACGGCTGCGGGTGTCGGGGCGCTCCCACTTCCCCTTGACGTAACCCTTCTCCTCCAGGCGACGGAGCAGCGGGTAGACGGTGTTCGGAGAGACGTTCATGGTACCGGCGCTCTTCTCCCGGATCTGATTGATGATGCTGTTGCCGTACTCGGGCTTTTTGCGCACCAGGTGGAGTATGAGGAGCGGGAAGACCGTACGCGATTTTATCTCGCTCAGGAAGACGTCCTTGGGCGTCGTCCGTTCCGCCGTATCGGTACCCACCCTGTGCCCTCCGGCTGCCGGCTGTGCCAACTACCTCTCCCCCTTAACGATATTCCTCAAGAGTACATCTCCTCGATGTTCTTCGCGTACCTCTCTTTGACGACCCGCAGCTTCACTTTCAGGGTTGGCGTGAGCTCCCCCGCCTCGTGCGAGAGCTCGTGTGGCAGGAGCGCCACCTTCTTCGGCCTCTCGTAGTCGGCAAACCGCGCGCACGCCTCGTCGACGTCGCGCTCCACGAGCCTCCGGCAGCGCTCCTCGCTCGCGAGCGCCTCGTTTGAGTCCTCGACCCCTAGAGTGTTCCGGACCGCATCGTAGTTGGGGACGACGAGGGCACTAACGTACTTCCTGCCGTCGCCGAGGACCACGGCCTGCGAGGCGTGTGGAGCCGAGACGATAGCCGCTTCTATCGGCTGGGGCGCGACGTTCTTGCCGGTGGAGAGGATGATGAGGTTCTTGATCCTGTCGGTTATCTTCAGGTAACCCTCCTCGTCGATCTCCCCCATGTCGCCGGTCCTGTACCAGCCGTCAGCCGTGAATGCCTCGCGCGTGGCGTCCGGCTCGTTCCAGTAGCCGCGCATCACGCTCGGGCCCCTGACCTGCACCTCGCCCTCCGGCGAGATCCGGACCTCCACGTTGTCCAGCGGCAGACCCACGGTCCCGAAGCGCACCGCGCCAAGACGGTTGCACGAGATCACCGGCGAGGTCTCCGTAAGGCCGTAACCCTCGACGATCGTGATCCCCGCCGCGTAGAAGAACTCGCCTATCTCCGCCTCCAGCTTCGCCCCGCCCGAGATGAAGAACCTCAGGCGTCCCCCGACGCCTTCCCTGATCTTACGCAAGACCAGCCGGTCGTACACGCTCGAGCGCGCCCGCAGCACCGCACCGACCCTCCTCCCCTCCCTCTCCGCGGCGTACCTCTCGCGCCCGGCGGCGATGGCCGCCTCGAACAGCCTCCTTCTGATCGCCGACCCGCCGGCGACCCGCGCACTCACCCGGTCGTGCATCTTCTCGTAGAGCCGGGGCACGCTGAGGACCACGGTCGGCCTCACCTCGCGCAAATTATCCGGCACCTTCTCTATCGCCTCGGCGTAGTAGGTCGCCGCCCCAAGATACAGCGCCGTGCATTGCCCCCCCGTCCGCTCGAAGACGTGCGAGAGCGGGAGGAAGGAGAGGAAGATATCGTCCGGCCCCAGAGGCAGAGCCCGCAGTCCCGCCTCCACGTTGGAGAGGAGGTTGCCGTGCGTGAGGACCACGCCCTTGGGGAGCCCCATGGTCCCCGAGGTGTAGATGATGGTCGCGATGTCGTCCCGCTCGATACCGCGCCAGCCCTCCTCCCAGCCGGTGAGCGGTCTCTCCTCGCCCCACCTCTCGACGTCGCCCATGCATAGCGCGTCGTCGCCAGGGTCTCCCTCGATCAGCAGGATGCGGCGCAATCCCGGGAGTACGTCGCGCTCCTCGAGCACCTTGCCCAGGATCTCCTCGTCTTCGGCGATCGCAATGACGGCCCCGCAGTCGGCGAGAATGTGAGAGATCTGGGCCGCCCCGAGCGTCGGGTAGATCGGCACGGTCGCCGCCCCGAGGCTCTGTATGGCGAAGTCGGCGATGGGCCACTCCGGACGGTTCTTAGAAACGACGGCGACCTTCGCCCCGCCTCCCACACCGAGCGAAGCGAGCCCGGCTGCGAAGCGCTCGACGCGCCGCCAGAGCTCCGCGTAGGAGATCTCAACCCAGCCGCCCTCACCCTTGCTCGCCAGAGCCGTCTTCTCGCCCCGCGCCACGACGCTCCGGTGCAGAACCCCGAGCAGATTGCGCGGCGCCTCGGTTCCAGCCCCGCGATCGACCCGTTCCACTACCCTCTGCATCATGCCCCTCGTTCCACGCCAACTTGTCAATTTTGATAATAACATGGATAATAAGTTTTTGTAAGAGATCCGCACCCGCGGTTAGAGATGTGGCGTGTTAGAGTGGGGCGCGGAGAGGGTGAGAACGGAAGGAGAAAGTGTTGTTGGCCGACGTTACCAGGTCTTTAGGGACCGACTACTACCTGATAGACGAGTTATTGACGGATGAGGAGCGTGAGATCCGGGACAGGGTCCGGGCGTTTGCCGACCGGGAGATCATCCCGGTGATCAACGAGTACTGGGAGAAGGCCCAGTTCCCCTTCGAGATGATCCCCAAGCTCGCCGAGCTCAACATCGCGGGCGGCACCATACGGGGCTACGACTGTCCGGGGATGAGCGAGGTAGCTTCGGGGCTCGTGGCGGTCGAGCTGGCGCGCGGCGACGGGAGCCTCAACACCTTCTACGGGGTGCATTCGGGGCTCGCGATGGGCACCATTGCCATGCTCGGCAGCGAGGAGCAGAAGCAGGAGTGGCTCCCGCGGATGGCGAGGATGGAGAAGCTCGGGGCTTTCGGGCTCACCGAGCCGAACCACGGGTCTGACGCGGTGATGCTCGAGACGCGGGCGCGGCGCGAGGGAGACGAGTGGGTCATCGACGGGGCGAAGCGTTGGATCGGCAACGCGTCGTTTGCCGATGTGATCATCATCTGGGCGCGCGACGAGGAGGGCAACGTCGGCGGCTTCCTCGTCGAGAAGGGGACGCCCGGCTACTCCGCCGAGGTCATCCCCGGCAAGGCCTCCAAGCGCTGCGTCTGGCAGGCGGACATAAAGCTCGAGGGCGTGAGGGTCCCGGCGGAGAACCGCCTCGAGTACGCCCGCACCTTCAAGGACACCGCCAAGGTCCTTACGGCGACACGCTACGGGGTGGCGTGGGAGGCCATCGGGCACGCCATCGCCTCCTACGAGGCGGCGCTCACGTACGCCAAAGAGAGGGTGCAGTTCGGCAAGCCCATAGCGAGCTATCAGCTCATCCAGAAGAAGCTCGCCGACATGCTCGCCGAGATCACCAACATGCAGCTCATGTGCCTGAGGCTCAGCCAGCTCCTGCAGCAGGGCAAGATGACGGGCGGGATGGCCTCACTAGCGAAGATGAACAACGCCAGGAAGGCGCGCCAGGTCTGCTCCGACGCGCGCGATATCCTCGGCGGGAACGGGATCCTGCTCGAGTACCACGTCGCTAGGCACTACTCGGACATGGAGGCCGTCTACACTTACGAAGGCACCGACACCGTGCAGTCCCTCATCGTGGGACGCGAGGTCACCGGCATAAACGCCTTCGCGTAGAGAGCATTTCAGCCGGTTAGCACGCCACCTTCGGCGGCTCGTCAGCTTGTCAGCTAAGCTATAGGATGGCGAGAGTACGGTTCGTTTGAGAAGCGACCCGGCAAGAGCAAACGTTTCGCGAGCGCTCTGGCGCGAGCCGGAAAAAGCTGAAATGCTGACCAGCTGACAAGCTGCCGACCGGAGGGAGGAACGATGAAAGCGATGGTGTTGCACGAGTTGGGCGGCCCCGACAAGCTCACCTACGAGGACGTCCCCGAGCCGGAGCCGGGTCCCGGCGAGACGGTCGTCAGGCTCCACGCTGCGGCCCTCAACCGCCGCGACGTCTTCGCGACCCGGGGCCAGTATCCGGGCGCGAAGGCCGAGGCGCTACCGGTAATCCTCGGCTCGGACGGCTCCGGCGAGGTCGTCGCCCGCGGCGACGGCGCCGTTGGCCCGGACGAGGGCGCCGAGGTGGTCATCAACCCGGCACTCCACTGGGGCGACGATCCCCGGAAGCCCGGCAAGGAGTACCGCATCCTCGGGCTCCCGGATGACGGCACCTTCGCCCAGTTCGTCAAGGTGCCCGCCGAGAGCGTCTTCCCTAGACCCTCGCACCTCTCGCACGAGGAGGCCGCGGCGCTACCGCTCGGCGCCCTGACCGCCTACCGGGCGCTCGTCACCCGCGGTGAGGTGAAGGAGGGCGAGACCGTCGTCGTGCCCGGCATCGGGAGCGGGGTGGCGACGTTCGTCGTGCAGATGGCCGCGGCTCTGGGAGCGCGGGTCTTCGTCACCTCCGGGAGCGACGAGAAGATCGAGAAGGCAAAGGAACTCGGGGCGGAGGGCGGCGTCAACTACAACTCCGAGGACTGGTCCAAAGAGCTCAAGAGCATGGTGGGAGGCGTGGATCTCTCGGTGGATCACGTCGGCGGCGAGGCCTTCGACGCGCTCGTCTCCCTCGCCAGGCCCGGCAGCCGCATCGTCGTCTTCGGGGCGACGGCGGGCCCGGCTCCGAAGGTCATGACGATCCGCATCGCCCTCAAGAATCTCGACGTACTCGGCACCGCGATGGGAACCAACGAGGAGTTCGGTGCGATGCTCGACCTCTACGCGGAGCACGGCCTCAAGCCGACCATCAACGAGACTTTCTCGCTCGAAGAAGCGACAGCCGCGATGAAGTACATGGAAGAAGGCACGGGGATCGGGAAGATAGTCCTCGACGTACCCGCGTAGCCCGAGACGCATAGTCGGGAAGGAAAGGCAGCCATCGGCGCCGGGAACGAGCCAGGCTTCGACCGCCTCGAGTCGGATCGCCTGGCTCTGCGCCGCTTCGAAGACTGCGATCTCGTGCCGTTCCTCGCGTACCGCAACGACCCGGAGGTGGCGAGATACCAGAGCTGGGAGTCGTGCGGCGAACAGGAGGCGCTCGACTTCATCCGAGAGATGAGATCAGCTGAGCCGGGTACGCCCGGCGAGTGGTTCCAGTTCGCCGTGGAGCTGAAAGAAACGGGGCAGCTTATCGGGGATTGCGGACTGAAGACCGAGGAAGACGGGCGGCAGGCCGAGATCGGCTTTACCCTCTCCCGCGAGCACCAGAGTAAAGGCTACGCTTCCGAGGCCGTTTCGCGCGTCTTGGACTACGCCTTCGGCGAACTGAACCTGCACCGCGTCGTCGCGATCACAGACCAGGAGAACGAGCCCTCCGTGGCGTTGCTCGAACGGCTGGGGATGCGCCGTGAGGGCTCCTTCTCCCGAAACGCGTGGTTCAAGGGGCATTGGGCGAGCGAGTACCTGTACGCTATCCTGCGAGACCAGTGGCTTTCGGAACGGGAGCGAGGCGGGAGAACTATGCAAAACCTCAAGATAACCTCCGAACCCCAGGCAAGCCCCGAGGATACCGCCGTCATCCGCGACGGCCTCGCGCGGTTCAACGTGGCGGCGACGCAGCACACGTACTACAGCCCCGTCGCCATCTTCCTCAGGGACGACCGCGGCGCGGTCGTGGGCGGGGCGCTCGGGGACGTGTGGGGAGAATGGCTCGACCTCACGTTCCTCTGGGTGGCGGAACCGGTCCGTGGCCAGGGCTACGGGGAGCGGCTCTTGCAGGCTGCCGAAGACGAGGCGCGGGCGCATGGATGCCGGGGGATCTATCTGGATACCTTCAGCTTCCAGGCGCGCCCGTTCTACGAACGCTTCGGGTACGAGGTCTTCGCGGAGCTGCCGGATCGCCCCGCCGGTTACACCTCCTACTTCCTGAAAAAGATCCTCTCCGAGGGTTAGACCGGCCCCTTTCTCGTGCCCGCGCTGGCGGGGACTCATGCACGTTTCGCGTCTCTGTCTGCGACGAGCCGCCCTCTGGTGTCCCACCGATTGTCCCGGTCATTACGGGACATTAATAGTGACACCGTCCTCATGACAACGGGACATCCTTCGCCGTAGGCTGTCTTCAAGCCCCGAAGTGGGGGCCAGACTCGGGCAACACCTGACGAGGAAGGAGACCGATCACGTCCGTAGCCAGTTCCACCCGACGACCCGCTCCCATGTCACCACTCACAGCGGCTTGCGCCGTTCATGGTGGACCCACAGCAACCTCATTGCAGGCTGCTGTAGAACGCCCGGCCTGCTTTGTTTGGGAAGGGGCATAGATTCGTGATCGCTTCTCAGAACGTAGACCTTGACGGAGGTAAAGATGGTCAATCGGGTTAGAAGTACAGGGATTCTGCTCGCAACGGGCGGAGTGCTCTTTATCCTTTCCTTCGGTCCCGAAGCGATCGGCCTGGTGCGTCCAGAACGTGAGGGCCAAATCGTCAATTTCCCACTCTACGCCTTCTTTGCCGGCCTTATGGTCGTGGCAACTGTTTTGCTGGGTGTCGGGTTGTGGCGCATGCGAGCCTGGACATCTGGAATTGGTCGAATCGGCCGGGTAGGCCTCTACCTTTGCATCGCGTCGGTTGCAGGCATCGGGCTGATGGCTCTTACCCTTTTCGTCTCCGCCGTTCAGACGGCGCAGCCTCCTGGATACTCGTTTGTGTTCTTCGCCCTGGGCCTCCTTTTCTCGGTTATCGGCCCTGTTCTGCTTGGCACAGGATTGCGGCATGTGGGTTGGCTGGGGCCGGGTCGAATGCTTCCCTTTGCTGTTGCCGGGGGCACGATCCTCGCCTGGGTTCCCACGGATCCCTGGCACGACATAGGCTTGCTAATACTTGGGCTCTCCTGGGCGGGGCTTGGAGCCACAACGTTGCTTCGTAGACCGGCCGAAGGTAAATAGGGGGTCTCTCTATGCTCCTTGCTGGGAAGATGCAGATGCGACAGCCCGCGCCCCGGGCAGGTTTGCCACAGTCTTCGGCATGAGCGCCTGCTCCCGAACCGCGCCAGTACCTGACCAGAAAGGACGCCGATAATGGCCGTACCCACTGCAACCCAGCAACCCGCTCCCCACTCGGCGCTCAGGCGTCTGGTGGCCCGCCATCCGGTGGCCGCCTTCCTGGTGATGGTCTATACCGTCAACACCGCGGTCGCGCTGGTGCCGGTTCTGACACGGCGCGACATCTTGCCGTTCGATCTGGCCCCATACGATTCGCTCGGCCACATCTTCGGCGTGGCGCTGCCGGCCTTCCTCGTGGTGGCGGCTATGCACGGCCGGGCCGGCGTGCGAGACCTGGCGCATCGGTCCTTCAGGTGGCGCGTCGGCGTCCAGTGGTACCTCATCGCGTTGCTCGGGGTGCCCGTCGCGACGGTATTGTGCGCCAGCGCGATCTTTGGTCTGGCACCGCTGAACGCGCTGGTGGAGAAGTGGGAGCTGCTGTTGACGGTGGTATTGCCGCAACTGCTGCTCTTGATCTTGTTCTTCAATCTTGCCGAAGAGATCGGCTGGACGGGATTCTTGCAGGCGAGGCTGCAAGAGAGGCACGGGCCGTTGAAGGCCAGCCTCATTGTCACGGTCCCCTTCGCGCTGTTCCATATGCCCAGCTGGATGGTCGAATTCGGCTTGGGCCTCGCACAGCTCCACCTCGCCCTCCTGTTGACTGGCATTTTCGGAATATCTCAGCTGTTCGGGCGCGTCGTCATCATGTGGCTCTACAACAACACCACGTACAGCGTGCTACTGGTGGGGATGTTCCACTCTAGCTTCAACGTAACAGCCTCAACGTTTGGTCCGTTCATCCCCCGAGAGACCAGCTTCTTGATCGCCGCCGGCGTAGTCGCCGTGGCCGCCATGCTCATCGCCGTCTTCACCAGAGGCCGGCTGTCGTATAAGCCGGAGCGTGCATCGCGACCAGCCGATGCGGCTCCAAAAGGAGATACGCCTTTGTCCCACGCTTGATGCTCTGCAAGCAACAAGAAGTCTCCTAAAGAAAGGAAATCATTGTGTCTGATCGACTATTGGAACGGATGGGTGCCGCGTGTGGGATCGTGTTCGTGGTGCTGCTCATAGTCGGGCCCAGCATCGGCGGCCTCACGTCCCCGGTCGCGTTCTTCCTGGAAGTTCTCGCCTTTCTGTTCTTCCTGTTCTTCCTCGGAAGGCTGTGGAGTGCCCTGCACCGCGCCGAGGGAGGCAGCGGATGGCTTTCGGCCACCGCCTTCGGCGCCGGGTTGATGGCGATTACGATCAAGCTCGCCAGCGCCGCGCCAGTGCTCGCCGCTCGCCAAAGAGTCGGCGACGGGCTCGACCCCCAGCTCGCGAGGGCGCTCCAGGACATGAACGACGCGTCCTTCGTCCTCACCTTCTTCCCGCTCGCCGTCCTCCTGGCCGCCTTTGCTATCGTGGCGATCCGGTCGGGCGCTCTTCCGCGATGGCTCGGTTGGATTGCGGCAGTGATATCCGTATCGTTTATAGCCGGTGGGATGGCAGGGAGCGCCAACCTCGAGTCCGAGTGGGCCGGCCTTCCGATGATCCTATTTACATTCTGGGTCATCGCAGCGAGCGTCGTCCTGATCCGGCGCGCCGGAGAGCCTCGACCGGTCGAAAAAGGCACGCCAGCGCGGGGAGCTGCGCCAGTGAGGTGAGCACGGCGGCGATCATCGAAAAGGAGGTTCGGTAATGGCGACCGCACAACCAGCGGCAGGTGTGCCACCGGCGTCGGACATACGGTTTCGTTCCGCCCGCACCAAGGTTCTCTGGATCTCCCTCGTGCTGGGAGCCTTCGTCCTGCTTGCGGTCCCACTTCACAGCGCCTCTGTAGCCGATCCGGGAGCCTTGGCCGACGAGCGGTATGTCTTCGCCGCGTGCAACTGGCCGTTTCCTCTCGCCCCCGAACCCGTCTGCCCGCGGGTCTTCGCCGGCGAGTCCCCCGGCATGGTTCTCTACACGCTCGTCATAGTGCCGCTCCTACTGGTCCGCGGCGGGACGAGGACGATGCTGACCATAGCGATATTGAGCTTGACCTTTGCGCTGGTGCAGATAGCGTCACCGTTCTATACGGCCTTGCCTTCCGCGTTCTTTCCCCCCGAGTTGAACCCCGGTCTCCTTCCATCCGCGTTCGAGCGAGATCCCGCCACCTGCGGGCTGGTGCTTTGTGGATTGGACCATTCCTTATTCCACTTTGCTCAGGTGCCCTTTCTTCTGGCCCTGGCGTTCTTCAGCTACCGGGCCTATCGGGAGATGCGAAGGACGCATGATCGCAGCATTTCGCACCCAGGTGAAAGATAGGAGAGCGCAGATGATAGCGGCAAAACTGCACCATCGAGCCAGGCGGCCGGAGCTTCTTGCGGTCCTGGGGATCGTCGGTGTGGTAGAGCTTGCCGGGGCTGCCGTGGCGTGCCGGCTCCGCTCCGGAGCACGGGACGTACCGGAGGCGCATCGCACGGTCAAGGCAGGGAACGGCATAGTCAATCCCCTCATCGGGCACGAGTTCCGCTTCTTCGGGCACAGGTTCCACTTTCTCGAATCGGCCCGAGACACGGGCGACGGGACGCTACGGTTCGACTACTCCGCTCCACCGCGCGCCAGCGTCTCGGAGCACGTCCATCACGATCAGGAGGAAGGCTTCGAGGTTATCTCGGGGAAGCTGGGCGTCCGCGTGGGGGGTCAGGAGGTGCTCCTCACTCCCGGGCAGAGCGGGGTCTGCCCGCCGGGCATCCCCCACGCCTGGTGGAACCCCAGCGACGACGAGGAGGTTCGCTTCCTGGTCGGGATCCGTCCGGGGCTGGACGTGGAAACCATGCTGGAGACGGTGCTCGGCCTCATGTGGGACGGGAAGACCATCGGACCGCTCCCCAGGAACCCGTTGCAGCTCGCGGTGCTGGCCCGCGAGATCGGGAGTTGGCTGATACTGACGCCGGTAGAGAGAGTTTTCTTCGCACCGGTGGCGGCTCTTGCGTTCGCCGGCAGTCTGCTCGGATACAGGGCCCGCTATCCAGAGTACGGCGGTCCCGGCGATCAGACCGCACCCATATGGTGATGAGGAGGAAACCCGAAAGGCCATGACATTGCGGATGCTACCGTTGGCAAAGTTGATCTGCCTGGGCGTTTTGTTCACCCTGGTTGTTTTGATCCCCGGTGAACGGGGGCTGGCTCAGGATGCGTCTCCGCACCCCGATCAGTCGCAGGCCAGGGGACTCGACGATCCCAGGGAACTGGAGGACTTCCTCGATGGCGTCATGAGCGCTAACCTGGAGGGCAATCACATCCCGGGGGCTACGGTCGCGGTGGTCAAGGACGGCGAGGAGTTCTTCGCCAAGGGCTACGGCTACGCTGATCTCATGAACCGCGAGCCCGTCGTCGCCGACGAGACGCGCTTCCGCGTCGGCTCGGTCGGCAAGGTGTTCACCGCCACGGCCGTGATGCAGCTCGTCGAAGAGGGCAAGCTGGACCTGAACGCCGACGTCAACACCTACCTCGAAGACTTCAAGATCCCGGACACCTATCCCCAACCGATCACGCTCCACCACCTTCTGACCCACACCGCGGGCTTCGAAGAACGCCTAAAGGGGATCAAGGCGCGCACCGCCGACGACATGCGGCCCCTGGGGGAGTATCTCGCCGAGGACATGCCCGCCCGGGTGCGCCCGCCCGGCACGTTCGCCGCCTATGACAACTACGGTCTTTCGCTGGCGGGCTACATAGTCGAGCAGGTCTCCGGCACGTCCTACGACAGGTACGTCGAGGAGAACATCCTCGAACCGCTGGACATGGGCCACAGCACCACCCGGCAACCTCCACCCCCTGAACTGGCCGGGAACATGGCCGTGGGGTACACCTACGAGAACGGCGGGTACGAGGCGGAGAAATTCGAGCTCTACAACATAGCCCCGGCTGGCTCCATGAGCTCGACGGCCACGGACATGGCGCACTTCATGATCGCGCACCTGCAAAATGGACGCTACGGCGACGAACGCATCCTGCAAGAGGCGACTGCGAAAGTGATGCACCGCCGGCACTTCGCCCACGACC
>Ga0126313_10001291_pt1 | contig 13114 bp, 15 predicted proteins | sample Plot105A_FD_89954 | JGI IMG/M metagenome (GOLD analysis project Ga0126313, IMG submission 89954) | Serpentine soil microbial communities from UC McLaughlin Reserve, CA, USA - Plot105A | ecosystem: Environmental > Terrestrial > Soil > Grasslands | place: USA: UC McLaughlin Reserve, Lake County...
GTTACTGAGCCGTATGCCACGTATTGCTACGTTGACTCGCATGGCTTAGTCCTATTCTGATAGCAGTCGGGTCCGGCAGGATCAACCGGAGTTAATCCTTTTAATAATAAATAAAAAGAGTACGGCCGGACAATCATAAATTGTGCGGGTTTGTAACCTATATCAGATCTAATAGGTTGTATTAAATCCTCATAATATGAGCGCAAATGGAGATCAATAAGTCACATTTTGGTACCATGACCAACATCATTATTGATGCCGCCTATGCCTTGCGTTCTAGATTGCATCTTCTACTGCATCATATAAACCTTAGGCTCATATTTACCTGCAATAAAGATCCTCCGAATTATTTCGGGACTAATAATATGGTAATCAATTCTATATATATGTTTGTATATTATATGAATTTAAGTAGAGAAATTGTGGATTCACAACTTATAAATAAGTTCTCTCTTTTTTTTTGATTCCATATATGAATCCTAATAATCTCGAAAGAAATTATAAAAAAAATACTAAACATTCTAGTTTACTTTATAAAAAATCATTAAATTTGTTTCCAGGAGGAATAAGTCACAATATCAGATTTTTTTCCCCTTATCCTTTTTTTGTAAAGAAGGCAACTGGAAAATACCTTATTGATGTAGATAATAATAGGTATACTGATTATTGGATGGGGCATTGGGCATTAATATTAGGTCATTCCCCAAAAAATGTTTCGCTAGCTCTGTCTAAACAAGTAAAAAATGGTACATTGTATGGTACTGTTAACACTATAAGTATTGAATTGGCTGAAACTATTCAAAAACTAATGCCAAAGGCAGAAAAACTACGATTTGCTACAACAGGTTCAGAGGCTACTATGTATGCAGTAAGACTTGCCCGTGCGGCCACTAGAAAGAAAATAGTTGTTAAAATAATCGGTGGATGGCATGGATTTAATTCTTCGTTGCTAGAGAGTGTAAATTATCCTTTTGAAATTAATGAAGGCTTAGGCTTAGATGTAGATAACAAATACATTCGATCAATTCCATTTAATGATCTAGATACATCTTTACAATTATTAAACAAGCTAAAGGAAGATTTAGCATGTATAATTGTTGAACCTATTCTAGGAGGTGCTGGATGTATAACACCTGATAACGATTACCTTCAAGGACTACAAGAATTTTCTAAGAAAAACAATATTATATTCATCTTGGATGAAATTGTAACTGGGTTTAGATTATCAATTCATGGAGCTTATAAGATGTTTAAATTAGATCCAGATTTATTTACTTTAGGTAAAATAGCCGGAGGAGGATTACCAATAGGCATAGTTTGTGGCAAAACCGAAATTTTATCCATTTCTAATCCCAATAAAAATAATAAAAAGTGTATTTGTTCCATTGGTGGAGGTACTTTTTCCTCTAATCCCGTTACTATGACTGCCGGATTAAAAACTCTAGAATTTTTACAAAATAATAAAAATATAGTTTATTCAAAAATTAATGAGCTTGGAGCATATACAAGACAAGAACTTCAAAGAATATTCGATGAAAACAATACCGACGTCAAAATAACAGGAATAGGTTCCCTTTTTAATGTACATTTTTTAAATAAAGATGTAAGAGAAATTAATAATGCAACTGATGTAGCGTTGGCTGATAAAGAAAAATTAAGGAAATATCATTTTGCTTTAATTTCTAATTACAAAATATTCTTTTTGCCCTTCAAAATGGGAGCAATTTCTTATCAACATTCTAAAGTTGACATAGACAAACTATTAAATTCAACGAGATTAATAATAGAGTCTAAAATTCTATGATAATTGTATATAATTATAAAATTACTGATTGAAAGTGATTTCATTTCATTTAGATCTAAAAGTAATTAAAAATCTATTATTTTTTTTTCTTTTGGGATGTTTGATAAGAATTATTCCAGACATTATTGCTTATCCTTATCCAATTGGTTATGACATTATAAACTATTACATTCCTTTAGCAGAAAAAATAGATACGATATTTCCAAATGATTCATTCCAATTTTATCCATATTTACTGTACATATTTAATTCATTTATCCCTTTAAATCCGCAAGGTCTTATGGTAAGTTTATCATCAATTACATATGGCATATTTTCTATTTCAATTTATTTATTATTAAAAGGTCTAAATTTAAAACCGGCTTTGTTTATGATTATATTTATTTTATTTCAAATTTCTGTTTTGAGAACTACTTGGGACTTAGAAAAGGATGTCCTTTCATTGTCATTTACTTTCTTAATTTTTTATTTAATTCTAGAAGACCAAAAATACTTTTTCTCCAAGAGAAGAAGAATAATTCATTTTAGTACCATAATTTCATTAGTAATTCTAACTCTTTTGACTGACAACATGATTGCCCTTTTATTAATTATATCATTGTCAATTTATTTTTTGATAAAAAAGGATATAAAATATATTATTTCTTTAACAATAATTATAATTAGTATAATCAGTTTTTTATTAGTAGTAGTTGATAATACTAAAAATGATCAACTTATTAATTCAATAAATCATATATTAACGGGCAATATAAAAGAAAATGAAAATTATAGTGCACTAAATTTAGGAATTCTATTTATAATGATGAATATTTTATCATTTCCACTTTTTATTTATGGCTTAAAATATTTGCATGAACTGCTGTTATATATTCCATTAAGTATATCTTTACTTGGTTCATTTACATGGATAGTATTACCATATTCTGCAATATTATTACCAGATAGATGGATTATAATTTGTGGAGTATTTACGTCAATATTTTCTTCTTATGGATTAATTAAATTATCCTCTAATAATAAAGATAAACCAAATTATAAGATAATTTCCCCCATTATTTCTTTTTATATACTCATTGGCTTTTTTTACATGATCTTGCCTTATGATTATGCATTTCCAATTTATGGGATTTTTGCAGAGTATACACATTTTTTTGTTCCTTCCACAATGCAATTTAATTCTATTGATATAGTAGATAATAGGGATCTTTCAATAGTTATAGACTGGTTAAATCATCATACTAATCCAAAATCCATTATTTATGGAGATTCTTATCTCAGTGGTTGGATGAAAATATTATTAAAGGACAAACGAATTTTTCAGTACAATGATGCTAAATCTGCAAGTAATGGAATTCATATTACATTAGCAAATAAAATTGATTCAATAAATGAGCCAAAAAAATTGCTTTTTTCACAAGGCAATTTTAGGATTATAGAAAACTAACAAGATATTATTAGTAAACAATTTATCTAAATCAATAGAACTACGATACATTGAAAAAAAATAATAACTGGTTTAGAAGACGATGGTTGGATTTTAGACAAGGTCATAGTATATATCTGATTTTTTTAATGACATTTGCAAATTTTATTGTTATTCAATATAGATTATTGATTGACAGGATGCCTTCTATCGATTCGTTAACAGGAGGAAATATTATTGGATTTGCGATGACATTCATAGCCATATATGTTCCTCTTTCAATTATTATAGGATATTGGCATCGAAAGAGTCAATGGCGTGTAGAAGCTGAAGCATTATTTAATGAGAATAGAATCGGAGCAACTATGTGGCTTTTTGTCATAGATCTTATAGATGGTAAGATCACTGAACAAGAAAAAAAAGAAATGAGAGACATGCTTTTAAAAATAACAAAAGGTAACAAAATTCCAAAATCTGAAAAATTCGATAAAGATAATAAAGAGATTAATAAATAATATTTTTCATATCTATTGATAATACTTATTTACAATGTTCAAATTTGATTACTAACTAATTGTTATTATTTTCTAAATATTTTTATCTTATTATTTGGTTAGCTGTTTGTTGAAAGTATTGCATATCCATGATCAAGCTGGTGTAGCATGTATATTAGCCAAATATCAGAGAATGAATAATATAGAATCAAAAGTTTTGTCATCCAATACAATTGATAAATATGGAATATTAAAATTTTATAAAGATTATGTTGATATAATTGATCGACCCAATTTTATAGAATATTGTCTTGCTCAAGCTAAAAGTGCAGATATTATCCATATTCATAGTGTTGAGCAATTAGTAATTAAAATACGCAAAGTATTCGGCAATTCCAAAAAAATTATTCTTCATTATCACAGTACGGATATCCGAGGCCTGAAAAATAAAAATAACCCAAATAGTTCTACTATCCAGAATACCAAAACTAGAACCAAGTCATTTGCCGCGAAAGTAAAAAATAGGTTAAGACTTATGCAAATTGGATATTATAGGTCATTACGAACAGAATCCCAGAAATTAGCGGATGTAATACTGGTTTCAACACCAGATTTATTATCCTTATTACCTAAGGCGAAGTATCTACCAAATCCAGTTGACGTAGATCATTTTTCGAAAGATGAAACTACTCCTAACAAAGTAAATAATAATAATGCTCTAACTATAAAAACAACATCTGGGGATATTCAAAAGACCTTACTTTATTGTAAGGAAAATAATATTAACCTAAAAATAGATGTCTTAGATAGGACCACAACACCCATATTATATGAAGAAATACCTAAATTTTTAAAAAAATATAATACATATATAGATATAAGAATAGTTAATGATAAAATACTTGAAAATTTTAGTAAAACTGCATTAGAGTCTCTTTCATGTGGACTAAAGGTTTTGAATTATAAATTAGAATATATAGACAGATTACCCCCTATACATAATCCAGTAAACGTTACAAATGAACTTGAAAATATATATAATAAGATTTGAATTTACTTGTATTATAATAATCAAAATCATAATGTACTGTTTTACCTTTATTAGAGAAACAGTGAAATAGAAATAATATATATTCCTTGAAAATGTATCGAATATTCTTTTTAATAATAGTTAAAGATAAGAAATTAGAACTCATCATATATACAGACCTGAAAAGACAAGAATGTATGGATTGCGATTTTAAAAGAAAATCATTCTTGGTAACATATTTTTTTATCTTAATATATCTTATTTCATTCATAAATATTATGTAATAAGATTTATTATTCTTCGTCTATCATTTAGTCCAGAACAAGTATTCAATTACTCATAGATTAAAATCTCTTTGTCCGGAAATTGAAAAAGTGATAATTCCTGGAATAAAATCTGTATTAGATGCAGAAAAAGAAATTCGTCAAGATAAAAATTACAAAAATATTGTAAAGTTACTAGAACATTTACAAATACATGAGGAGATTAGTAAATCTGATTCTTTAAAGTTTGTTACCAGCGACACATTGTATAAATTAATACAATTTAATATAATTACTTTATTTTTGACAGATAAAATTGTAATATCAGGATTAGGGAAATTATTATATCCATTATTAAAATAACAATTTTAAATTAAAGGGTAATTAACTGGACATAAATATGTATAACAGTTATTATTCCAATAAAACATTAATGTTCTTAGGAAAAGGGGAAGGTCCTTTTTTAGAGTTAAGAAAAGAAACCAAAGATGATTAATAAAAATGGGATATAAAGAAAAAAAAATTATAATCATGGAAGATATAGAAAATGATGAAACTGATTTGAATTTAGATGATAAATTTCGCCGTATATTAAAAAGACACAATCCTCATTTATTTATCACTTTTTTTCATAAAGGACAAAGAATGGATGGAGTTACTTTTGAGTTAGGTTGGCTTTGTTGTAAATACTCTATAAAACAAATAGGACATAAAATGAGATTTTTTGCAGATGCAAATTACGACTGGAATGAAACTACAAGTTACATAAGCAGTCTTTTTCCTTACGCTAATGTAATTCCCCTACGCGAATATAACACCCTTTCTACATCAAAGCAGATCAGTAATTGGATTAATACTATTATAAATTCACAATCCGCTTCATACCGAAAATAAGGATATAATTTTGTTTATTTTCTACATATCGTGTTGTGTACTCAAATTTTTGCGAGTTTCTACCTAATTATGAAAAAAACGATACGATATTAATGAAAGTTATATAATAATTTTACTCATCATAATTATTATAATTATAAGTCAAAATGATAATAAAATATTTAATCCTTCATTTAGTCCACATGATCTTAATATATCATTGATTAAAATGATAATATCAGATAAAGAAAATAATCCAATTAGAAATAAAAGATTATTAAAGAATTACTCAATTCCCCAATTTGAAAAATCAGTTACATCTCGTCCTAATTGCCGTTCTAATTTTTGTATTCTTTTAGCATAAATTTCCAGTTTATCCCATTCTTCCTTATCCTTAGCTATAACAAAACCTAACCAACATTTATTGAGAGCTCCATATGTCTGATTTGTATAATGTAAGGATGGTAATATGTCATAATATTTTTGACCCTTTTTTTCATATTTAAAAGGATCCCATCGAGTTCGTTTGACCCATTTCTCGTAATTATATCTATATTTATGGTATCTCATTTATTCAATTAATAGCTACAAATCTTAAAAAGTTTTTTTTATTTTTGATAATAGTCAACTATATGTGTTCATCATTAAGAAATATTATTTTATAAACTTTGCTAAATTTATTTTTGAATTAAAGCATAATTTGCTTTATTATATTAAAAAAACAATGGTTCCAATTTATTAATTCTCCCGATTCTTCTTCAATGTTTTATATATAGAGGTTTTCACCATTATAATGAAAACTAAAGTTAGCCATTATCTAAATTTGTTAAATTTTGGATATGGCTTTTTTCCAGACAATAATTCTATTTTATTACCTTCACGAATTACAAATTTGATACTATCAGGATTGCCTAGTAATTCAATAATTGGCTTAGGTATTGAACTTGAATAACCTCTATTTTCTACATAATTAACCCCAACTTCAAATTCCTTAGTATCTTTTTTCCATTTAGGCATGTTATATTAAAGAATATCTACGTATATAATTATATTTTATAAACTACGTAGATAATCACTTTATTTAAATATCTTATTGCTACTATATCTACGTAGATATGAATATAAATCAAATGATAAATCATGAAGAGGAGGGAAATAAATGATAATACTTTCAAAATTAGCTAATTTTTTAACTTTAAATAATAAAAATGCACAACAAATTTGTACAAAAAATCTAGAACAACGAGAATTAGAACTAGAAGAAAATGATGACGATATATTTAAAAGCATATATGGACACAATAAACTTAAACTAATATTTAATAATGCCATAGCAAGCAATGAACCTATTCATATTTTGTTAACAGGAGCCCCAGCTACATCAAAGACATTGTTTCTAGAAGCTATAAATGAAAACCTAACTAATTGTTCATTTATTACCAGCAATAGTACTGGCGCTGGAATAATTTCTCATATATTTGAGAACCCAGATTTAGAATTTCTATGCATTGATGAAATTGAAAAGATTCCAAAAAATGAGCTTGCTGTTCTGTTAACATTGATGGAAAGTGGCAGATTAATCATCACAAAAAAGACAATGATGTGTAATAGACAACAGAATGTGAAGATTTTTGCTACCTCTAATAAGTTTGAAAAATTAGCTCCAGAGATGAGGTCAAGATTTTTAAAATTCTATTTAAAAGACTATTCAGCAGAGGAATTCAACCGGATAGCTATCAATATTGTTACAGATAGATTTAATACAACAGAAGAATTTGCACAAAAATTAGCTCTACAAGTATGTTATAAGATGGGTTCAAAGGATATCCGAGATGTAATAAAAGTAGCAAGGTTAGCTAAAAATGAAAGTGACATAGATATGATCATAGAAGCTATTCAAGAATATGGGATGGAACACGAATAAATGGTAATAAATATTAGAATCATACTATTTAGTTAAGATAAGAAAATTTCTGTTCCTCCAATAAATTTTGTTGAAGTAAATTTTAATGATGAAAATTGGCAACAAAGAGGATGGTCACAAGATGTCAATGAAAATGCATATTCATCATTCTTGATAAAAATTCATTAACGATATTTTTTTCTACTGTTTTTCCACAATTTTACGAACGTAAAAGGAAGATTGAAAATAATAAAAATTCTTTAGAGATTTTCATCCAAAAGTATAAGACATTGATCGGAGTTCACTCGTTATTGTTAGAGGATAAGAGAAAAGAAGTGGAAGACTCTGAAGATTTTGAAAAATGGGAAAGAGAGGAACGCTGTAGATTCGCAATTATGGCAGCATTTTCTTCAGAATAATTTATTGATAATTCCTATACTCCAGATTCTAATTAAATAAATAATATTGTATTGAATACCAGTGTTATTCCTATAAGAATTAATAATTCTATAGTAAGGTTATGTTAATACTTTGATTGATAATACAAACCCGTGAATGTAGTTGCAGGGTTAGAGTCTAACTATAGTCACTACACATTGGAGACTATTATGGCTTTAATTATCTATCAGTACAAAATATTAAATATTTCAAAATATAATTTATATTCTATAGATCTATATTTCTGAAGAATAGTACAACTAACTACACAAAGTCCAATAATTGGTTCAATGAAGGGTAAGAAAGATTGACTTCCTATTTGTTACTATTATTTACCCTAATTAATGCATTTTGAATACTAGAATTTAATATGAAGAATTATATTTAATATTGAAAATTAAAATATTATAGAAGTAGAAACCGTGATTGGTATTTTATTTTATATAAACAATATCTTATAAATAATTAATTTAAGCGAAATTATGATTTTCGATACAGTAGATCATAGCCGAAAGTTTTACTAGATGCTTTAATTCTCTACTATAGTGAATGAAGATTTTATACCTAACGAGTTTTGGATTACCAAATGGGAGGATTGAAAAATCTGTTTTAACTGCTATAAATAACGGTTACGAAGTAATATTTGCTGGAAGAAAATCACCTCAATATAAAAATAGTATTTTTTCTAGGATGTACTCGATTACATGGAATGCCAAAGCAAGATTTGGAATACCATATTATTGGCATATGGTTAGAAAACAAATAATTAAAATCATAGAAGAAGTCAGACCTGATATAATACAAGCACATACTATTTTTCCAGCTAAGATGATTCAAGATTTAGGAATCCCGTTTATTTATGATGATAATGAACATTGGGCTCAATATGCAAAACTTATTTATGAAATAACAAATTCAAAAAATTCGAGTAGAATAGGTAGATGGTTAACGAAAAAAATGAAAAAACGAGCAATATCACTATGGCCAAAATGGGAAAAAGAAATTGTATCAAATCATCCCACTATTACTGTTTCAGAACGCATTGCAACTGATTTAAAAAAGATGGGGAACACAAAAGATGTATTTGTTGTTCCCAATTTTCCCTTAGAAGATGAAATAAAAAATATCCCTATTCCAAAACATAATAATAAAGATATTAACAGTGTATACCAGGGTAGAGATGGAATATCTGTAGATATCTATCCTCATAAAAATTTAGAAGGATTAGAAAATATATTCTTGAAAAATGATATAGGCAATTTGATTTTTATTGGATGGAATGAAAAGAATAAAGAAAAGATCTTTTTTAAAGGTCTTTTACCTAGAAATATAATGTTTACAGAAATGGCTAACTATGACATAGGATTGCTTCCATGGAAAAAACATTGGTCTCATCCGTATTTGAATCCCAATAAATATGCAGAATATGCACATTCTGGTTTATTAATTATTAATACTTCATCATTGGAAACAATTTCTGACACGTTAAAAGGAAAAAGCGATACTATTGACAATTATAATGATTTAATTAAAAAAATTTCGTATTATAAAGAAAATCCTAATGATTTATATAAAAAAAGAATAGAAATCTATAATTTTGCAAAAAACAACTTATTATGGGATAAATATGAAAAGAATATTCTACATTCATATCAAATTTGTTAACACTTGTCTCATGAGTAACCCTTAACTATACTAATTTCTCTTCAATATCTTAATTTAATAGCTTATCATGCCAATTACCGATTAAAGACACAAATAGCTACATATATTTTATCAAAATATTACTTATGAGATTAAATCATACATCAAGTATTAGATTTAATCTATTAAATGTGGAGGATTTTATCTAAATAAAAATGATTTTATGTATTGCTTTAATCTTCTATACTGAATAGACCTAAGAAAACTTCTAAAGTCTTCTTCATAAAATTCAATACCACTACTAGTATATCCTTGGAGCATATAAATAGCACCTTTAGGATTTTTCAAAGAAATCAAACCAATTCTACCTAGAGAATATAAGTGAACATAACCAAGAGCTCTAAGTGATTTTCCATAAGAGATATAGGTTTCTTTCTTATAAGATTTTCGTGTAGGTCTATTTGTAACACTTATAAGATCATTTAATACATCTATACTATAACCTAATTGCTGGGCTTTTATCAATAGATAAGTCTCAAAACCAAACTTTAATGGGTATTGAAGTCCAATAGCTTTCCAAAAATTACTTCTAACAATTCTACCTGATCCTCTAGGAACTTTACTTTTTTCATCTTTAATCTGTCCAGAACAAATTGCTACATTCCTATTATGATCCATATGATCTACAATTTTTCTTATATAATTTGATGGAAGAATATGGTCAGATCCCAAAATCATTATATAATCATGACTAATTTCAGTAACCAATTTTTCAAGACCTTGATTGATTACTCTTGCAAGGATTGGGGTTCCATGAGCATCAAATCCGCGGTTTTCAATATTTATTAACTCAATATTAGGAAAAGAATTAACAACTTCTTTAGTTTTATCTTCTGATCCATCATTTACTACAATAATATAATTATCATCTATATCTTGGTTCGAAAGTGCCGTTAATGTTTCTCCTATAAATTTCTCTTCATTTCTAGCTGGAATGATCGTTGCAATTCTACTACCTTTTCCAATCTTCATAAACATTAAAAGTTTATTAAAATTAGATTAAATGTTTTTTGTTGTAACTTATGATTAGTAGCATTTGTTCATATTTTCTTTGAAAAAGAAAATATTTAAGTTTTTAACGATCTATAACTATTAGTTGTATCTAAAAGAAAATACTATTATTAAAGAGCATTTACTAATCTATTCATTTTATCTAAATTTATCTCAAAACCGAATCTTTTTTCATCTTTTTTCATTGATGAGTACATTTTCATCATTAAAGGAAAATGTTTCATTGTACTTAATTTCCCCTCCATTTTAAGTCTTATGATCTTATAGACATCATCATAATAGTTAAATTTTTTCAAAACTAAATTTCTGTACAATTTAAAATCAAAATTTTTGGATTTTTTAAAAATATTTAAAAAGATTTCACAACATAATAAGGAAGGGATAATTCCCTCACCTAACATTGGAAAAACACATCCAATAGATTCTCCCACTCCTATAACATTCTTCTTAAAAAAAGGCTCCATACGTTTTGGTGGAGCTAGACGAATTGGTCTTCCTATTTTTTTTATGATTTTGGCTGAGGGGTTCTTATTAAAAAATTCCTTAATTCCATAATATTTTCTATCAATATCTCCAGCACCTACAAATGCTCTCCCCTTATCAATTGGAAAGTACCAAAAATAGCCCCTTGCTCCTTTGTAACCTATTACATAGAACTCATTATCATTATGGGTAGTATAAGGATTTTCTATGAGATACTCATAAGCAGGGATGAGAAAATCAGTTTCTGATTTTGGAAGTAGGGAACGATGAAGGCCTGTACAATCAAGAACATAATCATAATCCATAAAAGGAAAACTGCTAGAACATTTAAAATCATAATTAACCGTCAAAGTTTTTAAGAGATCATATTCCCATTTTTGTTTGTTGTAAGTGACTAATCCAATAAGTTCTAAATATTCTTCTTTATTGTTTGGCAATTCCATTCGTAACTTTTTTCCAACGTGAAAAATATATTCGTTAAAATTTAATCCTACATCTTTTGAAAATTTTTCAAGAATATTTCTTGAAGCACCCCAGGCACAAACTGCCCAATGAGTTTCCTGCTTGGAAGATTCAAAAATAGTAACATCATGTCCTACTTTTTGTAACATGAATCCTAAATAACTTCCCGCAACTCCCGCTCCAGCGATAGCAATTTTCATATTAAAACACTATTAAATTTTCCTTATAATTCTTGTTTATTATAACTTGATTAATAGCTTTTATAATTTTATTGAAAAAGAAAATTTTTTATCTAAAAAATCAAAAAGAATTGACTGTCTCTTCTAAATGTATAGTTATAAAATAATTAAACATTTTAATTTTGTGAAATATGATATTAAATTTTTTAAAATAGTAATGCACTTTTTAAAATAAAATTATCAAGTGTACTAATAAATAGTTACAATAAAAATCGTCTATACTTAGTTATAATAAAAATAATAGATTAACATAAATATGTCAGTACCAAACCATCTACTAAATGAATAGAACACTAATGGCATATATGTTGGCAGCGATTATCTCATTCTCTGCCGTTGCAGCAATAACAATGCAACCCATATCTTTAAGTGCCCAAACCCAACCAGCACAACAACAACAACCAACAGCACAACAACAACAACCATCAACACAACCATTAGCCATAAGTCCATCATGCGGTCAAGTTATAACACAAAATGTTATATTAACTTCTAACTTGAATTGTGCAGAAAGTGATGGTCTTATAGTTGGTGCAAGCGATATTGTTGTAGATCTTAATGGACATACAATATCTGGTCCAGACGTAGATAGCGATACAAAGACTTCAAGTAAAGTAGGAATAATGATACCAAATATGAACAATGTTGTAGTTCAGGATGGTACTATTGAAGGATTTCAAGCAGGTATCTTAATGACAGGATCTCAAAATGTTGAAGTAAAAGGAATAGTTGCTAAAAATAACCAAATAGGATTATTCAGTACTGGTGCGAGCATACTCAATGCACATCTGTCCATAATTATGAATAACCAAATTGGTATTGCAGGACATTCTACACAACAAAGCACTATAGAAAATAACATACTTTTCCAAAATACACTGGCAGGAGTAACATTAGTTAACTCAGATAACTCTGTTATCACTTTGAATTCTATTACTGAATCTGGAAATGGTCTTTACATAGACAATCAAAGTAACCAAAACA
>Ga0126313_10001293_pt1 | contig 13107 bp, 8 predicted proteins | sample Plot105A_FD_89954 | JGI IMG/M metagenome (GOLD analysis project Ga0126313, IMG submission 89954) | Serpentine soil microbial communities from UC McLaughlin Reserve, CA, USA - Plot105A | ecosystem: Environmental > Terrestrial > Soil > Grasslands | place: USA: UC McLaughlin Reserve, Lake County...
CGCGACATCAAGCCGGCCAACCTGCTGGTGCAGAACGGCCACCTGCAGCTGGTGGACGTCTCCGCGCTCGAGGTCCGCCCGTCGCCGTGGCGCCAGGCGGTCGACCTCTCCAACATGCTGCTCGCGCTGGTAGACCAGCTCCGGACCGACCCGGAGCTGGTCTACCAGCGCGCTACCAAGGTGTTCACGCCCGACGAGATCGCCGAGGCCCTCGCGTCGGCGGTCGGCCTCACCATCCCGACCGAGCTGCAGGCCAAGCTGAAGGCGGACGGGCGCCCCCTGCTCGACCGGTTCCGGAGGCTGGCGCCGCCGCGCGAGCGGATCTCGATCCAGCGCTGGAGCACGCAGCGCCTGCTGCTCACGGCCGGTGCGGCGCTCGGCACGCTCCTGCTGGTGGGGCTCTTCCTCGACTCGCTCCGGGCCGGCCTCACCTGAGCGTCGCCGGCCGCCGGCCCCGCCGGCCTCAGGAGCCGCCCGGCTGGGCGTCCAGGACGCGGCGGGCGACCTCGACCAGGGGGAGCTGGCGGTCCATCGCGGCGCGGCGCATGCGGGTGTAGGCCTGGTCCTCGGTGAGGCCGAACTGCTCCATCAGGCGGCCCTTTGCCCGCTCGATGACCTTGCGGTTGGCCAGCTTGTCCTCGAGGTCCTCGACCGTGCTCTGCAGCTCGCGGCGGTCGGCGGCCCTGGCGAGGGCGACGCTCACCCCGGCCAGGAGCTGGGCCGGCTGGAACGGCTTGACCAGGTAGCCGATGGTGCCGGCGTCGGCCGCCTCCTCGACCAGCTCCTTGTCGGAGAAGGCGGTGAGCACCAGCACGGCCGGCCCGTCGGCGGTGATCTGCCTGGCGGCCGTGAGGCCGTCCAGCTTCGGCATCTTCACGTCCATGACCACCAGGTCCGGGTCCAGCTCGCGGGCGAGCCGGACCGCCTGCTCCCCGTCGCTGGCCTCGCCGACCACGGTGTGGCCCCCCTCCTCCAGGGTCTCCACGATGTCGACCCGGATCACGACCTCGTCCTCGGCGACAAGCACCCGCGCCATCTTGCTCCTCTCGCTGCGCACGCCGAGCAGGAATGGTAGCCCGGGAGGGGTCATGCGGTCCCCTCGTGGGCGCGCTCGATGGCGGCGACCTCGGCGCGGGGCGCGACCCGCCAGAAGGCGGCCACCGCACCCTCCCAGTCGTCGAGGATGGCGGCGGCCACCGCCGAGCCGGTCAGCTCGTGGTGAGCGACGACCAGCTCGCGCAGGAACACCAGCTCGATCTCGTCGGGACGGTGGGGCAGCACCAGCTCGTCGTTGAGCCGTTCCAGGGCGCGGCCGTCGGGGTCGTGGAGGAACAGCTCACCGCCGGTCATGCCGGCGCCCAGGTTGCGCCCAACCGGGCCGAGCACGATCACCGAGCCGCCGGTCATGTACTCGCCGGCGTGGTCGCCGACCCCCTCGACGACCGCGGTGGCCCCGGAGTTGCGCACCGCGAACCGCTCCCCGGCGCGGCCGGCGCAGAACAGCTCGCCCCTGGTCGCCCCGTACAGGGCGGTGTTACCGATCAGCACCGGCGCGCCGGCGTCGTCGGCGGGCGGGCGGATCACGATGCGGCCGCCGCCCATGCCCTTGCCGACGTAGTCGTTGCAGGCGCCGGTGAGCCGCAGGTCGATCCCAGGGGCGAGGAAGGCGCCGAAGCTCTGCCCGGCGGTGCCCTCCAGCTCGATCCGGGCGCGCCCGGCGGGCGGGCGGGAGCCGAACGCCGCCCCGATCGCCACGCCGAGGCGGGCGCCGACCGCCCGGTCGGTGTTGCCGATCGGGTGGCGCAGGTGGACGAGGTCGCCGCGGAGCAAGCCGGGCAGCGCCTCCTCGCACACCCGGTCGCCGAGGGCCGACCGTGGCCGCTGGACCGGCTCGGGGGCGACGAACGCGCGCGGCACGTCCCCGTCGGCCCCGGCCGCGAGCAGGGGCGAGAGGTCCAGCCGGTCGGCCCGCGGGTCGCCGGTGCGGCGCTGGGTGAGCAGGTCGACCCGGCCGACCGCCTCGTCGAGGCGCCGCAGGCCGAGGGAGGCCAACAGCTCGCGCACCTCCTGGGCGACGAACTCGAGGTAGTGGACGACCATCTCCGGGGTGCCGGAGAACTTGGCGCGCAGGTCGGGCCGCTGGGTGGCGATACCGACCGGGCAGTTGTCCTGGTGGCAGGTGCGGACCATCAGGCAGCCCTCGGCCAGCAGCGCGGCCGTGCCGAAGCCGAACTCGTCGGCGCCGAGCAGGGCCGCCAGCAGCACGTCGCGGCCGGTCTTGAGGCCGCCGTCGACCCGCACGCGGCAGCGCGAGCGCAGGTCGTTGGCGACCAGCGCCTGCTGGGTCTCGGCCAGGCCGAGCTCCCAGGGCGCGCCGCCGTGCTTGATCGAGGACAGCGGGCTGGCGCCGGTGCCGCCGTCGGCGCCGGAGATCATCACCACGTCGGCCAGCGACTTCACCACGCCGGCGGCGATCGTGCCGACCCCGGCCTCGGCGACCAGCTTCACCGACACCTCGGCGTCGGGGTTGGCCTGCTTCAGGTCGAAGACGAGCTGGGCGAGGTCCTCGATCGAGTAGATGTCGTGGTGGGGCGGGGGCGAGATCAGCGCCACCCCCGGCTGGGTGTGGCGCAGGCGGGCGATCTCGGGGGTCACCTTGTGGCCGGGGAGCTGGCCGCCCTCGCCCGGCTTGGAGCCCTGCGCGATCTTGATCTGCAGCTCCACGGCGCTGGCCAGGTACGCGGGGGTGACGCCGAAGCGGCCGGAGGCGACCTGCTTGATGGCCGAGCTGCGCTCGGTGCCGAGGCGGGCCGGATCCTCGCCGCCCTCGCCGGAGTTGCTGCGGCCACCGACCCGGTTGAGGGCGACCGCCAGCGTCTCGTGCGCCTCCGGCGACAGCGAGCCGAGGCTCATCGCCGCGGTGGAGAAGCGGCGCAGGATCCCCTCGGCGGGCTCGACCTGGTCGAGCGGCAGCGGCGGACCGGCCGGGCGGGGCTCGAGCAGGTCGCGCAGGGCGGCCGGCGGCCGCTCGTTGACCAGGCTGGCGAAGTGGCGGTAGCGCTCGAAGCCGCCGCCCTTGACCGCCTGCTGCAGCAGGTGCGCGCCGCGCTTGGAGCCCTTCATCTCGGCGCCGTCGCGGACCGTGTGGTGCAGCGCCTGCATGACCGCCGGGTTGGTGGCGTGGTACTCGCCGCCCGGGCGGTGCTTGAACCAGCCGGGGTTCTCCAGCCGCGCCACCTCGGCCCGGCCGGCCCGGGCGCGGTCGAGCGCGTCGCAGGCCAGCTCGTCGAAGCCGATCCCGCCGAGCGGGGAGGCGGTGCCGGCCAGGCAGGTCTCGACCAGCTCGGCGTCGAGGCCGACGGCCTCGAACAGCTGCGCGCCCCGGTAGGCGTCCAGGACGGAGATGCCCATTTTGCTCATGACCTTGAACACGCCCTCCTCCAGGGCGTGCACGTAGCGGTCCTGCGCGGCGGACCGCGCGCCGTCGTCGCCGTCGGCAAGCGCGGCGACGGTGACCAGGGTGAGCCGGGGGCAGACGGCGTCGGCGCCGTAGCCGAGCAGGGCGGCCGCCTGGTGGGAGTCGCACGGCTCGCCCGTGTCGGCCACCACGCTCGTGCGCGTGGCCAGGCCCTCGCGGAGCAGCCGCTGCTGCACGGCGCCCACCGCCAGCAGCGACGGCACCGCCACGCGCCAGCCGCCGTCCTGCCCGCCGCCGTCCTGCCGGCCCGGCTCGACGGCCGCGTCGGAGACGACCAGCACGCCGGCGCCGGCCTGGACGGCGGCGACCGCCTCCTCGCCCAGGCGCCGGCAGGCGGCGCGCAGGCCGCGAGGGCCCTCGCCGGCCGGCCAGGTGGCGTCCAGCACCCGCGGGGCGAGCTCCAGCGCCGGGTCGGCCAGCCCACGCAGCCCGTCGGGGCTGAGCACGAAGGTCGGCAGGGCCACCAGCCGGGCGGCCTCAGGGTCCTCGCGGAGCAGCGGCCGCCGCCGTCCGAGCAGGGTCCGCTTGGAGAGCACGTGCTGCTCCCGCAGGTGGTCGATGGGCGGGTTGGTGACCTGGGCGAACCGCTGGCGCAGGTAGTGGCCGACCGGCCGGACGGTGGTGCCGAGCACGGCGGGCGGGGTGTCGTCGCCCATGGAGGCGGTCGGCTCCTTGCCGGCGGTCGCCATCGGCCGCAGCACGGTGGTGACCAGCTCCCTGGTGAAGCCGAAGGCGGCCTGGGCGGCGACCAGGCGCCGCGCCTCGGGGCCGCCGGCGGCCGGCGCGGCCACCGGAGCGCCCGGCTCAGCGGCGCGGAGGTGCTCGGCCACCCAGTCGCTCCAGGGCCGGGCGGCGGCCAGCTCCGCCTTGAGGTCGGCGTCGGTGAGCAGGCCCCGCTCGGGGTCGACGCAGAGCATCTGGCCGGGCCCGAGCCGCCCGCGCCGCACCCTCCCGCGGCCGGCGGTGTCGACCGCGCCGGCCTCGGAGGCGCAGACCACCAGGCCGTCGTCGCAGGCCTCCCAGCGCAGCGGCCGCAGCCCGTTGCGGTCCAGCGCCGCGCCGACGCGGCGGCCGTCGGTGAACACCAGGCCGGCGGGACCGTCCCAGGGCTCGGTCAGGCAGGCGTGGTAGCGGTAGAAGTCCCGCAGGGCGTGGTCCTCCCCGATTCCCTCCTGCGGCTCCACGGCCGGGACCAGCATGGCCAGCGCGTGGCAGACCTCGCGGCCGCCGCGGACCAGCAGCTCAACCGCGTCGTCGAGCTTGGCCGAGTCCGAGCCGTCGGGGTCGAGCACCGGCCGCAGCAGCTCCTCGGCGGCCAGCGCGACGGCGGCGGCGCCCAGGTTGCCCTCGCGGGCCCGCATCCAGGCCTGGTTGCCGTCCAGGGTGTTGATCTCGCCGTTGTGGCAGAGGAAGCGGAACGGCTGGGCGCGCTCCCAGGACGGCGTGGTGTTGGTCGAGTAGCGCTGGTGGAAGATGGCGAACGGCAGCTCCAGGTCGCCGGCGGCGAGGTCGGGGTAGAAGGCGGCGAGCTGGTCGGCGGCGCACAGCGCCTTGTAGGTCACGGTCCGGGTCGAGCAGGAGGCGAGGTAGAGGGCGGCGCCGGCGGCCCTTGCCGCCCGGGCGGCGGTCCGCCCGGCGCGGAAGCAGCGCCGCTCGGCCGCCTCGGCGTCGGCCGCCGGCGCCAGGAACACCGCCTGCTCGATGCGGGGCGCGGTGGCGCGGGCGAGGTCGCCGAGCGCCGCCTCCTTCACCGGGACCACCCGCCAGCACACCAGCTCCAGGTCCTCGGCGACCAGGGACGCCTCGACCGCGTGGCGGGCACGCCGGGCCGCCGCCGGGTCGCGGGGCAGGAACGCCATGGCCACCCCGAGCCGGCCGGCGCCCTCGGCGCGGTCGGCGTCGCGGACACGGGCGCGGAAGAACCCCTCCGGCAGGGGCAGCAGCACCCCGGCGCCGTCGCCGGTGCGCGCGTCGGCGGCGACCGCACCCCGGTGGCGCAGGCGCTCCAGCCCGCCGAGGGCGGCGTCCAGGACGGCGCGGCTCGCGCGGCCGTGCGCGTCGGCCACGAACCCGATGCCGCAGGCGTCGCGCTCGTCACGGCGCGGGTCGTACAGGACGCCGCGGCGGCCGCCGGCGCCGGGGTGGACCCGTTCGTCCATCTCGCCTCCGTTCGCACTGCTGTGCAGGCGCCGGAGGTCGCGGGTCGGACGACGATGTCCCGGGACACGAAGAACGGCGCCCGCTGGGCGAGCGCCGTTGCCCTTTCGCTAGCAGAGGGTACGGAGGCCCCGCGGGGACGTCAACAACCGGCGAAAACGCTCAGTCGCCGGGGAGGGGGCCGGTGCGGCGGCCAGGTCCGCCGCGCCGCGCCGCCGCGGCGGTCGCCCCGCCCGCGTCGGGCCGCTCGGCCGGCGCCGCCTCCGGCTCGGCGGCCGGTGCGCCCTGGGAGCGGGCCTGCCAGCGGCGCAGCCGCTCCAGGGTGCGGGCGTCCATGCCCGGGGCGACCTGTCCCGGGCCGATCACCGGCTCCAGCTCGCGCCCGCTCATGCCGATCATCGGCTTCGGCCCTGGCGGGGGCTGGCTCGCCGGGACCGGCCCGCCGGCCGCCGGGGCGGCGGACGGGACGGCGTCGCCGGCGACGGCGGCCCACAGCTCGGCGATCTGCACGGGGCGGTACCGCACGGTCCACGGCCCGGGCGGCAGCGCCTCCTCGCGCTCACCGTCCTGGAGCAGCACGACCGTGCGGCCCGGGAAGCGGCCACGGGCCACGGCGAGCGTCTGGCGGTGCAGGCGCGGCGGCTGGTCGACGACGAGCGCGTCGGCGTGGCGGAGGGCGTCCCGGAGGTCCTCGGCGTGCCAGTCGAGCCTGCTGACCCCGCCGGGCGCCTCGACCAGCGCGTCCAGGGCCTCGGCGAGCATGGCGTCGCGGGAGACCACCACCACCCGCAGCGCCCACGGCGACCGGCCGCTCACCGGCCCGTCCCCCTGGCGCCGGCCGCGACGGAGGATCGCGCCTCCCGCCCGCTCGTCATGAGGCGCGAACAACGACACAGTGGTAGGTCCCCCACAAACTCGCCACCCATGCCGTCACGAGTCGATCCGGCCACCATTATCGATCCGCGCGGCCCTGCCGGACCCCCCGTAGTTCTGCGTAGCTCTGGTCGCAAGGGCAGGCGGGCGCCGCTGCGGCGAAAGGGCCTCACGTGGGACACTCGGAGCGAGATGGGACCGCATGCATCCTGACGGCGCGGCGCGGCGCGTCTTCGCCGAGCGGTTCGGCCGCCCACCGGCGGGGGCCTGGGCCGCGCCCGCCCGCGTGAACCTGATCGGCGAGCACACCGACTACAACGACGGGTTCGTGCTGCCGCTGGCGATCGACCGGCGGGTGACCGTGGCCGCGGCCCGCCGCGACGACGACCTGCTGCGGCTGGTGTCGCTGCAGAAGGGGGAGGCGCGGCTGCGGCTCGGCGAGGTGCGGCCGGGCGCGGTGGACGGCTGGGCGGCGTACGCCGCCGGGCCGCTGTGGTCGCTGCGGCAGGACGGCGTCGAGGTCGGCGGGCTCGACCTGGTCCTGGAGAGCGACGTCCCGATCGGCTCTGGGCTGTCCTCCAGCGCAGCGGTCGAGTGCGCCACCCTGCTGGCCGCCCGCGACCTGTACGGCGGCCCCGGCGACCCCGCGCGGCTCGCCCGGCTGGCGCAGCGGGCGGAGAACGAGGTCGTCGGGGTGCCCAGCGGCATCATGGACCAGATGGCGGCGATGGCGTGCACGGCCGGGCACGCGCTGCTGCTGGACTGCCGCTCGCTGGCGGCCGAGCAGGTGCCCTTCACCCCCGAGCGGCGGGAGCTCGTCCTGCTGGTGGTCGACACCAGGACCTCGCACGCGCTCGCCGAGGGTGCCTACGCCGAGCGCCGCCGCGGCTGCGAGCGGGCCGCGCGGCTGCTGGGCGTGCCGGCGCTGCGCGACGCCACCACGGCCGCGGTGGACGCCGCCCGGGAGCGGCTGGGCGGGGAGCTGTACCGGAGGGCCAGGCACGTCGTCGGCGAGAACGACCGCGTCCTCGCCGTGGCGGCGCGGCTGCGCCGCGGTGAGCTCGAGACGATCGGCGAGCTGCTGACCGCCTCGCACGCCTCGCTGCGCGACGACTACCAGGTCAGCACGCCCGAGCTGGACACCGCCGTCGGAGCGGCGCTGGGGGCCGGGGCGCTGGGGGCCAGGATGACCGGCGCCGGCTTCGGCGGCTGCGCCCTCGCGCTGGTCCCGGCCCAGGCCGCCGACAAGGTCACCCGGGCGGTCGCCGAGGCGTTCGACCGGCAGGGTCTCGGGGCGCCCGCCATCTTCACCGCCCGCCCCAGCGACGGCGCGGCGAGGGTCGCGTGAGGCCGCCATGACCGACGTGGCCCGGCCCGTGCGCCGGCTGAGCGCCGAGGCGGCCGAGCACCTCCACCGCCTGATGGCCGGCTGGCAGCTCATCGCCGACCTGGCCTTCGCCGACCTGCTGCTGTTCCTGCCCATGGACGGCGCCGAGACCTTCCGCATCGTCGGCCAGCTGCGGCCCTACACCGCCCGCACCCTGTACCCGGCCGACCTGGTCGGCGAGGTGGTCGAGCCGACCTGGCACCCGTACGTGGAGCGGGCCTGGCGGGAGGGACGGCGGCTGAGCTCCCCCGAGCCGATCCTGATCGACGCGGAGGCGGTCCGGGTCGAGACGGTGCCGGTCAGCCACCGCGACGAGGTGGTGGCCGTGCTCAGCGTCGAGTCGCCGGAGACGCCCACCCGGCCCACCGGCCGGCTGGAGGCCGCCTACCTGGGCGCGGCCGACGCCCTGCTCGAAATGGTGGCGGACGGGACCTTCCCGTTCGAGGAGGCCTACGACCCGACCGCCTCCCCCCGGGTCGGCGACGGGCTGGTGGTGCTGGACGCCAGCGGCCGGGTGGACTTCGCCAGCCCGAACGCCACCTCCGCGTTCCGCCGGATGGGCACCAACGCCCTGCCGCTGGGCCAGCCGTTCCCCCACCGGGCGGCCATCCTGGTGGCCGAGGCGATGGCCGGCCGCCGGCCGGTCGAGGCGGAGATCGAGGCCGACGGCGCGGTCACCGACGTCCGGGTCGTGCCGCTGCTGCGGGGCACGGACCGGCGCGGCGCCCTGGCGCTGGTCCGCGAGGTGACGGAGCTGCGCCGCCGCGACCGGGTCATCTCCCGCCGCGAGGCGACCATCCGCGAGGTCCACCACCGGGTCAAGAACAACCTCCAGACGGTCGCCGCGCTGCTGCGGCTGCAGGCCCGCCGGCTCGGGGACCACCCGATGGCGGTGGCCGCCCTCGAGGACTCGGTCCGCCGCATCGCCTCCATCGCGCTGGTCCACGAGACGCTGACCGAGGAGTTCGAGGGCGCGGTGGACATGGCCGACGTCGCCAGGCGGGTGGTGCGCATGCTGGAGGGCTCGCTCGGCCGCGAGGACGTGCGGATCGAGCTGCGGACCGGGTCGGTGCGGGTGGACGCCGCCGTGGCCACCCCGCTGGCGGTGGTGCTCAACGAGCTGATCCAGAACGCGGTCGAGCACGGCCTCGGCGGCGGGCCGGGGACGGTGGCGGTCGAGCTGCGCGGCGGCGTCCAGGAGCCCGTCACCCTGGAGGTCCGCGACGGCGGCCAGGCGGCCGCGGCGGCCGACGGCGGGGGCGGCGGCCTCGGCCTGCGGCTGGTGCGGGCCCTGGTCGAGGAGGAGCTGGGCGGCCAGTTCACCCTGGCCAGCGGCCCCGGCCGCGGCGGCCTGGCGGTGGCGGTCGTCCCACCCCCCGAGCAGGGCTGAGGCCGGCATGCCCCGGGTGCCGGTGATGATCGCCTCGCCGCTGGAGGAGGAGCTGGCCGCCAGGGTGGGGGCCGCCGACCCGCGGGTGGAGCTGCTGTTCGATCCCGCGCTGCTGCCGCCCGCCCGCTACCCCGGGGACCACGCCGGCGACCCGGGCTTCCGGCGCGACCCCGACGGCGAGGCGCGCTGGCGGGCCATGCTGGAGCGGGCCGAGGCGCTGTTCGGCATCCCGGGCGACTCCGCCGACGGCCTGGCCGGGGTGCTCGCCGGCGCCCCCCGGCTCCGCTGGGTCCACGCGACCAGCGCCGGCGCCGGCGAGCTGGTCCGCCGGGCCGGCCTCGGCCGCGACGCGCTCCAGCGGGTGGTGGTCACCACCTCCAGCGGCGTGCACGCCGTGCCGCTGGCCGAGTTCGCCGTCCTCGGCCTGCTGGCGGTCGCCAAGGACCTGCCCGGGCTGCTGGACGGCCAGCGCCACCGCGCCTGGCCGACGGTGCGGCGGCCGCTGCGGGAGCTGAACAGGCAGACCCTGGTGCTGCTCGGCCTCGGCGAGATCGGGCGGGAGACGGCCCGGCTCGGCAAGGCCCTCGGCATGCGCACGGTCGGCGTGCGGCGCAGCCCCGGCCCCCCGCCGGCGTTCACCGACGAGGTGCACGGGCCCGAGCGGCTGCGGGAGCTGGCCGGCCGCGCCGACGCGATGGTGGTCAGCCTGCCGCTCACCGCCCAGACCGCCGGCCTGGTCGACCGGGACACGATCCGGCGCCTGCCGCCGAGCTGCATCTTCGTCAACGTCGGCCGCGGCGGGGTGGTCGACGAGGAGGCGCTGGCCGAGGCGCTGGCGGAGCGGCGCATCGCCGGGGCGGTCCTGGACGTGTTCGCCACCGAGCCCCTGCCGCCCGGCTCGCCCCTCTGGACGCTGCCGAACGCGCTGGTGAGCCCCCACGCCGCCGCGCTGTCGGAACGGGAGAACGAGCGCATCGTCGAGCTGTTCACGGCCAACCTGCGCCGCTTCCTCGACGGCCGGCCGCTGGCCAAGGTGGTCGAGCCGGGCGTCTGGTACTGACACGGGCATCCTCCCCCTGCTTAGGCCGGCCTTACCCGAGGTGCGGCATCCTTGCCGCGGCACGGCAGTCGTCCGCAAAGGAGGATCGTTTGTCGGATCAGCCGGTCGCGACGGCGCCAGCGGGACGCCGGTGGCGGGTACTGCTCGTCGCCGCCGCGCTCGCCGCGCTGGCGGTCGTGCTCTTCGCCGCGACCGCGTTCAGCAGCACCGGCGCGTCGTCGGGCTCGACGGGCGGGACGTCCGGGTACCAGCAGGTACAGCAGACGCCCGCGCAGGACGGCCGGGGGCACGACTGCCCCGGCAAGTCCGGGCGCAACCAGCCCGCCACCCCCAGCGACGAGGCCGCCCTGCAGACGTAGCGCGGCACCCGGATCGGGACGCCCGGCCATGGCCGGGTGGTCCCGACCGGGCTCACTCCTCCGGCTCGGCCCCGCCAGGGACGTGGCGGGCGGCGAAGCGGAGCAGCACCTCGGCCTGGCGGATGCGCTCCTCGATGACCAGGGCGCCGTGGCCGGCGTCGAAGCGGTCCAGCTCGAACGGCTTGCCCTGCTCCCGGAGGCGCTCGGCGTAGTTGAGCACCTGCTGCAGCGGGCAGCGGGTGTCGTTGTCGCCCACCATCAGCAGCACCGGGGTCTTCACCTTGTCCACGTGGGTGATCGGGGAGCGCTCGACGTACAGCTCCGGCCGCTCGTCCGGGCCGCCGCCGCCGAACAGGCTGCGGTCGAAGGCCTGCAGCGCCTCGGACTCGTCGGCGTAGGCGGACAGGTAGTCGGCGACCGGGACCACCGCCATGGCCGCCCGCCAGCCGTCGGGCGCCGTCCCGATCGCCTGCAGGGTCACGTAGCCGCCCCACGAGGCCCCGCTGATGACCACCTGCTCGGGGTCGGCCAGGCCGCGGGCGACCAGGTCGTCGCGGCCGGCGGCGACGTCCTCGATCTCCGGGCGGCCCGGGTCGCCCTCCAGGGCGTCCTGCCACCGCTTGCCGTAGCCGGTGGAGCCGCGGTAGTTGACCAGCGCGACCGCGTACCCGTGGTCGACGAACGCCTGCACCTCCGGGTCCCAGCCGTCGGCGTCGTGGTGGTGGGGCCCGCCGTGGACCAGCATCACGGTCGGGTGCGGCCCGGTGCCGGGCGGCGCCGCCAGGAACCCGTGCACCTGTTCGCCGTCCGGGTTGGCGAAGGTCCAGCTCTCGTAGGCGACCCCGGCGGGAGCCCGCGGGCCCGGCGGGCGCAGCACGGCCTCCTCCAGGCCCACCGCCCGCACCTCCGGCGGCGCCGCCCCGGACGACCAGCGGTACCAGACCTGGCCGTCGGGCCGGACGCCGGCACGCGCGATCGAGCCGACCGGGTGGTCCAGCCGCTCCGAGGCCCCGGACGCCAGGTCGAGGCGGTACAGCTCGTCGCGGCCCATGTAGGTGTGGAGCAGCAGCAGCGCGCCGGCGTCCGGCCACCAGTCGGCCACCTCGACCTCGCCCGGCAGGTCGACGTCCAGGTCGACCCGCTCGCCGGTGCCCGGGTCCCAGATGGCGGGCCGCAGGCGCCCCGTCCGCTCGTGCAGCAGCGCCAGCCGCCCGTCGCCCGCCACCGGCGAGAAGCCGGCGGCGAACAGGCCGTAGCCCTCGCCGTCCCACAGGTCGGCGACCGGCGTCATCGCCTCGGCGTCGAAGGCGCGCAGCGCCGGGTGGAGGTTGTCCCCGTGCTCGGCGTGGTGGACCACCAGCAGGCGGCCGTCGCGGGCCATGTCGGCGAGCTCGACCATCTCGCCGTGGTGGTACAGCTCGGCGGAGCTGCCGCCGAGCTCGCCCACCCGCACCGAGAAGCCGTCCCGGCCCGCCAGCCCGACCGCCACCCGGCCCTTGGGGCCGAGGGCGAGCCCGGCGCTCCAGGCCGGCTCCACGTCGGCCAGCAGCGGCGTCACCTCGCCGTCGCCGAACGGCTGCTGCAGCCAGCGGCCGACCTCGTCGCCCTTCGAGTCCTCGAACCAGACGACCTGCGCGCCGTCGGGGCTCACCGTCCCCGCCACCACGCCGGTGGGGTGCTCGGAGACCTGACGGTGGCGCCCGGCGGCGCGGTCCCAGGCGTGGACCTGCCAGGAGCCCGACAGGTTCGAGGCGTAGACGAGGTGGTCGGGTCGGTCGAGGGCCCACCGCGGCAGGGTGAGCGAGGGGGCGCGGTAGCGCTGCTTCCAGCGTGGCTCTGACATGTCAGCATCCTACGCATGCGCGTCACCCTCCGCTGGGTCGGATGGGGAACCGATCCGGCGGTGCCGGTGTACCGGTGTGCGAGACCAGTCCGTGGAGGGCCGACCACTGGACGACCAGGAGCTCGTCGAGCGGGCACGAGGGGGCGACGCGCGTGCCTACGAGGCGCTGGTGCGGCGCTACCAGGACCTCGCCTTCCGGACCGCCTACGTGATCGCCGGGACCGCCGCCGACGCCGAGGACGCGGCCCAGGAGGGGTTCGTGAAGGCCTGGTACGCGCTCGGGAGGTTCCGCGCCGGGGCGGCGTTCCGGCCCTGGCTGCTGGCGATCGTCGCCAACGAGGCCCGCAACCGCCGCCGCTCCGGCCGCCGCCGGGACGACCTCGCGCTGCGGGTCGCCGAGGACCGCCCCTCGGGGGACGCGGCCCCGTCCCCCGAGGTGGCGGCGCTGGCCGCCGAGCAGCGCCGGCTGCTGCTGGCCGCCGTCGGCCGCCTGGGCGAGGCGGACCGGCAGGTGATCGCCTGCCGGTACTTCCTGGAGCTGTCCGAGGCGGAGATGGCCA
>Ga0126313_10001295_pt1 | contig 13098 bp, 13 predicted proteins | sample Plot105A_FD_89954 | JGI IMG/M metagenome (GOLD analysis project Ga0126313, IMG submission 89954) | Serpentine soil microbial communities from UC McLaughlin Reserve, CA, USA - Plot105A | ecosystem: Environmental > Terrestrial > Soil > Grasslands | place: USA: UC McLaughlin Reserve, Lake County...
GACGACGACCGTGATCCGGCGCCCGCAGCCGTCGCCGAGCTCCGCTCGGCGATCGCGGGCGCCGACGCGATCCTGTTCGCAACGCCGGAGTACAACTCGTCGATCCCTGGGCAGCTGAAGAATGCGCTCGACTGGGTATCGAGGCCGTACGCGACGACCCCGTTGCGGAATAAGCCGGTCGCCGTCGTCGGCGCGAGCTCCGGGCTCTTCGGCGCCGTGTGGGCGCAGGCCGAGCTGCGCAAGGTGCTGGGGGCGATCGGCGCCCGCGTCTTCGAGAGCGGCGTCGCGGTCGGCCAGGCACAGAACCAGTTCGGGGACGACGGGCGCCTGCTCCAGAGCCATTTCCGGGATGAGCTCGGCGGCGTCGTCGTCAGCCTGTTCGAGCTGGTGTGGCAGCGCGAGCGCGTGCTCGCCGCGGCCTAGCTCCGTAGCCGACCCGCTACCATCCGCCCCCGATGGTCACGTACTTGATCCCGCTGTACGTCCTCGGGTTCCTGCTGCTCCTGCTCGGGATCTTCGCGCTCCTCGGGCGCGTTCGGGGCGGCAAGTACCTGAAGCCGCTGCTGATGTGGGCGGCGAAGGTGCCCTTCCTCGACCGGTGGATGAAGAAGGCGTCGCAGGCGGCGCTCGAGAAGCAGAACCCGGAGCTCGCGAGCGCGATCAAGAAGCTCGAGCGGGCCGGCGGCACCCGCGATCCGCTCACGGCGCAGCGAGCGATGAGCAAGCTATCGGCGGCGGAGCGGAAGGCGTACCTGGACGCGGTCGGCGCCCAGGAGGAGCAGCTGCCGGCGAACCGCGCCGAGCGGCGCCGGCTCGAGAAGGCGCGCCGCGGCGCGCGGGGCTGAGTCCGGCGCGAGCGTGAGCACGTGAGCTGGCGCGTCCGCGGCAGCTACTTCGAGTCGTGCAACTGCGAGGCGATCTGCCCATGCCGGCAGATCAACGGCCTTCCCGGCGGGCGGTCGACGTACGGCGAGTGCCTCGGCGTGCTCTCGTGGCTAATCGAATACGGCCACGTGGAGTCCACGTCGCTCGACGGTCTGGCGGTCGCGCTCGCGACGCGCTACCACGACGACGAGCCGGGGTCGCCGTGGACGTTCGTGCTGTACCTCGACGCGCGAGCGAGTGAGGAGCAGCGGCGCGCGCTCGGGGCGATCTACACCGGCGTGCTCGGCGGCGGCGCCCTCACCCACTTCCCGTGGGCGCGAAAGCCCTCGGTGCACGTCGCGACTCGGCCGGTCGAGTTCGAGGTTTCGCACGAGCCAAGGCGCCAGTGGTTACGGATCCGAGATCACGTGACGCTGCGGATCCGCGGCGTGTATGAAGGCGAAGAGACGGTGACCTGCGGCATTCCGGGACACGAGCAGTCAGGCGAGGAGCTCGTCGCCGATGAGCTGCGCGTTGGGGAGGACGCGCCGCTCGACTTCGAGTTCCACGGCAACTGCGCCTACGCCGCGCCGTTCGACTACGCCGGCTGACGGCGGCGCCGAAGCGCTTCTTTCCCCAGGCCGACGAGCCAGCGCGGGATCCGCCGGCTCGACGTAGACAGCGCCTCCTGCAGCGCCGGCGTTGCGTCGTCATGCACGCCTCCGCCGTGCCCGCAGAGGATGTGCGCCGGCTCGAGGCCGCCGAGGCGGTGCGGCGGCGCGAGTCGCAGCAGCGGGTGCACGCCGAGGCGCTCCCCCGGCGCGACGAAGTAGCCGAGCGTCCCGAGCGCATCGGCGACGACGAGGACGCGGCGCTGCTGCCACCAGAGCGCGATCTCCTCCCACCAGCGGTTACGGACGATCAGGATCGGGCGGAACGGCGTGTCGGGCACGACGACGAGGGGCACGCGGTGGAGCGGCACGCCGAAGTCGCGGGCGAGCGAGGCGCAGTCGCGCGCGTGGCGGTCGAGCAGCTGGACGACGCCGGCCGGCTCGCCGAGCGCCCGGATCCGCTCCTCCACCCCCTCGCCGGCGACCGGGTCGAACAGCCAGACCCCGCCGTCGACGAGCAGCGCGTGCGAGGAACGCTGGATGTGCTCGGGCTCCTCGGCGATCCAGCCGAAGCCGAAGTCGAGCTCGTCGACGAACCGAACGCGCATCAGGCGGCGTGGGCACGAGTGCCGAGGCGGCGCTGCATCACCGCGATCGCGTCGTCGCTCGAGTCGACGAGGACGTAGCGCCGCCCGAGCGCGGCCGCTGCCGCCCCGAGCGTGCCGCTGCCGGCGAACGGGTCGAGGCACCAGTCGCCGGGCCGGCTCGACGCCTGGACGATCCGGCGGAGGACGCCGAGCGGCTTCTGCGTCGGGTACCCGGTCTTCTCGCGGCCCGTCGGCGAGACGATCGTGTGCCACCAGACGTCGGTGGGGAGCTTCCCGCGTGCCGCTTTCTCGGCGGTGACGAGGCCGGGGGCCATGTACGGCTCGCGGTCGACGCCCTCCGAGTCGAACACGTAGCGCGCTGGATCCTTGACGTAGACGAGGATCGTGTCGTGCTTCGCGGGCCAGCGGCGCTTCGCCCGCGCGCCGTAGTCGTAGGCCCAGATGATCTCGTTCAGGAAGCAGTCGCGGCCGAAGAGCTCGTCGCAGAGGAGCTTGACGTAGTGCGCCTCGCGGTAGTCGAGGTGGAGATAGAGCGTGCCGGTGTCGGCGAGGAGGCGCCGGAGCTCGCCTAGACGCGGCTCGACGAAGCCGAGATAGTCGTCGAACGAGTCGCGGTAGGAACTCTCGTTCAGCAGGCGCGTCTTGTAGCGGCGGCCCTGGAAGCCGGCGCGATCGCCCGTGTCGTCGGCGACGGTCGAGAGCGTCCGGCGCGTCTGGCGCTTGCCGGTGTTGAACGGCGGATCCGCGTACACCAGCTGGAAGAAGCCGTCCGGAAGCCGCGGCAGGATGTCGCAGTTGTCCGCGTGATAGATCGAGCTGTCGCAGGGGACGAGCGGCGGCGTGGCCACGCCCTCAGCTTAGGCGTCGGCCCGGCCCTTCTCCCAGACGGAGATGTGCTTCTCGCTGACGCTCGTGAACGGCTCGCGGTTCCAGCCGGCCCAGCGGTCGCGGAGCGTCAGGCCGGCGAGGCGCGCCATCAGATCGAGCTCCGACGGCCAGACGTACCGGCCTTCCACCGGCCACGACGTCACGCGCTCGCCGTCGAGGAAGAAGTGCTGCGAGGTCAGCTTCTGCGTGACGACGTCGTAGATGTCGAATGAGAAGCGGTCGCGGGCGGCGCCGATCACGCGGATGCTGTCGCCGAACGGCAGCCGCTGCAGGTCCGGCACGCCGTTCTCGATCACGAACACGCTGCCGGGCGCGAGGTGGTCGGCCGCGTTCTGGAAGCACCCCACCTGCGCGTCCTGCGTCTTGAGGTTGAAGATCGTGTTGAAGACGAGGTAGACGAGCGCGAACTCGCCGTCGACGCGCGTGGTCGAGAAGTCGCCGATCGCGACGTCGATGTCCTCAGCGCCCGGCTTTTCGCGCAGGCGCGCGACCATCGGCTCCGAGGAGTCGATGCCGGCGACCGAGACGCCGCGCTCGGCGAGCGGGAGCGCGATCCGTCCGGTCCCGATCCCGAGCTCGAGCGCACGACCACCGGCGGTCAGTTCCGCGAGCAGATCGACGGTCGGCGCGACCACCGCCGGATCGAACATGTCCGCGGTCAGCTCGTCGTAGCGCGCCGCCTCGCGCTCGCCGAAGAAGCCGCCTCCGTCGTCTCCGGGCATCAGCCCATTCTTCCTCCTAGACTCGCGCCGTGACCGCCCTCCCTCCGCGGATCGCCCTCGGCTGCGGGAACTTCGGCGGGATCGGCTCGGCACCGGAGCTGTTCGGGCACGGCGAGTCAGAGGAGGAGGCGTTCGCGCTAATGGAGGACGCGTGGTCGAACGGCCTGCGCTGGTTCGACACGGCGGACGCGTACGGCGGCGGCCGGAGCGAGCAGGCGATCGGGCGCTGGATCGCGGCGACAGGGAACCGGCCGCAGATCACGACCAAGACCTTCAACCCGATGGACGCCGGCGCCGATCACGGCCTTGCACCCGAGCGGATCCAGCGCCAGCTGCGGACGAGCCTTGCCCGGTTGGGCCTCGACCGAATCGACCTCTACCTCGCGCACGAGTTCGACCCGAACACGCCGCTCGCGGACACGATGGCCGCGTTCCGCGACGCGCGCGAAGACGGGCTGGTCGGCGCATGCGGCGTCTCGAACTTCTCGGCAGAGCAGCTCGAGGAAGCGCTCGAGCACGGCGAGCCGCGGCTGATCCAGAACGAGTACTCGCTGCTCGCCCGCGACGACGAGCGCGACGTCCTGCCGCTCTCCGCCGAGAGCCGTGTCGCCTACGAGGCGTTCAGCCCGCTGGCAGGCGGCTGGCTGACCGGGAAGTACCGCCGCGGCGAGGAGCCGGCGCCGGGGTCGCGGATGACGCTGCGCCCGCGGCCGTACCTGCACCTCCACGAAGAGCGCGTCTACCGCGGCCTTGACCGGCTGGCGGCCGAGGCTGAGAACCGCGCGGTTTCTCCCGCCGCCCTGGCGCTCGCCTGGGCGCTCTCACATCCGCACGTCACGGGTGTCGTCGTCGGCCCGCGGCGCCCGGACCACCTCCAGCCGGCGCTCGCAGCGCTCGACCTCGAGCTTTCCCAAGACGAGCGGGCCGAGCTTGCGTCATTCTTCGACTGATGTCCGTGCTCGTCCTCAACCAGCGCGAGGTCGAGGAGCTCCTCGACATGGAGGGCTGCATCGACGCAATGGAGCGAGTGCTCGGGGCGCTGGCGCGCGGCGAGCTCTCGCAGCCGCTGCGCTCGATGTTCGCCCCGCAGGGCGACCGCTCGCTGATCGGGCTGATGCCGGCGCACCGCGCCGGCGACCGGCCCCTCTACTCGCTCAAGACCGTGTGCGTCTTCCCGGAGAACCCGAAGCGAGGGCTCGACGCGCACCAGGGGACGGTCTCGCTGTTCGACGGCGAGACGGGCGAGCTGCGAGCCGTGCTGAACGCGTCCGCGGTGACGGCCATCCGCACCGCCGCGGTCTCGGGCGTCGCGACGCGGCTGCTCGCGCGCGAGGACATACGGCGCCTCGCGATCCTCGGCGCGGGCGTCCAGGCGAGATCGCACCTCGATTCGATGCGAGCCGTGCGCGACTTTGACGAGGTCGTGCTCTACAGCCCCCGGAACGCACCGGCGCTGGCGGAAGACCTCGGCGTGCAGGCGGCGCCCTCGGCGGAGGAGGCCGTGCGAGACGCCGACGTGGTCGTGACGGCGACGAACGCGACCGCGCCGGTGCTCGAACGCTCGTGGCTGAAGCCCGGCGCGCATGTCAACGCCGTCGGCGGGCGGCCGCCGCAGATGACGGAGCTCGATCCGGAGACGCTGGCGGCGGCGACGCTGATCGTCGACCGGCGGGAGTCGGCCGAGAACGAGGCCGGCGACTATCGCCGCGCGCTCCAGGAGGGCGCGATCGGCCCGGATCACATCCGCGCGGAGCTCGGCGAGGTCGTGATCGGCGCCGCGCCCGGACGGTCGAGCGACGATGAGCTGACGATCTTCCGGTCGATGGGCCTCGCGGTCGAGGACCTCGCAGCCGCCGAGTATGTGCTCGAGCGGGCGCAGGCGACCGGCGCCGGCACAACGGTCGACTTTTGATCCCGATCGCCGAGATCCGCAAGGCCTCCGGAGTGATCGAGGGCGCGGCGCTGCGGACGCCGCTCCTGCGCCTCGACGTGCCCGAGGCGGAGGCCGAGATCTACCTCAAGCTCGAGAACCTGCAGCCGATCGGCTCGTTCAAGATCCGCGGCGCCACCAACGCCGTCCGGCAAACCCCGCCCGACGCGCTCGCCGAGGGCGTCGTCACGACGAGCGCCGGGAACATGGCGCAGGGCGTCGCGTGGGCGGCCCGCGAGGCCGGCGTCCCGTGCACGGTGATCGTCCCCGACCACGCGCCGCAGACGAAGCTCGCGGCGATCGATCGCCTCGGCGGGAAGGTCGTCAAGGTCTCGCACGACCGCTGGTGGCAGGCGCTCATGGACGGTGGGATGGAGGGCGTCGAAGGACGTTTCGTGCACCCCGTCGACGACGAGCTCGTGATGGCGGGCAACGGGACGATCGGGCTCGAGCTCGCCGAGGACCTGGCGGAGCCGGACGCGGTGCTGATCCCGTTCGGCGGCGGCGGGTTGACCGTTGGGATCGCGAGCGCGCTGCGTGAGCTATCGCCGCGGACGCGTGTGTACGCGGTGGAGCCGGACACGGCCGCGCCGCTCGCGGCGTCGCTGGCGGCAGGCGAGCCGCGCGAGGTGGAATACCGCGCGTCGTTCGTCGACGGCGCAGGCGCGCGGACGGTGCTGCCGAACATGTGGCCACGCGTCCGCGAGCTGGCGGAGGGGTCGCTGACGGCTTCCCTCGCCGAGACCGCGGGGGCAATCCGCCTCTTGCTCGAACGGGCGCGGGTCGTCGCGGAGGGCGCCGGTGCCCTTGCGCTCGCCGCCGCCTTGTCGGGCCGCGCGGGCGGCGGGAAGATCGTATGTATTGTCTCGGGAGGCAACATCGACTTCTCGAAGCTCGAGACGATCCTCGCCGGCGACACGCCGTGATCGCGATCGAGCCCGCTGCGGGCGTGGATCCCGAGGTTCTTCGGCGCCACGTGATCGAGGCTTGGCACGCCGAAGCGGTGGTCGCCCACGGCGAGCGAATCTTCCCGGCTCGTCTGCCGGGGTTCGTGGCGCTCCGGGAGGGTCAGATCGTCGGGCACGCCACCTACCGCGGCGAGCGCGACCGTTGTGAGCTGACGTCCATCGAGGCATCGCCGCGCTGCGCCGGGATCGGTACCGCGCTGCTGGAGGCGGTGGTCTCGGCGGCACGCGAGCGCGGCTACGGCAGTCTCTGGCTGACGACGACGAACGACAACCTCGACGCGATCCGCTTCTATCAGCGAAGAGGGTTTGCGTTCTGCGCGCTGCGTCGAGGCGCCGTTGACCTCGCGCGGGAGACGCTGAAACCGGAGCTGCCGCGGATCGGCTCGTACGGCATCCCGATGCGCGACGAGCTCGACCTCGAGCTCGTGCTCGGCGCGGAGTAGCTTTCGCACATGCGCTGCGGGCAATGCGGAACCGAGAATCGCGCCGGCCGGAAGTTCTGCGCCGAGTGCGGCGCGGCGCTCGCCGTCCTCTGCGCCGCCTGCGGCGCCGCGAACGAGCCCGGGGAACGCTTCTGCGGCGAGTGCGGCGCGGCCTTGGACAGCGCGTCCGCAGAGCCGCGCCCAGTGCCGCCGCCTTCCGCGTCCGCGCCGGTCGCCGAACGGCGGCTCGTGTCCGTGCTGTTCGCCGATCTCGTCGGTTTTACCACCGCCTCCGAGGGGCGCGACCCGGAGGAGGTACGTGAGCTCCTGTCGCGGTATTTCGAGGCGGCGAGGCGAGTCGTCGACCGCTTCGGCGGTTCGGTCGAGAAGTTCATCGGCGACGCGGTGATGGCGGTCTGGGGCGCGCCGATCGCGCGCGAGGACGATGCTGAGCGTGCCGTGCGCGCGGCGCTCGACATCGTCGACGCGGTCGCCGCGCTCGGCGCCGAGGCGAACGTCGGCGACCTCCGCGCGCGAGCCGGCGTGCTGATGGGCGAGGCCGCCGTCACCCTCGGCGCCGAGGGCGAGGGGATGGTCGCCGGGGATCTGGTCAACACCGCGTCCCGGGTGCAGGCGCTCGCGGAGCCCGGCACCGTCCTCGTCGGGGAGGGAACCCGCCGCGCGAGCGAGGCCGCGATCGTCTACGAGGAGGCGGGGACACACGAGCTGCGCGGAAAGGCGGAGCCGGTCCCGCTCTGGCGCGCGCGCCGGGTCGTTGCGTTCCGGGGTGGCGAAGGCAGGAGCGCCGGCCTGGAAGCGCCGTTCGTCGGGCGCGACGCCGAGTTCCGGCTCGTCAAGGACCTGTTTCACGCGACCGCCGACGAGCGCAAGGCCCGCCTCGTCTCGATCGTCGGAGTTGCCGGCGTCGGCAAGTCCCGCCTCTCCTGGGAGTTCGAGAAGTACATCGACGGGCTCGTCTTCGACGTGTGGTGGCATCGAGGCCGCTGCCTCCCGTACGGCGAGGGCGTCGCCTATTGGGCGCTGGCCGAAATGGTGCGGATGCGCCTGCGGGTCGCGGAGGAGGAGGATCCGATATCGGTCCGCGAGAAGCTGCGCCTCGGGCTCGAGCAGTACGTCCACGACGCCGACGAGCGAGAGTGGCTTGAGCCGCGGCTTGCCCACCTGCTCGGGCTGACCGAGTCCAACACTTACGACCGCGACGATCTGTTCTCGGCGTGGCGGCTGTTCTTCGAGCGCTTGGCCGACGCGAACCCGACCGTGCTCGTGCTCGAAGACCTGCAGTGGGCGGACCGCGGGCTCGTCGACTTCGTCGAGTACCTGCTCGAGTGGTCGAGGAACCACCCGCTGTTCGTCGTCACTCTCGCGCGGCCGGAGATCGCCGAGCGTCATCCGGCGTGGGGCGCTGCGAAGCGCAACTTCAGCTCGCTCTTCCTCGAGCCGCTCCCCGACCAGGCGATGGACGAGCTGCTCCGCGGGCTCGTTCCTGGGCTGCCGGACGACCTTACGCAGCGAATTCGCGACCGCGCAGAAGGCATCCCGCTGTATGCGGTCGAGACGGTCCGGATGCTGCTCGACCGCGGGCTGCTGGAGCGGCATGGCGACGAGTACCGGCCGGTGGGAGACGTCGGAGCGCTCCAGGTACCGGAAACGCTGCACGCGCTAATCGCTGCGCGCCTCGACGGCCTCGAACCGGAGGAGCGACGCGCCCTGTCGGACGCGGCGGTCCTCGGCAAGACGTTCACGAAAGAAGCCCTCGCGGCAATTGCCGGCAGCGACGGCGACCTCGAGTCGGTGCTGGCGGCGCTCGTCCGGAAGGAGGTGCTGACCCTCCAGGCCGATCCTCGCTCACCGGAGCGCGGGCACTACGGATTCCTACAGGCGCTCGTCCAGAAGGTCGCGCACGACACGATCTCACGGCGGGAGCGCAAGGTGCGGCACCTTGCGGCGGCCGCGTATTACGAGAGGGATTGGGGGTCCGATGAGGACGAGCTGCCGGAGATCGTCGCCGCTCACTACCTCGAGGCGTATCGTTCAGATCCCGACGCCGAGGACGCCGCGGAGATCAAGTCCAAGGCGCTGGAGCAGCTCGAAAGAGCGGGCGAGCGCGCCGCCTCGCTCGCAGCCCCGGCGGAGGCGCAGCGGTATTTCGACCAAGCGGCGGAACTGGCGGAAGAGCCGCTCGACTGCGCGCGTCTCCTCGAACGCGCGGGTAACGAGGCCGACGCAACCGCTGCGTTTGGGGAAGCCGCGAACCGGTACGCGCGGTCAGTCGAGCTCTACTCCGCGAATGGGCGGACACACAAGGCGGCCGGCGTCTCCGCCCGCCTTGGAACTGCTCTGTGGCTGAGCGGTGAGATCGACGCGGCGGTCGAGCGGCTCGAAGCCTCGTACGCCGTCCTCGCGGAGGAGGAGCCGGATGTCGGCCTCGGATCCCTCTGCGCCGAGCTAGGCCGGCTGAAGTACTTCAAGGGCGAGCATGACGAGGCCGAAGAATGGCTCGAGCGATCACTGGCGATCGCCGAGGCGCTGTGGCTTCCAGAGGTGCTCGCTCAGGCTCTCAATACGAAACACCTGGTCCTCGGCGACCGCGGTCGGCACGAGGAAGCGATGGCACTGCTCCAGCATTCGTTGACGATTGCCCGTGAAAACGACGCGATCCAGAGCATGTTGCGCAGCGCGTTCAACCTCAGCTTCCAGTTGAACACAGTCGACCGCTACGAAGCCGGGCTCGCAGTGGACGAGGAGGGGCTCGAGGTCGCCAGGCGGCGCGGCGACCGGAATTGGGAGGTCGCGTTCCTTCAGCACTCGGCTGCCCACCTCTTCCATCTGGGCCGCTGGCCCGAGGCGCGCGAGCAGATCGACGAGCTGGTTGAGCTGGCCCCCGACAGTTTGTTCGCGGAGATCGGCGGGAAGTGCACACCGAAACCCCAGATCGCGCTGTACTCGGGAGAGGGGCCGTTGTTGTCGGCCGACGAGGCTGCGGCGCTCGAAGACACCTCCGACCTTCAGTATCGCGCTGCCCACGACCTCGCGAGGAGCACCGCGGCTCTCGCCGCGGGGCGGATGGAGGACGCGCTCGAAGCCGGCGAGGCGGCAGCCAGGTTTGCGCGGGGGTGGCACCACTTCGCCAAGGAGGCGTTTCCGGTCGCGCTCGAGGCCGCCTTCGCCCTAGGCCGTTCCGACCGCATCGACGCGTTGCTGGCGCAGGTCCGAGAGCTGCCGCCTGGCCAGACGCCGCCTTTGCTGCGCGCTCACGTGGCGCGGTTCGAGGCGCGCCTGGCGGCGGGCGTCGGTGATCCCAAACGCGCGGGGGCGAGCTACACGGCCGCTGCGCGGGCGCTCAGGGACATTCAGGCGCGCTTCTGGCTCGCGGCGACGCTCGTCGAGCACGCGGAGTGGCTGGCGGCGAACGGCGGGTCTGCAGACGACGTCGCGCCGCTCGCGGAGGAGGCGCGTCCCATCCTGGAGACAGCGGGGGCGCGACCGTGGCTCGAGCGGCTCGAGCAGCTGCCGGCGCCGGCTACCGCTTTCGCGCCATCCTGAGCAGCGGGTAGCCGAACCAGAGCCATGCCATCCCGCCCCCGACGAGGGCAGTGACGAGCGCCGCCCAGCCGGCGTCGAAGAGCGTCTCCGTGATCAGGAACGTGACCGCGGCCATGCCCGCCGCCAGGAAAGCGGTGCCGACGATCGCGAGCGCGTTGCCGACAACGAGCAGGTTCTCCTTGTCGCCGCCGCGAAACCGCAGCCGGTGGATCGCAGACGGCGCGATCAGGAACGCCGAGGATGCGGCGGCGCAGAGGAATGCGACGAAATAGACGTAGCGCTGGGTGTCGTTCACCTGCTGCCACCCGTTCGAGAACGGGACGATCAGCAGGAACGCGAACAGCACCTGCACGCCGGGCAGAGCGACGCGGAGCTCGTTCAGGAGCTCGATCAGCTCTCGGTCCAGGTCCTCCTTGTCGCGGCGTTCGTCCGGGCTCATCGAAAGAGGTCGCGGGCGGCGGGAATGATCAGCTCCTTCCCGCTCCCGGACCCCGCGACACCGAGGCCGCGCACGATCGCAGCCGGGACGCCGTCCGTCTTCCCCAGCACGAGCTCGGCCGCGCCGGCGATCTCGTCCGCGACCGCGATCGCCGTCGCGTGCAGCTCGTAGCCGACCGGATCGCGCCGGCCGCGCAGGTCCAGCACAACCTGTAGGCCGGCGGCGCCGATCGCGACGTCCGTCGTCCCCCGGCGCCACGCGCGGCCGAACGAGTCGGTAACGATCACGGCGACGCGCCTGCCGGTGCGGTCGGCGAGGGCGGCGCAGATTCGCTCCGCTGACGCGTCGGGATCCTCGGGCAGCAACACGACGGTTCCCTGCGCCGGCGCGTTCGAGGCGTCCACGCCGGCGGAGGCGCACACGAATCCGTGCCGTGTCTGCGCGATCAGGAGCGGGGGACGCAGGCGAACGATCCGCGCCGTCTCGCCCAGGATCACCTCCGTCTGGCGCGGGTCGCGGTCGGCCGAAATCTGTTCTCCGTAGCGAGAGGGGCGAACCGAGGCGAGCTCGACGACGCGCCCCTCCGCCTTCGAGACGGCTTTGTGCGCGATCACGACGACGTCGCCGTCTTCCAACCCGCCCTGACGCTCGGCCGCAGCTGCGACGTGAGCGGCGACGTCTTCGCCGGGGTGGATCTCGGGGATGCCCTCGAGACCGATGATCCTGATCTCGGTCATTTCAAGCCGGTCAGGCGAATGCCGGCATGGCCCCGGTAGCGGCGGTTTAGGTTGACGATCACCGCCGTCATCCCCTCCAGGGCGCGCGCGCTCGCCAGCGGCCCCGCGTCGTAGGCGCGACCGGCGACGAGGGTGCCCGCAAGCTCGAGCACGATCTCCTTCGCGTCGGCGTCGTCGCCGCAGACGAGCGCATCCTCGTCAGGCGGCTCAGCGCGGGCGAGCGTGCGCGCCGCGAGCGAGTGCAGCCCGGCGACCACCGGCCCCGGGACCGCATCGGCGACGCGCTCCGCAAGCGAGCGGCCTTGGGAGGCCGGACGCGCCGTGCCGTCGGCGAACCTCAGCTCACTCGCCACGCAGAGCAGCGGCGTCGATCCAATCGAACGCGCAAGCGAGTGCGCCGTCTGCAGAGCGGCGTCGGCGTTGACCGCGAGCACGACGAGGTCGGTCTGCCGCGCGACGTCCGCGTTGGCGGCGCCTTCGACGCGGAGCTCGGTCGCGGTCGCTTCGGCCCGCGCGGCGTCGCGGGAGCCGATCGTGACGTCGTAGCCGGCAATCCGCAGGCGCGTCGCAAGAGCGCGGCCGAAGTCGCCCGTGCCGCCGAGGATGCCGACCCTCATGCGACGGCGACTCCGAGCGCCGCTTCCGCCAGGCGCCGGCGAGCCGGACCGTCGGACATCAGCGTCTTCACTACGATCGGCTCGATCCCGAGCGCGGCGACGGCCGGGGCGTCGTCCGCGTCGGCCTCGTCGAGCACAAGCACGTCGATCAGGCCGCGGTAGACCTCCGCTACGTGAGCCGCGGAGGTGCCGCCCGCGAGGCGCTCGAGCATCCGGTCCGCGGGCCCCTTCACGGTGCGGCCGCCGATCAGGGGGCTGACGGCGACGGCGCGCACGCGCCTCGCCTCGAGCACGGCGCGAAGCTCACGGACGGCGAGGATCGGCCCGATGCTCACGAACGGGTTGCTCGGCGCGAGCAAGATCGCGTCGGCCTCGTCGAGCGCCTCCACGACGCCAGGCGCCGGTCTTGCGCTGTCCGCGCCGTTGACGAGGACGGCGTCGACGTCATCGCGGTGGCCGCGGTGGACGAACCACTCCTGGAAGTCGAAGGTTCCTTCGGGCGTTTGGATTCGCGTCCGAAGGACGTCGTCTGTCGCAGGCACGATCGTTGTCGCGACGCCGAAAGCTCGTGTGCACCGCTGCGTCACCGCCGAGAGCGGCTCGCCGTGGCGGAGCAGCTCGGTCCGGAGCAGGTGCAGTCCGATGTCCCGATCGCCGAGCTGGAACCACGTCGCGTCGCCCAGCTCCTTGGCCGTCCCGAGCGCGTTCCACGTCTCGTCGCGGCGGCA